>Ga0247818_10001129_pt1 | contig 16781 bp, 13 predicted proteins | sample 13C_Glucose_Day1_FD_192424 | JGI IMG/M metagenome (GOLD analysis project Ga0247818, IMG submission 192424) | Soil microbial communities from agricultural site in Penn Yan, New York, United States - 13C_Glucose_Day1 | ecosystem: Environmental > Terrestrial > Soil > Agricultural land | place... | reverse complement strand
CGCGATGCCATCGCCTCGGCGATGGTCCTGGTGTTTCCATACGCGGAGTCATAGAGGACGACGGCTTTCATGGAGGCTCCCGGTCCGGATAGGCGGCATGTTGCCCCTCAACCATGCTCCCGGGGCCGCCGGCGGGGCAGGGCCAAAGGTCATGCCGCCGGCCGGGGCCTAATGCCCTAGCCGTACTGCCGGCATCAGGATAGTTTCAGTCTTATGTGTGAGGACCGCTACCGCCCATGTTGAAAGTGTCCTGAATGAGAAAGCAGGCCGTCCCGCCTGCGGCAACCGCCGGCAGCGTTGAGGTCGAGGAACGCGTCGGCTCGCCCGTGCAGAAGGTGTGGGGCTTCCTCCGGCGGTATCCCGTCGTCGCGCTGACCTGCCTGGTACTCCTTGCCGCCCTGGTGCTGCTGCAGTTTGGGCTGGAACTGCAGGTCCGCGTGCTCGCCTCGGCCTACGCTGCCATCATCGTGGTGGCGCGGGCGGCCGGCATGGTCCGGTCGTTGCGGGAGGGACGCTGGGGCATCGACCTGCTGGCCCTGATGGCGGTTGCAAGCACGGTGGCCGTCGGGGAGTACCTCGCGGCCCTGGTGGTGATCCTGATGCTCACCGGCGGGGAGGCACTGGAAAACTTTGCCCAGGGACGCGCCGCGCGTGAATTGCGGTCCCTGCTGGACCGGGCTCCCCGCTTTGCCCACAGGGAAAGTGCCGACACAGTCCTGGAGGACACCCCGATAGGCGAGGTGGTGCCCGGGGACGTGCTGGTGGTCCGCCCCTCCGAGCTGGTACCTGTTGACGGCGAACTCCTGTCCGATTCAGCAAGCATGGACGAATCATCGCTGACGGGGGAGAGCCTGCCGGTGGAGCGTAGCAAGGGGGAGCTGCTGCTGAGTGGTTCGGTGAACGGCGTGGCCGCCATCCGCATGCGGGCGGCGGCCACCGCGGCTGACTCCCAGTACAGCCGGATCATCGCCCTGGTGGAGGAAGCGTCCAACAGCCGTGCGCCGGTAGTCCGGCTCGCTGACCGCTACGCGGTGCCCTTTACCCTCCTCGCCCTGGCCATGGCCGGGGCCGGCTGGTTCCTGTCAGGTGAGCCGCTCCGCTTTGCCCAGGTGCTGGTGGTGGCCACCCCGTGCCCGCTCCTGATCGCAGCGCCGGTGGCATTCCTGGCTGGAACCAGCCAGGCCGCCCACAAGGGCATCATCATCAAGAACACCAGAAGCCTGGAGCAGCTTGCCAAGGCGCAGACAGCGGTGTTCGACAAGACTGGAACACTCACCTCCGGCCGCCCGGTCCTGGACGGGATCCAGGTGGCGCCGGGCCCGGGGGAAGCCCTTGGCAGCCGGAAGATCCTGCAGCTGGCGGCCTCCGCCGAGCAGTATTCCTCCCACGTGCTGGCAGCATCCGTGATCGAAGCCGCCAAGGAAGCGAACATTGAACTGCTGCAGGTGCAGCAGGCGACCGAAAACGCCACGCACGGGGTTGAAGCTGTCTGCGACGGCCAGCAGGTGGTGGTGGGAAAAGCCGCCCTGATCCGCAGTTCGGCCAGCGGATACCGGGAAGCAGCAGTCCAGAGTGGCCAGTTGGCAGTCCACGTGGCGGTCAACGGCGAGTACGCGGGTGCACTGATCATGAAGGACCCGTTGCGCCGCAACGCCGTGGCCACCCTGGCGCGCTTGCACAGGCTGGGCGTGCGGAACACCATGCTGCTGACCGGTGATGCCCACGCGACGGCTGCCCACATCGCCGAGGAAGCGGGAATGGGCCACGTCCAGGCCGAATGCCTTCCAGAGGACAAAGTCAACACGGTTGCGGCCATTTTGGAACGACCCGTCCTGATGGTGGGTGACGGCGTCAACGATGCCCCGGTCCTTGCCGCCGCCGACGTTGGGATCGCCATGGGTGCCAAGGGGGCCACCGCGGCCAGCGAGTCCGCGGACGTGGTGATCATGCTCGATGACCTGTCCAAGGTGGCCCTGGCCGTGGCCATTGGAAAGCGGACCGTGGCTGTGGCCCTGGTAAGTATCTGGACTGGGATCGGGCTCAGCCTCATCCTGATGGCCATCGCCATGACGGGTTTCATTCCCGCTGTTGCCGGTGCCCTCCTGCAGGAGGTGGTTGACCTGGCCACCATCCTGAACGGACTCAGGGCATTGCGCGGAGCGGACGAGGCACGGCAACGCGGTTGATGCCGGCTTCCTTCCGCCAGGCCTGCCCGGAGCGGGAGGTGGTGTGGCCGCCGGGCATGACTTTTGGCCCTTCCCAGCGCCGCCCGCAGCCGGGATTGTGGTGTCCATGAACGCAGAAACAGGGGCCAAACCCGTCATTGTAGGTGTGGACGGATCCGAATACTCCTCCGCAGCCCTGCGCTATGCGGGCACGCTGGCAGCCCGCCTGGGCACGCGGCTGGAAGTCATTTCATGCGTCGGAATGCCGGACTACCTGGTGATGTCCCGCCTGGAAGGGGCGGACCGGCAGTTCACCGCCAGGCTTGAGGACGCCGCCGGCCGCCTGGTCGAAGATGCTCTGGGCCGGGCCTTCTCCGGGGAACGGCCCGAAAACATCGACGTGACCATCAAGTTCGGCCCTCCGGCGAAAGTGCTGGTGGAGGAGAGCCGCCGCGCGCAGATGCTGGTTGTTGGAAGGCATGGCGAAGGCGGCCTGCTTAAGTCGTCCATGGGATCGGTGAGCAAGGCGTGCGCGGCCCACTCAACCTGCCCGGTGCTCCTGGTGGGCCAGGAGGCGGACGCTGTGTGAGGACTGCGGAGGGCCTGAGCTCCGAACGGGCAGCGCAGCTCCTGAAGCAGGCGGGCCCCAACCAGCTCCCGGCGGAGAAACCCGTCCCGCAATGGCGAAAGCTGTGGGGGGAGATGACGCACTTCTTCGCCCTCATGCTGTGGTGCGCCGCCGCGCTGGCATTCGTTGCGGACATGCCGCAGCTGGCCGTGGCGATCATCGTCGTCGTCATTGTCAACGGGGTGTTCGCCCACATCCAGCAGGAACGCGCCCAGCATGCCGCCGCCAGGCTGCGCGGCCTGCTGCCCGCCGACGTGGTGGTGCGGCGGGACGGGACGGTGCGCAAGGTCCACGCCAGCGAGCTGGTGGTTGACGACGTGGTGCTGCTCAGTGCCGGTGACCGTGTGCCTGCAGACATGGTCCTGCTGTCAGCATCGGCCTGCGAAATGGATGAATCCATGCTGACGGGCGAAAGCGAGCCAGTGCCGAAAGCCGCAGGTGACGCGGCGTGGGGCGGTACCTTCCTGGTCAACGGCTACGGAGAGGCCGCCGTGTCCGCCACGGGAGCCAGGACCAGGCTGGCCGGAATTGCCGCCCTCACCAGCGGAGCGGTTCCTCCTCCTACGCCGCTGTCCCTGGAACTGCGGCGGATTGTCCGCGTTACTGCGGGCATGGCGCTGGGTATCGCAGCGGTCTTCTTCCTGGCGTCGCTGCTGGTGGGCTTTCAGTGGCGGGATTCCTTCCTGTTCTCGATCGGCGTGGCCGTGGCCCTGGTCCCGGAAGGGCTCCTGCCCACTGTCACGCTGTCCCTGGCCATGGGTGCCCAGCGCATGGCGTCCCGCAACGGCCTGGTCCGCAACCTTGAAGCCGTGGAAACCCTGGGGTCAACCACCTTCATCTGCACCGACAAAACAGGGACCCTGACGCAGAACCGAATGAACGCCGTCGAGGTCTTCACCCTGGAAGGGGCCGTCCATGTGACGGGCCAGGGGTATGACCCGGACGCGCACATCGAGGGCCGGGGAACGGCCAGGGCGGCCCAGGCGGCGCTCGCCGCCCGCACCGCTTCACAGGGCAGGGCCGAGCTGCACGATGGACAGTGGCGTGCACAGGGTGACCCGATGGAAGCTGCCGTGGACGTGCTGGCCCGCCGGCTGACAGGCGCCGGGTCCGGGCCCGCGGCATCGCGCCGGCTGCCGTTCGATCCGGTGCGGCGCAGGGAGTCTGCCCTTGTGGGGCCCGAGCTGTTTTGCAAGGGTGCCCCCGAAACCGTGCTCCCACTGTGTGAATCCGTGCCGGGTCAGGTCAAGGAACAGGTAGAGGTGATGGCAACGCGTGGCCTGCGCGTCATTGCGGTGGCACGGCGGCGTCTCGCGGGAGCACCCGAAACCTGGCAGACCAGCCCTGCCGCAGAACTTGAAACGGACATGGAACTCCTGGGCCTGATCGGACTGCAGGATCCGCCCCGGCCGGATGTGGGCAACGTCATCCGAACGGCGCGGCAGGCGGGCCTGAAGGTCGCCATGATCACCGGCGACCACCCTGCCACGGCGGCAGCGATCGCCCGGCAGATCGGCCTTGCCGGAACGCCTGAATACGTGTTGGAAGGCGCAGACCTTCCGGAGGACGAGCAAATACTCGGCGCACTCCTGGACCGTGACGGAGTGGTGGTCAGCAGGGTCTCGCCCGAACAGAAGCTCCGCGTGGCCAAGGCGCTGCAGGCCCGTGGGCATGTGGTGGCCATGACCGGCGACGGCGTCAACGATGGCCCGGCCCTTCGCGAAGCCGACATCGGCGTGGCCATGGGGCGGAGCGGAACTGACGTGGCGCGGGAGGCCGCGGATTTGGTCCTCCTGGACGACCATTTCGCCACCATCGTGGCAGCCATCGAACAAGGAAGGGCAACCTACGCCAACATCCACCGGTTCCTCACCTACCATCTCACCGACAACGTGGCGGAGCTGACTCCCTTTGTCATCTGGGCGCTCTCCGGCGGCCACTTCCCGCTTGCCCTCGGTGTCCTTCAAATCCTTGCCCTGGACATTGGCACCGACCTGCTGCCCGCGCTGGCCCTTGGCGCCGAACCGCCCGGCCGGCGTGTTTTGGCGCGTCCGCCCGAACGCCGGCACCTGATGGACCGGCAACTGATCATCCGTGTCTTCTGCATCCTGGGTCCCACGGAGGCCGCCATGGAAATGGCCGTCTTCTCCGTTGTCCTCGCTGCCGGCGGGTGGATCCGGGGGCAGGTTCCCCAGCCCGGGCTCCTCATGGCTGCCTCCGGCGCCGCCTTTACCGCCGTGGTCCTGGGACAGCTGGCCAACGCCTTTGCCTGCCGGAGCGCCACCGTGCCGCCCTGGAAGCTGGGATGGGGTACCAACCGGCTTCTGGTATGGGCAGTTCTTGCGGAACTGGCCATCCTTGCGGTGTGCCTGTTCCTGCCCTACCTTGCAACGCTGTTGGGCCAGGCCCCGCCGCCTCCCCTGGGCTTCCTCCTGGCACTTCTCGCGGCCCCCGCTGTCCTTCTTGCAGACTGGATCCACAAAGCGGCCCGGGCGCGCCTGCGGCGGAGCTAGGACCAAAGACTCTGCCTGCCCCGGCGCCACCAAGGCCAGAATCGAGCCATGACCGCCGCTGCAGAAACGTCCCTGGCCGATGTCAGCGTCAAATGGCTTGAAGAAACCGGGATCGCGGACATCCCCTCCGTAGGGGGAAAGAACGCCTCCTTGGGGGAGTTGAGCCGTGCGCTGCAGCCGGCAGGAGTCCGGGTTCCGGAAGGGTTCGCCACCACGGCCACCGCCTACCGCGCTTTCCTTGCTGCCAACAGCCTGGAGCCCCGGATCAGGAAGCACATGGAGGACCACCGCGCCGGGGCAGCAACACTTCGGCAGGCCGGGGCGGCGATCCGCGAACTGTTCCTGCAGGCCACCTTCCCGGCGGACATTACTGCCGACATCCAGGAGCACTACCGGGCCCTCTGCCAGCGCACCGGGCAAGACCAAGTGGCCGTTGCGGTCCGCAGCAGTGCCACGGCCGAGGACCTCCCGGACGCCAGTTTCGCCGGCCAGCAGGAAACCTTCCTGAACGTGGCCGGGGAGCGCGCGGTCCTGGAGGCGTGCCGGCGCTGCTACGCCTCCCTGTTCACGGACCGTGCCATCAGCTACCGCGAAATGAAGGGTTACGACCACCTCGACGTTGCCCTGTCCGTTGGAGTGCAGCGGATGGTCCGCTCGGACCTTGGCGCATCAGGGGTGATGTTTTCGATCGACACGGAGTCCGGCTTTCCCGGCGTGGTGGTCATCAGCGCCGCCTGGGGGCTGGGGGAGACGGTGGTCCAGGGCACCATCAACCCGGACAAGTACCAGGTGTTCAAGCCGCTCCTTGCAGACCGGCGCTTCAGCCCCGTGATCGAGCGGCAAGTCGGTGCCAAGGAACGCAAAATGGTGTACAGCCGCGGTGGCGATGCCAGGACCATGATGGTGGAGACGACCGGGCGGGAGCAGAGCTCACGGGTACTGGATGACCGCGAGATTGTCCTGTTGGCCCGCTGGGCCGTCGCGGTGGAGGAACATTACGGCGTGCCCATGGATATGGAGTGGGCCAAGGACGGGGTCACCGGCGAACTCTTCATGGTGCAGGCACGGCCGGAGACCGTCCAGGCCCGCCGGAGCACATCAACTTTCCGGACCTACCACCTTGCAGGGCCCGGGAAGGTCCTGGTCACCGGCGCCGCCATCGGAGATTCGATCGCGCGCGGCCAGGCGTGCGTGGTGCGGGATGCCAAGGACATCGAATCATTCGTGGACGGCTCCGTGCTGGTCACCCGGATGACGGACCCGGACTGGGTTCCCGTCATGAAGCGGGCCGCGGGCATCATCACGGACCACGGCGGCACAACCAGCCACGCCGCCATTGTCAGCCGCGAACTGGGCGTGCCCGCAGTGGTGGGAACGCGCAACGCCACAGAGGTCCTTCCCGACGGCGGCCAGGTCACCCTGTCCTGCGCGGAAGGCGAAGAGGGCCGCGTCTACGAAGGGCTGCTGGAGTTCTCCGTGGAGGACGTGGACATGCACGCCCTCCCGGCCACCCGCACGGACGTGATGATCAACATCGCCAGCCCGGCCGCCGCGTTCAAGTGGTGGCGGCTGCCTGCGGACGGCGTAGGCCTGGCCCGGATGGAGTTCATCATCAACAACCTGATCCGCATCCACCCCATGGCCCTGGTCCATCCGGAACGGGTGTCAGACCCCCAGGAGGCCGCGCTCATCCGGCAGCTCACCAGCGGCTACCAGGACCCGCAGGAGTACTTCATCGACGTGCTGGCCACGGGGATCGCCAAGATCGCCGCCCCCTTCCATCCCAAACCGGTGATCGTCCGGTTGAGCGACTTCAAGAGCAACGAGTACAGCCACCTGATCGGCGGCAGCGCTTTCGAACGTCCCGAGGAAAACCCCATGCTGGGGTTCCGCGGCGCCTCCCGCTACTACAGCAACGCCTACCGGGAAGGATTCGCGCTGGAGTGCAAGGCCCTCAAACGCGTCCGGGAGCAGGCCGGGTTCGGCAACGTGATTGTCATGGTCCCCTTCTGCCGCACCGTGCGGGAAGCGGACCAGGTCATCCAGGCCATGGAAGAGCACGGGCTGGTCCGCGGCGCCGAAGGGCTCCAGCTCTACATGATGTGTGAGATCCCATCCAACGTGGTCCTGGCAGAGGAATTCGCCAAGCGTTTTGACGGTTTTTCCATCGGTTCCAACGACCTCACCCAGCTGGTCCTGGGGGTGGACCGCGATTCGGAGGAACTAGCCGGGTTGTTCGATGAGCGGGACCCGGCAGTAATGTCCATGATTGCCCAGGCGATCAGCAAGGCCCATGCCGCCGGCATCAAGATCGGCATCTGTGGACAAGGGCCCAGCAACCATCCGGACCTTGCGGAGTTCCTGGTCAGCCAGGGGATCGATTCGGTGTCCCTGAACCCGGACACGTACGTGCGGACGCTTCCGGTTATTGCGGCAGCAGAGGCGCGGGCTGCCAACGAACAAGCCGTCTGACCCGCTGCCCAAGGCATACTGCGTGTCCCCGCGTACTGCCCTGGCGGCCACAGGAAAGTGCCTGGCACCCCAGGGGACAGTCTCCCCGGAAGCCAGGCACCGTCGTCGTACCGTGACTCTGCTCAGCCCCTGGTAATGGGGATCTTGGACGCCCCGGTTGCCTGCACCTGCTCCGGCATGGGAGCCCGCACTTCAAGGACCCCGTCCTTGTATGCAGCCGTTACGTCGTCTTGTTTCACCCCGGTGGGGAGGGGGATCCGCCGGACGAAGGAACCGTAGCGGAACTCGGACCGGTAGCTGTCCTTCTCCTTGTGTTCCTTCTTTTCCTGCCGTTCTCCCTTGATGGTCAGGACACCGTCCGTAACCGTCACGTCCACGTCCTTCTCCGGATCGATGCCGGGCAGCTCTGCCCGCACCACCAGCGTGTTGCCGTCCACCATCTCTTCGACCCTGATGGCGGAGGACCCCAGGTCACCCTCGAAAAGCCGTTCGATGACATCGATGGGGGAGCGGCGGTTATCAAACCATTTCATCAGGTCAGTCATTCTTGCCTCCTGCTCATGTGGAAGCCGGACCATCGCGTTGCCCGGCACTTCCACCATCCCCTTTCGATGAATCCGGTTCCAGAGGCAAAGGTCCCAGCCCCGTTCGGCCGTGACCCGCCGGTGGCCGGCGGGTCAGGCGGCCAACCAGTTCGATGGCCAGGCACCCTGCCAGGGCAACTGCAACCGAGACGGCCAGCAGTCCGGCGGGCGGCCACTCAACCCGGAAGAAGTCCTGCGTTAAGGGAACGCTGAACAACAGGACCAGCCCCGCGTACATCCCGGCAAGGATCAACACCTTGATCCGGTTGAGGGGGCGTGATGCCATCACCAGGATCCACGCGGCCACCAGGCCGAGTGTCACCGTTGCCGCGGACTGGGCGGACTCAAGGCTGTGGCCGCCCCACAACTGCCCGTACGCGCTGACCGCCAGGACACACAGGGCCGTGCAGATGCCTGCCGGGACCGCGAAGGCCAGGGCACGCCTCAGGAACCCGGGGGCATAACGCTGGCCGCCGGGCTGCAGGGCAAGGAAGAACGCCGGCAGGCCGATGGTCAGTCCGTCCAGTGCGGACAGTTGCCGGGGCAGGAACGGGAAGGCCAGCAACAGGACGCCGGTCACCACGGAGATGACCGTGGCGTAGACAGTCTTGCTCAGGAAGACCAGGGAGACGCGCTCAATGTTGCTGATGGCCCGGCGCCCCTCGTCCACCACCGCCGGCAGCCGTTCAAAGCGCCCGTCCAGGAGGACCATGCGGGCCACGGCCTTGGTCGCGGGGGAGGCCGAGTCCATGGCGATCCCCAGATCCGCATCCTTAAGTGCCAGGACGTCGTTCACCCCGTCCCCGGTCATTGCCACCGTGTGCCCCCGCCGCTTCAGGGCCTGGATCAGGTCCCGTTTCTGGGATGGGGTCACACTTCCAAAGAGGCTTTGCGACTCCACCGTTTCCTCCAGCAGCAGCGGATCCCGGGGAAGCGTGCGTGCGTCATAGGCAACCCCGGTTCCAAAACCCACCCCGCGCGCAAGCGCTGCCACGGTCCGGGGATCGTCACCGGAAATGATCTTGACGGTCACCCCCTGCCGGCGGAAGTAGTCGAGGGTGGAGGCGGCGTCCCGGCGGATGCTCTCCCGGAAGGTCAGCAGCATGACCGGCACCAGCCCGGACGGCAGGCCTGCCTCTGCGGGGCCCGGCGGCAGCGGCGCCGGGAGGTGTGCCAGCACCAGGGTCCGCAGGCCGGTGGAAGCGAGGGCCGCCGCCCTGGCGTGCGCATCAGCAGAGTCAGCGGACCCGAGGACCGTATCCGGCGCTCCCAGGATCCACGTCCCGGAGGCGGCGGAGCCCGGCGCGAACGTCACCGAACTCCACTTCCGGGCGGAGGAGAACGGGACGGAATCCTGCTCCTGCAGCGGAACCCGCACGGGAAAGGCCGCGCCGATGGCTGCAGCGGTGCTGCTGGCCTCAGCATTGGCACCAAACCATTCCACCGCCGGCCGCCACCCGGACGCAGGAACCGTTCCGGCCTCATGGACGGCGTCAAACACCACGGAGCCGGAGGACAGGGTGCCGGTTTTATCCAGGCAGAGGACATCCACCCGTGCCAATACCTCCACGGCGGCGAGTTCCTGGACCAGGACCTTCTGGCGGGCGAGCCGGAGGCCGCCCACGGCAAAGGCCACGCTTGTCATCAGGAGCAGGCCCAGGGGGATCATGGCCATGATCCCGGCAACAGCTCCCACGACGGCAGGTATCCACCGCCCCGATCCCATGGCTCCAGCCCATCCGCCCTGGTCCTGCATCTGCGCATTCGTGAGCAGCAGTGCGGTGGGCAGCAACAGCCAGGTGATGACGGTAAAGACTTTCTCCAGGCCCCTGCGGATCTCTGACCTGACAAGGGAGAACCGCCGTGCCTCGGCTGCCAGCCGGTAAGCGAAGGTGTCGGGTCCCACGCGGAGCACTCTGGCCCGGCCGCTGCCGGCGAGGATCAGCGAGCCGGACAGCAGCACGGCACCGCCGGCTTTGGGAACGGGTTCCGACTCGCCCGTCAGCAGGGATTCGTCCACCTCAAGCGGTGCCCCGCCAAGAAGCTCCAGGTCTGCCGTTACCTGGTCCCCGGCGTTGAGCACCACCAGGTCGTCAGGGACCAGTTCGTCCGAGGAGACGACTTCCCTGGCCCCGTTCCTGACCACCGTGTTCCGGGCGGCCTGCAGAATGGCAAGCTGGTCAAGGGAACGCTTTGCCCGGTACTCCTGGATGATCCCGATCAGCGAATTGCTGATGGCGGACAAGCCGAACAGCGCATCACGCCACTGGCCAAGGACCAGCAGGAGGATGAAGCAGCCTCCCACCACGCCGTTGAACAGGGTGAACACGTTCGCCTGGACAATCTCCCAGGCGCTCCTGCTGGTTGCCGTTGGCACGCTGTTGACACGGCCGGCGGCAGTGCGCTCCCGCACTTCTGCGGTGGAGAGTCCGTCCCGGGGATGGCTCACGTCCAGTCCCGGGACCGGTCTCCCGTTGTCCCCGGCGATTGTCATGATGTGGCCAGGCAGCTGACCCGGTCAGTCGGCGTGCTGCTGCTTGTGCACCCGGGTGATCACGGTGGGGCACGGCGGCTGCGACAGCACTGCGTGTGCCGTGGATCCCAGGACGAACCTTTCGAAGCCACCCTTTCCGCGGCTGCCCAGGACCAGCAGCCGGGCGCCGGATGCAGCACGGATCAGGGCGTCCGCCGGCTCAAGAACGGTCTCCATCCTGGTGTTGACCACGAGGTCCGGATAGTCCTGCCGGAGGCCCGCCTCAGTTTCGGCGAGCACGATCTGTTCCTCCTCGACGACGTGGGTGGCGAAACTGCTCTGCGGCAGCCCTGCCGCAATCCAGCGGTTGGGGCCGGTGAAGGCATATAGGACGGTCAGCTCCTCGCCCAGTGCGTCAGCCTCCGCGGCCGCAAAAGCCACTGCCTGTGTTGCTTCACGCGAGCCATCCACGCCCACCACGATGCCGCGGCCTGCCTCCTGGGCATCACCGATGACGGCCACCGGGCACTCCGCGGTGGCGGTGGCCTGGAGGGCCCGGTCCGTCAGGGCGCCGCGCGTGTGGCCGCTGGTGCCCAGGACGAGCATGGAGGCATTCCTGGAATAGTCGCCCAGGGCTGCCCCGATGCCTCCTTCGAGCAGTTGGAGGGTTACCTGCAGTCCGGGTTCGGCTGCGGTGGCTTTTTCACCGGCCTCCTTCAACAGCGCCAGCCCCGATTCACGCAGGACTTCAAGGTAGGGGAGCACTTCGGCGGCCATCCAGCGGTCGTCCACCACATTTACGACGGCGAGGGGGCACTTTAGCCTGTTGGCCCGGGCAGCTGCCCACAACAGGGCGGCGTTGGAGGCCGAAGTATTAGTGATGCCGACGGCGATTGGCTTGGCAGTTGCCATGGGGGACCATCCTTAGGGGGTGCTGGAGAAGGGGTGTGGTGCGGACGTGGAGCGGAGCCGGATGACGTTGCCCTGACCGGCGTGCCTGATCCGCGTTGGCCTGATCAGCGTTGGCCAGTCGGCGCTGGGCTAGTGGGCGCTGGGTCAGTCGGCGCTGGGCTCCCGGGCCGGCCACCAATGGGTCGGCGCCGCGATGACGAACCTCCGGCCGCTGATATCCTGCGGCGTGATCCGGATCAGGACATTTTTTTGGCCGGGTTGCCAGGGGGACAAGCCCGCCTCCATGGCGTCCTGGACTTCCTCCGCATCGGTTACAACTTTGGCGTGCCCCTTGATGATGACGCTCCAGGCGATGGTGCCGTACTGGTTCATTCCGTCCGCCTCGACGGCTACCACTTTCCGGTCGGCAAGGGAGGCGAGCTTTGTTCCCTGGCCGGTACGAATGAGCAGTGTGCCGTTGGTGGGGACAAAATTCACCGGATAGTTTTCCACTGCGTCCCCCTCGGAGAAGGCGATCCTGCAGAGGGAAGTTGAACGAAGGTATCGCCAGCAATCGTGGACGCCGAGTTCCTTGATGTCAGGTTCTGTGGCTGCGGTATTCATGGCCGTAGCCTAGGACCGGCAAACCTCCCGGGGATAGGGAAGAAGGTCCCGCGCCAGCAAAGGCACCCATCCGGGACGGTCGGAGGTAATTTTCGCCTGGGCCTCCTAGAATTGTGCCGGTAGCGTCTTCATGCCCAAGTGAAGGCGGACTTGCGGCCCGGGGCAGGCATTTCCGTTCCGGACCCCCGGACCGCGCCAAGGACCCGCAGCGTGGCAGGTTCTTGCCGCAGGAGGTGGAACGTGAGCACTGAGAAGCCCTGGCGTCCGCCGACTAGGGACACCGTTGAAGACCTGCTGCGGGACTTTTCCGCCCGGGGCGACGAACAGCTGGATACCCAGGAACGCATCAACGCCCTGCTGGCGGCGGTGGTGGCCCTCGCCGAGGATCTGAGCCTTGAGGCCGTGCTTGACCGCCTGGTCCGTTCGGCCTGCGCCCTGGTCGGCGCACGGTACGGCGCTATGGGCGTCATTGGCGAAGACCGCACCCTGAGCCACTTCATCACGGTGGGTATTGATGAAGACGGAATCCGCTCCATTGGCGACCTGCCGACGGGGCACGGCGTACTTGGCCTGCTCATCCGCGAACCAAAGCCCTTGCGGCTCCATGACCTTGGCCGGCATCCCATTGCGTCCGGCTTCCCGCCGAACCACCCGCCCATGAAGACATTCCTTGGCGTGCCCGTCCGCGTCCGTGACGAGGTGTTCGGCAACCTCTACCTGACGGAAAAGCAAGGTGGCGAGGATTTCACCTCCGACGATGAGGACCTTGCCGTTGCCCTGGCGGCGGCGGCCGGCGTCGCGATCCAGAACGCGCGCCTCTTTGAAGACAGCGGGCGCCGGCAGAAGTGGCTGGAAGCAGGCATGGAGCTCAGCAGCAGATTGATCATGGCGTCCAGCCCCGGGGACGCGGATAACCTGGACGTCGTTGCCGACGCCGCTTTAAAGGTATCGGATGCGGCACTTGCAGTGGTGGCCGTGCCGGCGGGTGGAGGCGTGCTTCGATGCCGGTCCTGCCTTGGTGTGCAGGGTCTCCAGGCAGGCCAGGAATGGAGGGTCTCCCACTCCGTGTGGGACGTGATCGAGGGCGGCGGCTCCTTTGTGGCCAAGGACCCGCGGCAGGTCTTTGAGGCCGGAATGGCCGGGAAACTCGGATCCGTACTCGTGTGTTCCCTGGGGCATGGCAGCAGCGACAACGGCGTTCTCCTGCTGGCCCGCGCACACGCAACTGCCGCCTTCAACCAGGCGGACGCAGAGTCGGGTGCCATTTTCGGGAGCCGGATCGGGCTGGCGCTCGACCTGGCGCGCGTGAACGCACTGCGCGAACAAAACCTGCTGTTCACTGACCGGGAACGGATCGCGCGGGACCTGCACGACCTCGTCATCCAGCGCCTGTTTGCCGCAGGCCTGAGCATCCAAAGCCTGCGCCGCTACACCGTGGACCCGGTGGCGCACGAGCGCATCGCCGCCGTCACCACGGAACTCGATGAAACAATCCGCAAGCTGCGGGACACCATCTACTCGCTCCGGACGGCGGATGAGGAACGCGAACCGCTGACGGGCCGGATCCTGCGGGTGGTCCGGGAAAACTCGCGCAGCTACGCCCTGACCCCCAAGGTGGCCCTGGACGGCCCCGTGGACTCGATCCGGGAGGATGTGGCCGTCCATCTGCTGTCCGTGCTGTCGGAAGGACTCAGTAACGCGCTGCGGCATTCCGGCGCGGACGACGTGGAGGTCACGGTTGCGGTGGGCAAGGACCAGGTCCAGCTTCTCATCCGCGACAATGGCCGGGGCTTCGCCGACCCTGCCCGGGTGAGCGGCCTGGCGAACATGCGCCACCGGGCTGAGTTGTTGCAGGGCAGTTGCATCATTGAGAGCGGGCCAGGCAAGGGCACATCCGTGACATGGACCGCCCGGCTCACCTGACCTGCCGGCTCAGGCAGTGTCCGTGGAGCTCTTGGTGACGTAGACAGCGGCCTGCGTCCGGCGCTCGAAGCCCAGTTTTGCCAGGATCGATGAAACATAGTTCTTGACGGTTTTCTCGGCCAGGAACAGTTCGTCGCCGATTTGCCTGTTGGTCAGGCCCTGCCCGATCAGGGCCAGGACCTTCTTCTCCTGTGCGCTGAGGCCCTCCAGGCGGGGATCGGTGTGTGCAGTGGACAGTCCGGTAATGATCTGCTGCTCAACTCCCGGATCGAAGAGGGACTCGCCCGCAGCCGCCTTCCGGATTCCGGCCAGGAGGTCATCGCTCCTGATCTGTTTCAGGATGTATCCGGAGGCACCGGCCAGGACAGCGCCTCGAAGGGCCTGCTCGTCGTCGTAGCTGGTGAGTATCAGGCAGCGCAGGCGGGGGTCCAGGGAACGCACGTCCCGGCACACCTCGATTCCCGTGCCGTCGGGAAGCCTTCCGTCGAGGATGGCGATGTCGGGGTGCAGTGCGGGTATGCGGCGCGTGGCCTCGGCAGCCGAGCCGCTTTCGCCCACCACAAGGAACCCTTCGCCCTCCAACAGGTCCTTCAACCCCTGCCGGACAAGTTCGTGGTCATCAAGGATGAACACCCGGACCTGCCCGGGAGATCCTGCCGCCTCAGACCCAGCTTCATGCATCTGCACTGATCGCTCCCAAATCTCCAGGACCAAATCCCGCATTCGTGCGGGGGCGGCCCCCGGGGAGGGCCTGAGCCCATTGTTCCCCAGGAGGCGTCCTGCCGGAAGGGACCTAAGTCCGCCGGCGATCCGCAGGGCGGCACCCGAAGTCTGGGCCCTGTTCCTGTCATGACCTTCGGCCCTACCCCTGAAAGCGCACTTGTTCCATTCTGGGGACGACGCTTGCAGGATGCCCGCAGGAGGGAATGCGGCAACAACAGTGAATGGAGCCGGCATGACTGCCCCTGAAACGCACCCCAGGATCATCGTTGGGGTGGATGGATCAGACGCCTCCATCGCCGCGCTCCGGGTGGCCCGGGCCATGGCGGAGCCCCTGTCAGCGACGGTTGAGGCCTGGGCCTGCTGGGACGTCCCGGCCGGCTACGGGGTTTACCTCGCCGTAGGGATCGAAGGGTTCAAGTACGCGGCCCACCAGGTCCTCCAGCAGGCACTGGAAGAAGCATTCGGGGAGCTGCCGGCCTTCGTGCATGCCCGCCTGGTACGGGGTAAGCCAGGGCCGGTACTCATCGACGCGAGCCGCAACGCCTCCTTGCTGATCGTGGGCAGGCGGGGACATGGGAGCTTTGTCCTTGGCTCCGTCAGTTCGACGTGCGTGAGCCATGCCCACTGTCCCGTGCTGGTGGTGCACGCCCCGGAGGCGGACGGCGCGGGGGACACCGGCCAGGCAAGCGCCCTGACGGGGAGCCCTGACCCGGCGGCCTGATTGCAGGCGCCCTGACTGACCGACCCGGCATCCCGCCGTCGTACGTGTCATCCCGCCCTAGTGGCTGTGCTGGCCGTCCCCATGATGGTGTGCCGCGCCTTCCCCCACCAGTTCGTGAAGCCCTTCGACTGCCTGTGCGAGTGACAGGCCGGGGGATTGGATGATGAAGGGCATCAGGAGGCGGTTCTCCTTGTCCAGGTGCAGGGCGAAAATCCGTTGGATGGCCCCGGCGGCCACGGCGGCAGCAACGCCTTCGGCGGTCCTGAGCTCTTCAACCAGGCCCACGATGACCTGATGCTCGGCCAGCATGCCGTCCACCAGCAGCTTCGCTTCCGGCAGGCCGTGGGGCCCGCTGTACAGCGGCCCTTCTTCTGCCAGGGCGTGCGGCACCAGCACCGTGTCGCACCAGTCCAGCAACGCAGCCTGCGTTTCCTGTCCGGCGGCAGGGTCCCGTGCCTCCACGGCCTCCGTCAGCAGTCCCACCAGCGCGTTCAGTTGCCGCAGCATGTCGGCATGGTGGGCTTCCACCGCCTGCAGCGCACGCGCCTCGGAGCCGGCTTCCGTGCCGTTACCGCTGTTGGTGTTCATTCGTTGTTGCCTTCCAGTTGGGCGACGTGCCGGTGGTTGGCCCGCAAGGACCAGCGGAGGTCTTTGATGGCCCAGTACGCTCCGCCGTTCATGACGGCGAAGCCTGCGATGCCCAGGTAGGGCGCCCGGACCACCAGGCCAAGGAGCAGGACGCCCACGCCCGCCGCGAAAAGCAGGAGTCCGCGCCTGACGCGCGTGCGAAGCGACAGTACGAAGGCATCCCTTCCGAGCAGGGCCGCGAATCCGGGGTCTTCCTCCTCCAGGCCATGGCCGATCAGTTCGAGTTCGCGTTTTTCAAATTCAGAGAGCGGCACAGCTGCACCCACTATCCATTGCCTGCGGGAACCGGAACTCAGGTACCCGGCTGGCCGCGCAGGACAGCCAGCCTGTTCCGGTATTCCGCGACGTCGATCTCGCCGCGCGCGAAACGCTCGGCCAGTACGTCTTCTGCCGTTAGTGGCGACGGGGGCCGGGGT
>Ga0247818_10001127_pt1 | contig 16790 bp, 5 predicted proteins | sample 13C_Glucose_Day1_FD_192424 | JGI IMG/M metagenome (GOLD analysis project Ga0247818, IMG submission 192424) | Soil microbial communities from agricultural site in Penn Yan, New York, United States - 13C_Glucose_Day1 | ecosystem: Environmental > Terrestrial > Soil > Agricultural land | place: USA... | reverse complement strand
GGCCTCACGTGTGTGGCACCCGGTCCACGGGTCGCGAAGACGCGTGGACCGGGTGCCACACACGTGAGGCCCGCGCCGCCCGGAAGGGCCGCGCGGGCCTCACGCCGTCCGGGAGGTTCGGCGTGCGAGCGGTCAGACGGCGGCGCGCACCCGCACGGTGGCCGTGGCGCTCGACGCGGTGTGCAGGTCGTCACCGGCGTAGGCGACCGTGTAGACGACCTCGCCCCGGACGGACGCGAGGTCCCTGATCGTGAAGGTGCCGTCGGCCGCGACCGCCGCGGAGGTGAGGGCGCCGGTGCCCTTCTTGTCGGCTCGCTGCACCGACAGGCTGATGCCCGGGGGCAGCGCCCGGCCCTGGCCGGTCAGGGTGCCGGTGATCTCCACGCTCTGGTTCTTCGTCGTCTCCGCCGGAGCCGTGAGCGTGATGGCCGTCGGCGCCTTGGCCACCGTCACGGGGAGGGTGACGTCCTCGGCCGGGCGGTGGGTCACATCACCCATGAAGGACAGGGTGTACGTGGCCTCGCCGACCAGCGAGGGGACGTCGAGGACGGTGAACGTACCGTCAGCCGCGACCTCCACGGCCGCCAGCTTGCGGTCGCCGGCGGCGTCGTGGCGTACGGCCGACACCTTGACCGGCTCCGCGGGGGCCGGGCCGTCGAGTTCGAGCCTGCCCCGGATGCCGAGCGGTTCCCCGACGACCGGCGCGCCGGGGCTGGTGGACAGCGACCCGGTGAAGCGTGAGTCGTGCTGGGCGGCCGGGGGCTGGATCACGTGCAGCCAGAAGGACGTGGCGGACGCGTTCATGGTGAGGGCGAAGAGTCTGGAGCCGTCCTTCGACCAGCCGAGCCCGCGCGGCACGACCCGGGCTCCGTCGAGTTCGCCCTCGAAGGCGAACTCGAGCGCCGAGGTGCCCTCCTCCGGGTCCGCCTTCTGGATCAGCAGGTCGGGGACCGAACCGGTGGCCTCGGCACCCCGCGCGACGTACTCGCCGTCACCGCTGAAGGCGACGGCGGACGCCTTCGCCCCCTGCGGCAGCGGGCCGTAGGGCGTCGGGGCGTCGGACAGGTCGGCCGCCTCCAGCAGCCGGGTGCCGTGGGCGGCGTCGGCGACCGCGATCCGGCTGCCGTCCGGGGACAGCGCCACGTCCTTGAGGTCGAGACCACCCGCCCCCTCGCTGTCCGCGAACCGGCGCTGCGGCCCCCGTACGAGCGTGTCGCCGCTGCTGTCGAAGGTGGTGAGGTAGGGATTCGGCCCGGCCGTGCTCAGCGTCTGGCCCATGACCAGGGTGTCCGGGACCTCCGGCGTCGTCGCGAAGTAGAGCTTCCCGGTGCCGTCCCAGCCTGTGGCGGTGGGCGCGCCGAGGGTGCTGCCGTAGAGGAAGCTCCGGTACTGCTCGCACCCACTGGCGGTGGGCGTCTCGGTGTGCCACACCTTGCCGCCCGAATAGGCGACCTGGCGCCCGCACTCGCCCCAGTAACTGGTCGACGTGTGCAAGGACTTCACGTAGGTCTCGGTGTCGTACGCGGCGATCCGGCCCATCTCCGACACGAAGAGCTTCGTGCTGTCCGCGGAGAGCGCCATGCCGCCCACGGCGCCCTGTGAGCTCGTGAGCGTGGCCACCCGCTGGCCCTCGAAGTTGTAGACGAGCACCGACGACTTGGTGTTCAGGCTCCGGGTGTCGTCGCTGATGTAGACGCGCTCGTGCACGGAGTCGACCACCATGCTGGAGAACGACGTGATCGGCAGCTTGGCCACGTCGTCGTCCGCCGCGTGCGCGGCGGGCGCGGTGAGGACGGTGAGACCCGCGCCGGCGATGACGAGCGCGGCGAGCGCCGCGATGCCGCGTCCTGTGTTCCCTGACCTGTTCAACTTTGTTCCCCCACAGAGTTGTCGGCACCCCTGTCTCCCCGGGCGCCCCTGTGGGCATCATGCAACAGATGTGAAGGTTATGTGCGCAAGTTGTCGGCGATGTATGGACGTTCTCGCCCAATCAGGACGTCGTCGCGCCTCCGCCGGCCTGCGGGGAAGAAAGCGGCACCCGGAGCCACCTGGGCTCCGGGTGCCGTACCGCGGCGGGCCGCTGACCCCCACAGGTCAGGGCGGTTGTCGACGGGACCCGCCACGGGGACGGGGAGCCGGGTCAGCCCAGGCGGCGGACCAGCGAGCGGTATTCGTCCCACAGCTCCTTCGGCGCGTGGTCGCCGAAGGTCTCGAGGTGCCCGGGGATCAGCGCCGCCTCCTCGCGCCAGACCTCCTTGTCGACGTCGAGCAGGAAGTCGAGGTCGGCCTCGGACAGGTCCAGGCCCTCGGTGTCCAGGGAGCCCTTGGCCGGGAGGATTCCGATCGGCGTCTCGACCCCCTCGGCCTTGCCCTCCAGGCGCTCGACGATCCACTTCAGGACGCGGCTGTTCTCACCGAAGCCGGGCCACACGAACCTGCCGGCCTCGTCCTTGCGGAACCAGTTGACGTAGTAGATCTTCGGCAGCTTGGACTGGTCCGGCTTGTCCGCGCCGACGTCGATCCAGTGCTGCATGTAGTCGCCCATGTTGTAGCCGCAGAACGGCAGCATGGCGAACGGGTCGCGGCGCAGCTCGCCGACCTTGCCCTCGGCGGCGGCGGTCTTCTCGGAGGCGACGTTGGCGCCGAGGAAGACGCCGTGCTGCCAGGTGAAGGACTCGGTGACCAGCGGGACGGCGGAGGCGCGGCGGCCACCGAAGAGGATCGCCGAGATCGGCACGCCCTTGGGGTCCTCCCACTCCGGCGCGATGATCGGGCACTGGCCGGCCGGCACGGTGAAGCGGGCGTTGGGGTGGGCGGCGGGCGTGCCGGACTCCGGGGTCCAGTCGTTGCCCTTCCAGTCCGTGAGGTGCGCGGGAAGCTCCTCGGTCATGCCCTCCCACCACACGTCACCGTCGTCGGTGAGCGCCACGTTGGTGAAGACGGAGTTGCCCCACATGGTCTTCATGGCGTTGGCGTTGGTGTGCTCACCGGTACCGGGCGCGACACCGAAGAAACCGGCCTCCGGGTTGATCGCGTACAGCTGACCGTCCTCGCCGAAGCGCATCCAGGCGATGTCGTCGCCGATGGTCTCGACGGTCCAGCCGGAGATCGTGGGCTCCAGCATGGCGAGGTTGGTCTTGCCGCAGGCGCTGGGGAAGGCGGCGGCGACGTACTTGCTCTCGCCGCGCGGCGGCGTGAGCTTCAGGATCAGCATGTGCTCGGCGAGCCAGCCCTCGTCCCGGGCCATGACGGACGCGATGCGCAGGGCGTAGCACTTCTTGCCGAGCAGGGCGTTGCCGCCGTAGCCCGAGCCGTAGGACCAGATCTCGCGGTCCTCGGGGAAGTGCGAGATGTACTTCGTGGAGTTGCAGGGCCACGGGACGTCGGCCTCGCCCTCGGCCAGGGGGGCGCCGAGGGTGTGGACGGCCTTGACGAAGAAGCCGTCGGTCCCGAGCTCGTCGAGGACCGCCTGACCCATGCGCGTCATGGTGCGCATCGAGACGGCGACGTACGCGGAGTCGGTGATCTCGACGCCGATCGCGGAGAGCGGCGAGCCGACGGGGCCCATGCAGAACGGGACGACGTACATCGTGCGTCCGCGCATGGAGCCGCGGAAGACGCCCTTCTCACCGGCGAAGATCTCCCGCATCTCGGCGGGGTCCTTCCAGTGGTTGGTCGGGCCCGCGTCCTGCTCCTTCTCGGAGCAGATGTAGGTGCGGTCCTCGACGCGGGCGACATCGCTCGGGTCGGAGGCGGCGTAGTACGAGTTCGGGCGCTTGACCGGGTCGAGCTTCGTGAAGGTGCCCTTGGCGACGAGCTCCTCGCACAGGCGCTCGTACTCGGCCTCGGAACCGTCGCACCAGACCACGCGGTCCGGCTGGGTGAGGCCGGCGATCTCGTCCACCCAGGAGACGAGCTCCTGGTGCCGAGTGGGAACAGTGAGGGGAGCCGCGATGTCTCGCGCCACGATCGCTCCTTGTAGAGAGGGTGTGTTGTCAGGCCCCGTGGGGGCTGCGACCCGGATGCTTACCCCTTCAACTACCCCTGGCGCTCATCCGGTGCCGACCGCACTCATTTGATCATCCGACCATCTCGCCCATATGTCCAGAGGGCCGCACACGTGAGCATCGCCACTCGGATCGGTTACCTACGGAAGCGTAGGTAGCATGCGGACATGACTTCTGCCGCCACGTCCGGACCCGTCGAGCTCACCGACCCAGTCCCCGTGAAGCCACGCATGCGCGGCTGGCTGCACGCGGGGATGTTCCCCGCGGTGGTGATCGCCGGAGTCACTCTCATCGTCCTCGCGGACAGCACGCGTGCGCGGGTCGCCTGCACGGTCTACATCCTCACCGCCTGCCTGCTCTTCGGCGTGAGCGCGGTCTACCACCGCGGTACGTGGGGCCCGCGGGGTGAGGCGGTGCTCCGCAGGCTGGACCACGCGAACATCTTCCTGATCATCGCGGGCACCTACACGCCGCTCGCTCTCCTGCTGCTGCCCGAGTCCACCAGCCGCCCGCTCATGTGGGCGATCTGGGGCGCCGCGGCGGCCGGTATCGCCTTCCGCGTCTTCTGGGTCGGCGCCCCTCGCTGGCTCTACACCCCCTGCTACATCGCCATGGGCTGGGCCGCCGTGTTCTTCCTGCCGGACTTCATGCGCACCGGCGGCGTCGCGGTGCTGGTCCTCGTCGTCGTCGGCGGGCTGCTCTACAGCGCGGGCGGCGTCATCTACGGCTTGAAGCGCCCGAACCCGTCACCGCGCTGGTTCGGCTTCCACGAGGTGTTCCACTCGCTGACGCTGGCGGCGTTCGTCGCGCACTACATCGGCATCTCGCTGGTCGCCTACCAGCAGAACTGAACGGTCCCGTACGGCGTGGGGCCCGGCCGCGGCGGCCGGGCCCCACGCCGTACGGCTCGCGTCAGCCGCCCAGCTTCACGGCCAGCTCCCCCGCGTCCGTCGTCGGCGCGTCGCACACGAAGTGGCGGCAGACGTACGCGGTCGGCTCACCGCCCACCAGCGGCCGGTCCACCAGCAGCGGGAACTCGGACCCCGCGTCCGGCCCCTCCCCCGCCGCGACCACGGCGCCGGGAGCCGACCCCAGCAGCGCCGTGCGGTGCAGCTCCCCGGCGACCGGGCCCGCCACGGCGATCTCGCGCGGCCCGTCCAGCAGGGCTTCGGCGACCGCCAGCCCCCAGCCGATGAACCGGGGGGCCTTCGGGCCCAGCGCCGCGACGATCCCGAGCGCTCCCTCGGCCGCCGTGCGGTGCGCCTCGGAGCCGGTGTGGGCGGCGTACGACAGCAGTGCGCCCGCGGCGGCGGTCCAGCCGGCCGGGGTGGCGCTGTCGGTGGGGTCCTGGGGGCGCCGGATCAGCTGCTCCGCGTCGTCGGCGGTGTCGAACAGCTCCCCCTGCTCGCCCCTGAAGTGCGCGAGGACGATGTCCAGCAGGAACCCCGCGAACTCCAGCCAGACCCCCTCGCCCGTGACCGAGGCGAGCGCGAGGAAGCCCTCGGCCACGTCGCCGTAGTCCTCCAGCACCCCGGAGTTGTCCCCGGCCCGGCCGTCCCTCGACGTGCGGCAGAGCCGGGCGACGTCGCCCATGTGCACGCGTACCAGCAGGTCGGCGGCCTCGGTGGCCCGCTCCACGAGGTCCGGACGGTCGAAGTACGCCCCGGCCTCGGCCAGCGCCGCGATCGCCAGGCCGTTCCAGGCGGCCACGATCTTGTCGTCCCGCTCGGGGCGGGTGCGCAGCTCGCGCGCCGCCAGCAGACGGGCCCGCACGTCGGCCACCCGCGCCGGGTCGGCGTCCTGCTCCTGCCCGTCCCGCGCGAGCCGCAGGACCGACGACCCCTCCTCGAAGGTGCCCTCCTCGGTGACGCCGAAGTACCCGGCGGCGAAGGCCGCGTCCTCCTCGCCCAGCACCTCGCGCAGCTGCGCGGGGGTCCACACGTAGAACGCGCCCTCGACGTGCCGCCCCTGCGCGTCCTCGCTGTCGGCGTCCAGCGCGGAGGCGAAGCCGCCCTCGGCCGTCCGCAGCTCGCGCACCATGAAGTCGGCGGTCTCCAGGGCCACCCGGCGGGCGAGGTCCGATCCGGTGGCCCGCCACAGATGGGCGTAGACGCGGCACAGCAGGGCGTTGTCGTACAGCATCTTCTCGAAGTGCGGGACGACCCACTCGCGGTCCACCGAGTAGCGGGCGAAACCGCCGCCGAGCTGGTCGTAGATCCCGCCGTGCGCCATGGCCGCACAGCTGTCGGCGGCCATCTGCAGGGCGCCCTCGGCCCCCGTACGGGCGTGGTGGCGCAGCAGGAACTCGATGACCATGGACGGGGGGAACTTGGGGGCGCCGCCGAAGCCGCCGTGCTTCTCGTCGTAGTCCCGGGTCAGCCGCAGCAGGGCCTGCGCCAGGTCCGGCTCGCCGGGCAGTTCCGTCCCCCCGGCGGCCAGGGAGCGGCCGGCGAGGTCCCGGACGATGCGCCCGGCCACCTCCGCGACCTCCTCGCGCCGGTCGGTCCAGGCGGCCACGACCCCCTCCAGAACCTGCTGGAAGGAGGGCATGCCGTGACGGGGCTCGGGCGGGAAGTAGGTGCCGAAGTAGAAGGGTTCGGCGTCGGCGGTCAGGAAGACGGTCATCGGCCAGCCGCCCTGACCGGTCGCGGCCTGCACGGCCTCCATGTACACGGCGTCCACGTCGGGCCGCTCCTCGCGGTCGACCTTCACCGGCACGAAGTGCGCGTTGAGGTAGTCGGCGACTGTGGTGTCCTCGAAGGACTCGTGGGCCATCACATGGCACCAGTGGCAGCTGGCGTACCCGACGCTGAGCAGCACGGGGACGCCGCGTCGCCGGGCCTCCTCGAACGCCTCGGGCGACCACGGCCACCAGTCGACGGGGTTGTCGGCGTGCTGGCGGAGGTACGGGGAGGTGGTCTGCGCAAGTCGGTTGGCCATACCCCAATCCTTGCGCACCGAGGACGGCGGCGGGGGGACGGGCTCACCGGGGCGGTGCGTGAACGGACACGCGGGACGGACGGGCGCTTCGGACGCCGGGCGGCGTGGCATCGGCGGACAGCACGCCGGCTCCCGCAGCACCGGCTCCTGAAAACCGTGGACCTGGGAACTGTCTGACGGCACCCGGCTCGGAGTTGCGGTCTCCCGGTGCCGGTGGCGCGCACCGGCTCGGCGGAAGAAAGTGACCCGGCGGTCGACCCGTCCGGCCACCGGCCTCCAGGACGGTGGCTGCCCCGAATCGGTGCGCCACTCCTGACGTCAGCCCCACCAACACCCCTTTTCACTTCCTTCACTTCCGTCCAGATCGACTTCTTGGTTCCGCCATGCGGAATTCACACTTCCTGCCCCACCGGCACCTAGCTTGACGTGGCCACAGCACGGTCGCTCGGGGTGGCCGGACGGGGAGGGGCCGGAATGTTTCGTCGTGCGCGCACTCGCGCGAGAGCTGGTGGATCGGTCGGGGCGGTGGCGGTCTGCGCGGCGGTCGGAGTGACCATCGGCCTGCTGCCGTGGGGCGCGCCCCTCGCCGGGGCCGAGCCCGCGCCGGATCGGCAGGTCGCCGCCCAGGTGAGCGAGCGCGTCGGCGACGCCGGGGAGAGCGCCGGGGCCGCCGCCACCGAGGCGGAGGCGCTCGCCCTGGCACGGCGCACCGGCCGCGACGTCGAGGTGCTCGCCCTGCGCGGCGAGTCCTCGGAGGTGTACGCCACCCCGTCGGGCGCCCTGGAGGCCAGAGAGCACCTCCGGCCGGTGCGGACCCGGATCGACGGGGAGTGGCACCCGGTCGACACCAGGCTCGCCGCCGTCGGATCGGGGCCTGACCAGGGCATGATCGCCCCTGCGGCGGCCGCGGTCGGGCTGGCGTTCTCCGGCGGCGGTGACGGGCCGCTGGTGCGCATGGAGCGAGCAGGCCGGGCGCTGGAGCTGTCGTGGCCGGGCAGCGTACCGGCGCCGGTCCTGGAGGGTGACACGGCGACGTACCGGGACATACTTCCCGACGTCGACCTGCGGCTGGCCGCGCGTCCCGAGGGCTTCACCCAGCTCCTGGTCGTCAGGACCGCCGAGGCGGCGGGGAACGAGGAGCTCGACCGGCTCAGGCTGCGGCTCGGGGCGGACGGGCTGGCCACCCGGGAGACCGCGGACGGCGGCCTCGAAGCGGTCGACAGGGGTGCGGGCGGCGTCGTGTTCGAGGCACCGCGCCCCATGATGTGGGATTCCAGCACCGGCGCCGAGACGGAGGACGCGCCGGAGGGCGCTGCCACCGAACCCGCTTCCGCCGCGCGCACCGCCTCATCCGCGAGCGAGGCCGGCTCCGAGGCCACCGCCGCCGAATCGGCCCGGCTGACACCGGTCGGCGTCGACGTGTCCTCCGGTGGTGAGGAACTGGTGCTCACCCCGGACCAGGAACTCCTCACGGGCCCCGACACCGTCTACCCCGTCTTCATCGACCCCCAGTGGTACACGCCGCGCGGCACCGCCTGGACGATGGCCTCCAAGTACTGGGACTCCTCGCCGCAGTGGAAGTTCAACGGTGACCCGGACGCGGGCCTCGGGTACTGCGGCTGGAACTACTGCATGCCCTACGACACGAAACGGCTCTTCTACCAGATCCCGACCACCAAGTTCGCGGGCCGCAGCATCCTCTCCGCGGAGTTCGTCGTCCGCGAGACGCATGCCGCCTCCTGCGACGCCCGCGAGGTGCAGCTCTGGCGCACCAAGGGCATCAACTCCGGCACCACCTGGAACAGTCAGAACGCCTCCGGCTTCTGGGTCGACCACCTGCAGACCCGCAGCTTCGCCCACGGCCACGACGGGTGCGCCGCGGCCGACGCCGAGTTCGACGTGAAGGGCGCCGTCGCCCAGGCGGCGGCCGGCAAGTGGCCGACCCTGACCTTCGGCCTGCGTGCCACCAGCGAGGAGGACCGCTACACCTGGAAGCGCTTCTCCGACGACGCCTACCTGAGGGTCCAGTACAACCGCCCGCCGTCGAGGATCAGCACCTCCAAACTCACGATGGACCCGGGCGGCCCCTGCGCGACGAGCTCCGGCGCGGTGCGGGTCCGCTCCCGGGCGACCGTCCGGGCCGGCGACGTGACCGATCCGGACGGCGACCGCCTCCAGGTGCAGTTCCGCGCCCTGTGGGACAGCGGTGACGGCTGGAAGCAGCGCTGGATCTCGGCCAAGAGCACCGCCAAGGCCTCCGGCTCCGACTTCTCCGTCCAGCTGCCCACGTCCGTACCGCAGAACCGGACGGTGGCGTGGGAGGCGCGGGCCTGGGACGGCGGCCAGTGGTCGCCGTGGAGCTCGGACAAGGCGCACGGCTGCTACTTCGTCTACGACACCTCCGTGCCCGCCGGTCCCGCGATCGGCTCGACGCAGTACCCGCGCTCCGACGACGCCGACCCGGACGACCCGTGGTGGGACGGTGTCGGCCGGTACGGCACCTTCACCATCGACTCCAGCTCCACGGACGTCACGAAGTACTGGTTCGGGGTCAACGCAGCGCCCAGCAGTGCCCGTTCCCTGACCACGTCGGGCGGCGGCGCCAAGACGATCAAGTTCATGCCGACCAGACCCGGCGTCAACTTCGTCACCGCCAAGGCCTTCGACGCCGCGGGGAACGGCTCCGAGACCCGCACCTACTACTTCCGGGTCCGCTCCGGCCAGCCCGACCGGCTGTCCTGGCAGCTCGACGAGGGCGCCGGCGCCTCCCGGGTCGCGGGCACCGGCGGAAGCTGGCCCGCCGCGCTGTACGGCGGTCTGCGGCCCGGCGCCGAGGGTGTGACGGGCAAGGCCCTGGAGCTGGACGGCACCGATGACTACGCCGCCAGCGACTCACCGGTCCTCAACACCGCCAAGAGCTTCTCCGTGTCGGCGTGGGCGAAGCTGCCCGCGAACCCCTCCGGCGCGCCCGTGGCGGTCGCACAGGCGGGCTCCAGCACCAGTGGCTACGAGGTCTACTACTCGGTGGCGCTCGGCGGCTGGCAGTTCCTCAAGCACGCCACCGACGCGGCCGGCACCACCACGCTGCGCGCAGGTCAGCCGGCCTGCCCCACCGGCAACACCACCTGTCAGAGCGCCCGGACCGACCGGTGGACCCATCTGGTCGCCGCTTACAGCGTGCCCGCCCAGACCATGAAGCTGTACGTCGACGGCGTGCTCGTCGCCACCACCCCCGCCCCGGCAACCGCCTGGGACGCCCGGGGCCGCACCCTGATCGGTGCCGCCTCGCACTACGGGACCGTGTCCAACTTCTTCAAGGGTGCCGTGGACGAGGTGCACTTCTTCGACTACCAGGTCAACGACGGGCAGGTGACCCAGCTCTTCGAGCGCCGCCCGGTCACCTCGGCGCGGCCCGCCAAGCTGGTCTTCCCGCTGGACGAGAACGCCGAAGCCGTCGCCCTGACCGGGCGTGCCCAGGAGGCGCCCGCCGAGCTCAAGGGCGGCACCGTCAGCGGCGCCACGGGCGTGGACGGCAAGGCCCTGGAGTTCGACGGGGTCGACGACTACGCCACCACCGGTCGGCCGATCATGGACACGTACCAGAGTTTCACGGTGTCCACCTGGGTGAAGCTGCCCAAGGACAAGGAGGGGCGGGCGATGTCCGCCATCGCCCAGTCGAGCGCCGTCAACCCTGGCTTCGAGCTGTACCACTCCTCGGCGCTCGGCGGCTGGGTGTTCATGCGGGAGCAGAGCGACCAGGCCGAGTCCACGGTGGTCCGTGCCACCCAGACCGCGTGTCCGGCGAACACCTCATGTGCCGCGGCCCGGCACGGCGAGTGGAACCACGTCGTCGGCGTCTACGACATCGATACGTCGCAGATCCGGCTGTACGTCAACGGCGTCCTGGTGGCCACCGAGGCCTTCACCACCCCGTGGGTGGCCGGCGGCGAGGTCTCCGTCGGCGGCACGTATCACGGGGGCAAGCTGGTCAGCCCCCTCAAGGGCGCGATGGACGACGTACGCCTCTACGACCGGGCCGTCTCCGACGACGAGGTGCGCCAGCTCTTCAAGCAGCACCCCGTGGTCAAGAGCCGCTGGAAGTTCGAGACCGCGTCGACTGCCACGCCGCCCGTCACGCCTGACTCCGGCCCCGCCGCGGCCGGACTGACGCTCAACCGGGGAGCCACGCTCGGCGAGCCCTGGGTCGACGGGGGTCTCGCGCTCGACGGCATCGACGACTACGCCACCACCGCGAGCGGCGTGGTGCCCGTCGACACCGGCGCCAGCTTCACGGTCAGCGCCTTCGCCCACACGGCTGGCGTGCCCACCTCCGAGGTCGCGCTGCTCAGCGCGTCCGGCGTACTCAAGGACGCCTTCTCCCTGCGGTACGTGCCCTCCGGCACCCCGCAGAGCGACGGCGGGCGCTGGCGCATCGGCACCAGCAACGGCGACACCGGCAACGCCGAGTCCGCGGAGGTGGAGAACGGACGGTTCTACGGGCCCGAGGACTGGACCCACCTGGCGCTGGTCTACGACGGCTTCGCCCGGGAACTGCGGCTCTACGTCAATGGCGAGCTGGAGGAGGTCGCCTGCCAGGACGCCGACGAGGACGGTGTGCCCGACGTGACCGGCTGCACCGACCGGGTCTCGCACTCCGAGAACGTCGTGACCTTCAAGGCCACGCAGTCGCTCCAGATCGGCCGTGACCGGGGCGGTGCCTACTTCCCCGGCGCCGTGTCGGACGTGTGGACGTTCCAGGGCGCTCTGGACGACACGCAGATCCAGCACCTGGCGACCGGACAGCCGGGCACGGCGACCACCGTCCCCGGTGACGACTGACCGGCCCCGGCCGGCACGGCGGGCCCGACCGCGTCGGAGCGGCGGGCCCGTCCCCTTGTCCGGACTGCCCACCGCACGTACGCCGACCGATCCGAACGACACCGGACGCGCAACCCGGCCGGGTTGCCTCCTGCGAGGGATGAAGGACGAGGATGAACGGTAGACCCCGGACGCGAGTCCGTGCCCTGCGCCGCCATGTGGCCCTGGCCTCGGCCACGGTTCTGCTCGGCACCCTGCTCCAGGCGGTGGCCGAGCCGGCCTCCGTCGCGGCCGACCGCGGCACAGGCCGCCCTGACCTGCCCGCCTCCGAGAAGCCGGTTGCGGTCTCGCCGGTCGCGGTCACCCCTCGCGCGGCCATGAAGGGCCCGAGGGCTCCCGTAGCCGCGCCCCGCGCGAAATGGCCGGCGGCCGGGGCGGCCACGGTCGATCTGTCCGGCACCTCCTCCGCGGTCGTGCGGGCGAGGAACCTGCCTCTCGCGGTCGGCGGCACCCGGGCCCCCGACGCCGTACGCACCCGCCTGCTGGACCGCGCGTCCGCCGAGCGCGTGGGGGCGGACGGACCTGTGTTCACCCTCGAGCCGGCCTCCGCACCTGCGGGCACGAAGGCCTCGTCGGTGCGCGCACGCCTGGACTACTCCTCCTTCGCCGGATCGTTCGGCGGCGGCTACGCCGACCGCCTGCGGCTGGTGGAGCTGCCGTCCTGTGCGCTCACCACGCCGCAGAAGGCGGCCTGCCGCGACGCCGAGCCCGTCGAGGCCGTCAACGACACCGAAGCGCAGACACTCACCGCCCCGGCGGTCGCCCTGCGGGCCTCCGGCGCCACCGTCCTCGCAGCCGTCGCCGACGACGCGAGCATGGGCGGCGACTACAAGGCGACCCCGCTCGCTCCGTCCGCGCAGTGGAGCACCAGCCTGAACACCGGGGACTTCTCATGGTCGTACGGGATGAACGTGCCGGAGGTCCCGGGCGCGCTGACGCCGAGCGTGGGCCTGTCGTACTCGTCCGGTTCGGTCGACGGCCGCACCGGCAACAGCAACAACCAGGGTTCGTGGGCGGGTGACGGTTTCGACCTGTGGCCCGGATTCATCGAGCGGCGCTACAAGGCGTGTGCCGACGACGGCGTCGAGCGGCCCGACGGCGGCAAACCGGCCGACCAGTGCTGGGCCTACGACAACGCGTTCATCTCGTTCAACGGCAAGGGCGGCGAGCTGGTCCCGGACGGCACCGACGCGTTCCGGCTGCGCGACGACGACGGCACGAAGGTGCGGCGCCTGCACGGTTCCGGCACGGACGTACGGGCCAACGGCGCGCGTGACGACGAGTACTGGAAGGTGACCACTCCGGACGGGGTGCAGTACTACTTCGGCTACAACCGGCTGCCGGGCTGGGCGGAGGGCAAGGAGACCACCGACTCGGCATGGACGGCGCCGGTCTTCGGCGACGACGCCGACGAGCCGTGCCACGCGGACGCGTTCGCGGACTCCTGGTGCCAGCAGGGCTGGCGCTGGAACCTGGACTACGTCGTCGACCCCCACGGCAACGCGATCGCGTACTACTACGACAAGGAGTGGAACTCCTACGGCCGCAACCTCGACGAGAAGCTCAACACCCGTTATGTACGGGGTGGATTCCTGGACCGGATCGAGTACGGCCTGAAGAACACGGCGATGTACTCGGCGCAGGCGCTGGCCAAGGTCGACTTCACCAGCGGTGAGCGCTGCCTGTCCGAAGGGGCCACGGCGTGCGCGGACATCGGCAAGGACGCCTTCCACTGGTACGACACTCCGTGGGACCTGAACTGCGAGGCGGGGGCCACGTGTGACCAGGGCCGGCTCTCGCCGGTCTTCTTCACCCGCAAGCGGCTCGCCTCCGTCTCGACGCAGGTGCTGAAGGCGGGCGCCTACGCGAACGTCGACTCCTGGAAGCTGACGCACCGCTGGGGCATGGCGGACACCGACTACCAGTTGCTGCTGGACTCCGTGCAGCGCACCGGGCACACCGGCACGCCGGCGGTCACGCTCCCGAGGACGACGTTCACCTACGCGCAGCTCGCAAACCGCCTCGACCGCACCGGTGACGGCTTCGCGCCGTACATCAAGGAGCGCCTGGCCACGGTCGCGGACGAGGCGGGCGGGCAGATCGACGTCGGGTACTCGGCCCCCGTGTGCGACGCGGGTGCGCTGCCGACGCCTCAGACCAACACCACCCGCTGCTTCCCGCAGTACATCGGCGGCTCCGACACCGACGACCCGGATCTGCACTGGTTCAACAAGTACGTCACGTCCACGGTGACCCGGACCGACCGCACCGGCGGAGCCCCGGACCAGGTCACCATGTACGAGTACCTGGACGGTGCCGCCTGGCACTACGACGATGACGACGGGCTGACGGAGGAGAAGGAGAAGACCTGGTCGCAGTGGCGCGGCTACGGCCATGTCCGGGTGAGGACCGGCGGTCAGGGCGGCGCGGCGGCGATGCGCACGCAGGCCGACACCTACTTCCTGCGCGGCATGGACGGCGACCGCAAGGAGCCCTCCGGCGGCACCAAGTCCGTCAGCCTCACCCTGGGTACGGGTGAGGGGGACCCGATCACCGACCACGAGTCGGCGGCCGGGTTCACCTACCGGAGCGTGCAGTACTCCGGTCCCGGTGGCCAGGTGCTGGGCAAGACCGTGAACCGGCCCTGGCACCACGAGACGGCGAAGAAGGTCCGCCCCTGGGGCACGGTGACCGCCGACCTGACCGGTACCGCGCAGACCCGCACGTGGACCTCGCTGGACGACGGGGCGGGCGCGAAGTGGCGCACGACCACGGAGGCCACCAGCTACGACACGGTCGCCGGGCGCATCACCCAGACCGACGACCGTGGTGACGACGCCGTCACCACCGACGACACGTGCACGCGTACGTCGTACCCGGCGGCGGGGGCCCTGCTGACGCTGCCCGCCCGGGTGGAGACGGTCGCCAAGCCCTGCGGCACGACCCCGGACCGTGCCGAGGACGTCGTCTCCGACGTGCGTACCGCCTACGACGGCCTCGCCTACGACGCGGCACCCGTCAAGGGCGACCCCACGGCGACGGCGATGCTGAAGTCGCACGACGGCACCACCGCCACCTACACCGAGAGTGCGGCGGGCTACGACGGCTACGGCCGCAGGACCAGCAGCACGGACCTGAGCGCCACGGTCACCGTCAAGGCCGGGACGCTGAGCCGCGCCACCCGCACCGACGGCCGTACCACCACCACCGCCTACACCCCGAGCAGCGGCTTCCCCGCCTCCGCGAAGGTGACCACCCCGCCCGCGACCGCGGGGAACAGCGCCACCGCCCAGTACACGGTCACCACGAACGACCCGCTGCGCGGGGTGCCGCTGACGCAGACCGACACCAACGAGAAGGTCACCCAGTTCGCCTACGACGCGCTGGGCCGCAAGACCAAGGTCTGGCTCGCCGACCGCACCACTTCCGACGTCCCGACCTACGAGTACACCTACACGGTCGCCGAGAACGGCCCGATCGCGGTGGGCACGAAGACCATCGGCAACAACGGCGCCCAGGTCACCTCCTACGTCCTGTACGACGGGCTCCTGCGCCCCCGCCAGAGTCAGGACCCCGGCCCCGACGGCGGACGGCTGCTCACCGACACCTTCTACGACGAACGCGGTCAGAAGACCAAGGAGTTCCTCTCCTACTACGCCACCACCAAGCCCTCCACGACCCTGGTCAGGCCGCAGGACGCCCTCGGCGTCGAGACGCAGAACCGCTACGTCCACGACGGCCTGGGCCGGCAGACCCAACACCGCCAGATCTTCGGCAACGGCGACGGCGGCAAGGTCCTCGGCATCACACGCACCGTCTACGGCGGCGACCGCACCACCGTGATCCCGCCTGTCGGCGGCACCGCCGTCACCACCCTCACCGATGCCCGCGGCCGCACCACCGAACTGCGCCAGCACCACGAGCGCAGCGCCACGTCCGCCTACGACGCCACGAGATACGCCTTCAGCCCGGCCGGCGCGCTGACGCGCACGACCGACCCGGCGGGCAACGAGTGGACGTTCGCGTACGACCTGCTCGGCCAGCTCAAGGCCACCGAGGACCCCGACAAGGGCGCGCTGAAGTACTTCTACGACGACCGGGGCCAGCTCACCTCCACCCTTGACGCCCGGGGCACCACACTGGCCAGCGTCCACGACGGCCTGGGCCGCAGGACCGAGCTGCGGTCGGGCTCCGCGACCGGGCCCCTGCGCGCGAAGTGGACGTACGACACGATCAGCGGCGCCAAGGGGCAGCTCGCCGAGTCCACCCGCTACGGCACCGACGGTCTGGCCTACACCACCAAGGTGGTCGGCTACGACCGCCTCTACCGCCCGATACGCACCTCCGTCACGATCCCCGCGTCCACTGCCAACGCGGGTCTGTCAGGGACGTACCTGTCGACCACCGACTACAGGGAGTCCGGCGCGATCGGCAGCGTGGGTCTGCCCAGGGCGGGCGCCCTGGCCGCCTCCTCCGTGGCGTTCACCTACCAGGACGACACCCTGTGGCCCCTCAGCGTCAACGGCCGCGAAGGGATCAAGGGAAGCACGTCCTACAGCCTGACCGGCAAGCCCTTGCAGCACGAGCTGTCCCACGCGGGCGGCAAGAAGGCCTGGGTCACCAACGACTACGAGCCCGGCACCCAGCGCCTGGCCTACACCCGCGTCGACCGCCAGGACGTGGCGGGCGTCGACCAGGCCTCCACCTTCCGCTACGACGAGGCCGGCAACGTCCTCGCCGTCTCCGACACCTCTCGCTCCGGCACCGACACCCAGTGCTTCACCTACGACCATCTGCGCCGCCTGACCGAAGCCTGGACCCAGCCCACCTCCAGCTGCGCCGGCGCCCCGGGCGCCGGGGTGCTCGGAGGCCCGGCCCCGTACTGGACGTCGTACGGCTACGACAGGACCGGCAACCGCAGCACCGAGACCGAGCACGACGTCACGGGTGACGCGGCCAAGGACG
>Ga0247818_10001126_pt1 | contig 16793 bp, 20 predicted proteins | sample 13C_Glucose_Day1_FD_192424 | JGI IMG/M metagenome (GOLD analysis project Ga0247818, IMG submission 192424) | Soil microbial communities from agricultural site in Penn Yan, New York, United States - 13C_Glucose_Day1 | ecosystem: Environmental > Terrestrial > Soil > Agricultural land | place... | reverse complement strand
GTCGTCGTACAGCGGACACAGGTCCATGTGGGAAATCTGCAGCGGTACTTCCAGCATCGACAGCGCGGCAATGTGCGTCGGGTGAGTGTGAATGATGCAGTTCACGTCTGGCCGGGCGCGGTACACCCAGCTGTGGAAACGGTTGGCCGGGTTGGCCATGCCGTGGCCTTCGAGCACTTCCAGGTCTTCGTTGACCAGCAGCAGATTGCTCGCAGTGATTTCATCGAAACCCAGGCCCAGTTGCTGAGTGTAATAGGTCCCCGGTTGTGGGCCGCGAGCGGTGATCTGCCCGGCCAGACCGGAGTCATGACCGCTCTCGAACAGGATCCGGCAGGTCAGCGCCAGCTTTTGCCGGTCAGTCCACGTATTATCCGCCAGGGTGTTTTGCATCTGGGTCAGCGCTTGCTTGACCAGTTGCGCTTTGGGTAGTGCTAATGTCTTGGCCATGTCTGTGTCCTTTGGGTGATTGCAAATGACACTAAAAAGCCTATATGACACAAAGTGTCATAAGCAAGCATAAATCGTCGTTTCCTTGATGGAATAACTGCTGCGCATGTCTATCCGTTTGAAATTGTTGAGAAAAAAACTTGGCGTAACGCTTGAGGCTCTGGCTGAAAAATCCGGAATGACCAAGAGTTATCTGTCGAAAGTCGAGCGTGGGCTGAACACCCCGTCGATCGCTGCCGCACTGAAACTGGCGAAGGCGCTGAACGTGAAGGTCGAGGAACTGTTCTCCGAAGACAACGTCAGCCTCGACAGCTACAGCCTGGTGCGCAGCCACGAACGCCAGTCACTGGCGGCCAACGATCAGAGCCCGGGGTATGCGGTGCTGGCGCATCAGGTCAGCGAACGCAACCTGCTGCCGTTCATCATCTACCCGCCGAGCGAGTTCACCGACAAGACCTTCAAGGAGCATTTGGGCGAGGAGTTTCTGTTCGTCCACGAAGGGCAGGTGGAAGTGGATTTCATGAGCGAGCGGGTGCTGCTGGAACGAGGCGATGCGCTGCATTTCAACGCGCAGAAGCCGCACCGGATCAGGTCGGTGGGCGAGGTGCAGGCGCAGTTGCTGGTGGTGGTGCACAGCAGCGAAGAATGAAGCAAAAATCAAAAGATCGCAGCCTTCGGCAGCTCCTACACTGATCTCTGTAGGAGCTGCCGCAGGCTGCGATCTTTTGGTCTTGCTTTAAACCTCGACGGGCACCGAAAGCTTCGGATTGCCCAACGCATGCGTCTTCGCATCAAAAAACCGCAACGCAACCCCGGTGCCCTCGAACACCTTCGCGTAATGCCGTTTCTGATGCTGGATGAACGCCGCACTGCGCGGATAAATCGAGATCGCCACGCTCGCCGGTTTCGCCAGGCGCAGCGCCCTCACGATGTGAGCATCCTGCTCGCCCAAAGCATGACCGAAGATGCACAGGTTCTGCGCGTGCCCCAATAACTGCTCATGACAGAACGACAGATAATCCGAACTGCGGATGGTCTTGAGCTTGTCCGCGCTCGGCCCTTCGTTGACGAACAGCGGCACGTCGTCGAGCGTCTTGATCGTGTTGTTGATTGCGAAACTGCCGAGCAGGGTGCCCTCGGTCGAGGTCAGTTTGCGCGCGGTGCCGTCCTGATTGCGCACCAGGTGCAGACCGCCGTGCAGGTACAGCAGACGCGGTTTGGCGCTGGCGCTGGCGCTCAGATCAAAACTGGCGTCGGGGCCATTGAACAGGTCGTCGATGGCCTCGCTGCGATGCTGGATCGCCCAGTAGCTGAGCAGGTCGTAATTGGTGGTGAACACCGTGCGATACCGCGCCAGCTCTTCATTGAGCGAGGCCAGGGTCGAGGCTTGCACCAGGCGCCATGGAATGTGTACCGCGTGCACGGTATTGATCAGCGCTTCCTTGATCGCGTAGTAGCGATTGCGCGGTGCGGCCGAGCTGACGGCCAACGCCTTGTTGACCCGGCTGGTGGTTTTCAGCGCGCCGAGTACCTGCTCGAAGCTGCGCGTCTGCATTGCATCGAACACGCTCAGTTCCGACGGGCTCAGCGGTTTCTCTTCCACGGTGCGCGCGTTTTCGAACAGCGAGTCGTAGCCGAAATCATCCCACACCGCGCGGCTGGCGCCATTGCCCACCAGCAGACCGTTGAAGTCGGCGGTGGCGCGCAGTGCGCTCCAGTCTTCGAGGGTGGCATCGACGTCCAGAAAATCGGTCATTGCGTGGGCAGTCTCAAAACAAAGGGCGGATGGACGGCGACTTTATCACGAGCGGGCATTGAGCCAGATCAACATCGGTGGTGACCGATCGGTCGATCCTGTGCACATCCGCCGTATCGGAGCAGTCGATTCGGCCCCAGTCCAGGAGACGCGCATGAGCAGCACCTTTTTTATTCCGGCCGTAAACATCATGGGCAACGGATGCCTCGACGAAGCCATGGTTGCGATCCGCAACTACGGCTTTCGCAAGGCGCTGATCGTCACCGACGCGGGGCTGGCCAAGGCGGGCGTGGCGACCATGGTCGCCGAGAAACTGGCGATGCAGGACATCGATTCGGTGATCTTCGATGGCGCCAAGCCGAACCCGAGCATTGCCAACGTCGAGTCCGGGCTGGGGCTGCTCAAGGAAAGTCGCTGCGATTTCGTGGTATCGCTGGGCGGCGGTTCGCCCCATGACTGCGCCAAGGGCATTGCCCTGTGTGCGACCAACGGCGGGCAGATCCGCGACTACGAAGGCGTCGATCAATCGAGCAAGCCGCAGTTGCCGCTGATCGCCATCAATACCACCGCCGGCACTGCCAGTGAGATGACCCGTTTCTGCATCATCACCGACGAATCGCGCCACGTGAAAATGGCCATCGTCGATCGCAACGTCACGCCGCTGCTGTCGGTCAACGACCCGGCCCTGATGGTCGCCATGCCGAAAAGCCTGACTGCCGCCACCGGCATGGACGCGCTGACCCACGCCATCGAAGCCTACGTTTCGACTGCGGCCAACCCGATCACTGACGCCTGCGCGCTGAAGGCCATGACCCTGATCAGCAACAACCTGCGCCTGGCCGTGCGTGTCGGCAGCGACCTTGCGGCGCGGGAGAACATGGCTTACGCGCAGTTCCTCGCCGGCATGGCGTTCAACAACGCATCGCTCGGCTACGTGCATGCGATGGCCCACCAGTTGGGCGGTTTCTACGACTTGCCCCATGGCGTGTGCAACGCCGTGTTGCTGCCGCATGTGCAGACCTTCAACGCGTTGGTCTGTGCCGAACGCCTGACCGACGTCGCCCACGCCATGGGCGCGGACATTCGTGGTTTCAGCCCGGAAGAGGGCGCTCAGGCGGCGATCAACGCGATCCGTTGCCTGGCCAGGGACGTCGACATTCCCGGCGGTCTGCGTGAACTCGGCGCCAAGCTCAGCGACATTCCGGTGCTCGCCACCAACGCGCTGAAAGATGCATGCGGCCTGACCAACCCACGGGCGGCGGATCAGCGGCAGATCGAGGAGATTTTCCGTAACGCGTTTTGAGCAGGGTACAGCCTCGACACGTTCCGAAGTTTTTCGCGCCACTTCTGACGCCATCGCGAGCAGGCTCACTCCTACAGGGGAACGCATTTCAACTGTAGGAGTGAGCCTGCTCGCGATGACTGTCTTCCAGACATCGAATAACCTCTGGATTAACCGGCAGGTGCCAGATTCCTGCTCGTCGCCCCACCAAACTGAATCAACACCACCCCGCCAATCAGCAACAACGCCCCCAGCACGCGCGACACCGTCAGTTGTTTTTCCACCAGCCCGAACAGCCCGAAGTGATCGAGCAGCATCGACGCAATCACCTGCCCTGCCAACGCCAGCGCAACAAATCCCGACGCGCCAAGCCTTGGCAACAACATCACCGCCAGCGCCACAAAACACACGCCGAACGCACCGCCAGCCCACATCCACAACGGTGCCTTGCTGATAAACCCCAGCGACGGCAGCGGCAGGCGCAACGCCAGAATCACCGGCAACAGCACCAAGACACTCACCAGCAATGAGGCCAAGGTTGCCCATAGCGGATGGCCGAGCCCGCGCGCCAGATTGCTGTTGATCGCACTTTGAAACGGCACCACCGCCCCGGCAAACGCGGCCAGCAGCAACAAACCGGTCCACTGCAATGTACTCATGATCACTCTCCAACAGGTTTTGCTGGACTCTAGAGTATTCGTCGCGCAGATTTAAATTCCGTTTTGTCATCCAGAACATGCACAAGATGAATGATCTGCGCCGTATCGATCTCAACCTGCTGGTGGTCCTCGACGCCTTGCTCAGCGAGCAACACGTCACCCGCGCCGCCGAGCGGCTGCACCTGAGTCAACCGGCGGTCAGCCATGCGCTGGCGCGTCTGCGCGACTTGCTCGGCGATCCGCTGCTGGTGCGCGCCGGCTCGACCCTGGTGCCGACGGCGCGGGCGCTGGAACTGGTTGCGCCACTGGCCGAAGCGTTGGCCCAGGTGCAGTCGCTGCTGGCGCCGAACACTTTCGATCCGGCCACTGCGCGGCGGACCTTTCGCGTGGCGATGTCCGACTATGGCGCGGCCATCATCCTGCCCGGGCTGATCCGCATCTTGCGCCACGAGGCGCCGGGCATCGATCTGCAGATCAGTCATGCCAGCCGCGAGGGCATGCTGGAGGGTGTGCTCAACGGTGACATCGATTTGGCCGCCGGGGTGTTCCCGGAAATGCCCAACGAATTGCGCAGCAGCGTGCTGTTCGAAGAGCGCTATGTGTGCCTGCTGGATCGTCGCAGCTTGCCGGCCAACGGCGTACTGGATTTGCCGACCTATCTGTCGCGCCCGCACGTTCTGCTGGAAATGCGCGGCAGCGGTACCCCGGAAATCGAACGGGCGCTGACCTCATTGCGCGAACGCCGCCGCGTTGCCATCAGCCTGCCGCACTGGAACGTCGCGCCGCAGTTGATCAGTGGTACGGATTTGATTCTCACCGTTTCGTCGCGCAGCGTGCGCGAGATCGATCAGCAGGAATTGATTGTGCTGCCGCCACCGTTCGAGATTGCGCCGTTCACCTTTGTACTGGCGTGGCACAAGCGGCGGGGGGCGGATCAGGCGTTGAACTGGTTGAATCACCGGATTGAGGAGGGGATAGTGCGCGGCTGAAAACGTTATCAAGGAGTGGAATGTGACAGTGAAGTCTGGATGGATCGGCTGGGTGGCCCTGAGTGGATGGTTGATGGCAGGGCAGGTGTTCGCCGAGTGCACGCCGTCAGCGGTGACAGGACAGTGGGATTTTTCTGTCTGCAAGGATTGGCCTGTCGATCCGGCCCTGACGATCAATGCGATAGCAAAATTTGAACCGGATCCGGTGTACGCCCATGGCGACAGAATCGGCACTTACGATCTGGATTTATCCGTGTCGTCAGCCGAGAACTTGAAACCGCTCGCTACCTTTCATCGACCGTCCGCATTCCAGACTGACGCCTTCGCGCTGGAGAGCCTGGAACTGGACACGGCGCGCTACAAACTCACTTCTGACCTTCGTGCCTTTGGCGTCCGGGCCGTTTTCAAAGGCTCCTCGCGCGTCAACCCTCTGGATGAAACCCAGCTGTCGCTCTATGTGAAAGAAGGCGGCAAACTGCGTCCGGTACTGGATCGGATGCTGGTTTACCGCTTCAGCGGCGAATGGGATGGCAATTGCGCGGGCGAACGTGCGACCACTGTCAGCACGATCGAAATAGGCAAAACCAGCTCTCACGGATTTGCCGACCTGATCGTGAAATCGGTCACCACCGGCGTGAGTGGCGAGGGGCCGCCAGACAATTGCGAAATGAAGACCACGAACAATAAACCCGTGCTGACCACTCTGCACTACGACGGAAAATCCTACGTTTTGCCAAACGGTTTCCAAGGCCTGTAAGCCGCCCGCCAAACACGACACCTATCAAGGAAGAACCATGCTCAACCCCACCAGACTCCTGATCGCCCTCGGTTTGCTGGCCATCACCACCCAGGCCCACGCCGCCTGCACCACCAAGAGTTTCGACGGCAAATCCATGTCGCGCTGCAATGTCTGGCCGGCGTTCCCGAGTCAGGCGATTTCGGTCAAGTCCACCTATCTTGCCGATTCCGCTGGCGACGATGCCGGGGCGTTCGATCTGGATCTGGCGCTCCTCAATGCGAGTAACGCCAAACCCATCGCCACCTACCGTAAGCCGGGCGCCTACAACTCCGATGCCGTGCGCCTGGATGATGTACGCATCGACACGGCGCGCTACCGATTGACGCCGGACATCCGCGCTTTTGGGCTGCGAGCGAAATTCGTGCACAGTTCCCAGGCCATGCCCTACGAGAAAACCGATCTGGCGCTGTATGTGCGCGAGGGTGACAGCCTGCGCCCGGTGCTTGAGGGGCTGGTGGTGTTCAAGAACAACGGTGAGTTCGTGAATGACTGCGAGGGCTACCGCAAAAAAATCCGCCGGACGCTCGAGATCGCTCCAACGAGTCACAATGGTTTCGCCGATCTGATCGTCACCACCAGTGGCAGCAAAATGAAAAACAACAAGTCCGGCAATCAGTGCGTTTCGACAAACACCGAGCTGAAGAAAAAGCAGATCACCCTGATTTACGATGGCCAGCAGTACAACGTCCCTGAAGATCTCCGAGGTTACTGACCCATGCTCACCGGTCTCAACCACCTGACCCTTGCCGTCAGTGATTTGCCGCGAAGTCTCGCGTTCTATCGCGATGTGCTAGGTCTGCGCGTCGAAGCCACGTGGGACGCCGGTGCCTATCTGTCGCTGCCGGGTTTGTGGGTGTGTCTGTCGCTGGACGCACAGCGCAGCGGCGAGCCGTCCGTCGACTACACGCATTACGCGTTCAGTCTGGCCGAGGCGGATTTTTCGTCGTTCGTGCAGAAGCTAAAAGTGGCGAACGTGCGGGAGTGGCGTGACAACCGCAGCGAAGGTGCGTCGTTCTACTTTCTCGATCCTGATGGCCACAAGCTTGAGGCTCACGTCGGCGATCTGGCTTCTCGACTGGCAGCGTGTCGGTTGAAACCGTACTCGGGCATGCGATTTTACGACGCGCCGTGATCAGGCGTTGCGGGCTGATATAGACTGGCCATCATTTGTACTGGCGCCAGCAGGTTTTTCATGACTCCATCGCTGCTAATGGCCGTTCTGGCCTCGGGTTTCATTTACGGCATCACGCCCGGGCCAGGCGTTCTGGCGGTGTTCGGCATCGGTGCGGCACATGGGCGACGGGCCGGGGCCGGGTTTCTTTGTGGGCATTTGCTTGGCGATGTGGTCTGGTGCAGCACCGCGCTGATCGCCATCGTCGGTGCCCGCGAGATCGGCAGCACCGCGTTCGATGTGCTGGGTGTGCTCAGCGGTTTGTACCTGTTCTGGCTCGGCTGGCGTGCAGTGCGGGCCAAGCGGCGCAGCGCTGATCAGCCACAGGGCGCAGCGCGTCAGCCGTTCTGGCACGGCATCCTGTTCGGCCTGACCAATCCCAAGGCTTATCCGGTGGCGGTCGCGACGTTTACCGCGCTGCTGTCGAGTCGCGCCGAACTGCTCAACTGGTCGATGCTGCCGGCGTTGATCGCCCTGAGCTTCTTCGGCGGGTTGCTGGCTTACGCTATCTTGATCGGCGTTGTTGGCGCCCGAGGGGTACGCACGCTGTATCAGCGTCACGAGCTGATGATCACCCGACTGTGCGGGGTAATGTTCATCGGTTTTGCGATCAACGCACTGATGCACGCACTACCGGGATTGCTGCCGAACAAGGCTTGAAGTTGTGTGCAGGGATGCGTGAACAAAGGGTCAGGGATGGTTGAACAGTGCTGCATTGTCCGGACACCCACGCTGAACCATGGAAAGCCGAAATTCCGCGCCGTTGGCGAGTTATATGGACCTGTTGCTGGATGCCGTCTGTGCAGTGGACAGACAGGGCCGTTTCGTTTTTGTCAGTGCCGCCTGCGAGCGTATTTTCGGTTATACGCCTGACGAGTTGATCGGCCGGTCAATGATCGAACTGGTGCATCCCGCAGACCGCCAGCGCACCCTCGCCGCCGCCCGCGACATCATGGGCGGCGAACCCAAGCACAATTTTGAAAACCGTTACGTGGGCAAGGATGGCCGCATTGTGAACATCCTCTGGTCGGCGCGCTGGTCGGAGGTCGATCAGCTGCGCATCGCCGTTGCCCGCGACATCACCGAGCGCAAGCAGGCGGAATCGCGTCAGGCTGCGCTGTATGCGATTTCCGAAGCGGCGCATGTCGCCGAAGACTTGCTGGCGCTGTTCAAGCGCATCCACCTGATCATCGGCGAGTGGTTGCCGGCGCTGAATTTCTCCGTGGCACTGTACGACGAGCACTGTGCGCAGCTGAATTTTCCTTATCACGTCGACGATCACGAATTGCAGCCCGAGCAACCGGGCACCGTCACCGGGCGTTTGTGTACGGAGGTCATCCGCAGCGGTCAGCCGATTCTGCTGACGCCGGACAGTCCCGACGCCTCGCCCGACTTTGCGGCGCTGGTGGCGGGGGAGGACTCACCCTGCTGGCTCGGTGTGCCGCTGAACTCGAAGAACGGCACCATCGGTGCGCTGATCGTCAAAAGTCTGCCGGGCGGCGAGCGTTACACCGAACAGGACAAGGAACTGCTGCAATACGTCTGCGCCCAAGTCGCCACCGCCATCGAGCGCCAGCAGCTGCACGCGCGGCTCAAACGCATGGCGCAGTACGATCAACTGACCCAGTTGCCCAATCGCGGCTTGCTCAAAGAGCGCCTCAAGGCTGCGCTGGCCGCTGCCCGCGAAACCTCGGGAAACATGGCGCTGCTGTACGTCGATCTGGATCGCTTCAAACAGGTCAACGACACCTTTGGCCATGCGGTCGGCGACATGCTGCTGCAAACGGTGGCGAGTCGGCTCAAGGGCTGCGTACGCGATACCGATACCGTGGCGCGCATAGGTGGCGACGAATTCGTGGTGCTGTTGCACAGCGTTCACGCCGCTGAAGACGCCGACAGCGTGGCCGGAAAAATTCGCCAGGTGCTGATGCAGCCGATGCGCCTGGACGGTCACAACCTGCACATCGAACCGAGTATCGGCGCGGCCCGTTATCCCGAACATGGCAGCGAGGAGCAGCAGCTGTTCCGGCATGCCGACCAGGCAATGTACGCCGCCAAACGCCTCAATCATCGGGCGGTAGATGGCTGAAACAGTGCGCGCCGTTCGTCGCGGCGCGGGCAACTTTTCTAAACCTTTGGCAGTTCGGCAATTCTCAATCCAGGCGGGCACCTGCTCGCCAACGATCAACACCAAGAGGAAGAGAATCATGCCTAATTCAAGAAACTCGAACTCGGGAAACTTCGCCAACGATCGAACGAAGGCCTCTGAAGCCGGTCGCAAAGGTGGGAAAACCACCACCACGACGGTCGACAAAGAGCCTGCGAAAACCGAAATGGGCCGCAAACCAGCTCAGAAATCGAAGTAGTCGGTGAGGTAGTTTTGATTGAGAGGCGGGGGCGCAAGCTCCCGCTTGAATTTGCAGAGAGAGGAGGGCGCGACCATGAGCCGGATGGCCACCCAGATACGTTGTTTCAGTTTTGCCACGCTGTTGGGATTGTTCGCGGGCACAGCATTCGCCCAGTCGCCTGCCGACTTCATCAACGATGCGTCCGCCAAAGGCATGGCCGACATCGAGGCCAGCCGTCTGGCGCACCAGAAATCCGAATCCAAAGAGGTCAAGGATTACACCATCGTTGTGATCAATGACCGCACCACGGCCAACCAGCATCTGGCGAAGATCGCGAAGAAACTCGATCTGCCGGTCGCTCCCCGTGAAGAAATCGCCGACAAGGCCAAGACCATGATCCCGCAGGTCAAGGACGGGGAAACCTTCGACCAGGCCTACGCCGCGAGTCAGGTGAAAGCGACCGAAGAGGCCATCCAGCAGATTCAGCAGGAAGCGCAGTCTACCGACGTGCCGGAAATCAAGGCATTTGCCGACGAGACATTGCCAAAGCTGCAAAGCCATCTCGAAATGGCGCGAGCGCTGCAGGCCAGTCGCTGATACCACCTGCAAATCAAAAGATCGCAGCCTGCGGCAGCTCCTACATGGAACGGTGTAGGAGCTGCCGCAGGCAGCGATCTTTTGATTTTTTTAACTTTACTTAGCAGTCATTCAAATCCTGCTTCGGCTTGCTCTTCTCCCCCAGCCCCTCAAGGTTGAACACCTCACTCTCGCCCAGGCTGCGGTAATGCTTGCGCAGCGCCTCGAGTTGTTTGAGATCCAGCGACTCCAGCCCGAGCATCGCGTTCTGCGCTTCCTTGTTCACCCGCAATAACTCATCAAGCTTCAGATGCAGGATGTCGGTATCACGGTTCTGCGTGTTCTGGATCAGGAACACCATCAGAAAGGTGATGATCGTGGTCGAGGTGTTGATGATCAGTTGCCAGGTGTCATTGAAATCAAAAATCGGCCCGCTCAAACCCCACAGAAAAATCAGGATCAATGCGCCCATGAAGGTTTTCGGGCTACCGGCCCAGAGGGCCAGGGTCTGGGAGATTTTCGCGAATTTCATTGCGGTGTTCCTTATTGGGGTTGCCTGAATTTCAGACAGTGACGGCGTTGCGAAAATTCTGTTTTTTGCAGGCATGCCCCTGAAAAACCGGTCTTGCGACCGGCTTCGATTGACATAGGCTCAGGACGTCACTTGGGCCTCAACCTCCCACTGAAAGAAACCCGCCACTTCGCACTGCTGATTGACCAGCATGAAACCCAATGCGCACTGGGCGGTGCCGGGTGTTTTCGGGGTGCATGTCCAGAAATGGTCGTCTGCCTTGTGGCTTCCTGGTAAGGACGGCGATTCAGGGTTGGGCGCGGGGACGGTGAGGCCGGTGTGAACTTGCAGTTGCGGGGCAGAAAGTACGCTGCTGTTATCGACGGTCAGGCGGTAGGCGACCACGCTGTGTTCGGCGATCAGGCTGACGCTTCTGACGCGAAAGTGAACGTCACGGCCCATCACGACCAAGACTTTAGTATTGCTGTCATTTGTAACTGTTTCTGTTGAGTTATTACCCGTGGCTAAAAAGATAAATCCATCGGCAATGTCTGTAGGGGTGGCCGGATCCAGGCCGGGTGCTGGATAGTGCGCAAGCAGAGATTCGGCATCGACGATCAGCAACACATTCTGCGCGCTGTCGACGGTGGAGGAAGGGGATGTGATCGGTTCGGAAGTCATCATGGATTCCTTTCATGACGTCGCTACAAGCTGGCGGCCGCATCGGTCAAGGCAAGACATCCTGTTCCGGCCGGGGCGGCAGCGGATCGGTGGAGCCCCTCGTTGCCAAGGGGCTCGCTACATCGTCAGTTGTGGATGGAGATGAACGGGTCCCACGAGCAGCAGCCGATGATCTGGCAGTTGCGGTCGACGATCAGGAAGTGGAAGTGATAGGTCACACGGCCGCAATCCAGGGTCTCGGATGACCAGTAATGGTTGTCGACTTTCTGGCAGCTCGGTACGGATGGATTTTCTCGGTTTGGCACTGCAACGCACGCCGTGGCCTTGCGCGGTGAGGGTGGGGAGATCAGGTCGGCCCCCGCGTTGCCGATGAATTTGTAGAAAATTACCGCCTGTTCGAAGCTCTGCGACAGGCTGGTTTCACGCCAGCGGATCAGATCGCCGACCTGCGCCTTGAGGTCCAGTTCACCACCGGCCTGGCCACTGACGACGTTGTCCTGGTTGGTGACCATGTACACATGATGCCAGTCGATCAGCGTGGGATTCTTCGGATCCTTGCTGATGTTGGGATACTTTTTCAGAATGGTTTCAGTGTCGATGGAAACCAGAATATCCGTAACTCGAGACATGGTGATGCTCCTTTTTCATAGTGAACGTCGGACTGCAATCCAGGCACGACGACGCTTGCTTGCCGTATGGCTTTTGCGAGCACACTACTGGGGGAACCCTTCGGTCATGAGGGACGGGCAGGCCGTGCTCCTTGCACGAGATTCTGTGTGATCGGGTTCCTTCCGACTGCCGCAAATTGACTATAGGTAGGATTCTTTAGCTGTCAAAAACGCTTGTAGATGGCTCGACGGACGGTCGAGAAATACATAGATATCGATGAATTGGCGATAAGCTGGTCGCTGCCTGAAACCGTTTGCAATGAGTCGCTCTGGAACTGCGCGCAGCGCTGCCTGTATCGTGACGAACCGCTGGAATGTCCCGACAGGAGAACGCAATGAGTTGGTCCGCCAGACAATACGTCGCTTTTGAAGATGAACGCACCCGCCCGGCCCGTGATCTGCTGGCGGCGATTCCCACGGTTCAGGCGCGATCGGTGGTCGATATCGGTTGCGGCCCAGGTAACTCCACCGAGCTGCTGGTGCAGCGTTTTGAGCAGGCGCAGGTCCGTGGACTGGACAGTTCGGCAGACATGATTGCCGCGGCGCGCAAGCGCCTGCCGCAGTTGCAGTTCGAGGTCGCGGAAATCGATAGTTGGGCGGATCGAGGGCCGTTCGATGTGATCTTCGCCAATGCCGTGTTGCAGTGGGTGCCGGATCACGCGACGTTGCTGCCGGCGTTGGCGGGTAAGCTTTCGGACGGTGGCAGTCTGGCGATCCAGATGCCGGACAACCTCAACGAGCCTTCCCATCGACTGATGCGTGAAGTCGCCGCCAAAGGCCCATGGGCAGCGAAACTCGCCGGCGCCGCGGGGCAGCGCACCGAGATGGCCAGTGCCAGCGATTACTTCTCGATGTTGCGTCCGTACTGTTCACGGGTCGATGTGTGGCGCACGACCTATCACCATCAACTGTCGGGCGGGGCAGCGGGGGTGGTGGAGTGGTTCAAGGGCAGTGGCTTGATTCCGTTTTTGAACCCGCTGACAGAAGAGGAGCGGGCGCAATACCTGCAGCATTATCTGGCGGCGGTTGCCGAGGCATATCCGGCGTTACCGGACGGTTCGGTGCTGTTGCCGTTCCCTCGGTTGTTTATCGTCGCGACTCGGTAAGGCAAACAGCAATTCTGTGGCGAGGGAGCTTGCTCCCGCTGGACTGCGAAGCAGGCCCAAGATCTTCGGGGCTCTTCGCGCCCCAGCGGGAGCAAGCTCTCTCGCCACAATGTATATGCCGCGAGTTAGCGCTGCACCCCCACCAACATCATCATCGGCCGCTCCCGCTCTTCAGCCAGCGCCGGTTGCGCGGCCACCTCTGCATCGCTTGGCCCCCATTCGTTGAGATGGCGAATGGCAAAGCCCGCCGCGATCAACGAATTCAACAGCGTGCCAATCGTGCGGTGCTGCTTGATCACCCCGTCGGCCAGCCAGTGAGTCACCCGCTCGCCTTCCATTTGATAACTGTCCAGCGGCCAGCGCTTGCGACCATCACTGTCGACCAGCCAGCCTGGATTGCGCGGGGCCATGAAGATCGGGTGCTCGATGGAGAACACAAAATGCGAACCCGGTTTCAGCGCCGCGTACAGACGAGCGAAAAGCCCCTGCAGATCCTTGATGTAGTGCAGCGCCAGCGAACTGTAGGCCAGATCGAAACTGCAGGCCGGCAGGTCGAGGTGTTCAAGATCGGCGCGTTCATAGCGGATGTTCGCCGCCGCGGTGGTTTCGCGCGCGCGCTCGAGCATCTTTTCCGAGACATCCAGCCCCAGCACATTGGCGGCGCCGTGTTCACTGGCCCAGCGGCTGAACCAGCCATAGCCGCAGCCGAGGTCGACCACATTCAAGTCGTGCATCGATGGCAGCAAAGCCTTGAGTGCCGGCCACTCCGGCGCGGCATCGAGGCCGCCGATGGAGCGGTTCATCTGGCTGTAACCCTGGAAAAACTCAGGATCGTCGTAAATATTTTGCGTCATGGGGGAAGTGCTCTTTTGAGTTCGGTCATCAGCGGCACAGTGGCCGCGCCATGGAGTCCCTCGAAAGTGAGAACGCGTATTCGTCGATGGCCGCGCAGGGGGAGGGATGGTGGGTGATGGGGAAATGCTAGCGGGTCGTGGGGACGGTGAGAACCGTGGGTGTGTTGTGGATCTGTAATGTCGGAAAAATCTTCAGGGTTTCAGAAAATTTGATTTGCAAGGATATGCAGTCATCGCAACAGCTTGAGGTTGTGATCAATTCGGCTTTGGAGGGTACGCGGGTTTCCTGAGTGATCACGCCAGGATAAAGATCATTTGCCACAGTCGAGAATTGGCTGGATACCTCGCAAAAGCGCTCAATGACAACTCTTGCCTCATAGGCTCCAACCTCCGCTTCTTCTGCCAGTCCAAGCATGGCCTTTCGGTCGATTCCAGCGCTTCGCCCATCACATCCATCTGGTGATACCCACCCGGCCCCTCGCAAAAGGTCACATCGTAGGCCGGGGCTAATTTCCAATCGCCAGCTCGCGACATGGTGTAGGCAAAATTCTTGGGATGATCATCCCGGTTGTGGAACGCAACGTTGAAAACAGCACGCTCGAACGCCCGTGCTTTTTCACGTACATCATTGGTACATCTTTGGGTGGCGCGCAGTAAGTTGACATAGTCCAATGCCCCCGGAGAGCAGAGAATCTGCACGGGTAAAGGCTGCGAGACTTTGCATGGGGACGCGTAGTCCGTCTTGTCGATCAAACCGTCTGCTGGCGAAGGAAGCCATTCCATCTGACAGACTGAAGTACTGCGTATCCGGCGTTTGAATGCAGCAGAGGCGCAGGCAATCGGCATAAACCATTTCGATGGCACGCACGTCGGGATGTTCGTGTTGGGCAGGGAATTTCACCCCTCAGGTGCTAAGGGTTTGAACGACAGGGCACCCATGGCATTGTTGCCGATGTAGGCGAGTCGCTCCAAAGCTCCGGTGCGTGCGGGATTCAGGCCGCGATGTTTGAATAGACGATCCATCAGCAGCATGCCCCAGCCGTCAGGCAACGAGTCATAGACGAGGCCTGGCAATCCCAACTGATGTGGCGGGAAATCCCGGCTTAATTTGGCGCCTTGCAAAGGAAGTTTCAGGGACGATAATTCCAGCCCTCTTTTTTTGCTTCGTCGCTGTACTCAAACACCACCACCAGCGGACGGCCGGTCAGCGCTGCGGTGGAAGCCAGTGCCCCATCGCCAATGTTCACCCCAACCCTCGTAGTAGACGTCTGCTTTCTCAAGCATTGTCGGATTTCCTTTTGATGCGGTAACGCTTGGCACTGTTTTCGTAGCGCAGGATGTCGTCCAGGGTTTCAAGCTTTGGCAAGAACAGGTTTTCGAGTTCCTTACTGCGCCCAAGTACCATGGCAGCACGTACCAGATTTTCGAAGCCCACATTACGCCCGGCTTCAAGATTGGATACCGTGTTGGTTCCGATGCCGGCACGTTCGGACACGTCCGCTTGTGTCATTTCCAGAGCGAGTCGATCAGTGCGCAGGCGTTCACAGATCCGCTTGACGATCTCACTCGGCTTGCTAAGGCTTAAATCCACCATAATGGGTGTTACACCTCAAAAGCTACTTTAAAGCCGGTAATCCTGGATTTATCCCGGGAACTTGTTATCCATGCATTATTCCTGAAAATCGTGGCTTATCTTTTGAAAGTCGCAATAACCCACAGATAAATGGAATTATTCAAATTTGGTTGAGGAGAGGTTCGAGTCAGGAGAATCATCATTCATGGTGCCTTCCCACAAATCCCGGACACAAAAAAACCGGCCCTGTAGGCCGGTTTTTTCTGTTCCTGCATCCCCCGTCATAACACGACGTGAGACCTGAATGAGTGGAGCGGGTAGAGGGAATCGAACCCTCAACTAAAGCTTGGGAAGCTTTCGTTTTGCCACTAAACTATACCCGCTCAGAACGGCTGACTTTGTACCAGAGTCGGGCGCAGATTTGAAGTTTTTCTTTTGCTCGCAGCGCGTTACAGCATTGAAGACGGTCATTCGCGGGCGAATCTGCAGGACAGTCCATGCTGGTTTTTCAGCCCTGCAGACTCGCTCGCGACGACGCTTTTTCAAATGGCCAATGCATGGTGATCCTGGACGAACGCGTAACGCGTTCGGCTCGACTGCGTTGAGGGTTTCAGGAAACCAAGCAGGGCGTTCTGGCTATCGCGGCACGCAGCCTTGTGTTCCATGTCGAGGAAGTGGCCGGTGGCCTGCAGCGTGGTGAAGGTGCTGTGCGCCACATGGTTGCCGAATATCCGGGCGTCTTCGGCGGCGGTGTATTCATCCCATTCGCCGTTGAGAAACAGCACCGGCACGTTGATCTTCTTCGCCACATTCAAATAGCACTGACGATCGCTGTGCAGTACGTCACTGATGTGGAAGTGCATCTGCCCGTATTCGTGCTCGGCCAGGCTGCTGACGTGGCGATAGTTGAAGCGCTTGAACAGTGACGGCAGGTGTTTGCCGATAGTGCTGTTGACCAGGTGCCCGACGCGGTCGCCGTCGCGCTGGCCGAGGTAATCGACACCGCGCTCCAGGTAATCAAGCATGTGTGCGTTGATCACTGGCGAGAACGAGCTGATCACTGCTTTCTCGATACGCCGCGGCTGGTGCGACAGGGCAACCAGGGTCGCCGCACCACCCCAGGAAAACGACAGCACGTGTTCGGCGCCGAAGTGGTCGATCAGCTCCAGCAGGATCTGCCCCTCGACTTCCTTGGTCAGATGTTTCTCGTGACGATTGTGGATTTTCGACTTGCCCGCGTAGGGCTGGTCGTAGCAAACCACGTTGAATTGTGGGTGCAGGTTTTTCACCGTCTGTGCAAACGACGCAGTCGTGGCCATCGAGCCGTTGACCAGGATGATGGTCTTTTCTGCGGCGTCTGCGCGATAGAACTC
>Ga0247818_10001123_pt1 | contig 16808 bp, 17 predicted proteins | sample 13C_Glucose_Day1_FD_192424 | JGI IMG/M metagenome (GOLD analysis project Ga0247818, IMG submission 192424) | Soil microbial communities from agricultural site in Penn Yan, New York, United States - 13C_Glucose_Day1 | ecosystem: Environmental > Terrestrial > Soil > Agricultural land | place... | reverse complement strand
GGATGGACACCCCGGCCTCGCGGTAGACCTCGACGTCGACCTGCCACTGGTCGATCGGCCAGAACACGAGATAGCGCAGGACCACCGGCAAGGCCGCAACAAGAACCAGCACGGCAGCCGCGGACCATCGAGCCCATCCCGGCCAGCGGCCGACAGCTCGCCCGGTACGGCGGAGGAGCGGCGCGGCGGGGGTCACCTGCCCATTCTTGCGTGCCGCGGGCGCCGGCCCGGCTCGGCCCGCGCACCGGAGCGCCGGGCCCGCGAGATGACGCGCACCGGAGCGCCCACCGGAGCGCCCACCGGGCGTGCCTGGCCTGCGCACCGGCCGGGGCGGCGGGCCGGACCGCGGGCCCCCCGCCGTAGCCTGTACCCCGTGATCCGCCGCGCCCTGTTCCTCCTCGCCGGCCTCCTCCTGGCCCTCGGAGCCGCTGCCGCCCCGGCAGCCGCCGCTGACCACCCGGCTGCCGAGCCGGCCAGCACCAGCAGCTCGATCGTGCTCATCGGCACCGGCGGCATCACGTGGACCGACGTCTCCGAGACCGAGACGCCGGCGCTCTGGTCCTTCCTCCGGGACGGTTCGAGCGCGGCACTGTCGGTTCGGTCGGTCAACACGAACACCTGTCCCATCGACGGGTGGCTGGGCCTGTCCGCCGGCCAGCGGGCTGCCGCGCCGGGCCCTGACGGCAGCCCGGAGCGGGCGACGTCGGAGCCGTGCCCGGCCATCCCCGTGGTCGAGAGCGGCTTCGTGCCGGGCTGGAACACCTACGTGCGCGCGGCCGCGGCCAAGAAGTTCGACGCGCGCCTCGGCCTGCTCGGCGAGGACCTCGCCACCCAGGGCACCTGCGTCCAGGCCGCGGGCCCCGGCGGCGGGGTCGGCGCGGCCTACACGAGCGGAGCCGCACCCCGGTATGCCGCGTTCGACCCCACGACCCTGACCTCGGCCCTCGCGGCCTGCCCGGTCACGCTCGTCGACGTCGGGTCCGTGCGCGACCCCGACGACGTGGCGCCGGGGGAGAAGAAGAGTCCCGGCTCCCGGGCCGCGCAGGTCAAGGAGGTCGACGCCCGGATCCAGCAGGTTCTCGAGGCCTCCCCCGCCGGCGCGGACCTGGTCGTGGCGAGCCTGTCCGACGCCGGCATGACCGAGGGGCTGCGCCTCGTCGCCGCGAAGGGCCCGCGGTTCGGCCCCGGCACGCTGGAGTCGCCCTCGACGCGGCAGCCCGGCCTGGTGCAGGCCCCTGACCTCACCGTCACCCTGTTCTCGGCCGTCGGCGCCGACGTGCCGGGCGAGCTGGGTGGGGCTGCCCTGCGCCGGATCCCCGCCGAGAGCAACTCCGAGGCGGCCGCCCGCGAGCGGCTGCAGTCCCTCGTCGACTACGACCAGGCCTCGCACGAGGTGCATGCCCTCGTGCCTCCCTTCTTCAACGGCGTGGTCTACACGCAGCTCGCGATCTACGCGTTCGTCCTGCTGGTCTGGAAGCGCGACTTCGGCTCGCCGGAGTCCCGCCCCCGCCTGCTGCGGATCGTGCGCCGCGTGGGGGTGGTCGCCGCGACCGTTCCGGCGGCCACCTTCCTGGCCAACCTGCTCCCCTGGTGGCGCTTCCCACTGCCGATGCTGGCCGTGGTGGCGAGCGTCGCCCTCTTCGTGGCAGTCATCTCCGCGGTGGCCCTTCTCGGCCCGTGGGGCCGGTCGCTGCTGGGTCCGATGGCGGCGGTGTCCGCAGCGACCATGGCGGTGCTGGCGCTGGACGTGATGACCGGCTCACGGCTGCAGCTGTCCTCCCTCATGGGGCTGCAGCCCGTCGTCGGCGGTCGCTACTACGGGATGGGCAACACGACGTTCGCGCTGTTCGCGACCTCCACGATCCTGCTGTGCATCGCGGTGTCCGACCGGTTCGTCCGCGCCGGCCAGAGCCGGCTCGCAGCGGTCGCCGTCGCCGCCATCGGACTCGGGGCCGTCGTCGTCGACGGTGCGCCGGGCTGGGGCGCCGACGGCGGCGGCCCGCCCGCCCTGCTGCCCGGCCTCGTCTTCCTCGTGCTCTCGATCCTGCAGGTCAGGATGACGTGGAAGCGCGGGGCCCTTCTCGCCGCGGTCACCGCGGGCCTCTTCCTCCTCGTCGGCTTCCTCGACTGGCTGCGGCCGGTGGAGGACCGCTCCCACCTCGGCCGCTTCTTCCAGACGATGCTGGACGGCGGCGCGTTCGACATCATCGTCCGCAAGCTCGAGCAGAACCTGTCGATCCTCTTCGGGAACTACCGGCTCGCCCTGCTCGTGCCCATCGCGCTCGCCTTCGTCATCTACGTGCTCGCCCGCCCGACCTCCTGGGGCTCGCGCGCGCTGCAGCGCTCCTTCGACCGCGCGCCGACGCTGCGGCCCGGCCTCATCGCCCTGCTGATCACCCTCACCATCGGCTTCGCGATCAACGACTCCGGGGTGGCGGTGCCGGCCAACGGGGCACTCATCGCGGTGCCCCTGATCATCGCGGTCAGCGTGACGACGCTGCTTGACGAGGCTCGTCAGTCGGGCGCGACCCGCGCCGCCCGACGGCGGTGAGGGCAAGCCACACGAGCAGCCCGAGGTACGGCGCGACCCGGCGGCGGAACCAGAGGGTGAGCTGCTGGACGTCCGGGGTCATCGCCACCACACGCCCGGGCACGTAGGCGAGCCCGAGCACCGTGAGCCGCGCGAGCAGCACCAGGTCGAGCGCGGAGGCGGCCAGAAGAGGCAGCGCGGCCCAGGTGAGCTGGTCGTACCACGGCAGCGAGTAGGGCGCCGCGACGGCGTAGGCGGTGCTCAGGACGAATCCCCACCGCACGGCGGCACCGGCCGTGCCGTCGGGCACCTGACCGGCCGTCAGGCGCCACAGCAGCGTTGCGAAGACCACGAACATCACGATCGACGCGGCGAAGACGAGGGTCCGCACGGTCGAGGGGTCGACCCTCCCGGTCAGCCCGTCGACCGCCAGCCGCCACGGAGTGGCGAGCGACACCGACCGCCTGGCCCGGCCGAGCTGCTCGAAGACATGCGGCCCCGCCCACAGGTGGAGCGGGATCACGACGACCAGCGTCGTCCCGACATAGGCGGCCGCCCGGCGCACCAGGTGCCGGCGATCGTGCTGGAACCACGCGAGGAGCACGGCGAGCCCCACGACACCGAAGGTGATCTTCGTGCTCACGGCCAGCCCCGTCAGCGCACCCGCGGCCACCGGGCTCCGGGCGGCGAGGACCAGCGCGGCCAGGGCCAGGGCCGCCGCGGGGACGTCGAGGTGGGCCCCGAGCACGCCGATGCCGAAGGCCACCGGGTTCGCCGTCCACAGCACGTCGACCCGCACCGGGTCGGCGGCGGCGCGCAGCAGCACCCAGCGCACGGCGAGCCAGGCGAGCACCGTGATGACCTGCCACACCCACACGGTCTGCCGCATGCTGTCGCCGCCGAGCAGCGAGCTCACCAGGTGCAGCACCGTCGCGAAGGGCCCGTAGACACTGACCGTCTCGGTCCACGGCGGCTCGACGGCACTGGTGACGGGGTCGGTCCCACTGGCCCAGTCCTCAGGCGCCACGAGGTAGGGGTCTCCGCCCTGCGCCGCGATCCGGCCGTAGGCGGCGTAGTTGGTGTGGTCGGCCGAGCCGAACGGGCCCGTGAGGAGGGCGACCACGGCCAGGGTGAGGGTGCCGCGCCAGGTCCAGGCCCGTGCGGGAGGCCGCAGCAGGGCCAGCGCCACCGCAGCACAGCCCAGCACGTATGCCGCGGCCAGCAGTCCGCTCGTCAGCGCCGAGGACGGCGCGAAGGACAGCTCGCCCGGGGCCCACCCACGCGGGCCCAGTGGGGGCTTCGCGGCACTCGGCCCCATGAGACCGATCGCCAGGAGGATCCCGAACGAGGCCGTGAGCAGCACGCGGCGGAGCACGTCGAGGCCACCCGCCGCCCCTCTGGGGGCCCGCGGTCGCGTGGCGGTACCGCCCTCAGCCCGTGACACGCCGCAGGCGACGGTAGGCGAGGGCGAGGGCGACGTCGCGGTACTGCCGGGCCCGGTGGAGATGGCCGCGCCAGTCGGAGCCGCTGACCCGGTGGTGCAGGTCGCACGGCACCTCGAGGACGCGCATCCCCGAGAGCAGGACGTCGATGGTCAGGCCGACCTCGACGCCCCAGCCCCGGGCAAGGGGGGTGGCTGCGTCGAAGGCCCTCCGGGAGATGCAGCGCATGCCTGACAGCGGCTGGACTGCCCGGAAGCCGGTGAACTCCTCGATGCCGGCCCGCGCCAGCCGGACGACGAGGCCGCGACCGCCTCCGGGGTTCTTCTGCGGCGGGAGGGTGGCGATCGTCATGTCGGCCTGCCCGGAGGTGACCGGCGACACGAGCACCCCGAGGTTGGCGGCGGAGGCCTCGAGGTCACCGTCCACGAAGAGCAGTGGCCGGCGCTCGGAGCTGGTGCCGGCCCGGCCTTCCTCGAACTCGACCCGCGCGACGTATCCGGCCCCCGTGGTCATCGCCGCGGCCTTGCCCCGGTTGCGGGGGTGGCGCACGACCTCCGCGCCCGCGGCCCGGGCCAGCTCGGCCGTCGTGTCGCTGCTGCCGTCGTCGACGACGACCACGAGGTCCACGCCGTCGATGCCGCGCACGGCCTCGACGGTGGCCGCGATGCGGGCAGCCTCGTCCTTCGCCGGGATGATCGCGGCGACGGCGGTGGCGGTCATGGCATCAGTCTCTCGGGCAGCGGCTCGGCACGGGTGCGGCGCGCCGCTCAGCGCAGGGTGACCTGGCGGCTCAGCAGCCCGGACCGGGCGCGGCGCTCGTCCGCGGTCAGGGGTTCGTCGGAGGCGACGGCCGCGGCATACCTCGTGCCGAAGGCGGCGAGGGCGTCCTCATAGGCGTCGGCGTCCTTGTCCGGGTCGAGGTCCCAGACCGGCACGAGCAGGCCGCAGGCGCGGAAGGCGCCGAGCAGGCGGGTGCCCTCGCCCAGCCCGCTGTCGCCGGCGGCGTGCAGCCGGGCCAGGGCGTCGGTGGCGACGTCCTCGTCGTCGCCGAGCACGAGGCGGATGTGCGTGCGCTCGCCGATGCGGACCCAGTAGGCCGAGGGCAGCGCGGCCATCTTCGTCGTCGGGACGATGGACTCGTTGGCCCGCTCGAGGGATGCCTGCCCCTCGGCGTCGAGCTCGCTGTCGCCCACCCAGAAGTTGAAGCCCTCGTGGACCGTGACCTCGAAGTCGTCGGAGGTGTCGAGGAGGTCCTGGAGACGAGGGGTCTCGGCCGTGGCCGGGGCGACGGCGGTGACGGGGGTCCCCTGGTCCGCGGACGCGGCCGCGAGGAGCGACACCGCGAGGTCGCGAGACGCGTCGCCGGAGGCGGACCCGGACTGCGTGCCGATGAAGACCGTGCCGTCGGCGCGGTGCAGCCCCGGCCACGCCAAGGGGAGCACGGTGGCAACCGTGGCCTCCGCCGGCGCGCCCTCGGGTGCCTGACCCTTCTTGAACCGGACGGTGGCCGTGGCGGCGGGGAGGATCTCGCGCAGGGCGACCCAGTCGGTCTCGCCGGGCAGTCCCTCGAAGGGGCGAGCCGCGAAGGGGGCCGGCTGGACCTTGGCGCGACGGCTGGACTGGTCTGCAGTGGCGCCGGACTTGCGGCGGCGAGATGCCTTACCCATGGGGCAAACCCTAGTGGGCCAGCGGGAGGCTGGTGCTGCTGGCGGTCGCGAGGCCCGGCTGCGAGCGCCAGGACCGGCCGTGACGAGGCGTCGTCAGCGGCTGCGGCGCCGCGACGGACCGCCGAGGGAGGCCCACACCGTGCTGCCGTTGCGGTCGTCGGACACGCCCCACTCGTGGGCCAGGCTGCGCACGATCCGCAGCCCGCGCCCCGAGGGCGCCCACACGGTGCGAGGGGCCGGTCGGGGCGAGGTGTCTCCGCCGCCGTCGGTCACCTCGACCTCGACGACTCCCGCCTTGACCTTCCAGTGCACACGCAGGTTGCCGTCGCCCAGCGGACGGGCGTGCCGGATGGCATTCGAGACCAGCTCGGAGACGACGATCTCGGACTCGTCCACGGTGGTGGTGGGGACACCCCTGGCCACGAGGTCCTCGACGAGGGCCCGACGGACCCGGGAGACGGAGGTGGGGAGCCAGGGGACGCGCAGGGTGCAGCTGTCACCGTTCGCAGGAGCGGCCGCCGCGAGCCGCTCCGGCGTCGAGGCAGCGGCCATCGACCGGCCCCGCCGCCCCTGCTCATTCACTGCTGTGACCCCACTGTCCCCACTGTGTCCGTTTTGCGTAGGGGAAGCCTACCTAGTGGCTTTCACCGCGTCGACCACCTCACTCGGACGATTGCTGATGATGGCGTCCACACCCAGCTCCAAGCACAGCCGGACGTCCTCTCGGCGGTCCACGGTCCAGACGTAGACCTCGTGCCCCCGGGCCTGCTGCCGCTCCACCGTCTGGGGCCAGCGCCGCACGATGTTGATGTCCAGCCCGACGGTCTCGACCCCCTTGGGCAGGGAGCCGTCCCGGAACCGCAGCGGCACGCTCTCGTGGATGAGGAACACCGCCGGCACGTGCGGGCTCAGCTGGCGCATGCGCTGGACGGCGAGCTGCGAGAACGACATCATCCGCACCCAGTGGCGGTCCGGGTGCGCGGGACGGTCCAGGCCGAACTCGGCCAGCATCTGCGCCAGCTGCCTCTCGACGAGCCCGGCGTACCGCGTCGGGTGCTTGGTCTCGATCGCCAGGCCCAGCGGCCGTTCGGACGCGGTCGCCACGGTGAGCAGCCGCCGTAGCGTCAGCAGCTTGTTGCGGTCACGGTCCGGCATCTCCGCGTCGCCACCGTGCACGGCCTTCCACGACCCCCAGTCGAGACCCTCGAGCTCGGCGAGCTCGAGGGTCGAGACGATCCCGCGACCGTTGGACGTGCGGTTGATCCGTCGGTCATGGACGCACACGAGGTGGGAGTCGGCCGTCAGGCGCACGTCGCACTCGAGGCCGTCGGCCCCTTCGTCGATCGCCCGCATGTAGGCCGCGAGCGTGTGCTCGGGCTCGGCGCTGCTGGATCCCCGGTGTGCGATGACAAGAGGCGTATGCCGTGTGGCTCCGTCGCTGGGCACGGCCCATAGCCTGCCACTCCCGTGCGCCTCGCGCAGGCGGACCCGGGCACGGCACGCCGGACGGGTGCGGCACAGTGTCCGTGTGCGGCACACCGCGAATCACATGCGAGCAGCCCGGGACGTTCCATGGGAGTGACGCTGCCCGCCTTCCAGACCCTCGTCGACGCCCACTGGCGTGACGTCGCCCGGCTCGCCCACGCCCTCGCTGGACCCGTGGACGGCGACGACGTCGCGCAGCAGGCGTGGACCCGGGCGCTGGCTGCCTACCCGACGCTGCGGTCGGCGCGGAACCTCCGGGGGTGGCTTCTCACCATCACCCACCACTGCGCCATGGACGCGCACCGCTCCCGAGCCAGGCGCGCCGTGCCCAGCGAGGACGTGGCCGCGCTCGTCCCCGGCGGCGTCACGCCCGGACCGGAGACCGGGCTGCCGGACGGCGACCTGTGGGCGCGCGTGGCGCTCCTGCCCGAGCGGCAGCGCGAGGCGGTCGTCCTCAAGTACGTCGCCGACTTCGACCACACCACCATTGCCGCCGCCCTCGAGACGACCCCTGCCATGAGCCGGCGACTCGTCAGCGACGGCCTGGCTGCCCTGAGGAGGGAACTGCTGTGAACCGCATCGACCCCGAGATGGCGCTGGCGGAGTTCGCGCCCGCCGTCCACCCGCCGGTCCTGCCCGCCAGCGACGTCTCGTACGTCGTCGAGGACACCCCGATCGGCCGGATGCTGCTCGCCCGCACCAGCGACGGGGCCCTCGTCGCGAGCTCCTTCGTGGCCGACGACCTCGCGGAGTCGCGGGTCCTGGAGCGGATCGCGTCACTGGTCTCGCCCCGGGTGCTGCGCCTGCCGCGCGAGCTCGACGAGGTGCGTCGCGAGCTCGACGCGTTCCTGGCCGGCTCGACCCGGGGCTTCAGCGTTCCCACCGACCTCGCGCTGGCGACGCCCTTCCAGCGCGACGTCCTCCGGCGCCTGGCGGCATCGGTGGGGTACGGCGAGCGCACCACCTACGGCGCCCTGGCCCGCGCGGTGGAGCGCCCGGCGGCCTCGCGGGCGGTGGGTGCGGCTCTGGGGGCGAACCCGCTCTGCGTGGTGCTCCCCTGCCATCGCGTGGTCGCCTCCTCGGGCGCGCTGACCGGGTATGCCGGTGGGCTGGCCGCCAAGGAGTACCTCCTGCGGCTGGAGTCCGGTCACCAGACGGCCTGACTCCGCACCAGGCCCGCAGGTCCGGCCGTCGCCGCCCCCTCAGCCGCGCCCGGCCTGCTCACGAGGCGTTGCCGGCTGCCTGCTCAGGGTCAGGCGTTGGCCCGCAGGTACCTGCCGAAGTGCGGCACCGTGAAGGCGATCCGGCCGCGCTCACCGGAGTAGATCAGGCCCTTCTTGAGCAGGGCGTCGCGCGCGGGCGAGAGGGACTGTGGCCGGCGGTCGAGGACCGCCGCCACCGACGAGGTCGGGACCGACTCGGTCTCGTCGAGGTCGTCCCCCTCCTCCTCCACGATCTGGAGGGCGGCGTCGGCCATGGCCCGCAGGTACTCGCGCTCGGCCGGCGTGGCCCGCTCGTAGCGCGACCCGAAGAAGCCGACGGCGAGCTCGGCCTCGGCCTCCGGTGCCGCGACCCTGACATCCTCCGCCGTGATCGGGCTCTGCGGCGCGACGTCCCAGGCCACCTTGCCGTAGGCCTGGACGAAGAAGGGGTAGCCGGCGGTCGCGGCATACAGGGCCTCGAGCGCCTCCGGGGTGAACTCGGCGTCCTCCTCCTTGGCTGGTGCGCTCAGGGCCCGGTCGGCTGCCGTGCGGTCGAGGCGGTCGATGCGCTGGTACCGGAACAGCCTCTCGCTGTAGGACTTGCTCGCCGACAGCACCGCCGGCAGGTGCGGCAGCCCGGCGCCGACCACGATGACCGGCAGGCCCGACTGGCTGATCTCGTGGCACGCCGCGCAGATCGCCGAGACGTCGTCGGCCCCGAGGTCCTGCATCTCGTCGATGAAGATGGCGACGCCCTTGCCGACGTCGGCGGCGAGCCCACCCACATCCGTGAGCAGCTCCACCAGGTCGATCTCGATGTCCCCGGAGTCAGCCCGGCCCGCCACGGCGGGGGCGTCGATCCCGGGGTTCCACCGCTCTCGGAGCTTGGCGTTCGGGGCCGCGTCGCGCTGGGCGAACGCCTTGATGACGCCGAGGACGTGGTCGACGTCGTCGCCCTGGGGGTGCCCGAGCTCGCGGACGGCGACGTGCAGCGCGGCGGACAGCGGCCGGCGCAGCCTCTGGTCGGGCCGCGCCTCGAGCTTGCCCGTCCCCCAGTGCGCGCGCACGGCCGAGGACCGCAACGCGTTGAGCAGCACGGTCTTGCCCACACCGCGCAGGCCGGTCAGGACGATGGAGCGCTCGGGCCGCCCGCGGGCGATCCGCTCCAGGACGACGTCGAAGGCGCGCAGCTGCTCGTCGCGACCGGCGAGCTCGGGCGGCCGCTGGCCGGCGCCAGGGGCGTAGGGGTTCCGAATCGGGTCCACGATCGCAGGCTATGGGGCTTTCTAGCGCCATCCCGAGATTTGCGCATACAGCGCGAGCCAGCGTGTCGCGCCGCGGGCCCGCCTACCGCTCGTTGCGCCGGCGCACGATGTGGCCGACCACCCCCGGGACCCAGCCCTGCTCCCGCCGAAGCCAGCGCACCGCCACGAGGTTGGTGGGGACCACGACGAAGCCGCCGCGCGGGCCGCCGGCCACGGCGAGGTCGGTGCCGAACGCGTCCGTCACCACCTGCCACCGCAGGTCGGTGTGCCGGTGCAGGTGCTCGCCGATGCCCAGCGCGAAGCGCTCGACGATCCGCTCATGTGGCTCCCGTGCCCCCTCGCCGGCGGACTGCCAGGCGCCGAACGCCGCATCCAGTCCAGCACCGAGAGAGGCCAGGTCATCGACGTCGACCCCGGCGTTCGCGAGCTCGTCGACGGCAGCGGCGATCCGGTCCTGCTCGGCCGCCGGCACCTTCTCCAGCACCGGTTCCAGCGGCAGGTCGCCCGTGCCACCGTCTGTGGAGACCAGGGCGCTGGACCCGGCAGCCTCGGCGGACCCCGCCTCGACCGTCGCCGCGTCGCGGCTGCCTCGCCTGAACCACGCCATGGCGCCAGCGTAGTGAGAAGCAGCGGAACCGGCCGGTCGACGGGGACCAGCCTGTCGACGGGCCAGCCGATCGACGGGCCAGCCGGTCGACGGGACCAGGCGAGCGGCCGGACGACCGGAGCGGCCGGCCGAACGCCGGGTGCGGGCCGCTAGATGACCCGCGGCTCGCCGCCCTCGGAGACGACCGACTTGCCGGCCGCCAGCCAGCCCTTCATGCCGCCCTCGAGGTTGGCCACGTCGAAGCCCTGCTGGCCCAGCCACGCCACCGCCCGCGAGGAGCGCCCGCCGCCGCGACAGGTGACGGCGAGGGTCCCGGCATCCGTGTCCGGCAGCTCGTGCAGGCGCGACGGGAGCTCGCCCAGCGGGATGTGCAGCGCTCCCGGGGCGTGCCCGGCGTCCCACTCGTCCTGCTCGCGCACGTCGAGGATGACGGCGTTGTCGGCCATGTCAGCGTTCTGCACCTGGGGGATCTCACTCATGGGCGACATCCTGACATCCGGTGCCGCCCCGGCGCGGGAGGGGCCACCCGCCCCGCGCTCCTGCGCCCCCAGGGGCCGCGCGTGCGGTGTCCGCTCTGGACGGACCGTTCGGCGCAGGTCGCCAGGCAGACGCCAGACGCCAGTGCGCTCAGTGCAGCTCGCCGAGGATCGCGGCGTTGAACTCGGCCACCCGGTGCGTCGTGATGCCTTCGCTCTGCTCCTGGGCGAGCGGGTGCTCGCTCGGCTCGAGCTCGACGAGCGGGACGAGCCCGGGGGCACGGGTGTGCACCTGCGTGCGCAGGCCGAGGGTCTCCGGCTCGTAGGGCAGGTCGCTGCAGAGGTACCCGAACATCGGCGGCAGCTTCTCCGCGCGGTCCGGGTCGTCCCAGTGCTCGAAGACGAGCTTGAGGCTCTCCCCGCTCAGGGAGACCCACACCGACCACGTGAACGTCTCGGCACCGCCGACCGGCTCCAGCAGCGGCAGCACGACGTGGCCGCGGAGGAAGAAGTGGGTGCCCACCTCGGGGTCGACGTCCGGCAGGAAGCAGACGTCGGGCGTCAGCTCACCGGCATCGCGCTGCGTGGCGCCGGCGACGTGCCAGTTCCACGGCGCGTCGGAGCCGAACACGGTGGCCAGCCCGCGGTGCGCCTCTCCGCACGTGGCGCAGGTCCAGGACGTGTCGTCAGGGGAAGTCACTTGAGCAGCCTAGACATCCGGCGGTCGGCGAGCGGCTTCCCCCCGGTCTGGCAGGTCGCGCAGTACTGCAGGGAGGAGTCGGCAAAGGACACCTCACGCACGACGTCCCCGCACTCCGGGCACGTCTCGCCCGTGCGCCCGTGCACCCGCATTCCCGCGCGCTTCGCGTCCTTCAGCTCGGCCGCCGGCTTCCCGGACGCCGCGACGACGGCCGCCGACAGCGTGTCCCGCAACGCGGCATACAGCCGGTCCACGGCGGCATCGTCCAGGCTCGCTGCCATGGCGAACGGCGACATCTTGGCCACGTGCAGGACCTCGTCGGAGTAGGCGTTGCCCACCCCGGCGACCACCGACTGGTCCCGCAGCAGGCCCTTGATCTGCGCCCGGCGGTCGCGCAACAGACCAGCGAAGACGTCGCGGGTGAACTCCGGGCCCAGCGGGTCGGGGCCCAGCGAGGCGATTCCCGGCACCTCGCTCGGGTCGTTCACGATGTATGCCGCGAGCCGCTTCTTCGTCCCAGCCTCCGTGAGGTCGAATCCCGATCCGTCCGAGAAGCGCACCCGCAGCGCGATGGGGGACTTGCCCGGGCGCAGCACCGTCGTCGGCATGGTGTCGCTCCAGCGCAGCCAGCCGGCGCGGGCGAGGTGGAAGACGAGGTGGGTCCCGTCGCAGTCGAGGTCGATGAACTTGCCGTGCCTCAGCACCCCGTCGACGGGCACACCCGCGAGCGCCTGTGGCGGGGGGTTGAACGTCTTGAGCACCGAGATGGACCCGAGCTCGACCCCGGTGGTCGCCAGACCGGCGGTTCGGGTGGCCAGGAAGTCGACGAGCGCCTGCACCTCGGGTAGCTCTGGCATGGGCTCATTCTGCCCGCAGTGACCCACGAACGGCGGGTGAAGGCGAAGGGCGCACGTGCCCGGCTCACCGACAGCGGCGCGAGGGCCACTCAGCGGGCGAGGGCCACCCGCACCAGTCGCAGGAGGCCGTAGCCGTCGGCGGCCCGGCACACGGGGACGTCCCGGCGGTGCCGGTGGCGGGGGGCGAGCTCCTCGTTGGAGACGGGGATGCCGTGGCTGAGCACCTGCTCGGCGGGTGAGAGCTCACGGATCGCGATGGCCTCGACGCGGTCGGGCCGGTCCTCGGCGAAGTCGCCGTAGATCTTGGGGTCGTGCTGGCCGTCGTCGCCGACCAGCACCCAGCGGATGTTCGGCAGCTCGTTCGCGAGCCGGTGCAGGCAGGCACGCTTGTGCTCCTGGCCCGACCGGAACCAGCCGGTGTTCGTCGGGCCCCAGTCGGTGAGGAGCAGCGGGCCCAGGGGGTACCCGTGCCTCTTGAGGAACCGGTTGAGGTGGGGCGAGGTGTTCCATGCTCCGGTGGAGACGTAGACGATGGGAGCCTTGGGGTTCTCTGCGAGCAGGGTCCGGTACATCGTGGCCATGCCGGGGACGACGTGGCGGGCGTTCTCGGTGCGCACGAAGGTGTTCCACGCCGCGATCAGGGGCCGCGGAAGGGACGTGCTGATGACGGTGTCGTCGATGTCGCTGACGATCCCGAAGGTCTCGTCGGACCCGATGATCTGGACGGCGGCCTCGACCGGCTCGGCTCCCACGGCCTCGATCACCGCCTCGTGCCAGCCGGGCGCCAGTCCGTGGCCCTTGATGCTGACGTCGATGTAGCCGCTGCGGTCGCTGCGGGTCTGGAGGGTGCGTTCCCCGACCGTGATCGTGACGGGGACGTTCATGGCCGGGGCCGTGATGAAGGCGCGCCAGCCCCGCTGCTCCTCCTCCGCGGCGCGCAGCTCCTGCACCGGGGTCTCGGCATCGGCGCCGGGGTGTTCCTCGGGGCGACGCGTCAACAGCACCCGCCCCAGGACGCGCACGAACGTGTCGGAGCCATAGCCGGTGTGGCTCACGACCCGGGTCCGCCAGCCGCGTCCGCGCAGTACGGCGTTCACACGACGGTGCCAGGCGTCCTCGACGATCGATGCGGCGTGCGGTCTCGACATGGCCAGCACCCTACGGCCTGGCCAGGACGCTCCTGAACTGCTGGAGCAGGTGGTCGCCGCTGACCCCCGGGCCCTCGAACTCGCTGAGCTGGTCTCCGTGGCTGACGAGAAGGGTCGGTCCGCGGCGAGCCCCGAGGTCGCGCGCCAGGCTGAAGTCCTCGTCGGCGAGCTCCGCAGCCTTGACGGATCCCGCGAAGAGCTCCACCGCCGCGGCGTCGAGCCCGAGGTGACGGGCGATGCGGGCCACGGTGGTCGGGTCGGACAGGCTCTGCCCCGACCAGAAGAACGCCCGGTGCACGGCCCACAGCACATCGATCGGTCGTGACGGGGCGGCCGCGAGGAGCGCGACAACGGCCGCAGCGGCGTCCCGTGAGGAGAGAGTCATCGAGCCGTCGGCCAGGGCCTGCCGGTACCGGGGGCCGAACCCCACGCCGGTGCAGCGCTGGATCGCCAGCATGGGCGGAGGGGTGTCGGCGATCGGCGTGTCCGAGTAGAGCCCGACGTTGACGACCTCGAGGTCCACCTCGGCCCCGACCCGCCCGAGCAGCTGGGCCAGGGCCGGCAGGTAGCCGTAGGACCAGGGGCAGTACGGATCGAAGAGGTACACCATCAGCGGGCGGTCGACGGGCTCGAGCGGCCGGTCCCGTCTCGTGCCCGGTCGTGGGGCGCGGTGACGCAGTCCGCGGGCCCGCCCGGGGCTCTCATGGACGCACCAGGAGCGCAGGCGGTGGCCGGGTGCGTCCCGGTGACTCCGCCGACAGGCAGGACAGGGGTTGGGTCGCAGGTCAGTCACGCGCGACGACCCGTCAGGCTGCGCCCGCCGTGGGTGAGGTTGCCGTGGCTGTGGCAGCCAGGGCTGGGGGAGCCACCGCTGTGGTCGACGGAGCCGTTGTCGGTGCGGGGAACGATCCCCTCATCTCCGACGATGGCCCGGTAGAGGTTGGCGGACACGGTGTCCACCTCTCCCTCGGCAACCACCAGGCAGCTCCGCCCCCAGGCCCGCCAGACCGCCTCCGCCGAGCCTCCGTCCCGCGCCAGGAGGACGGCGGCCGCGGGGATGAGCACGGAGAAGGCGTCGATGCGCTCCTCCCCTCCGAGGCGGGGCAGGGCGGTGTCGAGCACGTCCGGTGGCACGCTGATGACGAGCGGCTTCTCGGCCGCCTTCAGGGCGCGGACGAGGTCACGGGCCTGGGCCACCGTCAGCCCGTGGACGTCGTCGTGCCAGTGCACGACGTCGTACAGGTCCGCTGTCTCCTCCACCCAGCGCCAGTCGCCAGCGAGGCCGGAGGCCGCAGAGATGAAGACCACTCGCGGCTCATCTGACCGCGTCACTGGGGCAGTCGCGTCAGTCATGAGGCCCTCCTTCAGCACAAGAAACAACCGGGCAGACCACGTGTCGTGGTCGTACCCGGTTGCTTCAGGTCCTGCGAGCGTAGCCCACCTCAGGCGCTACGGGGAGTCTGCGAGGCTGCGATCTGTCCCGTGACGAGCGCTCAGGCGGAGACCTCGTCGTCGGTGATGCCGCGGGCCCGGACCTCGCTGACGAGCTGGGCGGCGAGCGCGCGGAGCTTCACGTTGAGGCGCTGCGACTGCCCGCGGAGCAGCTCGAAGGCCTGCTTCTCGTCGACGCCGTGACGTCCCATGAGCACGCCTTTGGCCTGCTCGATGACGGCCCGGCTGGCCATGGCCTGCTCCATCTGCGCGGCCACCTGCCGCGCCCCCTCGACGTCCACCACGGCGCCCACTGCGTCGGCCGCACGAGAGGCAGCCATGCGGACGAGCTCGAGGTCGGAGTGGTCGAAGGCGTGGCGAGCGTGGCCGTAGAGGTTGAGGGCACCGAAGCAGCGGGTCCCGGACAGCAACGGCACCGCGAGCAGCGACTTGACGCCGTCGTCCTGCACGGCGGCGGTGAACATCGGCCAGCGCTCGTGCGCTCCGCCGAGGTCGACGAGGTTCTCCCGCTGGTTGCGGAACGCGTCGAGACACGGCCCGTCGCCGACGGCGTACTGGACGGCGTCGATCTCCAGGGTCCGGGCGGTCGTGTAGGCAGCGGTACGCGGGCGGTCCTCCATCACCACGGTGACACCGACGGCGTCACAGCCGTCGATGTTGTCCACGACGGTGAAGACCAAGGTTTCGAGGTAGCCCCCGAGGTCGTCCAGGGAGGTGAGGACGCCTGAGAGATCGGCCATCACCTGTGCGGCGGGGGTGTCGGACGGACCCGGCAGTCCTCGCTGGGACTCCATCATGCAGTGCTCCTTCGCGTGCAGCGGCGGCTCAGATCATGCCGTCACGCACAAGTGGACCACGGGGAGGCTGTCGGAGGGGGCTGCCGCGACGGACTTGCCCCCCGCCGAGACAGCCGGTCACCCGGAGGAAGCGCCAGCGTGCCACCGTCGCGGAGGAGACGACGGTGGCACGCTGGCCCCCTGCAGACCGCAGACGCTGCTACGGCCAGATCGAGGCGACCAGCACCGAGCGCAGACGGAAGGTCGCGGGCATGCACGAAACCTGCCAGCCGCACGGCATACGGACGGCGAGCGGCCGGTCAGGTGTTGACCAAGATCCGGTATGCCGTCGGGCAGGATGGCCCGATGGGCCACCTCGCGAGCACGAAGCGTCCCGTGGCCGCCGTCATCGGCGGCGTCAGCTGGAACCAGGTGATCGACGTCCCACGCCTGCCGGTGGGGCGCACGGAGACGCTGTTTGCGACCGGGTCCCGCGAGGGCATCGGCGCCACCGGTTCGGGCAAGGCCCTCAACCTGGCCCGGCTGGGCTTCGACACCCGGCTGCACGCCCTCGTCGGCGACGATCCGGAGGGGGACCGCGCCTGCGCCGAGCTGCAGGGCGCCGGGGTCCGGCTGCAGCGCGTGGCAGACCCGGCCGGCACCGAGCGACACGTCAACCTCATGGACCCCGAGGGGCGGCGCGCGAGCGTGTACGTCAACGCCGGGACGCACGACCCGCTCGACGACATGGTCTCCGAGGCAGCCCTGGCCGCGTTCGTGTCGGGCGCCGACTACGTCTGGGTGAACCTGGCCAACTACGCCCGGCGAGTCCTGGCCCCGTTGGCCGCGCGTGGCATGCCGGTCTGGGCCGATGTGCACGACTGGGACGGCCAGAGTGACTTCCACCGCGACTTCGTGCAGGCCGCGCGCTACCTCTTCCTCTCCGACGAGGCACTCGATGACCCCTTGGGGTTTGCCGCGCACCTGGCGCGCAACCGGGCGCTGGTCGTCGTGACCCATGGCCGGCGCGGCGCCACGGCGCTCCTGCCCGGTCACGACCCGCTCTTCGTCCCAGCGCTCCCCGTCGACGCGCTCGACCCGAACGGCGCCGGTGACGCGTTCTGCGCCGGGGTTGCGTACGGGCACAGCCGCGGCTGGGACTGGCCCACCGCCCTCGGGGCAGGCGCCGCCGCCGCGGCTG
>Ga0247818_10001122_pt1 | contig 16821 bp, 10 predicted proteins | sample 13C_Glucose_Day1_FD_192424 | JGI IMG/M metagenome (GOLD analysis project Ga0247818, IMG submission 192424) | Soil microbial communities from agricultural site in Penn Yan, New York, United States - 13C_Glucose_Day1 | ecosystem: Environmental > Terrestrial > Soil > Agricultural land | place... | reverse complement strand
CTCTCGGCGCCGTCGCCGACGCCGTCGCCGTGACGGATCCCACCACGGCCGCCGACGCGATCCGCCTGCTGCGCAAGCAGGACGCGGGGCGCGCGGTACTGGTCCTGGGCGGAGCGAGAGCCGGCCAGGTGCCGGCGCAGGGGACGGAACCGCTGCCGGGCACCCCGGCCGGCCAGCTGCCGGGGCAGGCTTCCGGGGCCGGGCAGGGCCGCGCCGTCGGCGCCGTGTCCGGTGCGGACCAGGCCGTCGCGAACCCGTTCCCTGCCTCAGGTGACCCGGACCGGGCCGGCCGGGCCGATCCGTCCGGGACCTCGGTCGCCACCGGGGAGTGCGCCGCGCCCGCCGTCGCCGGCCTGCTGCAGGGGCCCGCCGAACTGATGGCGGCCGTACGGCGGCTGGTGCGTGACATGGTCGTCGTGGGAACGCTGGAGGACGCCGAGGAACTGGTCGCCGCGCACCCCGGGCTGACCGCCGTCACCGCCGAGGGCGACGTCCTGGGCGCCCACTTCGCACACGGCGGGTCGGCCGGGGCGCCCAGCCTGCTGGAGGTCCAGGCCTCGGTCGACGAGGCCGCCACGGAGCTGGCGGCGCTCGCCGTGCGCTGCGACCGGCTGGCCTCGGACCAGCGTGCCGCGGCTGCCCTGCGCGCCGGGTGCGCGGCCCGGGTGGAGGAACTCAGGGAGCGGCGCCGGTCGGCCGAGCGGGAGAGGTCCGGGGTGGCGCAGCAGCTCGGGCGCCTGGCCGGGCAGGCACGGGGCGCCGCCGGTGAGGCGGAGCGGACGACGGCGTCCGCGGCGCGCGCGCAGGAGGCGCTGGAGCGGGCCACCGAGGAGGCCGAGGAGCTGGCGGAGAGGCTGCTGGTCGCGGAGGAGACCCCGGTCGAGGAGGAACCCGACACCTCCGTCCGGGACCGGCTCGCCGCCGACGGCGCCAACGCACGCCAGACCGAGATGGAGGCCAGGCTCCAGGCCCGTACGCACGAGGAACGGGTCAAGGCGCTCGCCGGTCGTGCCGACGCGCTCGACCGAGGGGCCCGTGCCGAGCGCGAGGCACGCGCCCGTGCCGAACAGCGTCGCGCCCGGTTGCGCCACGAGGCCGCCGTGGCCACCGCGGTGGCGTCGGGAGCCCGGCAGCTGCTCGCGCACGTCGAGGTGTCGGTCGTACGGGCGGACGAGGAACGGACCAGGGCCGAGGCGGCGAAGGCCGAGCGTGAACGGGACCTGGCGGCCGAACGCGGCCGGGGCCGGGACCTCAAGGGTGAGCTCGACCGGCTCACCGACTCCGTGCACCGGGGCGAGGTGCTCGGGGCCGAGAAACGGCTGCGCATGGAGCAGGTGGAGGCCAAGGCGCTGGAGGAGTTCGGCGTCGAGCCGGCCGGGCTGGCCGCGGAGTACGGCCCCGAGCAGCTGGTACCGCCGTCCCCCGCGGCGGAGGGGGAGGAGCTTCCCGCGGATCCCGGGCATCCGCGCAACCAGCCGAAGCCGTTCGTCAGGGCCGAGCAGGAGAAGCGTCTGAAGACGGCCGAACGGGCGTACCAGCAACTCGGGAAGGTGAATCCGCTCGCCCTGGAGGAGTTCTCGGCACTGGAGGAGCGGCACAAGTTCCTCTCCGAGCAGCTCGAAGACCTGAAGAAGACCCGCGCGGATCTGATGCAGGTGATCAAGGAGGTCGACGAGCGGGTCGAGCAGGTGTTCACGGAGGCGTTCCGGGACACCGCCCGCGAGTTCGAGGGCGTCTTCTCCCGGCTCTTCCCGGGGGGCGAGGGCCGTCTCGTCCTCACCGATCCGGACAACATGCTGACGACCGGTCTCGACGTCGAGGCGCGGCCGCCGGGCAAGAAGGTCAAGCGTCTCTCGCTGCTGTCCGGCGGCGAGCGATCCCTGACGGCCGTTGCCCTGCTGGTGTCCATCTTCAAGGCCCGGCCGAGTCCCTTCTACGTCATGGACGAGGTCGAGGCGGCGCTCGACGACACCAATCTGCAGCGGCTGATCCGGATCATGGAGGAGCTCCAGGAGAGCTCCCAGCTCATCGTGATCACGCACCAGAAACGCACGATGGAGGTCGCCGACGCCCTGTACGGCGTCTCGATGCAGGGGGACGGAGTCTCCAAGGTGATCAGCCAGCGGCTCCGCCGGGAGCCCTCGCGCCTCGACTGACGGGTGCTCACACGCTCTTTACCTAATCTTCAACACTTCAACGCACCTTTTGGGTGTTCCTGGGTACTTGTGAAGGACTGTTTCGCCCGAACCCGACTCTTGACTTCGAAACTTGAACGCATAACCTCAGCAATGTTGTTTTTACCTTCAAGTGGTGGTCGGCCAGAAGTTGTGCGCCACTAGGAGGGCTCACCCCCCACACCTGACGTTGTTGCCAGGTACCAGGAGTTCATGTGACCAGCACAGCGAGCGGACCGGAGTCCGGGGCCCGAGGGGCACACCCGGACCATCTCGGCCACGTCATCTTCATCACGGCTGCCGCGGCGATGGGCGGCTTCCTCTTCGGCTACGACAGCTCCGTGATCAACGGCGCCGTCGAGGCCATCCGGGACCGCTACGACATCGGGTCGGGGACACTGGCGCAGGTCATCGCCATCGCCCTGATCGGCTGTGCCATCGGCGCGGCCACGGCGGGGCGCATCGCCGACCGGATCGGCCGTATCCGCTGCATGCAGATCGCCTCGGTGCTGTTCACCATCAGCGCCGTCGGCTCGGCGCTGCCGTTCGCCCTCTGGGACCTCGCCATGTGGCGGATCATCGGCGGCTTCGCGATCGGCATGGCCTCGGTCATCGGCCCGGCGTACATCGCCGAGGTCTCGCCGCCCGCCTACCGCGGGCGTCTCGGGTCCTTCCAGCAGGCGGCCATCGTCGTCGGCATCGCCATCTCGCAGCTGGTCAACTACGGCATCCTGCAGATCGCCGACGGCGACCAGCGCGGTGAGATCGCCGGCTTCGAGGCCTGGCAGTGGATGCTCGGCGTGATGGTCGTGCCGGCCATCCTGTACGGGCTCCTGTCCTTCGTGATCCCCGAGTCACCGCGCTTCCTGATCTCCGTCGGCAAGAGGGACCGCGCCCGGAAGATCCTCGAAGAGGTCGAGGGCAAGAACGTCGACCTCGACGCGCGCGTGGACGAGATCGAGACGGCCATGCGCCGCGAGCACAAGTCCAAGTTCAGCGACCTGCTCGGCAGCCGTTTCGGCTTCCTGCCGATCGTCTGGGTCGGTATCGGACTGTCGGTCTTCCAGCAGCTCGTCGGCATCAACGTCGCGTTCTACTACTCGGCGACGCTGTGGCAGTCCGTGGGCATCGACCCGACCGACTCGTTCTTCTACTCCTTCACCACGTCGATCATCAACATCATCGGCACCGTGATCGCCATGATCCTGGTGGACCGGGTGGGCCGCAGGCCCCTCGCGCTCATCGGGTCCACCGGCATGGCGATCGCCCTGGCCTTCGAGGCGTGGGCCTTCTCCGCCGACCTCGTCGACGGCAAGCTGCCCACGACGCAGGGCACCGTGGCCCTGATCGCGGCCCACGTCTTCGTGCTCTTCTTCGCCCTGTCATGGGGTGTCGTGGTCTGGGTCTTCCTCGGTGAGATGTTCCCGAACCGCATCCGGGCCGCGGCCCTCGGCGTCGCCGCCTCCGCGCAGTGGATCGCCAACTGGGCGATCACCGCGAGCTTCCCGAGCCTGGCCGACTGGAACCTCTCGGGCACCTACATCATCTACACCTGCTTCGCCGTGCTCTCGATCCCCTTCGTGCTCAAGTTCGTGAAGGAGACCAAGGGCAAGGCGCTGGAGGAGATGGGCTAATCCCCGCTGCCCCTCTCCTCGAACCACCCGCTGCCCCGGTCCGGCCCATGCCGGACCGGGGCAGCGCGCTGTCCGGACGGGCCGGAGCGGTGCCGGCCGCCGGCGCGCTGTCAGAACCGGGCCGGCGCCCCGACCGTGCCGTCCGCCGGTCGCGGCAGCGCCGCGTACACGCCCGCCGCGACGAGGATCGTGACCGCCCAGCCCAGTCCGTGACGCCCGGTCCAGGAGGTGCCCAGCGGTCCGGTGAACCACTCCACGTCGGTGAACAGCAGGCCCACCACGAGCGCCGCGCCCCAGGCGGCCATGGCCTGCCGGCTGTACCCGCCGGAGTACCAGTAGCCGCTGCGGGGCCTGGTGTCCATGAGGGCCGCGGAGTCGTACACACGGCCCCTGAGCAGGTCCACCCCGAAGACCCCGGTCCAGGCGGAGAACGTCACACCGAGCAGGGTGAGGAAGGAGAGGAAGGTGTCGACGAAACTCGTGGCCACCAGCATCAGCGTGCCGCCCAGCAGCAGGCTGATCGTCGCGTTCACGCCCACGGCCCAGGCCCGGGGGACCGCGAAGCCGAGGGTCTGGGCCGTGAAGCCGGCGGAGTACATCGACATCGCGTTGACCAGCACCATGCCGATGACGGCCGTCAGCAGGTACGGCACCGAGAGCCACCTCGGCAGCAGCTCGCCGATGAACGCCACGGGGTCCTTCGCGACGGCCAGGTGCGGTGAGCTCACCGCCATCACGGCGCCGGTCGCCACCATCGGAGGGATCGTGACGAGCGCCCCTCCCACGGCCGCGGCCACCATCGCGCGATCCGGTACGGACCTGGGCAGGTAGCGGGCGAAGTCCGGTGCCGAGGGGACCCAGCTCAGGCCCCCGGCCACCAGCGTCCCGACCCCGGCGACCATCATCGCCGCCGGGCCCGGGGGCTGCTCCAGGACGCTCCGCCACGGGGCCGTTCCCACCAGGTGGCCGAGGACGAGGAGGCTCGCGCCCCCGAACAGGCCGACGGAGACCCCGGAGGCCACGCGCAGCGCACCGATCCCGATCCCCGACACGAGGAACCCGCCGGCGACGAAGGCCGTCAGGGTCACCAGGATCAGCGTGGGGGTGCTCCGGACGCCGAACAGCAGGTGCAGCACGGCCAGCAGGGCGTACGAGCCGGTGACCGCGTTCACGGTCTCCCAGCCCCAGCGGACCACCCACAGCAGGGCTCCGGGGAAGAGATTGCCGCGCTGCCCGAAGACCGCCCTGGACAGTGCCATACCCGGCGCCCCGCCGCGCTTGCCCGCCACGGACACGAGGCCCACGAGCCCGAAGGAGAGGACGGACGCCATGACGGCCACGGCCAGCACCTGCCATACGTTCAGCCCGTTGAAGACGGTGAGCCCGGCCCCCACCGTCAGCAGCAGCACGGTCAGGTTGGCCGTCACCCAGGTGGGGAAGAGGGTGCGGACCCGGCCGGTGCGCTCGTGATCGGGGACGGGGTCCAGGCCGCGGTTCTCCACGGGCAGCAGCGTACCTTTACCCCCAAACGTGGCAAACCGGCCATCCTGTGGACACCCGTCCCCTTCCGTGACCGCGCCGGACCGCGGCCGTGGCCGATACTGGACGCGTTATGGAAATCGTCATCCTTGCTGTAGTCATCGCCCTGGTCGCGGTCGGCCTGATCAGCGGGCTCGTGGTCAGCAGCCGCAAGAAGAAGCAGCTGCCGCCCTCGGCGCCGTCGAGCACGCCGACCATCACTCCTCCCGCCGAGCCCCGTGTCGGCGAGGAAGCCGAGACGCCGCGCGACGAAGCGCGGCGCACCATCGAGGAGGTCGGTCTCCCCGGCGCCGGTACTCCCGTCGAGGACACCCCGGTCGTCATCGAGCCGGAGGCACCCGAACTCGAGGTCCCCGAGCCCACCGCGGGCCGTCTGGTGCGGCTCCGCGCCCGGCTCGCGCGTTCGCAGAACTCCCTGGGCAAGGGCCTGCTCTCCCTCCTGTCCCGCGACAACCTCGACGAGGACACCTGGGAGGAGATCGAGGACACCCTCCTCACCGCCGACGTCGGTGTCGCGCCCACCCAGGAACTGGTGGAGCGGCTCCGTGAGCGCGTCCGCGTCCTCGGTACCCGTACGCCCGACGAGCTGCGCACCCTTCTGCGCGAGGAGCTCGTCACTCTGCTGGGCCCCGAACTCGACCGCGAGGTCAAGACGGAGGGCGGCGACACGACGCCCGGCGTCGTGATGGTCGTCGGGGTCAACGGCACCGGCAAGACGACCACGACGGGCAAGCTCGCCCGGGTGCTCGTCGCCGACGGCCGCAGCGTCGTGCTGGGCGCCGCGGACACCTTCCGCGCCGCCGCGGCCGACCAGCTCCAGACCTGGGGCGAACGCGTCGGAGCCCGCACGGTGCGCGGCCCCGAGGGCGGCGACCCCGCTTCGATCGCCTTCGACGCGGTGAAGGAAGGCATCGCCGAGGGCGCCGACGTCGTACTCATCGACACCGCCGGCCGGCTGCACACGAAGACCGGCCTGATGGACGAGCTCGGCAAGGTCAAGCGGGTCGTCGAGAAGCACGGCCCGCTCGACGAGGTGCTGCTCGTCCTCGACGCCACGACCGGACAGAACGGCCTCGTCCAGGCGCGGGTCTTCGCCGAGGTGGTCGACATCACCGGCATCGTCCTCACCAAGCTGGACGGCACCGCCAAGGGCGGCATCGTCATCGCCGTCCAGCGCGAGCTGGGCGTGCCCGTGAAGCTCATCGGCCTCGGGGAGGGACCGGACGACCTGGCCCCGTTCGAGCCGGGTGCCTTCGTCGACGCGCTGATCGGTGACTGACCGGTACATCCGCGTACAGGCGTGAAGGGCGGTGGACCCCGGAGGGGTCACCGCCCTTCGGCGTTCACCAGCGGTGGCATATGTAGGCGAGGGTGCCCAGCAGCAGCCGGGCCTGCGGGGGAGCGGCGGTCGTACCGGGATCCGGCGGTCGCAGCCAGCGGACGGGGCCCAGCCCGCCGAGGTCGGACGGGGGAGCGGTGACGTACGCGCCACGACCCAGCGCACGCAGGTCCAGACCGGCGTCGTCCCAACCCATCCGGTAGAGCAGCCCCGGCAGTCCCACCGCGGCCCCGAGGGCCACGTAGAACTGGGTACGGCCGGTCGGTGTCACCGCGACCGGCCCCAGCGGCACTCCCAGGCGCTCCATCCGCACCAGGGCCCGCCGGCCCGCCGCCTCGGCGACGTCGAGCACGTCGAAGGTCCTGCCCACGGGGAGCAGCATCGCGGCCCCCGGCACCTGCGCCCAGGCCTCCGCCGCCGTTTCCGGGGTGGCGCCCGGCGGCACCTCCCGGGCGAAGTCCAGCGGATGGGCGCCGGGAGCGGCGCACGCGGAGTCGCCGCACGAGCAGACGCCTCCTGACGCGCGGGCGCCCGGAGCCACGGCCCAGCCCCAGAGTCCTGTGTACTCGGCCACCGCGGTCGCCCCGGCGGTACGGCCGCGGCGCCGTGTGCCGGACCGCATCTCCCGGATGCCGCCGATCGTGAAGCCCATGCCCCCTCCAACGGGTTCGACTCGCCGGTGGTTACGACCCGGAGTCCTCAGCACGCGACGTACTGCTCGAAGCACGTCGCACGCCGTCGATCCGCCGGCGCGTGAAGTGGCGTCCCTGGGGTGCGGCCCGAGGATCGCGCGCCCCTGAATGCTTCACTCCGCTCCTGTCTGATCGCGGCCTGTCAAGTGAATCGCGGACCGTGTCGAACAGGTTCATCCGAAGGGGTGGCGAATGGTGGCGTTTCCGCAACTGCCCTCGCCGCAGCGGTGATCGTAGGATTACCGTGGGTACTCGATCCTGCAATTGCATCTGCAGTTGAGTATGCCTCGGGCAATCCGCCGATCTGTTCGATGGCATGCGAGGCCGGTACGGACAGCGCCGGGGCGCGGCATTCTGATAGAGGTTCGCGCGACAGGTTTCAGCGGGGATGGGGGCGTTCCAGTGAGTGGCAGCGGCGCAGGCGAGACGAATGCCGGAAAGCGCCCCAACGGGCAGTTGGGTTCGTGGTTCCTGCGCAGCGGCTGGTCGAAGGGTGAGCTCGCCCGCCAGGTGAACCGGCGGGCCCGCCAGCTGGGTGCCCATCACATCAGCACCGACACCTCCCGGGTGCGCCGCTGGCTGGACGGCGAACAGCCCCGCGAGCCCATCCCACGCATCCTCTCCGAGCTCTTCTCCGAGCGCTTCGGCGCCGTCGTCTCCGTCGAGGACCTCGGCCTGCGTGCGGCTCACCAGGCACCCTCGGTGGCGGGGGTCGACCTGCCCTGGGCGGGCCCGCAGACCGTCGCGCTGCTCAGCGAGTTCTCCCGCAGCGACCTGATGCTCGCCCGGCGCGGCTTCCTCGGCAGCTCCCTCGCCCTGGCCGCCGGCCCCACCCTCATCGAGCCCATGCAGCGCTGGCTGGTCCCCGTCACCCGCCCCGGACAGCCGGAACCCGAACTGCCCACCGCGGAGAGCCGCCCCTCGCGGCTCTCCGGCCCCGAGCTGGACCTGCTCGAATCCACCACGGCGATGTTCCGCCAGTGGGACGCGCAGTGCGGCGGCGGGCTGCGCCGCAAGGCCGTCGTCGGCCAGCTGCACGAGGTCACCGACCTGCTGCAGGAGCCGCAGCCCCGGGCCACCGCGAAACGCCTGTTCCGCTGCGCGGCCGAACTCGCCGAGCTCGCGGGCTGGATGAGCTACGACGTCGGCCTCCAGCCCACCGCCCAGAAGTACTTCGTCCTCGCGCTGCACGCCTCCAAGGAAGCGGGCGACAAGCCGCTGGGCTCGTACATCCTCTCCAGCATGAGCCGCCAGATGATCCACCTCGGCAGGCCCGACGACGCACTCGAACTCGTCCACCTCGCCCAGTACGGCAGCCGCGACTGCGCCACCGCCCGCACCCAGGCCATGCTGTATGCGATGGAGGCGCGCGCCTACGCCAACATGGGCCAGCCCAGCAAGTGCAAGCGAGCGGTCCGGATGGCCGAGGACACCTTCGCCGACGCCGTCCTCGACGACGAGCCCGAGCCCGACTGGATCCGCTTCTTCTCCGAGGCCGAACTCCACGGCGAGAACTCGCACTCCTATCGTGACCTCGCCTATGTCGCCGGCCGCAGCCCCACGTACGCCTCGCTCGCCGAGCCCGTCATGGCCCGCGCCGTCGAGCTGTTCGGGGAGGACGACGAGCACCAGAGGTCCTACGCGCTCAACCTGATCGGCATGGCCACCGTCCATCTCCTCCAGCGCGAGCCGCAGGAGTCGGCCGTCCTCGCCACCAAGGCCCTGAGGATCGCCAAGAAGGTCCGGTCGGAGCGCGTCAACACCCGGCTGCGCAAGACCGTCGACACCGCTGCCAGGGACTTCGGGGACGTGTCCGAGGTCGCGGCGCTCACCGAGCTGCTCACCGAGCAGCTCCCGGAGACCGCCGAAGCGGTCTGACCGGAACCCCTGCCACCGGCCACGACGGCCGCCCCGTACCACCCGACTCGGCTCCCCCATTGCCAGGTCAGCGGGTCGCCGTCGTGGCCGGTTCACGTTCCCGGCGTTTCAACCGCACCGTATGCGGCGCGGGCAGCATGGTAGGCAGCACACCGGGACCGACACCCCCGGTTCATCGGTACGTAACACGCGGAGTTCCTTCGTCACTGCGGTGAAACACCGTGCGGCATCCGTGGAAACCGCGCTGCGCGAATCTCATGGCGCATAACCGGCCCGCACCTTTTCACCGTGGTCCCGCACCCCCGCACGTGGCCGCACCGACGACGAGGAGACGCCGATGCCCCCAGGCATCACGACGCTTGCCGCAGACGCCCCCGAGCTGTCTGCCGCCAACACAGGGTTCATGCTCATCTGCTCCGCGCTGGTGATGCTCATGACCCCGGGTCTGGCCTTCTTCTACGGAGGCATGGTCCGCGTCAAGAGCACCCTGAACATGCTGATGATGAGCTTCATCAGCCTCGGGATCGTCACGATCCTGTGGGTGCTCTACGGATTCAGCCTCGCCTTCGGCACCGACATCGGCTCCGTCATCGGCTGGAGCTCGGACTTCGTCGGCCTCAGCGGGATCGGCGTCACCGAACTCTGGGACGGCTACACCATCCCGGTGTACGTCTTCGCCGTCTTCCAGATGATGTTCGCCGTCCTCACCCCCGCCCTGATCAGCGGCGCCCTCGCCGACCGCGTCAAGTTCACCTCCTGGGCCCTGTTCGTCGCCCTGTGGGTCACCGTCGTCTACTTCCCGGTCGCGCACTGGGTCTGGGGCGCGGGCGGCTGGCTGTTCGAGCTGGGTGTCATCGACTTCGCGGGCGGCACGGCGGTCCACATCAACGCCGGTGCGGCGGCCCTCGGCGTGATCCTCGTCATCGGCAAGCGGGTCGGCTTCAAGAAGGACCCGATGCGGCCGCACAGCCTGCCGCTCGTCATGCTCGGCGCGGCCCTCCTGTGGTTCGGCTGGTTCGGCTTCAACGCGGGCTCCTGGCTCGGCAACGACGACGGCGTCGGCGCGGTCATGTTCGTCAACACGCAGGTCGCCACCGGTGCCGCGGTCCTCGGCTGGCTCGCCTACGAGAAGATCCGCCACGGCTCCTTCACCACCCTGGGCGCCGCCTCCGGCGCCGTCGCGGGCCTCGTCGCCATCACCCCCGCGGGCGGTGCGGTCAGTCCGCTCGGTGCCATCGCGATCGGCGTCATCGCCGGTGTCGTGTGCGCCATGGCCGTCGGCCTCAAGTACAGGTTCGGCTACGACGACTCCCTGGACGTCGTCGGCGTCCACCTCGTCGGCGGCATCCTCGGCTCCCTCCTCGTCGGCTTCTTCGCCACCGGTGGCGTGCAGTCCGACGCCAAGGGCCTCTTCTACGGCGGCGGACTCGAACAGCTCGGCAAGCAGGCCGTCGGCGTCTTCGCGGTCCTCGCCTACTCCCTGGTCGTCTCCGCGCTCCTGGCGCTCGTCCTCGACAGGACGATCGGGATGCGGGTCAGCGAGGACGACGAGGTCTCCGGCATCGACCAGGTCGAGCACGCCGAGACGGCGTACGACTTCAGCGGTGCCGGCGGCGGCTCCATCGCCCGCACCACGCCTCCGGCGCCCGGCACCGCGGCAGCCCCGACGAACAAGAAGGTGGACGCATGAAGCTCATCACCGCAGTCGTGAAGCCGCACCGGCTGGACGAGATCAAGGAGGCCCTCCAGGCCTTCGGCGTCCAGGGCCTCACGGTCACGGAGGCCAGCGGCTACGGGCGCCAGCGCGGCCACACCGAGGTCTACCGTGGAGCCGAGTACACCGTCGACCTCGTCCCGAAGATCCGCATCGAGGTGCTCGTCGAGGACGAGGACGCCGAACAGCTCGTCGACGTGGTCGTCAAGGCGGCCCGGACGGGCAAGATCGGTGACGGCAAGGTCTGGAGCGTGCCCGTCGACACCGCGATCCGCGTCCGCACCGGGGAACGCGGCCCGGACGCACTCTGACCGACGGTCCATGTGAACGGAAAGGCAGCCGGGTGACGAGCACCGAAGTGATGACCGAATCCGAGGACTCGGGACCCAGCGGCTACGCGGCGGCCCGGCTGCGCCTCCTCCAGCAGGAGGCGCGGTCCGGGCCGCCGCGCCGTGCCGCCCTGGCCCGGCTCACCGACGCATGGCTCGACGGGCTGTTCACCACGGCCGCCGAGCGGGCGGGCATCCGCGGCGCCGCCCTCGTCGCCGTCGGCGGATACGGCCGCGGCGAGCTCTCGCCGCGCAGCGACCTCGACCTGCTGCTCCTGCACGACGGCACCGCCGACGCCGCGGCCGTCGCCGCGCTCGCCGACGGCATCTGGTACCCCGTCTGGGACCTCGGCCTCGCCCTCGACCACTCCGTACGCACGCCCGGCGAGGCGCGCAGGACCGCCGGGGAGGACCTCAAGGTCCAGCTCGGACTGCTCGACGCGCGGCCCGTCGCCGGAGACCTCGGCCTCGTCGCCGGACTGCGGACCACCGTCCTCGCCGACTGGCGCAACCAGGCCCCCAAACGACTCCCCGCCCTCGACGAGCTCTGCCGCGAACGGGCCGAGCGCATGGGCGAGCTCCAGTTCCTGCTGGAGCCCGATCTCAAGGAGGCCCGCGGCGGACTCCGCGACGCCACCGCCCTGCGCGCCGTCGCGGCGTCCTGGGTCGCGGACGCCCCCCGCGAAGGCCTCGCGGAAGCCCGCCGTACGCTGCTCGACGCGCGCGACGCGCTCCACCTGACCACCGGCCGGGCCACCGACCGCCTCGCCCTGCAGGAGCAGGACCAGGTCGCCGGGGCCCTCGGCCTGCTCGACGCCGACGCCCTGCTGCGCCAGGTCTACGAGGCCGCCCGCACCGTCTCCTACGCCACCGACGTCACCTGGCGCGAGGTCAACCGCGTCCTGCGCGCCCGCTCCGCACGGCCGCGGCTGCGGACGATCCTCGGCGGCGCCAAGGCCGCACCGGAGCGCACCCCGCTCGCCGAAGGCGTGGTCGAGGCCGACGGCGAGGTCGTCCTCGCGCGCACCGCCCGCCCCGAACGCGACCCCGTGCTCACCCTCAGGGCCGCCGCCGCGGCGGCGGAGGCGGGGCTGCCGCTCTCCCGCCACCTCGTACGCCACCTGGGCACCGCGGCACAGCCGCTCCCCGTCCCGTGGCCCTCCCGGGCCCGCGAGGAACTCGTCACCCTCCTCGGCGCCGGCGGGGCCACCGTCGCCGTCTGGGAGGCGCTGGAGGCGGAGGGCATCATCACCCGCCTGCTGCCCGACTGGGAGCGGGTGCACTGCCGGCCGCAGCGCAACCCCGTCCACACCTGGACCGTGGACCGGCACCTCGTCGAGACGGCCGTCCGCGCCTCCCACCTCACCCGCCGCGTCGGCCGCCCCGACCTCCTGCTGATCGCCGCCCTGCTCCACGACATCGGCAAGGGCTGGCCCGGGGACCACTCCGTGGCGGGCGAGGTCATCGCCCGCGACATGGCCGCGCGCATCGGTTTCGACAAGCAGGACGTCGCCGTGGTCGCCACCCTCGTGCGCCACCACCTGCTGCTCATCGACACCGCCACCCGGCGCGACCTCGACGACCCCGCGACCGTCCGCTCCGTCGCCACGGCCGTGGGCAGCGCCTCGACCCTGGAACTCCTGCACGCCCTCACCGAGGCCGACGCCCTGGCCACCGGCCCGGCAGCGTGGAGCTCCTGGCGGGCCTCCCTCGTCGCCGACCTGGTCAAACGTGTCGCCGCCCTCCTGGCCGGCGAGGAACCGCCCGCCCCCGAGCCGCTCGCCCCCGACGCCGAGCAGGAACGCCTCGCCGTCGAGGCCCTGCGCACCGGTGAGCCCGTCCTGTCCCTGCGCACCCGGCCCGAACCGGCGTCCGAGGACGGCGGACCCGAACCCGTCGGCGTCGAACTCCTCATCGCCCTGCCCGACCGTCCCGGAGTCCTGCCGGCGGCGGCCGGGGTCCTCGCCCTGCACCGGCTCACCGTGCGCGCCGCCGACCTCCGCTCCGTCGAGCTCCCCACCGAGCTGGGCGAGACGGCCGGACTGCTGGTCCTCAGCTGGCGGGTCGCGGCCGAGTACGGTTCGCTCCCGCAGGCCGCGAGGCTCCGCGCCGATCTCGTACGCGCCCTGGACGGCTCCCTGGACATCCGGGCCAGGCTCGCCGAACGCGAGGCGGCCTACCCGCGGCGGCGTGGAGTGAAGGCCCCGCCCCCCAGGGTGACCGTCGCCGCCGCGGGCTCACGCCTGGCCACGGTCATCGAGGTCCGCGCCCAGGACGCCCCCGGGCTGCTGCACCGGATCGGGCACGCGCTGGAGCAGAGCGCGGTGAGGGTGCGCAGCGCCCATGTCTCCACGCTCGGGGCGAACGCCGTGGACGCCTTCTACGTCACGGACCCGGACGGTGAACCACTGGCTCCGGAGCAGGCCGCGCAGGTGGCCCGGGAGGTGGAACGGGAGCTGGGCTGAACCCCCGGCCCGGGCCCGTTCGTCACGAGAAACGGCCGAGGGCTTTGCGTTCTCCGGGGTCCGGATACCCTGGAGGGCGACTGACCTGCCACGCCCCCGACCCTGAGGACCGACGAGCGCCGTGTTCGATACTCTCTCCGACCGCCTTAGCGCGACTTTCAAAAACCTCAGGGGCAAGGGCCGCTTGTCCGAGGCGGACATCGACGCCACGGCTCGCGAGATCCGTATCGCCCTGCTCGAGGCGGATGTCGCCCTCCCCGTCGTCCGCGCGTTCATCGCCAACGTCAAGGAGCGGGCGCGCGGCGTCGAGGTCTCCCAGGCGCTGAACCCGGCCCAGCAGGTCGTCAAGATCGTCAACGAGGAGCTCGTCGGCATCCTCGGCGGCGAGACCAGGCGGCTCAGGTTCGCCAAGACCGCGCCCACCGTGATCATGCTCGCGGGTCTCCAGGGTGCCGGTAAGACCACCCTGGCGGGAAAGCTCGGCCTCTGGCTCAAGGCCCAGGGCCACTCCCCGCTGCTCGTCGCCTGTGACCTCCAGCGTCCCAACGCCGTCAACCAGCTGAGCGTCGTCGCCGACCGCGCCGGTGTGGCGGTCTACGCACCGGAGCCGGGCAACGGCGTGGGCGACCCGGTCAAGGTCGCCAAGGACTCCATCGAGTTCGCCAAGGCCAAGGTCCACGACATCGTCATCGTCGACACCGCCGGCCGCCTCGGCATCGACGAGGAGCTGATGCGGCAGGCCGCGGACATCCGCGACGCCGTCAGCCCCGACGAGATCCTCTTCGTCGTCGACGCGATGATCGGTCAGGACGCGGTCAACACCGCCGAGGCCTTCCGCGACGGCGTCGGCTTCGACGGCGTGGTGCTCTCCAAGCTCGACGGTGACGCCCGCGGTGGTGCCGCCCTGTCGATCGCCCACGTCACGGGCAAGCAGATCATGTTCGCGTCGAACGGTGAGAAGCTCGAGGACTTCGACGCCTTCCACCCCGACCGCATGGCGTCCCGCATCCTCGACATGGGTGACCTCCTCACCCTGATCGAGCAGGCGGAGAAGACCTTCAGCCAGGAAGAGGCCTCCAAAATGGCCTCCAAGCTGGCGTCGAGCAAGGGCAAGGACTTCACGCTCGACGACTTCCTGGCGCAGATGGAGCAGGTCAGGAAGATGGGCTCCATCTCCAAGCTGCTCGGGATGCTGCCCGGCATGGGGCAGATCAAGGACCAGATCAACAACATCGACGAGCGCGACGTGGACCGCACGGCCGCGATCATCAAGTCGATGACCCCCAAGGAGCGCGCCGAGCCGACGATCATCAACGGCTCGCGCCGGGCCCGTATCGCCAAGGGCTCCGGTGTCGAGGTCTCCGCGGTGAAGAACCTCGTGGAGCGCTTCTTCGAGGCCCGCAAGATGATGTCGAAGATGGCCCAGGGCGGAGGCATGCCCGGGATGCCGGGGATGCCCGGCATGGGTGGCGGCCCCGGCCGTCAGAAGAAGCAGGTCAAGCAGGCCAAGGGCAAGCGCAAGAGCGGCAACCCGATGAAGCGCAAGGCCGAGGAAGCGGCCGAGGCGGCCCGCCGGGAGCAGGCGGCCCAGGGCGGCGCGTTCAACCTGCCCGCGCAGGAGGACAAGAACTTCGAGCTGCCGGACGAGTTCAAGAAGTTCATGGGCTGACCGGTCCGCCGCACGCGTGAAGGGGCGCCCCGCCCGGCGGGGCGCCCCTTCACGTTCCCGTCAGGTCACACACACCAGGTAGCGGAAGACGTTCGGCATCCACACCGTGCCGTCGGGCCGCAGATGCGGATGCAGGGCCTCCGCGACCTCCTTCTCCACCTGGGTACGGTCCGTTGCCCGGACCGCCGCGTCGAAGAGACCGGTCGACAGCAGGCCGCGTACCGCGCTGTCCACGTCCGCGTAACCGAACGGGCAGGACACCCGGCCCGAACCGTCCGGCTTGAGCCCGGCCCGCGCGGCGACCTCCTCCAGGTCGTCCCGCAGGGTCGGCCGCCAGCCGCTCCCGGAGCGCGGCGCACGCGTCGACTCGGTGAGCCTCGCCGCGACCCTCAGCACGGGCGCGGTGGCGCAGCGCTCCGGCGGTCCCCAGCCTGCCAGCACCACCGTGGCTCCGCGCACCGCCAGCGGCACGGCGGACGCCAGCGCGGGCGCGAGCCCCTCGGAGTCCCCGGCCGCACAGCCGATCGGCTGGAACGCGGTCAGCAGGTTGTACGGGGCCTCCCCGTCGGGGGCGGCTGCCGGAACACTGTCCAGGAGCCTCGCCCGGTGCTCCACGGGCCCGGGGCCGGCCTCGCGCCCCGTGTCGGAGGCGAGGCGCTCACGGGCCAGCGCGAGGCGCTCGCGGTCGGTGTCGACGCCGGTGACGCGTGCCCCGCGCGAGGCCGCGATCAGCAGGGCGAGCCCGGAACCGCAGCCGAGGGAGAGCATCCGCGTACCGGCCCCGACCTCGAGGCGCTCGTACACCGCCTCGTACAGCGGTGCCAGCATGCGCTCCTGGATCTCGGCCCAGTCACGGGCGCGGGTACCGGCGTCCACGGGGGCGGACGAATCCGCGTACCTGTGGTGCCGGACGAGCGTAGGTGTCATGGAATGCGCCCCAATCCGCCGTGAGGTCGGTCGTGCCCGAGTGAGGTCCCCCATGTCTATGTGCTGTGCATGTGTGCCCACAGCCCCCGTATGCCAGAGAACTCCGCATCGGCGGTCCCGTCCAGAGGGAGGACGGGGTGGGATGACAGTGCGTGCGTGCTCCGGTCGTGCGCCCCCGGCGCCACGTGTCCGGCGCGGGCGCCGAAAACGGCGCGCCCGCTGCCCGCTCCCACACAGTGTGACCCGACACACGGTGCGCAGCACGTCGAGCGCCGTCACCCACGACCGCGACCGGTGCGCGACCACCGTTCCGTGCCGGGTAGTGTCGCCCGCGGGGCGTCCGTCCACGCCGGTGCGTACGCGTTGCTACGTACCACCTTGGTGCGAGCTGTGAGACTTCTCCGCTGATCTGCGCACCCGCCCTCGTCCGGACGCATCAAGGGCAACTGACTGGTACGTGC
>Ga0247818_10001121_pt1 | contig 16827 bp, 18 predicted proteins | sample 13C_Glucose_Day1_FD_192424 | JGI IMG/M metagenome (GOLD analysis project Ga0247818, IMG submission 192424) | Soil microbial communities from agricultural site in Penn Yan, New York, United States - 13C_Glucose_Day1 | ecosystem: Environmental > Terrestrial > Soil > Agricultural land | place... | reverse complement strand
GCCAGGAACTGCGGCTGATACGGCGCATTACGCTGAAACTGATTCCCTTCCTGATCCTTCTGTACCTGATCGCCTATGTTGATCGCTCCGCCGTCGGCTTCGCCAAGCTGCACATGGGCGCCGACATCGGCATCGGCGATGCGGCTTACGGCCTCGGCGCCGGGCTGTTCTTCATTGGTTACTTCCTCTTCGAAATCCCCAGCAACCTGATGCTCGAACGCTTTGGCGCGCGGCGCTGGTTCGCGCGGATCATGATCACCTGGGGCGCTATCACCATCGGTATGGCCTTCGTCCAGGGCCCGCACAGTTTCTACGTGATGCGCTTTCTGCTCGGCGCGGCAGAGGCGGGGTTCTTCCCCGGCGTTCTCTACTACATCACCCAATGGTTCCCGGTGCGCCATCGCGGCAAGATCCTCGGCCTGTTCATCCTCTCGCAACCGATCGCAATGATGATCACCGGCCCGGTGTCCGGCGGTTTGCTCGGCATGGACGGCGTTTTGGGTCTGCATGGCTGGCAGTGGCTGTTCATCGTCATCGGCACCCCGGCAATCCTGCTGACCTGGCCGGTGCTGCGCTGGTTGCCGGATGGCCCGCAGCAAGTGAAGTGGATGGATCAGGCAGAGAAAGACTGGCTGACCGGTGAGCTGAAAAAGGATCTGCAGGAATACGGCCAGACTCGCCACGGCAACCCGCTGCATGCGCTGAAAGACAAGCGCGTGTTGCTGCTGGCGCTGTTCTATCTGCCGGTGACGCTGAGCATTTATGGCCTCGGTCTATGGTTACCGACGCTGATCAAACAGTTTGGCGGCAGTGATCTGGTCACCGGTTTCGTCTCGTCGGTGCCGTACATCTTCGGGATTCTCGGTTTGCTGATCGTGCCGCGCAGTTCCGATCGCTTGAATGATCGTTACGGGCATCTGGCTGTTCTGTATGTGCTGGGCGCGATTGGCTTGTTCCTCAGTGCATGGCTGTCGTTGCCGGTGGCACAACTGGCGGCGCTGTGTCTGGTGGCGTTTGCGCTGTTTTCCTGCACGGCGGTGTTCTGGACGTTGCCGGGACGGTTCTTTGCCGGCGCGAGTGCAGCGGCGGGGATTGCGCTGATCAATTCGGTGGGGAATCTGGGCGGGTACATCGGGCCGTTCGTGATTGGGGCGTTGAAGGAATACACCGGCAATTTGGCTTCGGGATTGTATTTCCTCTCTGGAGTGATGGTGTTTGGCTTGATCCTGACCGGCGTGGTTTACCGCGTGCTGGAACGCAAACATGTCCTGCCGGTTGACCAATTTGCCGCCAGTGCCCGTGCCGCTACCCGCACCTGACAGACCCACACCGACCCCCTGTGGGAGCGAGCCTGCTCGCGAAGAGGCCGGCACATTCAACATTTAAGGTGACTGACACACCGCTTTCGCGAGCAGGCTCGCTCCCACAGGGGATAGCGTTGTTTTTGAGGGAATAGGAGAAAATCATGCATCTGGTTCAATTCGAATTAAGCAACGGCGAGCGCCGCGTCGGCGTGGTCGACAACGGTCTGGTGCGCGAGGTGCAAGACGCACGCAGCGTGCGTGATCTGGCGCTGGCCGCCATCGAGGCCGGCCACTCCCTTGAGCAGCAAGTGCAAAACCTCGGCCTCGGCATCAGCCACGATTACGCCGAGCTACTGTCCCAGTTGCGCATCCTGCCACCACTGGACCACCCGGACCCGGCACACATGCTGGTCAGCGGTACCGGCCTGACGCATCTGGGCAGCGCCTCGGCGCGGGACAAAATGCACCAGCAGGCTGGCGACGAAGCGGCGATGACCGACACCATGCGCATTTTCAAATGGGGCGTGGAGGGCGGCAAACCGGCGGCGGGGCAGGCCGGTGTGCAACCGGAATGGTTCTACAAGGGTGACGGCAGCATCGTCGTGCGTCCTGGCCAACCTTTCCCGGTGCCGCCGTTTGCCGAAGACGCTGGCGAAGAACCGGAAATGGCTGGCCTCTATGTGATCGGCAACGACGGAAAGCCTTATCGTCTCGGTTTCGCGGTCGGCAACGAGTTCTCCGACCACGTCATGGAACGCAAGAATTACCTGTACCTCGCGCACTCGAAACTGCGCAGTTGCAGTTATGGCCCGGAACTTCGTACCGGTGAACTGCCTCAACACCTTGCCGGCACCAGTCGAATTCTGCGTGACGGCGAAGTGCTCTGGCAGAACGAGTTTCTCAGCGGCGAGGCGAACATGTGCCACAGCCTCGCCAACCTCGAATACCACCATTTCAAATACCGCCAGTTCCTGCGCCCGGGCGACGTGCACATTCACTTCTTCGGCACCGCGACCCTGTCGTTCGCCGATGGCATTCGCACGCAACCGGGCGACCTGTTCGAAATCAGCCAGGCCGAATTCGGCGCACCGCTGGTCAACGGCATCGTGCCGATCGCAGGCGCTTTTGCGCCGGACAGCATCGGCACCCTTTAAGGAGATCCCATGACTCAGATTCTCGGTCACAACTACATCGGCGGTCAGCGCAGCGCCGCTGGCGACGTCAAACTGCAATCCGTCGACGCAACCACGGGCGAGCAATTGCCGCACGATTTCATTCAGGCCACGGCCGAAGAGGTCGACGCCGCCGCTAAAGCCGCCGCTGCCGCGTATCCGGCGTATCGCAGCCTCAGCGCCGAACGTCGCGCGCAGTTTCTCGACGCGATCGCCGATGAACTGGATGCGCTCGGTGATGATTTCGTCGCCGTGGTTTGCCGCGAGACCGCGTTGCCGGCGGGACGCATTCAAGGCGAGCGCGGACGTACCAGCGGGCAGATGCGTCTGTTCGCCAAGGTTCTGCGTCGAGGCGATTTCTATGGTGCGCGAATCGATTTACCACTGCCGGATCGTCAACCGCTGCCACGTCCGGATCTGCGTCAATACCGCATCGGCCTCGGCCCTGTAGCGGTGTTCGGCGCGAGCAACTTTCCATTGGCATTTTCCACCGCTGGCGGCGACACCGCGTCGGCATTGGCCGCCGGTTGCCCAGTAGTGTTCAAGGCCCACAGCGGTCACATGGCGACAGCAGAACTGGTCGCCGATGCACTGATCCGCGCAGCGGAAAAAACCGCGATGCCGGCGGGCGTGTTCAACATGATCTACGGCGGTGGCGTCGGCGAATGGCTGGTCAAGCATCCGGCGATTCAGGCTGTGGGTTTTACCGGTTCGCTCAAGGGCGGGCGTGCACTGTGCGACATGGCTGCGGCACGCCCGCAACCGATCCCTGCGTTCGCCGAGATGTCGAGCATCAACCCGGTGATCGTCCTGCCACAGGCCCTGGCCGAGCGTTCGGAAACGGTTGCCCGCGACCTGACCGCTTCGGTGGTGCAGGGCTGTGGCCAGTTCTGTACCAATCCAGGTCTGGTCATCGGCATTCGTTCGCCAGAGTTCAGCGCGTTCGTCCAGCAAGTCGCCGGTCTGATCGGTGATCAGCCAGCACAAACCATGCTCAATGCCGGCACTCTCGGCAGCTACGGCAAAGGTTTGCAAAAGCTATTGGCGCATCCCGGCATTGAGCATCTGGCCGGCAATCCGCAGCAGGGTAATCAGGCGCAGCCGCAATTGTTCAAGGCCGATGCGAGCCTGTTGATCGATGGCGATGAAGTGCTGCAGGAAGAAGTGTTCGGCCCGACCACGGTGATTGTCGAAGTGGCGGATCAGGCGCAACTCAGTGCGGCGTTGCATGGCCTGCACGGGCAACTCACCGCGACGATCATTGGTGAGCTCACGGACTTCGAACAGTTTGCTGAACTGACACCGCTGCTGGAACAGAAGGTCGGGCGGATTCTGCTTAATGGTTATCCGACTGGTGTTGAAGTGTGCGATTCGATGGTGCACGGCGGGCCGTATCCGGCGACGTCCGATGCCCGTGGCACCTCCGTCGGGACGCTGGCCATTGATCGCTTCCTGCGCCCGGTGTGCTTCCAGAACTACCCGGACAGCTTGCTGCCGGAACCGCTGAAAAACGCCAACCCGTTGCGCATCCAGCGCCTCGTCGACGGCAAGCCCTCGCGCGACGCGTTGTAACCGACAGCCAATATCCCCTGTGGGAGCGAGCCTGCTCGCGAATGCATTCTTTCAGTCAGCCTTTCATGGCCTGACACACCGCATTCGCGAGCAGGCTCGCTCCCACAAGGGTTCCCATAAGGCCTCTGGATCACATTGAGCTATCATTGGCCCTTTCCTCCCTAGAAAGACTGTTTGCCATGACTGCCCAAACCCTTCTCGACGTCCTCGAACAATCCGATATGGTCGAAATCGACGGCTTGCACGCCTTCGAATTTTTCCTCGATGAAGACGACAACCTGCACATCGAATGCATCGATGGCCGAGCGGCCAAGCATTGGGAATTCACTCCGGCTCAGGTTGCAGCGGCAACATTTGATGACTCACTGCAAAGCTGGCTGATCGTCGGTTATTTCAATGAAACCAAAGCGATCGGCGAACACCGCCTGGTTTGTCATGGCGATGTAGTCAGCAGCAGCGACGATGAGGATGACAATCAATGAAAATGCGTAAATTCTGGCCGCTGCTGATGGCCGGCAGCGTCGGTGCCATGGGGCTTTCCAGCGCGTCCGCCGAGAACTTCCAGCTACTGGTCGGTTCCTACACCGCCAACACTAGCCAGGGTCTCTATCGAATGAACTTCGACAGCGCCACCGGCCAGATCGCCGCCAAACCGCTGCAGGTGGTCAAGAGCGAAAACCCGTCATGGCTGACCCTGTCCAAAGACCAGCATCGGCTGTTCGTGGTCAATGAAAACGGCCCGGGCCAGAAAGACCCGGTCGGCCGGGTCAGCAGCTATTCGATCGATCCGAAAACCCACGCGCTGACCCTGATCAATCAAGTGCAGAGCCTGGGCAACGAACCGACCCATTCGAGCCTCAACGCTGACGCCAGCCACCTGTTCGTCAGCAACTATTCGGTGATGGAAGATCCGGGTGGAACGCTGGCGGTATTGCCGGTCGGTGCCGACGGCAAGCTCAAACCCGTCGTGCAGATGAGCGCGCACCCGGCGAGCCGGATCAATCTTGAGCGCCAGGCCTCCAATCACGTGCACTCGACGGTTTCTTCGCCTGACGGCCGCTACGTGTTCTCCAATGATCTGGGCGCGGACAAGGTCTTCGTCTACCTGTTCGATCCGAAGGCCAACCCGGACTTGCCGCTGACGCCGGCGATGACCGCCGCAGTGCCCTTGCCGGCCGGCAGCGGTCCGCGTCATCTGCTGTTCAGCGCTGACGGCAAACACGCCTGGCTGACCATGGAAATGAGCGCGCAGGTCGCGGTGTTCGATTACCACGATGGCGTGCTGACCCAGACGCAACTGGTCGATCTGGCTGCCGGCCAGCCGACCTCGGACAAGGCCGGCGCGGCGCTGCATGCCTCGGCCGATGGCAAGTTCCTCTACGTCAGCAACCGTGGTACCGCCAATCAACTGGTGGTGTTCGCGATCGATCCGGCCACCGGTCAGCTCAAGGAGTTGCAAAAGCGTTCGGTGGAAGGCGATCACCCGCGCGAGTTCAGCCTCGACCCGAGTGGCAAATTCCTGCTGATCGCCAACCAGAAGAGCAACGAAATTGTCGTCGTCGAACGCGATGGCAAAACCGGTCTGCTTGGCAAAACCGTGCAGAAACTGCCGATGGATGCCCCCAGCGACCTCAAGTTCATAGTGCGACAATAAGCCACAGGCCCCGGTTTACGGGGCCTGTCTCTTTGTATTAATCGCGATGATATCCGGTAATGCTACAAAGCATTTCAAGCGATCAACCCTCGAGCGTTAAGTTTGCTTCACAGCCCAACCGGGCAAGCAAGCCAACCGAACACGAGGGTTACCGCCATGAACTTCAATCTCTTCTCCGTGATTGCCGCTTCCGCCATCTCCGCCACCGTGGTACTGCCAGCCGGTGCCAACGTTGAAATCGCCAGCAAAAAATCCCACACCCAGAGCTATACCCAGAAATACCTGCAACAGAGCGCCAACTTCTACGCCGCCCTGGATCACAAAGCCCAACACTGAAAGTCAGCACATAACTCCGTTGTAGGAGCTGCCGAAGGCTGCGATCTTTTGATCTTGTTTTGAAAAAGCAAAATCAAAAGATCGCAGCCTTCGGCAGCTCCTGCACGTGTGTTTTTCGCACCACGATAGGTTTCTTCAAACCCGCAAATAGACTGGCTAAATAATCAACGAAGCTGATGTTTACTATGGCAAACCCTGAGTGGTTAGCGTGGCTTTTTTGATTGATTCTGTGGACATCGAAACATGCCCACGGGAGAACACCATGGCCAGCCAAATCATTCATTCAGCCAAACGCGGCGCCTACCTGGCCATCGGTCTGTACCTGGCCGTGGTGCTGGTCGTCAGCATCGCTTCGCAGATGGAACACAGCTTCGAAGCGCCGATTCAAGTCGACCACCCCGGCATCCAGTTCGAAGTCCGCTCGCAAAGCGTGATGGTCGACCGGGCCGAACTCGCGGGAGTCGGCGGAGCATGAAAGGCTACAGACTTTGGGTCATTGCCAGTCTGGCAATCATGATCAACGGCGCTTCATTGCTGGGAATAGGTCAAAGCTCGGTTGGCGCATTGGCGCGGGCCATAGAGGCCAATCACAATATCGCGCACAACATCGAACGGGCGAATACGCTGGGGCTGATGGCCGGCAATCCACCGGTGAAAGTCTCGGCCGATTTTCTCGGCCCGTTCGAAGTGGATTGCATGGCACTCGGCATGTGCAATGCGTTGGCTTGACCCTGAGCTATTTCTTCATGATCGAAGTGAAGAGCTCGGATTCGAGGAAACGCTGCAACCAGGCTTGTAAGCGAACATAAGGTGTCTGCGCAAACCACTCACGATCAACATGGGCAAACTGCCGCACGAACGGCAGTAATGCCACATCCGCCAGACTCAAGTGCTCGGCCAGCAAATAATCGCGATCCGTCAGCAACTCATCCAGCTTCTGCAAAAACAACGCGCCCTCAGCCCGATAAACCTCCATCCGCTGTTCGGGATAGCGCTCGGCGTACTTGTAGCGATTCAGGTGCACCTTGAACACTTGATCGTTGCCCTGAATCAGCTTGTCCATCCATAACGCCCCGAACGAGTCCCCGTCGAGTAGCCAGTTGTCCGGGTCATTCTGCGCCAACGCCCAGCGCATGATCTCCAGACTTTCATCAATCACCCGCCCACCCGCATCCAGCACCGGCACCGTACCTTTGGGCGAGATCGCCAGCATCTCGGCCGGCTTGGCCTTGAGGCTGACTTCGATGATGTCCACCGGCACGCCCGAATAACGCAACGCCATCCGCGCCCGCATCGCGTACGGGCAGCGGCGGAAGGAATACAGCGTGTTCATTTCACCTCCAGCGTGCTCAAACCATTGCCTTGGCGCTGCACCTGAATCTGCACCGGAATCCGCTCGTGCATTTCCTGCACGTGGGAAATCACCGCCACTTTGCGACCCTGCGCCTGCAAACCATCGAGCGCATCCATGGCCAGTTGCAGCGACTCCGGATCAAGGCTGCCAAAACCTTCATCGATAAACAGCGATTCGATCTTCAGCGTGCTCGACGCCATCGACGCCAGACCCAACGCCAGCGCCAACGACACGAGGAACGTTTCGCCACCGGACAACGAATGCACCGAGCGCAGCTCATCGCCCATTTCCGTGTCCATCACCAGCAGGCCGAGCATGCTGCCGCCACGTTTCAGGCGATAGCGTTTGACCAGTTGGCGCAGTTGCACGTTGGCGTGATGCACCAGCAAGTCGAGGTTGTAGGCCTGGGCGATCTTGCGGAAGGTGTCTCCGGTGGCCGAGCCGATCAAGGCACTCAGTCGTGCCCAGCGTTGATACTCGGCGTAGGCCTCGGCGATCTGCTGGGCCAGCGCCTGATTGGCGTTCTGCCGGCGCTGGTCTTCAGCCTGTTCGGCACGCAGTTCGGCGCACTGCTGTTCGCTGACGGTGAACTGGTTTTGCACATCTGTGAGGGCGCTGGCCAGTTGTTCGGCATCCAGATTGCCGTTGTGCTGCGCCTGATGATCGAGCAGACGCTGGTCACGCTCCTGCAACAACACCTTGGCCTGTTCGATGGCTTTTTCGTTGTGCTGCAAGCGCTGACGCAGTTCGGCGACTTGCGCGTCATCGACCCGCAACAGATCTTCGAGGCCGCCGTCATCCAGCTCAGGATGGCGGGCGCGCCAGTCGGCAATCTTGCTGGCCAGATCCTGGTCTTCGCTTTGCAGCGCTTGCAAGCGCTCCTGTTGCGCTTTGAGTTCGGCGGCGATCTGCACGAGTTGCGTGCGCACGTTCTGCAGTTCCTGCGTGGTAGCGGTTTCGGCGTTGCGCGCCTGTTCGACCGCTTGCTCGAGCTGCTGCTGCCAGTGCTCCGCGCTGCTGTGCTCGCCAAGCAACTGTGCGAGTTTTTGCTGACAGGCTTGCTGTTGCTCGGTGAGCGCAGTGAATTGCTGTTCGGCGCTGAGCAACTGCTGTGCGCGAGTCTGCTGACGATCCTGTTCTTTCTCCAGCGTTTGTTGCCGCTGTAGCTGCTCGGCCTGTTCTTCCTTCTGCTGATCGACCTGCGCCAGGCGCTCGGCGATCTGTCGGTCGAGCTGCATAAATGTCGCTGCCGGTTCCTGACGCAAGGCTTCAAGGGTGTCCGCGGGCAGCAAATTGCCGAACGCTGTGAGTTCTTCATCGAGACGCTGACGGTCGCTGCTCAGCTCGCGCTGCTGATTGCTCAAATGCTGCGCGGCCTGCTGGTGCGCGGTTTCCGCCTGACGCAATTGCTGGGTCAGACGCGCGGCATCCTGCTGCAGGGTGAGCAGGGCGCTCTGACGTTGTTCGTCCTGCGTGATGCTCTGGTTCAGCTGATCGTTTTGCCGGGCGAGCCAGGCATCGCGTTTGTCGGCGTCCTGATTGAACAACTGTGCGGCCAGCGGATGCGCGTCGAGGCTTGGCGCCAACGCTTGCTGCTGGGTCGCCAGTTGTTCTTGCTGTTGCAGCAGTTCTTTCTGTTGCGCAATCACACCGCCGACTTCAGCGCGTAGTTCGATGAGCTTTTCCTTGAGCTGATCGACCACCTGCTGGGCGTTGGCCTGCTCGCTTTCATCGTGGCGACCAAGGCTTTGCAGCAGCGCTTCCGGTTGATGATACGGGTGCTCGTTGCTGCCGCAGACAGGGCATGGCTGATCGTCCTGCAACTGCGCGCGCAACTCCTCGACACTGGCACTACGCGCCAGCCGCTGGCGCTCAAGCAGCTCGCGGGTGACGTTGAGGGTTTGCTCGGCGACGGTCAGCTCGGCTTTGGTTTTTACCCCGTCCTGAGTCAGTCGTTCGCGTTCCTGCTGGGCGCTGAGCTGGCGTTGTTGTAGTTCGCTGCTGCGCTTGTCCAGATCCTGTTGCGTGGCCCACAGACGCGACAGATCTTCGAAGGCGCGCAGTTGTTTGCGGTTGTCCTGCAGCAGCGTGCCGAGGATACCGATCTGCTCGGCGACGGCATCCGGTTCGGCGCTCGCTTCTTTGAACAGCACTTCCAGTTGCTGCTTTTGCGTGGTCAGTTCTGCGGCGCTACGCGTGGCATTTTCTTCGAGACTCGCCAGTTCGGCTTGGCCCTTGTTCAAGCGGTTGCCGATCAGCATCAGCTGTTGCAGGCGATCGCGGTAGGCATTCCACGCATCGCTCAGCGGCGCCAGATGGGCGCTTTGTTCCAGTTCGGCGGCGATGTGTTGCAGGCGCTCGGCGACTTGGGTCTGTTTATCCAGCAAGGCTTGAATGGCGTTTTGGCCTTCGGTACAAGCTTTCTGCGTATTGGCTTGGGCTTCAGCGCACGCGGCGACTTCTTTGGCCAGGCGGGCGAGGGTGCTTTGTTCTTCGAAGGCCTGACGCAACAGCGGCGCGTTTTCCGACTGGCGCTGCTGCGCTTCGCTCAGGGCGACTTTCGCCGCTTCGAGATTCTGCTCCAGTTGCGTCTGGCGCTCGGTCAGCTCGCTGTGTTGCTGCGTGTGCGCAGCAATCTGTGCAGCCAACGGCGCCAACAGCGCATCGAGTTCGGTTTTGCGCGCGAACTGGTGCCGCTGCGGGCCGAGTTGCTCCAGGCGCGTCAGTTTCACTCGTTCGCCAGCCAGACTTTCCGATTGCTGTTGCGCGCTGTGCAATTGCTCGGCGGCGGCCTGTTGCGCGTCCTGCAACACACGCAAATCCTTGAGCCAGCTGTGCTGTTGCTCAAGCTGTTTGAGCTGCGCCTGCTGCAACTTCATTTGCTGTTGCGCAGCGTTGAAGCGCTCGTCCAGTTCGGCCCGGGCTTCGGGCGCCAGTGGGGTGACGCCAGTCGCTTGATCCTGCAACAGCTTGTGCGCTTCGCGGGCCTCTTTGGTCTTGTCGAAGGCGCGGCGGCCGAGGCGGGTGTACAGCGCGGTGTCGGTGAGTTTTTCCAGCAGCTCGCTGCGGTCGTTGTCGTCAGCCTTGAGGAACGCGCTGAACTCGCTCTGCGCCAGCAGCACGGCGCGGGTGAACTGTTCGAAGTTCAGGCCGAGTGCGGCTTCCAGCTGAGTTTTGTATTCGCCTTTCTGGCTGGCGAGCAGTTGATCCTGATCGATGTCGCGCAGGCTCTGCCGGCTGGCCTGCAGCTTGCCGCCGGCCTTCTCGCGGGCACGGTTGGCTTCCCAGCGCGCACGGTAGCGACGGCCATCGACACCGACGAAATCCACTTCCGCATAGCCTTCGCCGGTGCCACGACGCAGCAAGGTGCGCGGGTCGCCAGTGGCGATTTCACCGTCGGCATCCGGGACTTTTGCGTCGCGGCCGGTGTTGTTCAGGCGCGGCACGGCGCCGAACAGCGCCAGGCACAAGGCGTCGAGCAGGGTGCTTTTACCGGCGCCGGTCGGGCCGGTAATTGCAAACAAACCGGCGCTGGCCAGCGGCTCCGCGGTGAAATCGATTTCGAAAGGGCCGGCCAGCGAGGCCAGGTTCTTCAAGCGAATGGCGAGAATCTTCATGGCTGCTCGCCCTCCAGTTGCACGTCTTGCAAGAGTTCGGCGAAGTCCTTCAACGTCTGTTCATCGACCTCGCTGCCATAGTTGTCGAGCCAGGCGCGGCTGAACAATTCCTGCGGAGTGAGCTGGTCGAGTTCGATCAGTACAGTGCCATCTTCGACGCCATCCGCGCCACGGTTGCCGGCGTATTCAGCGGCGATACGCACCAACCGCACGGCTTTGCCTTGCAGGGCGCTTTCGACTTGATGGCGCAGATCCGGCTGTGGCTCGTCGAGGGTTACACGCACTTCCAGCCACGGTTGCCGCTGGGTTTCCGCGAGCAGATCGATGTTCGGCAGATCGGCCAGTTGCAGCAGGATTTCGGCCAGCGGCGCCGGGCCGATGCGCTGCAGATTGACCGAGCGCGGGATCAATTTCGGCTCGACGCTGACCAGGGTTTCGCCATCGAGGGTGACGTCGAGGATCTGGTGCTGGTAGCCAATCTCCGAGAACGACAACGGAATCGGTGAACCGCTATAGCGAATGCGCTCCTCACCGTTGACCTTCTGCGGTTTGTGCAGGTGGCCGAGGGCAACGTAGCTGATGCTCGGCCCGAACAGGCTGGCGGGCAGGGCTTCAGCGTTGCCGATGATCAGGCTGCGCTCGGAATCCTCTGAAACCGAGCCGCCAGCCATGTGCGCGTGGCTGATGGCGATCAGCGCCTGACCGGGTTGGCGCTTGGCGTTGGCCGCTTCGATCAGCCACTCGTGCACCTGACCGATGCCACGCAGATAGTTGTCGCCCAGATGCGCGCCAGTCACCTCCGCCGGGCGCAGAAACGGCAGCGCCAGGCACCACGCGGCGACTTCGCCGGTTTTATCCGGCAACGGCAGCAGCAGACGTTCGGCATCCAGTTGTCCGTCATCCAGCCACAACACCCGGCCCAGCGCATGGGTGCGCAAACGGCGCATCAACGGCGCGGGCAGTTCAATCCGCGAGCCGGAATCGTGGTTGCCGGCAATCATCACGATGGTCAGCAATGGCTGCTGCTCGTGGGCGCTGACGATGAAATCGTAGAGACGTTCCTGAGCTTTGACCGGCGGATTGACCGTGTCGAAGATGTCCCCGGCAATCAGCAGCACATCCGGCTGCGCCAGTTGCAGTTGGCGCAGCAGCCATTCGAGAAAACAGGCGTGCTCGAAATCGCGCTCCTGGCCGTGCAGGTTTTGCCCAAGGTGCCAGTCGGAGGTGTGGAACAGACGCAAGGTGGACTCCGCAACATTTAAAGAGGTGATGGCCGCAGGTGAAATGATGGCGGCGAAAGAGGAGAGAGTTTACAGATTATTGCGCCAGTAGGGCTTGTCCGGACGGCACGCGGCCGGGCATTTCGATGAATCCCTTCATTGACGCCCAAACAGCAGCTATCTAGTATCTGGCCATCATATTGATATCGCCTCGGATGCATGGAGCAAACGCAGTGCAACTGATCAACTCTATACCCCCGGTCATCGACACTGAACAATATGACGCCTGGAAGAAACAGTGGGCGAGTCAGGAAGGCCTGGATATCCATTCTTACATCAATGATCAATGCCATCCGGAACAGATGCTGGTGTTTTCGACATTGTTCTTCCCGACGTTCGTCGTGTCTCAAGGGGGCGTTTTTCTAGAGCGAAATTTTTCAGTAGAAACGTTCGCGCGCTGCTTGAACCTGGCCTCTCACGACATGGCAGAGGCTGAGCGACTGTTGAATTATGTGAAGCTCTACGATGTTTTTGGTCAATACGGAGATGGCGTATCACACAGCATATTTCTGCAGTTGTGCGAGGTCATTGGGTTTGCCTGGCGCATGGTGCTGAAGGAAAAATTCCCGGACAAGTTATTCAGTGTCGAGGTGTCGAACTCCGATGAGGATTACGGCCCGGTGGTTACGTTTTATCAGGTGAAGAAATGATTGATAGTGGGTTGGCAGGCTTGCCGCCTGGAGAATACGTACAGTGAAGATACTTTGCCCGAGGTGCGAGCAGGACCACATTGTCGGTGCCAGTATCAGGGCTACCGGGACTGAGTTATTTATATGCCCAGAGTGTGACGCCATCTGGTTTTCAATTGAGAAAATCGGCGTTGGACCTTTTATGGATTATGGTACTTACATGCAAAGCATGGGGTTTTCAATGCTGTGGGACGAGTTGGACGTCATTTCCGAAGAGCCATAGGTGGTGAATGGGATAGACCACGTTTAAATAAACGTTGTCATTCCCCGGTTCTCCAGCCTTTCCGGGGGTGTTGGAATTGCTGTTGATGAGAAATGGAAGGAAGAGTCGTTGGGCGCAAAAGACGCATTGTTTTCCGGTGAGAAGAATACTTGGTTTGCTTGAGGTTTTGAGGTCTTGCTTTCCTGCTATCAACCTTGCGTTTGTGCTGGATTGGGTTCCTGAGCAAGGGGAAGATATCTATTGGGTGCTGATTGATAACTCAAGAGTAGCCATGATTGAAAGATTTGAACTGGGTGAAGGATTAGCTAATGAGTTTTGAAATCCTGCTGGAAAAAGAGCCTTTCGAGCACTTTGGAACACAGGCTTTACGTGGATTGATACGACTGGGTGACGAAGAGGAAAGCTTCTTTGCTCCGATCTCCTTCTGGGTTGAAGATTGAGATGAATGATTTCGAGGCGGTGAAAGACCTGATCATCCAGTTGGTGAAAGAAAAAACCGGTGATTTTGATGGCGACAGTTGGGAGGCTGATTACAAGCTGAATTGGGAGTCCGAGTTGGCGGAAAGGCTTGAGAGCGCTCTTTTCAGTATGTCTAAAATGGCCTCCGCGAGGGAGAGTGGCGATGGTGTCATGTTGACGGCGGCGCTGGTGCATTCCCGGATGAATTTCATGGACCTCGCAAATTTTTTCAGGGACATCTATGACGATCTCGATGCACTGCTGGTAAAACCAGTCTGGCCGGATATTCCTGAAGGGTTTGATTACGGAAAAAGCGCAAATTAACGGGTCGTGCGGTTTTACCCTGATGGAATCCTGGCACAACGTTTTTCCCGTCTATGAATCCTAAATATCGGGCACATTCATGGAGCTGAAGTTTTTTTATCACTCGGCCGGTCCTCACCCTGTTTTGGGCGAGGTCTTTTATGAAATGGCGCAAGTGAGCTCGGGGCAGGAGGGGGCTCAACGCTATGAGCTTTATGTCTGCAGCGTGCTGGGCGCCGTTGCGCAAACCCCGGCCAGTTGTGATCGAATGCTTGGGTATCTGGCGGCTGTACTGGATGGCACAGAGCGATCAATTTGTGCGGGTGGAAACGACGTTGTTTTGAATATTGATACAGCGGGTGTGCAGGTTGACATTTCGATCAATGACGACTGGATCGGTCAGCCAGAAAGCAAATTCACCTTGCAGGAATGGCAAAAAATTCTTGAGGGCTGGAAACACCTTTTGGAGTTGCCCCAGGGGTCAGATGAGGTTGTGTTAGTCCAACTGCCATAGAAAATTTTGACCCTCAGCACACTCGCTGAGGAGTAGTCGTAAATTCCAAGGCATTTATGGAACTGAAATTTTATCAAACCGCCGGCGGTATCTACCCCGAAGGACAGTTGTTTCACGCGATCGTTGAAGTGAATTCTGATCAGGAAGACGCGCAACGCTACCAGCTCTATGTATGCAGTGTTCTTGATGCCATCGCACAAGTTCCGGAGGATTGTGATCGTCTGCTGGCAGCTATTTCAACAGTAGAGCGGGGCGCGCAAACCTCAGTCACTGAAGGGGGAAACGATGTTCTGCTGAATATGAGCTCCGAGGGAGTACAGGTCGATATTCTGATCAACGATGACTGGACTGGTCAGCCGCAAAGCTGGTTTACGTTGGAGGAGTGGCGCAAGATCCTGAAACAATGGAAGCATACTTTAGAGCTGCCAAAAGCTTCCGATGAGGTTGTGATACTGAAATTGCCATAGTTGAAAAATGAATCAGGGGAGAGCGGCACAGAGAGTTCGACAGTTGCCTTGACTTCCGCTCCGAAACCCGGGTAAACGGGGGCAGACCACGTTTAGAAAATACTCCGAAAACGTAGTCTGCCCTCGGTTCTGTGGCCCCGGTTCTGTATTTGGCATTTGTCCGTGCGCGATACAAACTTGCAGCACCTGGTGCTTGGCGGAGTGGTGTGATGCTTGAGGGACGTGTGTGAAACTTAACAGTGAAATGGAGCAAATGCTCGCTCGTGCGGGACGTGCTTCTCTGGACAGCGAGTTGGCGGATATCGCAAGGTCCGGTTTCGTGGAACGGGATGGCTGTGTTTTTCTGGCGAGTCTGGAAAGCGTCCAGAAGCATGTAAGCCTAAAGAATTTCCCAGATAGAACGGGATATGAGTGTTTCGTTAATTCGATCCATGCCGATGATTATGTAAACGCTGATTTTTTGGCATGCGCGTGCTCATACCTGTCTTTAGTGTTTGAGGCGTGGAACAAGTCAGGTCTGCCGGGAGTTCTGCAGGGAGTCATTTCGGGTGACGAATTCGATGCAACGGTGAAGTTTCATCTGCTGCGCCCAGGGGAAACCTGGCTGAGCGATGACCTTGAGGGGTATCAAGAAGCAGTGCTTACCGTTGAATCGAGTGACAAGGGTTTTCTTGAGACATACGAGTAAATGATGGGGACAGACCACGTTTAGAAAGTACTCCGAAAACGTAGTCTGTCCCCGTTTTACTACACGTGAGGACTTCATGGATCTGGCTAATTTTTTCCGCGATATTTATGACGATCTCGATGCGCTGGTAAAAAAACCTATTTGGCCGGAAATCCCCAACGGTTTTGTTTACGAAAAAGTTTCGGATTAAGAGGCCGCTGGCCGGGGTGTAAACGGGGGGATAGGATGAGTGAAGACGAAATTTATCGCCAGATCGGCCAAATTCTGATTGACACTGCTCCTGATACAGCGAGTGCGGTTATCGTTGAGGCTGAACTTTCACCCGAGGATGATCATTGTAAGTTGTTGTTTGACTATATTGATGGGAATGGAGAGAAAGATTGGTACAGCCCAGGCAGCCCAGAGGTCGATGTTGGTATTCATGAAAACCTGATAGCGCTGAGGAATCTCTATAAAGCGCAAAACATGACATCCGGGCTACCGGTTTGGAACAGCTGTGTTATCACGTTCGATACCGTGCTGGGGAAGTTGAAAATTGATTTCAACTACATTACGCCAGAAGAAGGTTGAGTGTTTTTTCCTGTAAAGCCCTGGGAGATTTACTCAACGTAAATCTCCCAGGTTCAGCGCTATCTCCATGAAGTGGTGGAATCTTTTATCGTTCATGGCATCCGCAGGATTTTGTCTCATTATCATACCGATCATGATGCCGCACCCACTCCATGATCTCGTCCTCATTTCTGCCCTTGGGCGTGAGGTCGAGGTAGTTGTAGGCGCCGACCAGCATGTCCAGACCACGGGCATAGGTTGAATAGGCGGAGGATAACGGGACAGACCTCTTTTAAAAAAAACGTGGACTGTCCCTGAGGGATCTTTCGTGGGTGTGACTCCAAAATCGCCATAAGGCAAAACTTGAACAGAAAAAGGACACTTCAGTAGCCATGCCAAAATTTGCTTGTGTATGCGGTCACGTCATTAACCTTTCTCAAGGGACGTCCGAGTGTGAAATGTCTCTGGTCGCTGAACAGAAGATAGATGAAATTGGCTATGCACTATCAAATCGCTGGCTGTCTGAAGACGAATTCTACGAAGCGATAGACCAAGGGGCTGTTACGGTTTATCGATGCCAGCAGTGCGGGCGGCTGCACGTGGACCAAGGTGGTGGACAGTTTTCTTCCTATATAAAGGAAGTGAA
>Ga0247818_10001120_pt1 | contig 16831 bp, 14 predicted proteins | sample 13C_Glucose_Day1_FD_192424 | JGI IMG/M metagenome (GOLD analysis project Ga0247818, IMG submission 192424) | Soil microbial communities from agricultural site in Penn Yan, New York, United States - 13C_Glucose_Day1 | ecosystem: Environmental > Terrestrial > Soil > Agricultural land | place... | reverse complement strand
AGCAGGCTTCATGACCTTGCCCGAGGTGTCGCCGCGAGCAGCGTTCTCGGTGTAGACAACCTGACGGCTGATGGTGGTCGGCAGTTCAACCGATACCAGGCGGCCTTCGAAGAACACGGCTTCGCAGATGTCTTCCATGCCTTCTTCGATGTACGGCAGAACGGCGTCGATGTCTTCGGCGTTCAGTTCGTACATGGTGTAGTCGGTGGTGTCCATGAAGGTGTACGAGTCACCGCTGATGAACGACAGGGTCGCTTCTTTGCGATCCAGGATCACGTCGTCCAGCTTGTCGTCCGCACCGTATACGGTTTCGGTCTTGTAGCCGGTCAGCAGGTTCTTCAGCTTGGTCTTCATGATCGCGCTGTTACGGCCCGACTTGGTGAACTCAGCTTTCTGAACCAGCCACGGGTCGTTGTCGATCCGCAGTACGGTACCGGGTTTCAGTTCTTTACCAGTTTTCATTACGAAGTATCCGAATCTGGATGGATTTATAAAAATCGAGGCCGCGTATCATAGCGAATTTCGGTAAAACTGTACCAGCCTCGTGGCAAGGTCCGGCCGAGCGGCCTGCGCGGCCTGCCACTGGCGGGCATGTTCGCGCACTTCCTCCCAGTGTGGCTGCAGCGCCTGCCAGGCCTGCCCCATCGGGCGATCCATGTTCCAGGCCCGCCACAGTTCGCTCAGCGCCTGCCCGGCGGCGGCCGACAGCCCATGCCGATAAAGGGCGAGGAATGCTTCGAGCTTTTCCCAGTGGGCGTTCTCTTCCTGGATGTAGATGTGCCAAAGCATCGGCACCCCAGCCCATTGCGCCCGCACGAACGAGTCCTCGCCGCGCACGGCGTTGAAATCGCAGCTCCACAGCAGCCGGTCGTAGTCGTCCTGGCTGACAAAAGGCAGCACCTGGACCGTCAAGGCGCCGCGCCGATGCAGCGCCCCCACGGCCAAGTCCGCCTCGCCCAGCCAGTGGCCGAGGTCGCCCAGGATGCGCCCCTGCGGTACCAGCAGGTGGCTGGGGTGCGCGCCTTCGGCCAATACGTCGAGCCAGTTGCCCAACTGTGGATTCTCGTAGGCGAACAGCGAGATCAGCCGCGCCCCGGCCTCGGGGTGGACGCCCAGCCCTGCCAGGAACCTCGCCCGCTCGTCCGGCGCCTGGCGAAACGCCTGGCAACGGGGCAGCAAGGCCGCTTCGCGCAGCAGGCCACCGGTCTTCTCGGTGAAACCCGGGAAGAAAAAGAACTTGCGCAACCCATTGGCCTGGGGCGACGGCAAGCCATGGCAGCCATCCACCCAGTCTTCGGCACTGAGGTAGTCCAGGTTCAGCCACAAGGGCGGCGTGGCCTGCTCGCCCATGGCCTCGACATAAGCCTGCGGTAGCTGGCAGGCGAAGGCGCCCACCACCACCTGCGCCGGCTCCGCGCCTTGCCACGTGGCCGGCCAGTGGCGTACCTCGACGCCCTGCCGCCACTGCTGCTCGGCTTGGCTGTCGGCCTCTGGGCACAGGCGCACGAAGGCTTGCAGGTCATCCACCCACAGGCGCACGGCCAGGTCATGCTCGCTCGCCAGCTGGCGCGCCAGGCGCCAGGTGACGCCGATGTCGCCATAGTTGTCGACGACCGTGCAGAAGATGTCCCAGGTGGTTTTCATCGCCACGTTCCGTTACCTGCGGAAAAAAGACCGCGGATTTTGCTGAAAAATGCCGGGCAACAAAAGCGCGGCGCTGAAAATACCTGCCGCGGCATGCGAGAATGGCGCCCTCGCCCCGCCTGCCAGGAGGCCATCATGCCCCGCCCCCGTGAATTGAAGATCACCCTGAAACCGGTGCAACTGGTGCTGTGCGTCGCCCTCGGCCTGTGGCTCGGCGCAGTGGCGATCGCCGTGAGCCTGTGGCTGGCCCTGCACCTGTGGCCACAGCAGGTGCAACCGCTGGTCGAGGCCACCGCCCCCGCGCAGGTCCTGCCTGCGCCAACCGCTCCTCCAGCGCCACCGGCCGATGCCCAGGCGCAGATGTTCGAACATTACAAAGACATCCTGCACAAGCAGGAAGTGCAGCAGGCCGCCGAGGCCGCCCAGGGCAACCCGCGCAACCTGAGCAGCCCCAAATGCCAGTTCTGGCTGCAGCAGAACCGCACCGCGCCGACCGACAAGAGCCAGGCCAACGTGCTGGAGTTCTGCTACTGACCATGGACAAGGCCACCCTGCTGCAGCGCATCGTCACCACCCTCGAGCACGACATGGAGGTGCTGCGCCGCGCCGCCCAGACCGCCTACGAGGCCGCCACCGCCGAAGAGAATATCGCCGAGAACAAATACGACACCCTTGGGCTCGAGGCCTCGTACCTGGCCACCGGGCAGGCTCGACGCACCGCCGAGATCCGCCAGGCGCTGCAGACTTATCAGCAACTGGTGCCACGCGACTATGACCCGGCGCGGGGGATCCAGGTCGGCTGCCTGGTGACCCTGGAGGACGAACAGGGGCAGCGTCGCAGGCTGTTCCTCGGGCCCGAAGGCGCCGGCTTGAAGATTGGTGAGGGAGAGGCGCTGGTGACGGTGATCACACCTCGCGCACCGCTAGGCCAGCAGCTGGTCGGCAAGCGCGTGGATGACGAAGTACGCCTGGTGCTGGCTGGGGTGGCCCAGGTGCAGTTCATCATTGATATCGCCTGACCGGGCGTTATCGCTGCAAGGCATCGAAGCGCTGTGCCAGCCCCTGCTCGGCAAACTGCTCCACCACGAAATCGATGAAGGCGCGGGTCTTGCCCGGCAACAGTTTGCGCTCGGCGTAGTACAAGCTGATGTGCCCATCGTCGACGTACCAGTCCGGCAGCACCCGGCACAGCCGGCCTGAGGCCAGGTAAGGCAAGGCGAACGGCAGGCTGACCAGGGCGATGCCCAGGCCCTGCTCGGCCACCGCGCAGGCAGCGTCCGAATCGCTCATGGTCAGGCGCTGGGGCAGCTGCAGCGGCTGTTGCTCCTGCCAGCGACTGGTCAGCGGCCAGCTGCGCACCCTGCCGGTCTGCGGCGAGCGGATGAGGATGCCGGCGCAAGCCTGCAACTGCTCCGGCCGGTCGATCGGCCCGTGCTGACGCACATAGCCCGGCGAGGCCACCAGCACCCGGTGCGCAGGCGTCAGCTTGCGTGCCACCACCCCAGGCGGCAGCTCGAAACCACCGCCGAGGGCGGCGTCGAAACCCTGGCCGATCAGGTCGACCTGGCGGTTGTCGAAATGCCAGTCCGCCGTCACCGCCGGATAGCGGGCCAGGAACTCGCCCAGCAACGGCAACACGTACAGGCGCCCGAACACCGTACCCATGCTGACCCGCAGCACGCCCGAGGGGTGGCCTTCGCAGTTGGCCAGATTGGCCACGGCATACTGGATGGTGCGAAAACTCTCGCTCACCTCGGCCAGAAAACGCTGCCCGGCCTCGGTCAGGGTCAGTTTGCGCGTGCTGCGCAGGAACAGGCGCACACCAAGCCGCGCCTCCAGCTGGGCGACGTTCTTGCCGACCGCCGCGGGGGTGAGCGAAAGGCGCCTGGCCGCTTCGGCAAAGCTGCCGACTTCGGCGCTGCGGATGAAGCATTCCAGGCTGCTGAAGGATTCCATCGCGGCCATTGCCAACTCCTGGTTTATTCTGACTAGCGTGATTGCCATCTTATCAATAGGTAATCGAGCGTCGATACTGTGTCCATCCAAGGCATCCGGCCTTGCTTGAACGCAGGAGATCAGCATGTCCCAAGCACTTCCTCTCACCGGCAAGGTGGCCCTGGTCCAGGGCGGTTCCCGTGGTATCGGCGCGGCCATCGTCCGCCGCCTGGCCCGCGACGGCGCCAAGGTCGCCTTCACCTATGTCAGCTCGAGCGCCAGCGCCGAGGCCTTGGCAGGTGAGATCAACAGCGGCGGCGGCCAAGCCCTGGCCCTGCGCGCCGACAGCGCCGACACCCAGGCCGTGCAGCAGGCCGTGGCCGACACCGCGAAGGCCTTCGGCGGCCTGGATATCCTGGTCAACAACGCCGGCGTGCTGGCGGTGGCGCCGGTCGCCGAGTTCGACCTGGCCGACTTCGACCGGCTGCTGGCGGTCAATGTGCGCAGCGTGTTCGTGGCCACCCAGGCGGCGGTGAAGCACATGGGCCAGGGTGGACGGGTCATCAACATCGGCAGCACCAACGCCGAGCGCATGCCGTTCGCCGGTGGCGCGCCCTATGCCATGAGCAAGTCAGCGCTGGTCGGCCTGACCAAGGGCTTGGCCCGGGATCTGGGGCCGCAGGGGATCACCGTCAACAATGTGCAGCCTGGGCCGGTGGACACCGACATGAACCCGGCCAGTGGCGAGTTCGCCGAGAGCCTGATCCCACTGATGGCCATCGGGCGCTATGGCCAGGCGGACGAGATCGCCAGCTTCGTCGCCTACCTGGCGGGGCCTGAGGCCGGCTACATCACCGGGGCGAGCCTGCTGGCCGATGGTGGTTTCGCGGCCTGAGCGAACAACCCATCGCGGGCTTGCCCCGCGATGCTTTCAACACGGTTAAGTTGAAAACCATAAATTGGCATCATGCCGGGCACTTCCTGATACTTGTCGCCACACAACCTTGCCTGCAACGAGACTGCCCATGAATTCCCCGACCCTCGGTCGCGCCCTCATCCTGCTGATGGCCACCGCCACCGGCCTGGCTGTGGCCAGCAACTACTACGCCCAGCCCCTGCTGCACAGCATCGCCGAGCAGTTCGGCCTGAGTACCGCCAGCGCCGGCACCATCGTGATCGCCGCCCAGCTCAGCTACGGCGCCGGGCTGCTGCTGCTCGCGCCACTGGGCGATCTGTTCGAGCAACGACGGCTGATCGTCACCATGGTGCTGATCGCCACCGCCGGGCTGGTGATCAGCGCCTGCGCGCCAAGCCTGCCGTGGCTGTTGTTCGGCACGGCGCTGACCGGACTGTTCTCGGTGGTGGCCCAGGTGCTGGTACCCATGGCCGCCGCGCTCAGTGCGCCGGATCAACGCGGCCGCGCCGTGGGCACGCTGATGAGCGGCCTGTTGCTGGGCATCCTGCTGGCGCGCACCGCCGCCGGCTTCATGGCCGAGCTGGGCGGCTGGCGCAGCATCTACGTGCTGGCCGCGGTGTTGATGGCCATCAGTGCCCTCGCCCTGTACCGCAGCCTGCCGCAACACCACAGCCACGCCGGCTTGAAATACCCGGCGCTGATCGGCTCGGTGTTCCGCCTGTTCGTCGAAGAACCGGTGCTGCGCCTGCGCTCGCTGCTGGGCTTGCTGGCGTTCAGCCTGTTCGCGCTGTTCTGGACACCGCTGGCATTCCTGTTGAGCGAGGCGCCCTACCATTACTCCGACGCGGTGATCGGCCTGTTCGGCCTGGCCGGGGCGATCGGCGCACTGGCGGCGAACTGGGCCGGGCGCCTGGCCGACCGCGGCAAAGGTTCGCTGGGCACCACCGTGGGGCTGGTGGCGTTGTTGCTGTCGTGGGTGCCGCTGGGGTTTGCACAGAACTCGCTGGTGGCATTGCTGGTTGGGGTGCTGCTGCTCGACCTGGCGGTGCAACTGGTGCACGTGAGCAACCAGAACGCGGTGATCGTGCTGCGCCCCGAGGCGCGCACGCGGCTCAATGCCGGTTATATCACCTGCTACTTCATCGGCGGAGCGCTGGGGTCGCTGCTGGGCACGCAGCTGTTCGAGGTGCATGGCTGGGATGGGATCGTGGTTGCCGGGCTGGTAATCGGTGCGCTGGCGCTGCTGGTGTGGGGGTTGGCTGAGCGCAGGCGTGGGAAGGCAGTGGTGCCAGCCTGAAAGTATTTTGCTGACAACACCGGCCTCATCGCCGGCAAGCCGGCTCCCACAGGGTATCGCGCAAAATCTGTGGGAGCCGGCTTGCCGGCGATGAGGCCTGCGCAGAAGTCAGGGCTTGCCTTCGATGAACGCTTCGTCCACCCGCGCCAGTTGCGTCTCGCTCAACACCCCCGCCTGGTAATGCAGCTTGATCCACGCCAGCAGGTAGTCGTAGCGCGCCTGGGCCAGGTCGCGGCGGGTGGTGGCCAGTTGCTGTTCGGCGTTGAGCACATCCAGGTTCACCCGTTCGCCACCTTGCACGCTCTTGCGTGTGGACACCACCAGCGCCTCGGCCGCCACCAGCGCCCGCTCGTAGGCACGCAACTGGCTGGCGCCGGACTGGCAGGCGTTGTACTGCTTGCGCAGCTCGATCAAGGCGCTGCGGGTGTTGCCGTCGAGCTCGTATTCGGCCTGCTCCAGATGCCGACTGGCCTGGCGGGTCGAAGCCAGCACCCCGCCCCCGGCGAAGATCGGCACGCTGACTTCGATGCCCACGGTGTTGGTGTCATAGCGCTGGTTGTAGGTGTTGCCGCTGTCCGACTCCTGGCGCCGCGAAGTAGCGAACGCGGTGACCTTGGGCAGGTGTCCGGCACGATTGCGCTCGACCTCGTAGCGCGCCACTTCCAGGGCCTGGCGCGATGACGACAGTTGCGGGTTGTTGGCCAGGGCCCGCTCCTGCCAGGCCTCGTAGCCGCTGGGGTCGACTACCGGCAGGGCGAAGCCCAGGCGCAGCGGCGCCAGGTCCTCGACCCGCACCGCCGGCTCGCCGATCAGCGCGCCCAGTTCGCGCAGCGCGGCATCCTGTTCGTTGCGCGCCTTGATCTCCTCGGCATCGGCCAACTCGTAGCGGGCCTGGGCTTCGAGAATATCGGTGCGCGTGCCTTCGCCTGCGTCGAACAGGCGCTGGTTCTGCTGGAACTGCTGGCGGTAGGCCTGCTTGCTGGCGACGCTGATGGCGATCTGGTCCTGGGCGAACAGCGCCTGGGTGTAGCTGGTCATCACCCGCACCAGCAGTTGCTGGCTCTGGTCGCGGAAGCTCTCATCGGCGAACAGCGCCTGGGCCACGCCCTTGCGATAGCTCGAATAGGCTTCATAGTCGAACAGCGGCTGCTGGAGGATGAAGGTCGAGCCCATGCTGTTGTAGGTGCGGTCTTCCTTTTGCCGGCGTGAATCGCCGAGGTAGCGCACCTCGGAATCGTTGCGGCCCTTGTTGTAGCTGTACGACAGGCTGGGCAGCAGGCCGGCGCGGCCGATGGCGCGGTATTCCTGGCCGGCCTCGCGGGCCTTGAACGCCGCGAGGTAGGTCGGGTCGCGGCGCAGGGCCTGCTCGTATACCTGGAACGGCCCCATGGCGGCCTGGGCGGCGGTCGGCAGCCAGGCGCAGGCCAGCAGCAGCCCGATCAGTGGGAACTTCTTCACTGGCGGTCCTTATTGTTCGGTCAAGGCGGTGCCTGCACGGTCGAGCAGGGGTTTGAACAGGTAGTTGAGCAGCGAGCGCTCGCCGGTACGCACGAACAGCTCGGCGGGCATGCCCGGGCGGATCGCCAGCCCCTCGAGACGCGCCAGCGCTTCTTCGCTGACGGTGCTGCGCAGCACGTAGTACGGCTGGCCGCTGCGCTCGTCGATCAGCTGGTCGGCCGACACCAGCGCCACCTCCCCGGTCACCCGCGGCGTGCGGTTCTGGTTGAAGGCGGTGAACAGGATGTCCACCGGCAACTGCGGTGCCACCTTGTCCACCAGGTTCACCGGCAGGCGCCCTTCCACTTCCAGCGCGGTGCCCTGGGGCACGATTTCCAGCAGGGTATCGCCGGCCCGCACCACGGCGCCTTCGGTGTGCACGCCAAGGTTTACCGCGATGCCGTCGGCCGGGGCGATGATCTCGCTGTGCTGCAGTTCAAAGTGCGCGGAATTGAGCTGCTGCTCCAGGGTCGCGGCCTTGACCTGGGCTTCGGCTAGTTGGCTGCGCACCTCTTTCTGGTACTCCTCGCGGCGCTGCTGCAAGTTGAGCCGGGCTTCGACGATCACCTGCTCCAGGCGCGCGCTTTCGCCGGCGTTCTGCGCCAGGTCGCGCTGCACCTGCGACAGCTGGCGCTGGTATTCCAACACGCGGTTGCGCGGGATATAGCCCTCGCCGGCCAACGGGCGCAGGCTGTCGAGCTGCTCGCGCAACGAGTCGGCCTGGGCCTGCAGGTCGCCGCGCGCCCGGCGCATGCCGGTCAGCTGGGCCTGGGAGCCGTCGATGCTGGCAGCCAGGGCGCCCTGCTCGCGGGCCTGGGCCTGACGGCGGCTGTCGAACAGCTGGCGCTGGCCTTCGAGGATCAGCGCCAGGCGGGCGTCGGCGTCTTCGAGCAACTCCGTGGGAAACTGCACCTGGCCGAGGTTGTCGCGCTCACTCTGCCAGCGCGCCAAGGCGGCGCGGGTCATGCGGTACTGGGCCTGCAGCGCATCGACGTCGGCCTGCACCTGGGTGCGGTCGAGGCGGAACAGCGGCTCGCCCTGGCGCACCAGCTGGCCTTCGCTGACCAGGATGCGGCTGACCACGCCCGCGCCCATGGACTGCACCGCCTTGCGCTTGCCCGACACCACCACGGTACCTTGCACCGGCACGCCCTGATCGAGCGGGGCGAGGCTGGCCCAGGCCATGAAACCGCCGAAACCGACCAGGGTCAGCCACCATCCCAGGCGGACATGGAAACGGGCATCACGGGTGTGCTGGCTCATGCGCCACCTCCGGCTTGCAGGGGTCGTTGCGCCGGGGCCTGGCCCATGGCGTGGAGGATATCGCGAGCCGGGCCGAAGCCCTGCATGCGCCCTTCGTTCATCACCAGCAGCTTGTCGGCCTGGGCCAACGCCGCGCTGCGGTGGGTCACCAGCACCACGGTGCGGCCCTGGGCCTTGAGCTGGACGATGGCGTTGGCCAGGGCGGCCTCGCCGTGGCTGTCGAGGTTGGAGTTGGGTTCGTCGAGCACGATCAGCCGGGCATCGCCGTACAGGGCGCGGGCCAGGGCAATGCGCTGCTTCTGGCCGCCGGAGAGGTCCACCCCCTCCTCGCCCAGGCGCGTGTCGTAGCCCTGGGGCAGGCGCAGGATCAGGTCATGCACGCCCGCCAGGCGAGCCGCCTCGACCACCTTGATGCCGTCCAGCTCGCCAAAGCGGGCGATGTTCTCGGCGATGCTGCCGCGCAGCAACTCGATGTTCTGCGGCAGATAGCCAATGTGCGGGCCCAACGCGTCGCGGTCCCATTGGCTGAGCTCGGCGCCATCGAGACGGACATGGCCGCCGAGGGTCGGCCAGACGCCGACCAGCACCTTGGCCAGGGTCGACTTGCCCGACCCCGAAGCCCCCAGCACGCCGAGCAGTTCACCCGGCGCCAGGGCGAAGTTCACCTGTTGCAGGGTGGCCAGGTTGCGCCCGGGCGGGCCGGCACTGACCTGCTCCACCGCCAGCTGCCCGGTGGGCACCGGCAAGGGCATCGGCGTCGGCGGCTCGGGGTGCTCGCGCAGCAGGCCGTCCAGGCGTTGGTAGGCCAGCTGCGCGCCGCTCCATTGCTTCCACACCGCGATCAACTGGTCGATCGGCGCCAGCACCCGGCCCATGAGGATGGAGCCGGCGATCATCATGCCCGGGGTCATCTGCCCCTCGATCACCAGCAGCGCGCCCAGCCCCAGTACCAGCGATTGCAGGCACAGGCGCAGGCCCTTGCTGGTGGCGGTGATCACCGCCGAGGTGTCGCTGGCCTTGTTCTGCAGGTCGAGAAAACGCCCGTGCAAGCCGTACCAACGCTGGCGCAGGGCACCGAGCATGCCCATGGCCTGGATGCTTTCGGCGCTTTGCAGCTGGCTGCCAGCCAGCAGTGTCGATTGCTGCTGGATGCCACTGGCCTCGGCCAGGGTGGCGTGGGTGAGGCGCTCGTTGAGGATGGCCAGGGCGATCAACAGCAGCGCGCCGACCGTCGCCATCACGCCCAGCCAGACGTTGAAGGCGAAGATCACCGCCAGGTAGATGGGGAACCAGGGCGCATCGAAGAAGGCGAACAGCGCAGGGCCGGTGATGAACTGACGCAGCTGGGTCAGGTCACCCAGTGCCTGGCCAGCGGCACCGTCACGCTGGCGCAGATTGCGTTCGAAGGCGGCGCGATAGACCTTCATATTGAACGTCTTTTCCAACTGGTTGCCGACCCGAATGACAATGAAACTGCGTACGGCTTCAAGCCCGCCGATATAAACGAAGAAGCCGACCACCATCAGCGTCAGCACCCACAAAGTTGTCGTGCTCTGCGAACTCAGTACACGGTCGTACACTTGAAGCATATATATCGACGGCACCAGCATGAGCAAGTTGATCAATGCCGTGAAACAGCCGACGCTGATCAAGGTCGACTTATGTTCGCCGAGTGCCGCCCACAAAGGCGCCCCGGGCTTTTTGCTCGGTAGTTTCATGTTTCGCCCTTGCTTGCCTGAAACTTTTAAGTTTCAGGCCGGGGTTATTTGTCCAGGCGCTTGAGCACCAGTTGCGTACCGTCCGGCCGGGTCCAGGCGTAACGCCTGGCACCCTCGCGACTGAAGTGCACCACGCTGCTGCCGTCGCCGCCCACCAGGGCCAGGGTGTCGGGGGTTACCAGCCAGCTGCCGGGGCGCAGGCCCAGCAGGTCCCTGGCGCAATCCAGGTCGCCTTCGATTTCGCCTTCGTTGGCGCCCAGGTGCAGGTTGCAGGTTTGCGCCTGCGGCTGTTCGGAGTAAAGCGTCCAATCACCGGCCATTTGCGCGGCGCTGAAGAGTAACAGGCTGCTCGCCATACCTACCTCGGTCATCGACATCAGGGCAATCGCGGCCAGCGCGATCGTTCGCAAGGTTGCTTTCATTCGTCTGCCTCGCCGACAAAAGGGCGACGCGCGAGCGCCGCCCCCTGGTACATCAGACCACGATGTCGGTGACAGCGGCCTGGCCAACGGTGGTCACCAGGAAATCAGCCGAGGCGTTTCCGGTGAAGTCGATGGACAGGCTGCCCAGGTTGGTGGCCTGGTCGTAGGTCAGCAGCGCCTCGCCGGCATGGCCGGTGAAGGCATTGACGAACTGCAGCGGCAGCTTGTTCACGGCGAACGCGGAGATGGCCGACAGGTCGATCTTGTCCACGCCCGAGGTGAAGTCCATGATGCGGTCCGGCGCCGCCTTGGTCGAGTCGCTGACGGCGGCGAACACGAAGGTGTCCGCGCCACTGCCGCCCCACAGCTGGTCGGCGCCGCCGCCGCCGTAGATGATGTCGTTGCCGGCACCACCCTTGAGCACGTTGGCCAGCGCATTGCCGATCAGCAGGTCGTTGCCCGAGCCGCCGAAGGCGTTTTCGATGGTCACGCCCTTGGCGATGGATACGTTGCCGACCATGCCGCCGACATCGGAGAACGACGCTTCGTTGAGGTTGATCTTCTGGTTCTGGGTGAAGCCAGAGAAGTCGAAGGTGTCGTTGCCGCCACCGTCCCACACCGAGAACACCAGCTTCGACGAGGCCGAGGTGGCCGAGTAGAAGTCGCGATCAGCGGTGGAGTTGAAGCCGTAGGTGGTGTCGCTGGCGCGGGTGGCATAGTTGGCGCCGTAGAGCTTCTGGATCGCCAGGATGTCATCCATCAACGGAGCCGAGGCGTAGTACTGCCCGCCGCCCTTGATGAAGTTCTGCCCGTTGTTGCTTTCGCTCCAGTAGCTCATGACGCTGTAGCCACGGGTGTCCTGGGCGTAGTCGGCGTCACGGTAGGTCGGGTTGCCCTCGCCGGCGTTGTAGTCGCCAGGGTGGGACAGGCCGAGCACGTGGCCGATCTCGTGGGTCAGGGTCTGGCGCCCGTAGTTGCCGGTGCCCGGGGTGATGTTGACCTGGTAGCCGCTGTTGATCAGGTACCAGGACTCGCCCTTGTGCGAACCCGGGCCGTCGAACGGCAGGTAGGCAAATGCCGCGCCGCCGTTGCTGGCGCTGAAGTTACCGAAGGTCATGTGACCGTCGCCGCCCGATCCTGCCTCGGTGAAGGTGACCTTGGCCACGTCCGACCAGGACTGCATGGAGAGCTTGGCCTGTTGTTTCTGCAGGTCGCTGAACTGGCTGAACGAGCCCAGTCCGCGGCTGTAGAAGTCAGACGGTGCCTTGGTCAGGAAGGTGTAGGTGAGGCTGATCGTGCCGTCCTTGTTCAGGTCCTTCCAGGCTGCGCCATCACGCAGGAGGTGGTCGGCGGCCTGGTCGACCGTGAAGGACTTCTTGCCATTGATGTTCGCGCCGCCGCGATCGTACTGGTGGGCAAAGCTATCGATCAGGCCGAAGGACGAACTTGGTCCCTTCGGCTGCAGTGCGGAAACGGCCGAAACAATAGCGCTTTCTTTGACTTTCGACATGCAGGTTACTTCCTTGTTTACAAAAAAGCAGTTGATGTCAGACAGGATTTCCCACCTGGCGAGAACTTCCTGTCACTCGCCTTTATGAGGCGCAAAAAAACTGACACACATTGAAACTTAATGTCCAGCGTTTTTTGGCGCCATTTTTTCGTTTTCGAAAACTCAACTGCATCGCACTTATTTGCGCAAACTGCGATGGATCAATGGCGGCAGCTGCAAGCATTAGTTCCAATCATGCCCCCAGGGCTTTATAGACGACGATTCGAAGTTTACTTTCGAAAATGCGACTTGTGCCTGTGATTTGCCATCAACGCTTCGTTTAGGCGCTTTACTACGCGACGACCTGCCGCACGACCCTCCGTCGCCTCGGCGTTGACTTGCCAGCGTGCGGAGCGCTCAGTAGGCGTTGGTCAAAGCCCCTTCCTGACAGGACGACACAATGACAAGACTCACGGTGCAATCCGGCGATTTCTTGCAAGGTGAAGGCGAGTATCGCAATGGAGCGCTCACACTCAAGACCCCGCGCAGCCCTTCGCCCGGCGAGCGCATTTCACTGGCGCGGATCAAGGATCTGAAACTGGCCAACCTCGAGTCGACCCGCAGCCTGGGCACCGCCCTGGGCTGGGGGGTGGCCGGCGCCCTGGTGGCCGGCCCGGTCGGCCTGCTCGCCGGCCTGTTGCTGGGCGGCAAGGAGGAAGAAGTCACCTTCCTCGCCACCTTCAAGGATGGCCGCAAGCTGCTGGCCATCACCGACGGCAAGACCTGGTCGAAGATCGACGACAGCTGGCGCCGGCACCAGCGCCCGGCGGCGGCCTGAATCACACCCCGCTTCGTTCGTATTGACTGTACTGGCGTCATCGCCGGCAAGCCGGCTCCCACAGGAAGCGCGCATGTCTCTGCATTGCGCGGTATCGGTGGGAACGGCGGTGCGCCAATCCCACGTCTGCACCCTGCACCCCTGAAAGGCTCGGCAGCCTGCTACCATGGCGCCCTTTTGCCTGCCCGACAGCTGCCGAGCGATAACGGCGCGTCCGCTTTTCAAGGAGCCTTGCATGACCCCGCTTCGCCCCCGCCTACCCTTGGGCCTGCTCGGCCTGGGCCTTGCCCTGCACAGTGGTCATGGCCTTGCCGACGACAGTGTGGCCCTGGCCCCCGTGCGCATCTCGGATGTCCAGGACAGCGGCTACCAGGCACGCGAAGCCCAGGTCGGCGGCCTGCACAGCACACCGCTGCTCGACACCCCGGCAGCGGTCAGCGTGTTCAGCCGCCAGCTGCTGGACGACCGCCAGGTACGCACGCTGAGCGAGGTGCTGCAGAGCGATGCCTCGGTGGGCGAAAGCTATGCGCCGATCGGCTACTACGAAAACTTCAACGTGCGCGGCTTCGAGCTCAACGCCGCCAGCAGCTACCGGGTCAACGGCCAGACCATCGCCGGCGAGCAGAACGTGGCGCTGGAGAACAAGCAGCAGGTGGAGCTGCTCAAGGGGCTGTCCGGGTTGCAGAGCGGCGTGTCGGAGCCCGGCGGATTGGTCAACTATGTGACCAAGCGCCCGGAGGATGTACGCAGTCTCAGCGTGTCGAGCAACGAACAGGGCGAACGCTACCTGGCCACCGACCTGGGCGGCTGGTTCGGCGCCGAGCGCCAGCTGGGCCTGCGGGTGAACCTTGCTCACGAGGATATCCGCTCGTATGTCGATCATGCCGACGGCAAGCGCGATTTCGCCTCCCTGGCCCTCGACTGGCAGCTCAACCCGAATGCCGTGCTGGAGCTGGATGCCGAATACCAGCACCGCGAGCAGTATTCGGTGCCGGGGTATCAACTGCTCGGCGGCACCCAACTGCCCCATGGCGTCGACCCCAAGGATCACTTGGCCTGGCAGTCGTGGGCCAAACCCGTGCAGAACGACTCGCTCAACCTGGGCGGGCGCTTCAAGTATCAGTTCAACGACAACTGGAACGGTACCTTGAGCGCCTCGCGCAGCAAGGTGGTAATCGATGACTACAGCGCATTCGCCTGGGGTTCGAGCGAAGGGTCCTACTTCGGCAGCAATGGCGACTACGACATCTACGATTTCCGCAGCCCTGACGATACCCGTCGCATCGACGAAGCCCAGGCCACGCTCGACGGGCGCTTCGATGCCTTGGGCGTGAGCCATGAGCTGACCGTCGGCACCAGCGCCCAACGCCGCACGCTCGATCAGCGACCGGGCTACAACGAGTGGCGAGGTACGGGCAACATCCATACCGGTGCGCCAGCCGTGGAGCCATCGGACAAGCCCATTGGCAGCAGTGAGCGTCGCCTGGACAGCCGCCAGTACGGCCTGTTCTTCAGCGACCGCATCACCTTCAACGACAATTGGCAGACCGTGATCGGCGCACGGGAAGTGCGCCTGGACGAAAAGACCTGGGACCAGAATGGCGTTGCCGGGCGCCACACCCGACAGTACCAACTGCTGCCCAACGCAGCTTTGATCTACAAGCCGCAGCCGGACACCACCTTGTACGCCAGCTATGCGAAAGGCTTGTCCTCAGGTGGCACCGCCCCTTGGTATGCCAGCAACGCGTTCGAAATCCTCGCCCCCACCCTGTCGCGCCAGCTCGAAGTCGGCATCAAGCGTGACTGGCAGGGCATGAGTTTCAGCGCGGCCCTGTTCCAGATCCGCCAGGCCTACCAGTACGCCCGCCCCGATGAAAACCCGGCGCCGACCTACGTGCAGTCGGGCCAGCAGAAGAATACCGGCCTGGAACTCGGCGCCAGCGGCTGGGTCACCTCCAACCTGCAGATCCAGGCCAGCGCCGCGGCGATCCGCGCCCGGGTGCAGAACAGCGACACCGTCGCCTACGAAGGCCACCAGGCGATCAACGTGCCGCGCCTGCGCGCCGCGCTGCAGGCCGACTACGCCCTCCCCGTCCCCGGCCTGGCCCTGCTCGGCGGCGCCCGCTACAGCGCCAGCAAGTACGCAAGCTCAGCAGGCAATGTCGAAGTCGGCGGCTACACCGTGTTCGACATCGGCAGCCGCTACCGCACGAACATCGGCGGCTACGACACCGTGCTGCGCCTGACCGTGGACAACGTCTTCGACAAGCGCTACTGGCGCGACGTGGGCGACTACCTGGGCGACAACTACCTGTTCCAGGGCGCGCCGCGCACGGCACGGCTGTCGGCCTCAGTAAGTTTCTAAAGGGGCTGCTTCGCAGCCCATCGCCGGCAAGCCGGCTCCCACAGGAGATCGCATTACCTTGTGGGAGCCGGCTTGCCGGCGATGCGATCGCACAGGTAAAAAAAAGCGACAAACAAAAAGCCCCCGAACCTTTCGATTCGGGGGCTTCTCGTAGAATGTGGCGGTGAAGAAGGGATTTGAACCCTTGATACGATTTCTCGTATACACACTTTCCAGGCGTGCTCCTTCGACCACTCGGACACTTCACCGTTTTCCCTTCAAGCTATTCAGCCTGTCGAGGCGCGCTAATTTAGTAGAAGAGCTTTTACTTGGCAAGCATTTTTTTCAGAATTTTCATGCGCTTAAGGCAATCGGCCGAAAACTCTGGCCAATCAGGGCAATGCTGCCATTGTGCGCAGCGCTTTTCCCCACCCGCTCAGCGCTGCCCAGATGGCGCAAGGCACGGCGGCGCGGCGCTGACCGACCAGTCAGCCTTGGTGCTTTACCTGGCCGGCGCCGCTGGGTAACGTCGTCGCCACGCCATCCAAAGGACTCTGCCATGAGCGAGCTGATTACCTACCACGCCGAAGACGGCATCGCCACCCTGACCCTGAACAACGGCAAGGTCAATGCCATCTCCCCGGATGTGATCAAAGCCTTCAATGCCGCGCTCGATCGCGCCGCCGAGGAACGCGCGGTGGTGATCATCACCGGCCAGCCGGGCATCCTCTCAGGCGGCTACGACCTCAAGGTGATGACCGCCGGCCCCAAGGAGGCCGTGGGCCTGGTCACCGCCGGCTCCACCCTGGCCCGGCGCCTGCTGTCGCACCCCTTCCCGGTGATCGTCGCCTGCCCCGGTAATGCCGTGGCCAAGGGCGCCTTCCTGCTGCTGTCGGGCGACTACCGCATCGGTGTCGAAGGCCCCTACAAGATCTGCCTGAACGAAGTGCAGATCGGCATGACCATGCACCACGCCGGCATCGAGCTGGCCCGTGACCGCCTCGGCCGTGCGGCATTCCAGCGCTCGGTGAACAATGCCGAAGTGTTCGACCCGCAGGGTGCCCGGGAAGCCGGCTTCTTCGACAAGGTGGTGCCAGCTGAACAGTTGCACGAAACCGCCCTGGCCGCCGCCCGCGAAATGAAGAAGCTGAACATGCTGGCACACAAGAACACCAAGCTGAAGGTGCGCAAGGGCCTGCTGGAGGCGCTGGACGAGGCGATTCTCGCGGACCAGAACCACCTGGGCTGAGTCGATCCAGGGATTTTCCTCACAGGACTTTGTGGGAGGGGGCTTGCCCGGCGATGCGATCACCCAGGGTGACGCCATCGCCGGGCATGCCCCCTCCCACTTGACCTCCCACGCTACAGCAACGTTTGCCCCCACCAGTGCACACCCGTACACTGCGCCGCGACTGTCCGGTGTGAGTCGTACCATGCTTTATATGCTTCGCATGCTCCTGTTGGCGCT
>Ga0247818_10001119_pt1 | contig 16833 bp, 13 predicted proteins | sample 13C_Glucose_Day1_FD_192424 | JGI IMG/M metagenome (GOLD analysis project Ga0247818, IMG submission 192424) | Soil microbial communities from agricultural site in Penn Yan, New York, United States - 13C_Glucose_Day1 | ecosystem: Environmental > Terrestrial > Soil > Agricultural land | place... | reverse complement strand
TGGCATTTCTATGCCGGATTGTTCGTTGCGCCATTCATGGTGATGCTGGCGTTGACCGGCACCGTCTACCTGTTCAAACCGCAGCTCGACTCGCTGATGTACAGCAGCCTGCTCAACGTCCCGGCCGGTCATCACACCGTCCCGGCCGACGACCTGCTGACACGGGTGAAAACGGCTTACCCACAAGGTCAGGTCACCCAGTACCTGCCGCCGGTCAATGCCGAGCGCAGCGCGCAGTTTGTCGTGCTCAACGATGAAAAGGAGCTGAACGTTTTCGTTGATCCGTACCACGGTGACATCCTCGGTGAACAAGATGCCAAGAAGAACCTGCAAGCCATCGCCCGGTCGATTCACGGCGAGCTGATGATCGGCACCGTTGGCGATCGGCTGATCGAACTGGCCGCCGGATGGGGCGTGGTGCTGGTGGTGTCCGGCATTTTCCTGTGGTGGCCGCGCGGTCAGGCGGCAGGCATTTTGTGGCCACGCCTGAACAGTCGAGGTCGCGTATTGTGGCGCGACCTGCACGCAGTCACCGGGTTCTGGGGCGCGTCCCTGCTGCTGGTGATGCTGCTTAGCGGCATGACCTGGACCGGTTTCTGGGGCAAGCAATACGCCGAAGTGTGGAACGTGTTCCCGGCGGCCATGTGGGATGACGTGCCGAAGTCCGACGTCGAGGCACGCAGCCTCAACACCGCCACCCGCCAGAGCGTGCCGTGGGCCATGGAAAACACCCCGATGCCGATGTCCGGCGACCATGCCGAGCACATGGCCCACGACGGCGCAGCGGCCGGTCCGGCATCGCCGACCATCCGCCTGCAGGACGTACAAAACATCGCCAGAGAGCGCAAAGTCGAACCGGGCTACAGCATCACCCTGCCGACCACCGCGACCGGCGTGTTCACCATCGCCGTATTCGCCGACGACCCACGCAATGACGCCACGCTGCACATCGATCAGTACACCGGCAAGGTCCTGGCCGATGTACGCTTCGAGCAGTACGGCACCGTCGCCCGCGCCACGGAAATCGGCGTGATGCTGCACGAGGGCAAGATGTTCGGTGTGTTCAATCAGATCGTCGTGTTGCTGATCTGCCTGATGATTTTGCTCAGCGCGGTCAGCGGCGTGGTGATCTGGTGGAAGCGCCGTCCGCAAGGAAAACTCGGCGTGCCGCCGCTGCGCCATGACCTGCCAAAATGGAAAACCGCGATGGTGATCATGTTCGCCCTGGCAGTGGCCTTCCCGTTGGTGGGTGCTTCTCTGGTGGCGGTGTGGGTGCTCGATCGCGTGCTGCTGTCGCGCTTTACCCGGCAAACTGAGTCGGCTTCATCTTCATCTTGAAACAGGCGAGATGCGCCGGGCGAAAGGCACTGTAAACTCCCCGCGCATCACCTCAGCCCCATCGCGAGCAAGCTCGCTCCCACAGGGATTGCGTAAGACCTGTGGGAGCGGGCTTGCCCGCGATGGGGCCATCAGCATCACCTCAAGAGTCACTGCATGACCTCGCTGAATCTGACAAACCTTGCCTGGTCCCCACTGGGTCACGGCCATTGCCACCACCAATTCCAGCTGCGTGACGCCTCGCTACACGTGGCCGCCGGTGAGTTCGTCGGGCTGATCGGCCCCAACGGCAGTGGCAAGACCAGCCTGTTGCGGTGTGCCTGGCGCTTCAATCAACCGGAAAGCGGCGAGGTCAGACTCGATCACCAGAACGTCTGGAAGCACTCCTCGCGCTGGTGCGCGCAACGCATCGCCGTGGTGTTGCAGGAGTTCCCTGATGCCTTCGGCCTGACTGTCGAGGAAGTGGTCGCCATGGGCCGCACGCCGCACAAAGGCTTGTTCGATGGCGACACCCTTGAAGACCGCGACCTGGTCAATCAGGCCCTGGAATCCGTCGGCCTCAAGGGCTTCGAAGACCACGGGTTCGCCACTCTCTCCGGTGGTGAAAAACAGCGGGTCATCCTCGCCCGCGCCCTGGCCCAGCAACCACAACTGCTGATCCTTGACGAGCCGACCAACCACCTCGACCCGCGTTATCAGCTTGAGCTTTTGAAGTTGGTCAAGCGCTTGAATATCGGCACCCTGGCGAGCATCCACGACCTCAATCTGGCGGCGGCCTTTTGTGATCGACTGTACGTGATCAACCATGGTCGTATCGTCGCCAGCGGCACGCCGAAAGAAGTCCTGACCGCTGCGCTGCTGCGCAATGTGTTCGGCGTCCAAGCACTGATCGATGAACATCCACTGCACGGCTACCCACGAATCACCTGGATAACCCAACCATGACTTTGCGTTCCCTGCTGCGTTCCTGCCTCTCTCTCGCGATGCTGCTGGGCAGCACCCAGGCATTGGCCGAAGCCACCCGTTACCCGCTGACAATCAAAAGTTGCAACCGCGAAGTGACCTTCAAGCAGGCACCAAAACATGCGCTCAGCCACGACATCAACATGACCCAGATGATGCTCGCCCTCGGCCTCAAACCACGGATGGCCGGTTACAGTGGCATCAGTGGCTGGAAGGCCGTGACGCCCGAGATGCAGACCATTCTCGACGGCCTGCCGGAACTGGCGGCCAAGTACCCGTCGGTGGAAACCCTGCTCGATGCCAACGTCGATTTTCTCTTCGCCGGTTGGGACTACGGCATGCGCGTCGGTGGCGATCTCACGCCGCAAACCCTGCAGCCGCTGGGCATCAATGTGTATGAACTGACCGAGTCCTGCGCCTTCGTGATGAAGCGCCCTGCCGCGACCCTGGAAGACACTTACAACGACCTGCGCAACCTCGGCAAAATCTTCGATGTGCAGGACCGCGCCAACGCGCTGATCGCCGACATGCAGAATCAGATCGCAGAGATCGGCAAGAACCTGCCGGCAGAAAAGCCGCGGGTTTTTCTCTACGACAGCGGCGAAGACCGCGCCATGACGTCCGGGCGCCTCGGCATGCCGCAAGCGCTGATCGATGCCGCTGGCGGGCACAACATTCTCGATGATGTCGACGCGAGCTGGACCCGGGTCAATTGGGAGACCGTGGTCGAGCGCGATCCGCAGGTGATCGTGATCGTCGACTACAGCGAAATCACCGCAGAGCAGAAGATCCGGTTCCTGCTGAATAACAAGGCGCTGCAATCGGTGGACGCGATCAGGAACCAGCGTTTCATCGTCATCCCTTACGTGCAGGCCACGCCGGGTATCGACAATGTGCTGGCAGCGGCAACCCTCGCCAAAGGTTTCCACGGCGAATGATCAATCGTCGTTTTGCGCTGCTGCTGATCGCCCTGGGCGCCGTGCTGCTGGTGTCGTGCGTGGTGTCGCTGGGCTTCGGCCCGGCCCGGGTGCCGGTGGACGTGGTGTGGCGGATCCTGCTGCACAAGCTGTTCGGCATCGGCGCGCAGGACTGGAGCGCCGGCCAGGATCACATCGTCTGGCTGATCCGCGTCCCGCGCATGTTGCTCGGCGCTCTGGTGGGCGCCGGCCTGGCACTGATCGGCGCGGTGCTGCAAGCAGTGACACGCAACCCGTTGGCGGATCCGCACCTGCTCGGCGCCACCTCCGGCGCCACACTCGGTGCGGTGATTGTGATATTGCATGTCGGCGAAATCGGCGGCCTGCTGACGTTGCCGATCGCCGCGTTCATCGGAGCATTGCTGAGCATGCTGGTGGTGCTGATGATCGCCAGTCGCCACGGGCGCCTGGACAGTGACCGGTTGCTGCTGTGCGGCGTGGCGGTCTCGTTCGTGATGATGGCGATCGCCAATCTGCTTCTGTTCATGGGCGACCATCGCGCCAGTTCCGCCGTGATGTTCTGGATGCTCGGCGGCCTCGGCCTGGCACGCTGGGAGCTGCTCACGCTGCCGGCACTGAGTGTGTTGCTCGGACTGGTCCTGTTGCTCGGCATGGCACGACCGCTGAACGCATTGATGGCCGGAGAACAGACCGCCGTCACCCTGGGCCTGAATGCCCGTGCGGTGCGTCTGCGAGTGTTCGTGATCGCTTCGCTGATGACCGGAGTGCTGGTGTCGATCAGCGGCTCCATCGGCTTTGTCGGGCTGATGGTGCCGCACATTGCGCGTCGACTGGTGGGGGCCGAACATCGTCGGTTGCTGCCGGTTTGTCTGTTGCTCGGCAGCGTATTCCTGATGTGGGTCGATGTCGCTGCCCGCACGCTGATCGCCCCGGAAGACTTGCCTATCGGCGTTGCTACCGCGGCGATTGGCGGGCTGTTCTTTATCGGCCTGATGCGTCGCTGCTGACGTAGTGCACGAACTGTGCGCAGTTACAACTCGTCGCGCTGAAACCTGACCGGTGCCAGTGGCGACTGGAGTCGAACGACCTTCCAGTCTTGACCCAACCGCCCCGTGCGATTCCAGAAATGGGCCGCCTGCAATACCCGCAACTCGCCGGTTTCAGCCAGTTTCGAAATGAAGTCTGCCATCGACAATTTCGTTACCCACCGACCGTCGACGAAATCGATCTGGCGGGTCAGCAGCAACTGCTTTTCTGCCTGTGTATTTTCGGGTACGTACTTGATCAGCGCACCATGGGGCGTCGAGTAGTAGTACGCACTGATGTTGAAGCCTTTAGCCTTCAAGGCATGAGTATGAAGCTGCATCAGCATCGGCGAAGTGAAGCTGCTGTAGACCTGCTCTTCATCGGCTGCCAGAGGAGAGACACCCGACAGGTAGAGCTGATGGCTCGCCATCAGTTTATAGCCAGGCGCAAAGCGGGGGACTTCATTTCTGCGGCTGGTATCAGGATCCGTGAGCGTGCGGAAGATCCGACCGAGGCCGGCAAGGCTGTCATCCGTTTGCGGCAATGGCTCCAGTCCGCAATAGGAATAGGTATCGGGTTTGGCCACTATGGCGCTCTCGTAGGTGGTCACCTGCGTGTAGGCACTTCCCGCGCGCCGCTGAATGTAGCTGGCAGCATCGTCGGGATGATGGAATATCGGCCCCATGGGCAGTTCGGGTTTCCAGCTCCAGAGCTCCTGCTCGGACATGCCCGGATGACGCGGTTGCCAGTATCGCGCCACATACCCCTTCGCCCAGCAATCACTGGATACCAGAACCTCCAGTCTCCCGGCCTTGACCATGCGCTGGATGTAATCGCCCAGAGTGAAGGTGCGCAGGCGGATATTACGCAGGTCGGCATGCGCCTGTTCAAGCGAGCCAAAAGCGCTTTGGGCACTCGCCGACTGACTGGCCGCGTCGGGTGGTACCCCTGGTGTGTAGTAGACTTTTTCAAATTGCAACAGAGCACCATCGGCACAAGAAAAATAAATCGGTCTGTAATCATTGCTGATCCTCGCCCTTGCCAATACCTGATGCACTGCCATGGGCGAGAAGAAAAAGCTCCCGAACTCGTCATCACCTGCGTCTTTCTCCTGGCGCGCGGCGCATAGATAAACACTTGAAACGATGTAACCCGATGGCAATTGCCCTTCGGGAAAGACGCGGTCATATGCCAGTGCCGAGTCCTGCACCGCCACCGGCAAAGTGCTGTGATAGGTGCCAAGGCGCTCGTTGTGCAATATGAACCCGAAACCGGGGGCCGCACGTTCGCCCGCCTGCTCATGGGCAAACCGGGCTGCGGCGGACTCTTGAGCAAACATCGGACTGTAACGCGGCTCGCTGCTCGCCTTGGCATACGAATGTGTGCCGGGCTCCACAAGAGCGACATCGAGCCGATCGACCATACGTGGCCGCCCCCAGGCCGGACTGCCGACCACTACCTGCAAATAGCCATTCCTTGCCAGCGAGTCAATCCAGTCGACCGGGCTCAAATCCCCTTCATGGATACGCTTCCTGATCCACTCCGCATCCAGGTCGTGGGGCAGGTTGCCGAAACCGTTCAGCGCGTTGGCCAGATCGGCATGGAACTGCCTCCAGGTCCCGCAACGGTAACGGATCACCGAACCATCCGGCCCGAACAGGTATTCGTCCAGATACCGCCCGCCTCGCTTGAAAGCGGTGTATACAACCTTGACCGAGAGCATGTTGAGGTACAGTTGCCTCTGCTTTTCTTCCAGGATCACCGGCACAGTCCGGCTCTGGCGCGAACGGTAACGGCCAACCATGGAACAACCGGCAGGAAAAAGCCCCGCGCCGATGCTTACGTCCGGGAAGATCCACTCCACAGCGAAATCCTCATGGAGCGCAATCACTGGTTGAGTGGCGACAAACAAGCCGTCCGAACGCTTCAATACCAGACCGCCATAGACCCTGTCGGTGTCAGCAGGAATTTGGGAGCGCGCGGACAACACCGCATCATTGGCAGTCGCGAAGGCCGCGCTCAACCGGCATCGCTCCAGATTCTGGGCGGGACGCCAGTTGGTGTCGACCAGGCCTTCCCTGTCCCACACAGCATTGGTATGCAAGACGCTCAGTGCGCCACTGTTGGCCACCACCTTCACAAAATCGCTGGGGCTCAGTTTTCCGCTGGCCAGGTTGGACTGAACATCATCCAGCCCCATGTTCGGTGTAGCGTTATCGAATAGCTTGCTGTTCGTGCGCATGACGTACTTGAGCAGTGCACCGTCCTGCGTGCCGATATAGGTCGGGATCACGCCGGGCCCTTCAACGACGAGTGGTCGTCGGGAGTCATACACCGCAACGAACAGATCTCTGGGCACGATGAAGTGCCTGGCCAGCCACTCACGATTGGGACGGGTATGGGTGACACGCTGGCGCGAATAAAAATAGGAGTGGCGCTTAAAGGATTCCGGCGCGACCAGTTCCGAGAAGTCGTGGGTCAAGGAAAAAAGACTGCTACGAGAAAACAACTTGTCGCGAACACCATTGACCGCGACAAGCTCCGTCGCGACGTACTCTTCCTTGCCCTGCTGCTTGAGGATAAAGCCGAACCAGGTCTGTTCCTGGTCGGTCTGCCCCCTCATTCGGGAGAAACGGTCCTGCGCGGCTTCATCCGCCGAGGAAAAAATTGCGCTGTAGGCCACCTGTTGCGGCACCGGCCGTTCGCCAAGCGTCGGTAACGGACTCCACTGACCGGTCACCTTGCCCCGGTATCCCCATGGCGCGTTGTCGACGACGATCCGCAATGTGCCTGCCTGCGCCACCTCCCGAACGAATTCGACCGGCAGGATGCTGCCCTGCTCAAGGCCCTGCGCCAGAGCCCCCGGGTTAGTCGGAGTGCCAAGGCGTTGCAACAGGCTCTGCCAGCCTGCACTGTCTTCCTCGAACCACAACAGACTGTCTTCAGCCCCGGACAAATAGGCCGGGACACCTGACGCGACGATGTGGAACAACTCGTGAATGCTAAACATCTGCAAGCTCACGGTCGCGTCCATGCGCGACCACTTCAGGCGCCGTATCTGCGCCGCATCGAGGGTCGACAGCGCCTGATGCGAGTAGAACCAACTGTCTAATTGATGATTGGCCGGATAGACCGGCCGCCCTCGTCCGTCCACCGCAAACAGCTGAGTTTCCAGCAAGTGGTCCCCGGCCTCGACCGGTTCGGTGACGACAAATCTCTGTGCGCCGCGCTTGAAAATCATCGCGACAAACTTGCGGTCACGTCGTTGGCCGATCTGTTCGTGTGCATACCGAGCCGCGTCATCGGCCGAGAGAAATTCGCGGCTCATCTGAGGCACGGCATTGTTCGGGGTTTTGTTCTCATCCATGAAAGTGCTCCAACCTGAAAACAGACTTAAGTGAGCACTCAGGTTATCCAGTGCAAAAATCCCGGGGTGGTACATATGTATATCGCCAGGCACCACTTGGGCGCACAGCCGTGCCCTGCTCGGCATTGCGCGCCCGAGCATGGTGCGGCGCGCAGGGTTCGTCCGCCGGAGATCGCTCTGAATTGACTGTTTTCACCCTTAGGCACAGCCCTTGCTAAAGACCCTTCAGTCGTCCGCATCTGCCAACCATAAAAACTCAATGTTCATGGAGATCGCACAATGAAGCGTCGCAGTTTGATCAAGGCTTTCACACTCTCGGCATCCATTGCCGCGATGGGCATGACCTGGACTGTCCAGGCCGCCGAGACCATCAAGGTCGGTATTCTGCATTCGTTGTCCGGGACCATGGCGATTTCCGAAACGTCGCTGAAAGACATGGCCTTGATGACCATCGACGAGATCAACGCCAAGGGCGGCGTGAACGGCAAGATGCTTGAGCCTGTGGTGGTCGACCCGGCGTCTAACTGGCCACTGTTCGCCGAGAAGGGGCGTCAGTTGCTGACCCAGGACAAGGTCGCCGTGGTGTTCGGTTGCTGGACCTCGGTGTCGCGCAAATCGGTGCTGCCGGTGTTCGAAGAACTCAACGGCCTGTTGTTCTACCCGGTGCAATACGAAGGCGAAGAGATGTCGCCGAACGTGTTCTACACCGGTGCGGCGCCGAACCAGCAGGCGATTCCGGCGGTGGAGTACCTGATGAGCGAAGAAGGCGGCAGCGCCAAACGCTACTTCCTGCTCGGCACCGACTACGTCTACCCGCGCACCACCAACAAGATCCTGCGTTCGTTCCTGCATTCCAAAGGTGTGGCCGACAAGGACATCGAAGAGGTGTACACCCCGTTCGGTCACAGCGACTACCAGACCATCGTCGCCAACATCAAAAAGTTCTCGGCGGGTGGCAAGACAGCCGTTATCTCCACCGTCAACGGCGATTCCAACGTGCCGTTCTACAAAGAGCTGGCGAACCAAGGCCTGAAAGCCACCGACGTTCCGGTCGTGGCGTTCTCGGTCGGCGAAGAAGAATTGCGCGGCATCGACACCAAGCCACTGGTGGGCAACCTCGCGGCGTGGAACTACTTCGAATCGGTCGAGAATCCGGTGAACAAGAAGTTCGTCGATGACTGGAAGGCCTACGCGAAGAAACACAACCTGCCAGGCGCCGACAAGGCCGTGACCAACGACCCGATGGAAGCCACTTATGTCGGCATCCACATGTGGGCGCAAGCGGCGGAAAAAGCCAAGTCCACCGATGTCGACAAAGTCCGCGAAGCCCTGGCCGGCCAGACCTTTGCCGCGCCGTCCGGCTACACGCTCACCATGGACAAGACCAATCACCACCTGCACAAGCCGGTGATGATCGGCGAGATCCAGTCTGACGGTCAGTTCAACGTGGTGTGGCAGACCGAAGGACCGATCCGCGCCCAGCCGTGGAGCCCGTTCATCCCGGGTAACGACAAGAAGCCGGAGTATGCGGTGAAGAGCAACTGAGTCACTGGGTGTCGGTTCCAGGCACGGTGCCTGAGGCCGACACAATTCCCTGTGGGAGCGAGCTTGCTCGCGATGAGGGCGGCACATTCAGCATCACTGTGACTGAACCACCGCTATCGCGAGCAAGCTCGCTCCCACATTGATCGCGTAAGGCCAATGACATGCCCACTGCCCTCTACCGCTACATCCTTGCCCTCGCGCTGCTACTGCCGATGGCCACCCATGCCGGCGACGCCGAAGACTTCGTCGCCGCCAATCCCGTGCAGCAAGCCAGGCTGCTGGAAGCCTGGGCCGCGCAGCCCGATCCGGCCCGCATCGAATTGATCAACGCCCTGCAACAAGGCGAGTTGACCATCGACGGGCAACCGAAAACCCTGCGCCTGAACAACCGCCTGCGGGGTCTCATCGATACGGCCCTGGCCAGTCATCAGCTGCTCGCGGCCGACGCCAAAATTCGTCTGGCCGCCGCACAGCAATTGCAGAAAAGCGCCAAACCCGCGCAGCTGAAATTCCTCGACCAGCAACTGGCTGGTGAAAAAGATGAAGGCGCCCACGCAGCCCTCAGCCTGGCCCTGGCCAATCTGCAACTGGTCGACGCCGATCCGGCCGTGCGTCTCGCCGCCGTGCGTCTGCTCGGCGAAACCGGTGATCCACTGGCCCGTACCCGACTCGAAGGCCTGCTCGATCCCGGGGTCGAAACTGACGCCAGCGTACGCACCGCCGCCGAGACCAGCCTCGCCCAGGTCAAACGCAAGCTGCTGGTAGGCGAGATGCTCGGCCAGGCATTCAGCGGTATGTCGCTGGGCTCGATACTGCTGCTCGCCGCACTCGGTCTGGCGATCACCTTCGGCCTGCTCGGCGTGATCAACATGGCCCACGGCGAGATGCTGATGCTCGGTGCCTACTCGACCTACGTGGTGCAACTGATGTTCCAGCGTTTCGCCCCGCAGGCCATCGAGTTCTATCCGCTGATCGCGCTACCCGTGGCGTTTTTCGTCACCGCGGCCATCGGCATGGCGCTGGAGCGCACGGTGATTCGCCACCTCTACGGCCGTCCGCTGGAAACCCTGCTCGCCACCTGGGGCATCAGCCTCATGCTGATCCAGCTGGTACGCCTGGTGTTCGGCGCGCAGAACGTCGAAGTCGCCAACCCCGCGTGGCTGTCGGGCGGGATTCAGGTGCTGCCCAATCTCGTGCTGCCGTACAACCGCATCGTCATCATTGCCTTTGCGCTGTTCGTGGTGGTGCTCACGTGGCTGCTGCTGAACAAGACACGCCTGGGTCTCAACGTGCGTGCAGTCACCCAGAACCGCAACATGGCCGCCTGTTGCGGCGTGCCCACCGGGCGCGTGGACATGCTCGCCTTCGGCCTCGGCTCGGGCATCGCCGGTCTCGGCGGCGTAGCTCTGAGCCAGATCGGCAACGTCGGCCCGGACCTCGGCCAGAGCTACATCATCGACTCGTTTCTGGTGGTGGTGCTCGGTGGTGTCGGCCAGTTGGCCGGTAGCGTGCTGGCCGCATTCGGCTTAGGGGTTGCCAACAAGATTCTCGAACCGCAGATCGGTGCCGTGCTCGGCAAGATCCTCATCCTCGCGCTGATCATTCTGTTCATCCAGAAACGTCCGCAAGGCCTCTTCGCACTCAAAGGACGGGTGATCGACTGATGAACCAGCCCCTGATGCTCAAGGCCACACAAAAGGCCGGCCCGAAAATCACGATTGCCGTCGGCGCGGTGATCCTCGTTCTGCTGCTGGCGTTACCGCTGCTGTCGCTGTTATCGCCGGACAACACGCTGCACGTTTCCGCTTACACGCTGACGCTGGTGGGCAAGATTCTTTGCTACGCCATCGTCGCACTGGCGCTCGATCTGGTGTGGGGTTACGCCGGCCTGCTGTCCCTCGGCCACGGCCTGTTCTTCGCCCTCGGCGGCTATGCCATGGGCATGTACCTGATGCGCCAGGCCTCGGGCGATGGCTTGCCGGCCTTCATGACGTTCCTGTCGTGGACCGAAATGCCGTGGTTCTGGACCGGTACCAGCAGCTTCCTCTGGACCCTGTGCCTGGTGGTTTTGGCGCCGGGGTTGCTGGCCTTGGTGTTCGGCTTCTTTGCCTTCCGCTCGCGGATCAAGGGTGTGTATTTCTCGATCATGACCCAGGCCCTGACCTTCGCCGGGATGCTGCTGTTTTTCCGCAACGAAACCGGCTTCGGCGGCAACAACGGCTTCACCAACTTCCGCACGATTCTCGGCTTCGGCATCACCGAGCCGGGCACCCGCGCGGTGCTGTTTTTCGCCACGGTGCTGTTGCTGGTGGCGAGCCTGTTTATCGGCTGGCGCCTGGCGCAAAGCAAATTCGGACGAGTACTGACTGCGCTGCGCGATGCAGAAAACCGCCTGATGTTCTGCGGCTACGATCCGCGCGGGTTCAAGTTGTTTGTCTGGGTATTGAGCGCGGTGTTGTGTGGCCTGGCCGGTGCGCTGTACGTGCCGCAAGTGGGGATCATCAACCCGAGTGAGATGTCGCCGACCAACTCTATCGAAGCAGCGGTGTGGGTGGCCCTTGGCGGGCGCGGCACGTTGATCGGTCCGTTGCTCGGAGCCGGTGTGGTCAACGGCATGAAAAGCTGGTTCACCGTAGCGTTCCCCGAGTACTGGCTGTTCTTCCTCGGCGCACTGTTCATCGTCGTGACCCTGTACCTGCCCAAGGGTGTGATCGGTCTGCTGAAAAAAAGAGGTGAATCATGAGAGTCACTGCGACAGCTGAATTCATGCTCGAACCAGCGTTTTTTCCTGTGGAGCCCAACAAGGACGCCGGCAGCAGCCGCGATGCCATCGGTCTCGGCCAACGCGCCGGCAAAGGCCTGAACACCCGCCACGGCACCATCCTGACCCTTGAAGACATCAGCGTCAGCTTCGACGGCTTCCGCGCGCTGAACAATCTGAACCTGTACATCGGCGTTGGTGAGCTGCGCTGCATCATCGGCCCCAACGGCGCGGGCAAGACCACACTGATGGACGTGATCACCGGCAAGACCCGCCCCAGTCACGGCAAGGCCTGGTTCGGCGAAACTCTGGACCTGACACAGATGAGCGAAGTACAGATCGCCCAGGCCGGTATCGGCCGCAAGTTCCAGAAGCCGACGGTGTTCGAAGCCTTGAGCGTGTTTGAAAACCTTGAGCTGGCGCAGAACACCGACAAGTCGGTGTGGGCCAGCCTGCGGGCGCGCTTGAGCGGCGAGCAGAAAGACCGCATCGCCGAAGTGCTCGAGACCATTCGCCTGACCAGCTCGGTCAATCGCCCGGCCGGCTTGCTGTCCCACGGCCAGAAGCAGTTCCTGGAGATCGGCATGTTGCTCATGCAGGACCCGCAATTGCTGCTGCTCGACGAACCGGTCGCGGGCATGACCGACGCCGAAACCGAATTCACCGCCGAGCTGTTCAAGAGCCTGGCCGGCAAGCACTCGCTGATGGTGGTGGAACATGACATGGGCTTCGTCGGATCGATTGCCGACCACGTCACGGTGTTGCATCAGGGCAGCGTGCTGGCCGAAGGGTCGCTGGAGCAGGTGCAGGACAACGAGCGGGTGATCGAGGTGTACCTCGGTCGCTAAACTTGCAAACACCTATCCAACTGTGGGAGCGAGCTTGCTCGCGATAGCGGTGTATCAGTCAACAACAATGTTGAGTGTGCCGACGCCATCGCGAGCAAGCTCGCTCCCACAAGGGATCTGAGGAGAGTCTGGAAATGCTGCAAGTCGAAAAGCTGCACCAGTACTACGGCGGGAGCCACATCCTGCGCGGCCTGACGTTTGACGTGAAGGTCGGTGAAGTCACCTGCCTGCTCGGGCGCAACGGTGTGGGCAAGACCACGCTGCTCAAATGCCTGATGGGCCTGCTGCCGGCCAAAGAAGGCGCGGTCAATTGGGAAGGCAAGCCAATCACCACGTTCAAGCCGCACCAGCGAGTGCATGCCGGTATCGCCTACGTGCCACAGGGCCGGGAGATCTTCGGCCGCCTCACCGTGGAAGAGAACCTGCTGATGGGCCTGTCGCGCTTCCCCGGCAGCGAAGCGAAGGAAGTGCCGGCGTTCATCTACGAGCTGTTCCCGGTGCTGCTGCAAATGAAGCAGCGCCGGGGCGGCGACTTGTCCGGTGGCCAGCAACAACAACTGGCGATCGGTCGTGCACTGGTCAGCCGCCCTCGCCTGCTGATCCTCGATGAGCCCACCGAAGGCATCCAACCGTCGGTGATCAAGGAGATCGGCGCGGTGATCAAGAAACTCGCAGCCCGTGGCGACATGGCCATTCTGCTGGTTGAGCAGTTCTACGACTTCGCCGCCGAGCTGGCCGATCAATACCTGGTGATGTCCCGGGGCGAAATCGTGCAACAGGGTCGCGGCGAGAATATGGAAGCTGAAGGGGTGCGCGGGCTGGTCACGATCTGAGCTTCTGTCCACAGCGGGCTCAAAGCACCATTTTGTCGCACCATCTTCCACGCCGCGCCCCCAACTGGTGCGCGGCGACGTTCAACGGTGCTCTCCTTCCAGTGATGCCCTGCGGCACAGCCTTTGCAACCCTCCTGAGGACCTCTCGATAAGCACTGACCATGACTCTTCCTGCATCCGGCGTTTTGTTTACCCCCAGTTGGCATGCCGAACTGGAACTGGGCTACGCCCGGTTCGACAACACCACCCGCCCGGTCCAGCGCCGTCACAAAGGTCCGTTGCGGGTGCAAAAGCACCTTTACGCCGAAGGGCCTGAAGTCTGCCAGCACATCATCGTCCACCCGCCCGGCGGGATTGCCAGCGGTGATCGACTGGACATTTCGGCCAGCGTCGAGCGTGATGCCTGGGCACAAATCACCAGCCCCGGCGCGGCAAAGTGGTATCGCGCCGCCGGCCCCGCCCATCAGCAGCTGAAGTTGAAGGTGGCGGCCGGTGCGACACTGGAATGGTTGCCCCAGGAGACGATCATTTTCAGTGCGGCGCAGGCTGAACTCAGCACCGGGATTGACCTTGAAGGCGATGCCCGTTTGTTCTACTGGGACGTCGTGGCCCTGGGCCGTCCGGCCAGTGGCGAACGCTTCGACCTTGGGCACTTCCAGGCGCAACTGGATATCCGCCACGACGGCCAGTTGCTCTGGCACGAACGCCAGCGCATTGTCGGGGCTGACGGTTTGCTGGACTCGCCCATCGGGCTCGATGGGCAATCGGTGTTTGCGACATTGCTGGTGACGGGTGAAATTGATAGCGAACTGCTGGAGCGCTGCCGCTCGCTGAGCCATGACGTGCGCGGGGATCTGACGCAGTTGCCGGGGTTGCTGGTTGCCCGATGTCTGGCCAGTGAGGCGCTGTTGGCGCGAGGCTGGCTTATCGACTTATGGCGATTGTTGAGACCGGCGTTATTGGGGCGCGAGGCCGCGCCACCACGAATTTGGAACACGTGAAATACGATTCAATGTGGGAGCGGGCTTGCTCGCGAAAGCGGTGTGTCAGGCGACATACGTGTTGAATGAAGGTCCGCGTTCGCGAGCAAGCCCGCTCCCACAGGGTTCTGTGCAAGCAGATCCCACTCTTTTTAATCTGCCCGGATGGATGTCTACGATGGACCTGACCCCACGCGAAAAAGACAAGTTGCTGATCTTCACCGCCGGCCTGGTGGCCGAGCGACGTTTGGCTCGCGGCGTGAAACTCAATTATCCGGAGGCCATGGCCTACATTTCCGCTGCGCTGCTTGAAGGCGCCCGCGATGGCCAGACCGTGGCCGACCTGATGCACCTGGGCACCACCCTGCTGAGCCGCGAACAAGTGATGGAAGGCATCCCGGAAATGATCCCGGAAATCCAGGTCGAGGCCACGTTCCCCGACGGCACCAAACTGGTCACCGTCCACCAACCCATCGCCTGAGGCCGCGCCATGACCTACCACATCCGCGATGCCGTGCATGCCGACCTGCCAGCCATCCGTGACATTTACAACGACGCGGTACTCAACACCACGGCGATCTGGAACGAGCAGGCGGTCGACCTCGGCAACCGCCAGGCCTGGTTCAGCGCCCGGCAATCCCAGGCTTATCCGATTCTGGTGATTGTCGATGCCGACGACACAGTGCTCGGGTACGCCTCCTTCGGCGACTGGCGACCTTTCGACGGTTTCCGTCACACCGTCGAGCACTCGGTCTACGTGCGCAGCGACCAGCGCGGCAACGGCCTCGGTCCGCAACTGATGGAAGCACTGATCGAGCGCGCCAAAGGCTGCGGCAAGCACGTGATGGTCGCCGCCATCGAAAGCGGTAACGCCGCCTCCATTCGCTTGCATGAGCGCATCGGCTTTATCACCACCGGGCAAATGCCGCAGGTCGGCACCAAGTTCGGCCGCTGGCTGGACCTGACTTTCATGCAATTGACCCTCGACCCCGGCGCGCAGCCGCCCAGCATCAACCAGGAGTAATGCCCGATGAACGCCGCCCAACTGCGACGCGTCAACGTCGAAAGCTTTGCGCATTATCGCCAGGGCCTGATCGACCTGCTGCTCGATGCCGTCGGCTATGGCGCCAGTGTCGGCTTCATGGCTGACCTTGATGCGGCCCAGGCCCACGCCTGGTTCGATGAAGTCCAGGACAACCTGAACAAAGGCAGTGTGCTGCTGTGGGTGGTGGTCAAGGACGAGCAGGTACAGGCCAGCGTGCAACTGAGTCTGTGCCAGAAAGCCAACGGCCTGAACCGCGCCGAAGTGCAGAAGCTGCTGGTGCGCGAACATGCGCGGCGTCGCGGTCTGGGCCAGCAACTGATGAGCGCTCTGGAAGCGGCTGCCCTGCAGCAAAAACGCGGCATGCTTTACCTCGACACCGAAGCCGGTTCGCCCGCCGAGGACTTCTACCAATCGCTGGGCTATACCCGCGCCGGTGAAATCCCCGACTACGCCTGCGACCCAAGCGGCCGCTACAAGCCGACCGCCCTCTATTACAAGATTCTCCAAGGAGCCCATTGATGATTCCCGGTGAATACCAGATCCAGTCCGGCGACATCGAACTTAACGTCGGCCGCCGCACGATCAGCCTGGCGGTGGCCAACAGCGGTGACCGGCCGATCCAGGTCGGTTCGCATTACCACTTTTTCGAAACCAATGACGCCCTGAACTTCGACCGCGCCGCCAGCCGCGGCATGCGCCTGAACATCCCCGCCGGCACCGCCGTGCGCTTCGAACCGGGGCAGAGCCGCGAGGTGGAGTTGGTGGACCTGGCCGGGCATCGTCGGGTGTTTGGGTTTGCCGGGCACATCATGGGTGACCTCTAAGTAATGCGATGTCCCCACTGACGCCTTCGCGAGCAAGCCCGCTCCCACAGGGGAACGCGATCGAATGTGGGAGCGGGCTTGCTCGCGATGTGAGCGCAGCGAACGATTTCAAATTCAATTGAATCTCAAGGCGAACACATGAAGATTTCCCGTCAAGCCTACGCCGACATGTTCGGTCCCACCGTCGGCGACAAGGTGCGCCTGGCCGACACCGAGTTGTGGATCGAAGTGGAACAGGACTTCACCACCTACGGCGAAGAAGTGAAATTTGGCGGCGGCAAAGTCATCCGCGACGGCCAGGGCCAAAGCCAGCTGCTCGCCGCCGAAGTGGTCGACACGGTGATTACCAACGCACTGATCATCGA
>Ga0247818_10001114_pt1 | contig 16875 bp, 16 predicted proteins | sample 13C_Glucose_Day1_FD_192424 | JGI IMG/M metagenome (GOLD analysis project Ga0247818, IMG submission 192424) | Soil microbial communities from agricultural site in Penn Yan, New York, United States - 13C_Glucose_Day1 | ecosystem: Environmental > Terrestrial > Soil > Agricultural land | place... | reverse complement strand
GCTGGGCGATCCGGACCGCGACCCGGCCGGGCTCGCCGAGCGTGGCCGCAGACTCGGCATCGACCTGGACCGGCCGCACCTGCTGCTGGTGGCGGAGGCCGCGGCCCGCGAGAAGCTCGGCGGCGCCGCCATGCGGTACCTGTTCGGCGGGGACATCCACGGGGTGAGCGCCGAACACGCGGGCACGATCGTGCTGCTGATCGACTGCGACGGCGAGGGTACGCCCGCGGGGGCTGCCGCACGCGCGGCGGCAGCCCAGCTCGGGCACCTCGTCCAGGCGCCCGTCACGGTCGCCGGCACGGGCCCGGCGGCCGGAACCCGCGAACTCGCCGCCGCCTACGCGGAGGCCGCGCGCTGCCTGCGCGCCATGCGGGTGCTGGGACGCGAGGGCGAGGGCGCCTGCGTCGGCGAACTCGGCTTCCTCGGCGTCGTCCTGGGCAACGCCAAGGACGTGGACGGCTTCGTGACGAACGTGCTGGGACCGCTGCTGCGCTACGACGAGCGGCGCGGCACCCAGCTGGTGCGGACCCTGCGGGCGTACTTCGGCGCGGGCGGCAGCCTGATCCGGGCCAAGGACGAGCTGCACGTCCACGTGAACACGGTCGTGCAGCGCCTCGACCGGATCCAGGTGCTGCTCGGCCGCGACTGGAACGAGCCGGACCGCGCCCTGGAACTGCAACTCGCCCTGCGCCTGCACCTGCTGTCCGGCGGGCGGGCGGGCTGAGCCCTCCCGCCCGCACCCTCAGACCGGGACCGCCGCCAGCAGCGCCTCGGCGACCTGGCCGGCACCCTTCTCGCCCGTCAGGACCGTGTAGTGGTTGACGTCGTCGACGCGCACCGCCCTCACCCGGGTGGCGGGCTGCCCCGCCGCCGTCAGCCGGGCCTCGTCGTACAGCCCCTGCTCCTCATTCATGAGGCCCCGCTGCGCCCACAACAGCGTCGCGGGTCCGGGGAGTTCGTGCACCGCCGCGAGCACCTCCTCCTGGAACAGGCCCACTCCGTCCGTACGGACCGCTTCCAGGAGGCAGCCGGAGCGCAGCGCCGGCTCCTCACCCGTCAGATCGCGCTGGATGTAGGCGTCGACCTCGGGTGTCCAGGCCTCACCCCCGAACGCCGGATGGGCCCGCCAGAACGACCGGTAGGCGTCCCGGTCGGGGAAGGTCATCGACAGCCGGTCCATGGCCGGGCCGATCACCGCCGTGATCAGTTCGTCCGCCGACAGATGGGTGGGCGCGGGAAAGCCGAACCCCCCGTCGACGAGCACCGGCGGCCCGAACCGCCCGGGATGCCGTACGGCCGCCAGCGCCGCCACGAAGGCCCCCATCGAATGGCCCGCGAGCGCCACCCGCTCCCCGCCGAGCGCCTCGGCGAGCGCCGCGGCGTCGTCCGCGTGCGCGGCGATGCCGTACGGGCCGGGCAGCGTGGCGCTGGCCCCCCGGCCCCGCAGGTCCGGGGCGACCAGGGTGGCCCGGCCGTCCAGCAGACGGGCCACCGCGCCCCAGGAGAGCGCGTTCGCCGTGATGCCGTGCAGCGCGACGGCCACCGGGGCGCCGGGATCGCGGGCCGGCCAGCGCAGCGCGGCCAGTTCACCTCCGGCGACCGGCACGCGTATCTCCTCGTACGGGGTCATCGCTTCTCCTCACGGGTCCGGCGCAGTCGGGACGGCAGCCGGGCCAGGCCGCCGGGCAGCAGGTGTACCACGGCCACGAACAGCACCCCCAGCAGGAACAGCGGCTGGGAGAGCGGCACCCGCAGGACCGCGGGCAGACCGGCGACCGCCCCCGAGCCCGCGAGGTCGCCGAGCCGGTGGTCGGCCCAGGTGTAGAGGATGCCGCCGACCATCGGGCCCCAGCGGGTGCCGGATCCGCCCAGCACCACCATCACCAGCAGCGACAGGGTGAAGTCGGAGGTCGTCGTCTGAGGGGTCGAGCCGCCGGTCAGCAGCAGATGGACGAGCCCGCCGGCCGCCGCCAGGGCCCCCGCGAGGACGAAGGCCGTCAGCTTGAACCCGTACGGCTTCAGGCCCAGCACCTCCACCCGGCGCTCGTTCTCCTTGATGCCCTCCCAGACCCGGCCGGTGGGGGAGCGCACCGCCCAGTGGACGACGCCCAGCGTGAGGACGAGATAGGCGAGCGTGATCCAGTACAGGTTCGCGGTGTGGTCGATGCCGACGAGCCAGGACGGCAGGAGTTCCGCCGGAGCCGCGCGGCCCTCCTCGCCGCCGGTGAGACCACCCGGGTTGCGGGAGACCAGGATCGACCCGGCCTGCGCGAAGGCCAGCGTCACCATGGAGAACCCGATGCCGGTGACCCGCAGGCTCACCGAACCGAGCACCAGGGCGAGGGCCGTGCCGAAACACAGTCCGAGGACTGCGGCGACGGCGAACGGCAGCCCCGCCTCCAGCAGGAACATGTTCGTGGCGTAGCTGCCCGCCGCGAAGTACAGGGCGTGACCGAAGGAGAGCAGCCCGGTCCGGCCCAGCAGCAGGTCGTAGCCGGTGGCCAGGGCGCCGAACAGCAGGCAGGTGGCCAGCAGTTGCAGGCTTCCCGGGCTGCCGACCGGACCGTCCAGCAGGCCGGGCAGGGGCAGCGCGCTGTACGGCGCGACGATCAGGAGCACGAGGGCGGCGGCCGGCCACCAGCGCAGCGGCCGGCGTCTGTCACGGACCGGAGCCGTGTTCGCGGCGGCGGGTGCGGATGTCGTGGCGGTGCTCACGCGAGCCTCCCGGTCAGTCCGCGCGGCCGGACGAGCAGCAGCGCGGCGAGCAGGACGACGACGGCCAGGTCGCCGAGGCCCGCTGCGGTGTAGTAGTTGGCGAACTGCTGGACCAGGCCGATGACGACGGCCGCCACCGCGGCGCCGGTCACCGAGCCCATGCCGCCCGTGACCACGACCACGAACGCGAAGATCAGCAGCGAGGTGCCCTGCCGGGGGTCGACCGAGCCGAAGTACAGCCCGCCCAGCGCCCCGCCGAGCGCGGCGGCGCAGCCGCCGATCGCGAAGACCAGCGTGAACGCCTTGCGGACGTCGATGCCCAGCGCCGTCACCATGGCCCGGTCCTCGACACCGGCCCGCACGACCAGGCCGTGCCGGGTCCGGCCGAGGAAGAGCCGCAGCGCGACCAGGACGACGACCGCCGCAGCGACCAGCACCAGCCGGTTGACCGGGACCTCGGCGCCCAGCAGCCCGAAGGTGCCGGACAGCGCCTCAGGCCCCGGGAAGGTCCGGGCGTCCGAGCCCCAGATGCCCGACAGCAGGGCGGGCACGGCGAGCCCCACCCCCACCGTCGCCAGCACCTGTTCGCGGGGCCGGGTGTACAGGGGCCGTACGACGGCCAGTTCCAGCACCACGGCGGCCAGGGTGCCCACCGCCGTACCGAAGAGGACCGCCAGCGCGAAGCCCCAGCCGCCCGGGCCCGCGCCGGGCAGATGGCCGGAGGCCGCCCACCAGGTGCCGTACGCGCCGATCGAGAGCAGCGCCCCGTGGGCGAAGTTGAGCACGTCCATCAGGCCGAAGATCAGCGAGAGCCCCGACGCGACGAGGAAGTAGAGCGCCCCCAGACCGAGTCCGGTCATGGTGAGCAGCACGATGGTGGACATCAGGAATCCGCCTCCGCGGTGTGAGGGGCGAGCGGGCCCCGGCCCACGCCGAGCAGCCTGCGGGTGGCCTCCGCGTCGCCCAGCAACGCGGCGGCCTCGCCCTGATGGGCCGTCCGTCCGTCGGCGAGCACCACGCAGTGCTCGGCGAGCCGGCGCACGACGGCGAGGTTCTGCTCGACGAGCAGCACGGGCACCGCCTCGGCGGCACGCTCCAGCACCCGGGCCACCTCGGTGACCACCTTGGGGGCCAGGCCCTTGGTGGGCTCGTCCGCGATGATCAGCCTGTTGCCGTTGAGCAGGGTGCGCCCGATGGCCACCATCTGCTGCTGGCCGCCGGACAGCGTTCCCGCCAACTGCCGCTCGCGGCGCTTCAGCTCGGGGAAGAGTTCATGGACGAGGCCGTACGCCGGCCCGTCCGCGCCCCGGCGCTCGGCCAGGCGCAGGTTCTCGGCGACGGTGAGACCGGCGAAGACGCCCCGGTCCTCGGGGGCGTAACCGATGCCCCGGCGGACCAGGGCGTGCGTGGGCAGGCCCACGGTCTCCTCGCCGTCCAGGCGCACGCTCCCGGCGCGCGGCACCAGGCCGAGCACACCGCGTACGGTCGTCGTCTTCCCGGCGCCGTTGCGGCCGAGCAGCGCGGTCACACCGTGGCGTGCCACGTCCAGGTCCACGCCGTGCAGGATGTGCCGGCCGCCGATCAGGACGCGCAGGTCCCGTACGGCGAGCAGTGCGGGGGCGGTCACAGTCCCTCCCCGAGGTAGGCCTGCTGGACGACGGGGTCGGCGGTCACCGCGCCCGGGGTGTCCAGGGCGAGGAGGCGGCCGTGGTGCATCACGGCCAGCCGGTCCGCGAGGCCCAGCAGGACGTCCATGTGGTGCTCGACCATGAGGACGGTGCGGCCCTCGTCGACGTGCAGGGTGCGGATCAGCTCGGTGAGGGCCGGGACCTCCTCGGCGCTCACCCCGGCCATCGGCTCGTCCAGCAGCATGATCCGCGGCTCGCCGACCAGCAGCACCGCGAGCTCCAGCTTGCGCTTCTCGCCGTGCGAGAGCTCGGCCGCACTCGCCCCGGCGCGGTGGCCGAGACCGGTGCGCTCCAGGACGCCGGTCACCTCGGCGGCGTACGCGGAGGCCCGCCGCCAGAGCCGGTGCGAGCCGCCCTGGCGGGCCTGGGCGGCCAGCCGCACGTGCTCGGCCACGGTCATCTGCGGCCAGAGGCTGGAGGTCTGGAACGTCCTGCCGATCCCGCGCCGCGCACGCGTGTGCACGGGCAGGTCCGTGAGGTCCGCGCCGTCCAGCGCCAGCGAGCCCGCGGTGGGCCGCACGATCCCGCTGATCAGGTTGAAGAGGGAGGTCTTGCCCGCCCCGTTGGGCCCGATGAAGGCGAGGAACTCGCCCTCCCGGACATCGACCGTGACGTCCTCGACGATCGCCGCTCCGCCGACGCGCCAGCCCAGCCCGTCCAGCCGGAGCACGGGCGCGGCCACCCGTGCTCCCTCGTCCCGCGCGGTGGCGGTCCCGGATGCGGTCACCGGTCAGCCCGCCGAGGGCTTCGCGGGCGGAGCCACCGTCCCGCTCGGCTGCGTGCTCACCAGCTCGGGCTTCGCGGCGGCGCCCACACCGTTGAGCCTGGCCACGAACATGGGCTGCACCAGCGCGTGGTCACCGGCGCGGATCTGCTCCCGGCCCTTCACCCCGTCGAAGCTCCAGCCCTCCAGCGCCTTCACCATGGCGGCGGTGTCCGTGGCGCTTCCCTCCTCGACGGCCCGCACGATCATCTGCGCCGCGGTGAACCCGTCGGGGGTGAACAGGTCGGGGGTGCCACCGGCCTTCTCGACCCCGTCGAGCATGGCCTTCTCCACGGCGTTGCCGCCGCCCGCCCCGGGGAAGTAGTGCGCGAGGAAGGAGACCTTCGCGCCGGCGGCCCCGAAGACGGGGTACGAGGCCGTCCCCGCCAGACCCGTCACGACCTTGGCCGCCGTCAGCACCCCCTGCTGGTCCAGCGCGGTCCACAGGGCGGGGGCGGTCGCACCGGCCCAGGCGACGAAGACCAGGTCGGGACCGCCCGCCTTGACCTGCCGGGCGAAGGGCGTCAGGTCCGTGGCGCTGGGCGGCGCCAGCACGGAGCCGACCTTCGCCCCCTTGGCGCCCAGGACCGCCTTGACGGCGGCGACGTTGGCCTGGCCGAAGGTGGAGTCCTGCGCCAGGACCGTGACCCTCTTGCCCTCGGCGTCCCCGAGCATGGTGCCCGCGGTGAGGATGTCCTGGTAGGACTGCCGTCCCGAGCGGAAGGTGTACGTGTTGACCCCGGTGACCGCGTCCGTGGCGGCCGGGCCGTTGACGTACAGCACCTTGTTCTGCGCGGCCAGCGGGGCCATCTGGAGGGCGACCCCGGAGTCGGTCGTGCCGGCCAGCACCTTGTAGCCCTTGCCGATCAGGTTCTTCGCGGCCGAGACCGCCTTGCCCGGGTCGCCGGCGTCGTCCTGCTCGGTGACCTCGATGCGATGGCCGCCCGCCTTGCCGGTGCCCTTCGTCGCGTAGTCCAGACCCGCCATGAACCCGTCGCGGTACTGCTTCCCGTACGCGGCGAGCAGGCCCGTACGGGAGTAGACGAGACCCACCTTCACGGCCTCGTCCTCCCCCTTGCCGGACCCGGAGCCGCTGCCCGCCTGCCCGGCGGCGGTGCAGCCGGCCAGGAGGAGACCCGCGGCGCCGAGCGCGGCCGTGGTCAGGGTTCTTCTGTGGACGGTGCCAACGGCTCTGCGACGCATGGTGACCGGCTCCTCGGCGTGGTTCGGGTGATGTGGGCCGAACCGTACGAACACCGTGGCGCCGTCGACATGGTGCAGGGCACCTCACCTCGGCGGGTGCCGGTGTGGGCACCGCACATGGGCGCGCCTCAGCGGGTGTCCGCCGGAGAGCCGATCAGCCCGCACACCGTCTCGATGTCCCGTGTCACCTGAGCGATGGACTCCCGCCCCGACAGCCAGGTGATCAGGGCGGAGTGCCAGGTGTGCTCGATGACGCGGACCACGGACAACTGGTCCTGCGAGGGCTCCTGCACCCCCATCGCGTCCAGGACGATCGCCGTCGTCAGCCGGGACACGGCGTCCACCTCGGCACACACCCCGCGGTCCGCGAAGGTCAGCGCCCGCACCATGGCGTCCGCCAGGTGGGGATCGCGCTGGAGCGCCCGGAAGGCCCGCATCAGGGTCTCGGCGACCCGCTGGGCGGCGTCGTCCCCGGCGGGCGGCTGCCTGCGGAGGGTGACGTGCAGGTGCTGGAGCTGGTCCTGCATGACCGCCACCAGGAGGTGGATCTTCGAGGGGAAGTAGCGGTACAGCGTGCCCAGGGCGACGCCCGCCGCGTCCGCCACCTCACGCATCTGCACCGCCTCGAAGCCGCCCCGCCCGGCGAGCTGGACCCCGGCCTGCAGAATGCTGCGGCGACGGGCCTCCTGGCGTTCCGTCAGGGGCGGCACGGCCGGCCTGGCTTCCGCTGTCATCTGTCCCCATTCAAGAAGGGAGAACCGGTTCCCTGTCCGGACGGGCGGCCCTTTCCGGGCGCGCACAGCCCGCCGGGGCCTCCTCCGTGGCGCGAATCACCTGATCCGGCCGTCACGCCGACGCTACCTGCCGGTAGATTCGGTGCGGGTTGAACGAACGAGTCTGAAACTTGTTCTAGATTAGCGCGACCGGTTACGCTCCGGCGAACACGCAGTGATGAAGGGGGCCGAGTGTGACCGCTGAGGCCATAGAGACGGGCCCCTTCGAGGGCGGCGCCGCGTCGGGCACCGAGGGTGACCGGCCGTTGCGCATCGCGCTCCTGACCTACAAGGGCAACCCCTTCTGCGGTGGCCAGGGTGTCTACGTACGCCACCTCGGCCGCGAGCTGGCCCGGCTGGGCCACAGCGTCGAGGTGATCGGCTCGCAGCCCTACCCCGTGCTCGACGAGGGCGTCCCGCTCACCGAGCTGCCGAGCCTGGACCTCTACCGCCAGCCCGACCCGTTCCGCACCCCGGGGCGCGGCGAGTACCGCGACTGGATCGACCTGGCCGAGGTCGCCACCATGTGGACCGGCGGATTCCCCGAGCCCCTCACCTTCAGCCTGCGGGCCCGGCGGCATCTCCTGGCCAGACGCGGCGACTTCGACGTCGTGCACGACAACCAGACGCTCGGCTACGGCCTGCTCGGGGACCTCGGTGCCCCCCTCGTCACCACGATCCACCACCCGATCACCGTCGACCGCCAACTGGACCTGGACGCCGCGGAGTCGGTGCGGCGCCGGCTCTCGGTCCGCCGCTGGTACGGCTTCACCCGCATGCAGAAGCGCGTCGCCCGCCGGCTGCCCTCCGTCCTCACCGTCTCCGGCTCGTCGCAGCAGGAGATCACCGAGCACCTCGGTGTGCGCCGGGAGCGCATCCGCGTCGTCCACATCGGCGCCGACACCGACCTCTGGTCGCCGGACCCCTCGGTCGCGGAGATCCCCGGACGGATCGTCACCACCTCCAGCGCGGACGTCCCGCTCAAGGGCCTCGTCCACCTCGTGGAAGCGCTTGCCAAGCTCCGCACCGAGAACCCCGCGGCGCACCTCGTGGTCGTCGGCAAGCGGGCCGAGGACGGACCCGTCGCCCAGGCGATCGAGCGCTACGGACTCCAGGACGCCGTGGAGTTCGTCAAGGGCATCAGTGACGCCGAGCTCGTCGACCTGGTCCGCAGCGCCCAGGTCTCCTGCGTCCCCTCGCTGTACGAGGGCTTCTCGCTGCCCGCGGCCGAGGCCATGGCCACCGGGACCCCGCTGGTGGCCACCACCGGCGGCGCCATCCCGGAGGTCGCCGGCCCCGACGGGGAGACCTGCCTGGCCGTACCGCCCGGCGACGCGGGCGCCCTGGCCGCCGCCCTGCACCGGCTGCTCGGCGACGGCGCGCTGCGCGCCCGCCTGGGTGAGGCCGGCCGGGCCCGGGTCCTGGCCAACTTCACCTGGGCCAGGGCCGCCCTCGGCACCGTCGAGCTGTACCGTCAGTCGATCGCCGCCCGGCGGGCCCGCAGGTGAGCGACCCCGTGGCTCCCGGAATCCGTACCTCCGACCTCGAAGGCAGGCCCCCGTGCTGACCGTCGACTTCACCCGCTTCCCGCTCGCCGCAGGCGACCGAGTGCTCGATCTGGGCTGCGGCGCGGGCCGGCACGCCTTCGAGTGCTACCGGCGCGGTGCCCAGGTGGTGGCCCTCGACCGGAACGGCGAGGAGATCCGCGAGGTCGCGAAGTGGTTCGCCGCGATGAAGGAGGCCGGGGAGGCGCCGGCCGGCGCGACCGCCACCGCGATGGAGGGCGACGCGCTCAACCTGCCCTTCCCCGACGCGTCCTTCGACGTCGTGATCATCTCCGAGGTGATGGAGCACATCCCCGACGACAAGGGCGTGCTCGCCGAGATGGTCCGCGTACTGAAGCCCGGCGGCCGGATCGCGATCACCGTCCCCCGCTACGGCCCCGAGAAGGTCTGCTGGACCCTCTCCGACGCGTACCACGAGGTCGAGGGCGGCCACATCCGCATCTACAAGGCCGACGAGCTGCTCGGCAAGATCCGTGAGGCCGGACTCAAGCCCTACGGCACCCACCACGCGCACGCGCTGCACAGCCCGTACTGGTGGCTGAAGTGCGCGTTCGGAGTGGACAACGAGAAGGCGCTGCCGGTGCGGGCGTACCACAAGCTGCTGGTCTGGGACATCATGAAGAAGCCCCTGGCCACCCGGGTCGCCGAGCAGTTGCTCAACCCGGTCGTCGGCAAGAGCTTTGTGGCGTACGCGACCAAGCCGCACCTGCCGAAGGCCGAGGCGTGAGCACGCCGGAGCAGACCGAACACCTCGTCCTGCCGGGCGTCCTCACCGCCGAGGAGGCCGCCGAGACCGTGGCCGCGCTGCTGGCCGTGCAGCGAGAGGACGGGGCGCTGCCCTGGTTCCGAGGCCACCACCTCGACCCGTGGGACCACACCGAGGCCGCGATGGCCCTGGACGCGGCCGGTGAACACGAGGCCGCCGCGCGCGCCTACGCCTGGCTGGCCCGCCACCAGAACGAGGACGGCTCCTGGTACGCCGCCTACCACGACGGCGAGGCGGACCGCCCGACCGACCTAAGCCGGGAGACCAACTTCTGCGCCTACGTGGCCGTCGGCGTCTGGCACCACTACCTCGCCACCGGTGACGACGCGTTCGCCGACCGGATGTGGCCCACGGTCTACGCCGCGATGGAGTTCGTGCTGCGCCTCCAGCAGCCCGGCGGCCAGATCGGCTGGAAGCGCGAAGCCGACGGCACCCCCGTCACCGACGCCCTGCTGACCGGCTGCTCGTCCGTCTACCAGGCCCTGCGGTGCGCGCTGGCGCTCGCGGAGGAGCGGGAGGAGCCCCAGCCCGACTGGGAGCTCGCCGCCGGAGCACTCGGCCACGCCATCCGCAGCCATCCGGAGCGTTTCCTCGACAAGGACCGCTACTCGATGGACTGGTACTACCCGGTCCTCGGCGGCGCGCTCAGCGGAGCCGAAGCGACGCGGCGGATCGAGCAGGGCTGGGACCGCTTCGTGGTGCCCGGCCTCGGTGTGCGCTGCGTGATCCCCAACCCCTGGGTCACCGGGGGCGAGAGCTGCGAACTGGCCCTGGCGCTCTGGGTGACGGGGGAGTCGGACCGGGCCCTGGAGATCCTGCAGTCCGTCCAGCACCTGCGGGCCGAGGGCGGCCTGTACTGGACGGGCTACGTCTTCGAGGGTGAGCGGGCCTTCTGGCCCGAGGAACTCACCACCTGGACGGCGGGATCCCTGCTGCTCGCGGTGGCCGCGCTCGGAGGGGACGAGGCGACCACCGCGGTCTTCGGCGGCGAACGGCTGCCGAAGGGGCTGGAACCGGACTGCTGCCGTTAGGCCTCACGTCCGGATCACGCCGGGCTCGCGTGTGCGGCCCAGGCTGATCCGGACGCAGGACCCTAGAAGCGGCGGACCCGCCCGGCCACCGCGTGACCGACGAACAGATAGACGACGGCGGCCAGACCGTAACCGGTGACGACGCGTGCCCACGCCTCGTCGAAGGTGAACAGGTCGTACGACCAGCCGGCCAGCCATCGGGCCGAGTCCTGGACCCACTGCACCAGGTCGTTGCCCCGGTTGGCGTCGAGCAGGTACATCAGGATCCACAGAATGATGATGAACGCCATGATGTCCGCTACGACGGCTATGACGCGTGCGGCGGTACTGCTTCCTGTGCCTGTTCTGGGAGACATGCTCTCCGGATTGCCGCTTTACCGAGGGTGAAACCCGTACGGTGTGCGCCCGGTGGCGGCCTGTCCCCGAGAGCGTCGTCAACAGCGTCGAGGAGGCGCGGAGGAGCGCGGGCGCCGAGGTGACGGACAAGGTCCCCTCCACCTCCGAACTGGGCGGGTGAACCGGACGGGGAGCGGCGGGCGGGCCGCGTAGGGTGCCTGGATGACCCTTCTCGAACACACCCGCTACTGCGACGAAATACTGGCCCAGACGGCCGAGTTGGCCGGCCTCGTGAAGGACGCGGACCTGAACCGCCGGGTGCCCACCTGCCCCGCCTGGAATCTGCGCGAGCTCGTCGTCCACGTCGGGGGCGCCCACCGCTGGGCCGGGGAGATCGTCCGGGGCAGGGCGACCGAGGACGTCCCCGAGGACCGGGTGAGGGGCGCCGCGGGGCCGGAGGGCGACGGCGCGGAGGCGTTGCGGGCCTGGCTGGTGGAAGGCGCCACCGAGACGGTGGACGCCCTGCGGGAAGCGGGACCCGACACCCCGGTCTGGACCTGGGGATGGGACCACCGAACGGCCTTCTGGGCCCGGCGTATGGCCCACGAGACCGTCGTCCACCGGGCGGACGCCGCACTCGCCACGGGCACGGCCTACACGGTGGCACCTGACCTGGCCGCGGACACCGTCACGGAGTGGCTCCGGATCGTCGCCTTCGCGCAGGCCGAAGGCGACCCGGAGGCGGCCGAACTGCGCGGCGGCGGAAGGTCGTTGCACCTGCACGCCACGGACGTGCCGGGCGCGGAGTGGCTGATCGAGTTCGGCGAGGACGGCTTCACCTGGAGCCACGGCCACGCGAAAGCCACCGTGGCCCTCAAGGGCCCGCTGACCGAACTGATGCTGGCGTTCAACCGCAGGCAGAAGCCGGACGAAGGGGGCCTGGAAGTGCTGGGTGACCGGGGGCTTCTCGACTTCTGGCTGGACAGGTCGTCCTTCGGCTGAGGCCGGGGCGGACCTCGACTCCGGACACGGCGACGGCCCCCGCCCTTGCGGGCAGGGGCCGTTCACGTGCGAAGGGTCAGCCGCGCTGGATGCCCGTGGTGTCCTGGAGCACACCACGACGGCCGTCCTGCGTCTGGGCGACGAGCCCGGGACCGCGCTGCTCGACCGCGAGGTACCAGGTGCCCGGCGCCAGCTCGGCGATCGGGTTGGGGGAGCCGTCCTCGCCGTAGAGCGGACGGGCCACCGGCACCGCGAACCAGAACGGCGTGAAGTCACCGGCCGGTGCGCCACCGCCCTGGGGGGCCTGCTGCGCGGCCTGCTGCGGCTCCGGCGTGCCCGGCTGCGCGCCGTACGGCTGGGGCTGGCCCGGCTGGGCGCCGAAGGTCTGCTGGGCACCGGGGTAGCCGTACCCCTGGCCGGGCTGGCCGTAGGCGGGCTGCACACCCTGCGCGGGACGCGGTGCGCCCACGAGCGGCGCCTTGAGCGCGGGAACCAGCGGAGTGGCCACCGCGCCGCCCGCCAGCGCGATGGTGGCCAGCAGTCCGAGGATGAGACCGGCGCCCGCGTCACCGGCGTCGATGATCGTCCAGAACATGGCCCACAGGGAGAACACGGTGAACGCGGCGCCGAACTGGCCGAGTTCGAAGCCGGCCACCTTGCGGCCCGGCATGGCGCGGCTCACGATCAGCAGCGCGGCGCCGATGATGCCGGACAGATAGATGCTCATCAGGACGGACAGCGAGTCCCAGGCGTTCGCGCTGTAGTTGGAGCAGTCCACGCCCGAGGGGCAGTCGAAGCCGGAGAGGTCGAGGAAAGAGGCGATGAACAGCACGACCGCTGCTCCGATCACCACGCCGTCGCCTCGAGTGAGGGAGCGGATATTCACGTGAAGGTCCTTAGTCGGTCGTCTCGTCGGGGCGGTCGTCGCTGCCGCCTGAACGGCGGGTACGGTGCGAAGCTGGGGGCGGCTCCCCATCGTACGGATGAATCTATCGTCTGCCCGGGCGGGTTGTGGTGCTGCCCGGACCTCGGACTCACTGTCCCCCCAATGTCGCCACTGTCACCGCAGAACTACCGCATCAGATAGCTGTTGATGCCCTCGGCGATACCGAGAGCGGCTTTCTGGCGCCAGCTCGCACTGGTGAGCAGAGCGGCATCCTGCGGATCACGCATATTGCCGCATTCGATGAACACTTTGGGCACAGTCGACAGATTCAGCCCGCCGAGATCGTCACGGGTGTCGAGCCCGGTATCCCCGCCGATGTAATTGGAAGGGGCGCTTCCGGTAGCCCGTACGAATTTCCCCGCGATCCGTTCCCCCAGTTCACGCGAAGGCGCGACGATCTTCGTGGTGTCGGCGCCGCCCGCGCTCACCGCTGCGGGAAGGATGACGTGGAAACCCCGGTTCCCGGTTGCGGAACCGTCCGCGTGGACCGAGACGACCGCGTCGGCCCCTGCCGCGTTGCCGATACGGGCCCGCTCGTCGACGCACGGGCCGAAGGGGCGGTCGCCGTCCTGGGTGAGGACGACCTTCGCCCCCTCCTCCTCCAGCAGCGTGCGCAGGCGGCGGGAGACGTCGAGGGTGAACAGGGCCTCCGCGTAACCGGCGTCGGTGGCCGTGCCCGTGGTGTCGCACTCCTTGCGCCCGGTGCCGATGGCGACCTGGGCGTTGATCTCCCGCGTGTGGTCACGGTTGCCCGGGTTGTGCCCCGGGTCGATCACCACCGTGCGGCCCGTCAGCGGCCCACGGGCAGGCGGCTTCGGCTTCGGCTTCGGCTTCGCGGAAGTGGACGCGGCCGAGGGGCTCGTGGCCTCCGGCGCCGAGGGCTTGGGCGAGGGCGTCCCGGGGGAGGCGGGCGCCGACGGCCGGGCCGCGCCCGCCTCGGCGTCATCCGGGAGCGTCCCGCCGTCGCCTCCGCCGCATCCCGTCGAGGTCAGGCAGACGCCGGCCAGCGCCACTGCGGCGAACACGGGCCGGCGGCGCGGACCCGGGCGCGAGGTGGGGGGAACGAAATCGTCGTAGCGCACGCCGCGATGCTATCCGTGCCCCTCAGATCCCCGGCCCCGTACGCCGCAGCACGCGCAGTGAGTCCGTCACCGAGATCTCGGTGAACGCCCCTGATTCCAGGGCGCGTCGGTAGACGCGGTAGGGCGCCTGGCCACCGTCGGCCGGGTCGGGGAAGACGTCGTGGATCACGAGCAGCCCGCCGTCGGCGACCTTCGGGGCCCAGCCCTCGTAGTCGCCGCCGGCGTGCTCGTCGGTGTGCCCGCCGTCGATGAACACGAAGCCGAGCTGCCCGCCCCACACGGCCGCCACCTGCGGGGACCGGCCGACGAGCGCCACCACGTGCTTCTCCAGGCCCGCCCGGTGCAGGGTGCGGCGGAAGGAGGGCAGCGTGTCCATCAGGCCGATCTCCGGATCCACCACCGAGGGGTCGTGGTACTCCCAGCCCGGCTGCTGCTCCTCGCTGCCCCGGTGGTGGTCGACGGTCAGCGCCGTCACCCCGGCCGCGCGGGCGGCGTCCGCCAGCAGGATCGTGGAGCGCCCGCAGTACGTGCCGACCTCCAGCAGCGGGAGCCCGAGGCCGGCGGCCTCCACGGCTGCGGCGTACAGGGCGAGCCCCTCGCGCACCGGCATGAAGCCCTTGGCGCCCTCGAACGCGGCGAGGACCTCGGGCTCGGGTACGGCGGTCGGCTCGGCGGTCACGGCTCTCCTCAGGTGGTGCGGGGTCGGTCGGCGCCCCATCGTGCCGTACGCCCCCGCCGGGCACGCGGCCGGGGCGTAGGAGCGTGCCCGCCGGTCAGCGCCGTACGGGAGCCGCAGCCCGGCCCTCGGCGGCCTCCGCCGCCGCGAGCTCGTCGCCCGCGCTGCTGGCCAGCAGCACCGGGGACGCGGGCTGCTGCCTGGGCAGGAACGCGGCCAGCGCCAGGCCGATCAGGACCGCCCCGGTCGCGATCATGAAGGAGGCCCGGAACCCCTCCATGGTGGGGACGTCCACCCCGCCCGCCCGTACCGAGGTGTTCGCCAGCACCATGCCGATGACCGCGCTCGACAGCGAGGTGCCGATCGAACGCATCAGCGTGTTCAGCCCGTTGGCCGCGCCGGTCTCGGACGCGTCGACCGCCCCGATGATCAGGGCGGGGAGCGAGGAGTACGCGAGCCCGATACCGGCCCCGAGCACCACCGCGATCACCACGGTCTGCCAGGCGGCGCTCATCAGGCCGAGCCCGGCGCCGTAACCGACGGCGATGACCAGCATGCCCAGCACCAGGGTCGTCCTGGGGCCGCGCCGCGCGGAGAGCCGGGCGTACAGCGGGGCCACGAACATCATCGTCAGGCCCAGCGGCGCCACGCACAGACCCGCGACCACCATCGACTGCCCGAGTCCGTAACCCGTCGACGTGGGCAGCTGGAGGAGCTGTGGCAGCACCAGCGACACGGCGTAGAAGGCGACCCCGACCATGATCGAGACGAGGTTGGTGAGCAGCACCTCACGCCGTGCGCTGGTCCGCAGATCGACCAGCGGCGCCGGACTGCGCAGCTCGAAGAGGCCCCACAGCACCAGGATCACCAGGGACGCGGCGATCAGGCCGAGGGTCGCACCGGAGGTCCAGCCCCAGTCGCCGCCCTTGGTGACGGGGAGCAGCAGGCAGACCAGACCGAGGGAGAGCCCCAGCGCCCCCGGGAGGTCGAAGCGGCCGGGTGCGCGCAGCGGCGGTTCCGGCACGACGAGGAAGGTCAGCGTCATGGCGAGCACGCCCAGCGCGGCCGAGCCGAGGAAGAGCGCGTGCCAGTCGGCGTGCTGGGCGATGAGCGCGGCGGCGGGCAGCGCGAGTCCGCCGCCGACGCCTATGGACGAGCTCATCAGGGCCATGGCCGAGCCGAGCTTCTCGCGCGGCAGCACGTCGCGCATGATGCCGATGCCCAGCGGGATGGCGCCCATGGCGAAGCCCTGGAGCGACCGGCCCACGATCATGACCACGAGATCGTCGGTGGAGGCGCAGATCAGCGAGCCGACCACCATCACGGCGAGGCTGGCGAGCAGCATCCGCCGTTTGCCGTACAGATCGCCGAGACGGCCCATGATCGGGGTCGCGACGGCGCCGGCGAGCAGGGTGGCCGTCATCACCCAGGTCGCGTCGGCCGGTGCGGTGCCGAGCAGGGACGGCAGGTCCTTGATGACGGGGACGAGCAGGGTCTGCATCACCGCGACGGTGATCCCCGCGAACGCGAGTACGGGGACGACCCCGCCGTTCCCGCGCCGGCGCGGGTCGGGAAGGGTCTCCCCGGCTTGCCGTTCGTTCGTCGTCCGTTGCATACGTGTGGCCTCCGGGCAGGGAAAGGTGAGGACGGGTGAGCGGGCAGAGCATGTGACCGTGCGCCGAGGGCGCCGGTCACCAAGTGTGTGCATGCTGAACGTTTCCGTGTGCCCGCGGTATTCCGGTGAACGCGACGTGAAAACGGGGCAGTCCGTAAATGGTCCTACGCCCCAGGACCCGGGCCCGGGTGGGTCCGCAAACCGATGTACGGGGCACGGGCGCCCTGGGAGTATGACGGACATGGCTGACGTCACCACGCCCACGCGGCTGCCCGCTCGTCCGAGAACCCGTACGTGGGCCGTGGTCGCCGCCGCCTGCACCGGGCAGTTCCTGGTCGTCCTCGACGTGTCCGTCGTGAATGTCGCGCTGCCGTCCATGCGCGCCGACCTCGGTCTGAGCGGACCCGGGCTGCAGTGGGTCGTCAACGCCTACTCCATCGCCTTCGCCGGCTTCATGCTCCTCGGCGGCCGGGCCGCCGACATATACGGCCGCAAGAGGATGTTCCTGACCGGTCTCGGCCTCTTCGCGGCGGCCTCGCTGGCCGGCGGCCTCGCCCAGGAGGGCTGGCAACTGCTCGCCGCCCGCGCCGGGCAGGGACTCGGCGCGGCCGTGCTCTCCCCGGCCACGCTGACCATCCTCACCTCCGCCGTCCCCGAGGGGCCCGCCCGTACCAGGGCCATCGGCACCTGGATGGCGGTCGGCGCGGGCGGGCC
>Ga0247818_10001113_pt1 | contig 16879 bp, 13 predicted proteins | sample 13C_Glucose_Day1_FD_192424 | JGI IMG/M metagenome (GOLD analysis project Ga0247818, IMG submission 192424) | Soil microbial communities from agricultural site in Penn Yan, New York, United States - 13C_Glucose_Day1 | ecosystem: Environmental > Terrestrial > Soil > Agricultural land | place... | reverse complement strand
GGACGACGCCCACCTGCACAACTGGCTGGACATGGCCCGCGAGCGCATCAGCTTCCAGGGTCTGCCGGCACGTATCTGCTGGGTTGGCCTGGGCCTGCGTGCCAAGCTGGGTCTGGCGTTCAACGAAATGGTGCGCAGCGGCGAGTTGTCCGCACCAATCGTGATCGGTCGCGACCACCTGGACTCCGGTTCGGTATCGAGCCCGAACCGTGAAACCGAATCGATGCAGGACGGTTCCGACGCCGTGTCCGACTGGCCACTGCTCAACGCTCTGCTCAACACCGCGAGCGGCGCGACCTGGGTGTCCCTGCACCACGGCGGCGGCGTCGGTATGGGCTTCTCCCAGCACTCGGGCATGGTGATTGTCTGCGACGGTACCGATGAAGCAGCCGAGCGTATTGCTCGCGTTCTGCACAACGACCCGGCCACCGGTGTCATGCGTCACGCCGATGCCGGTTACCAGATCGCCATCGACTGCGCCAAGGAACAAGGGCTGAACCTGCCGATGATTACCGGCAAGTAACGCTGTACGGCTTTATGTGGGAGCGAGCTTGCTCGCGATGAGGCCGGCACATTCAACACTTGTGCTGGCTGACAGATTGCTATCGCGAGCAAGCTCGCTCCCACAGAAAAGCAGATCACAACGACGCTCAGTGAACTATTAGAACAATCCACAGAGGTTGAACCATGGCTGTTAACAGCGAACGTGCAGGCAACAAACCGTTGATCGAGAAGCGTTCGATCGACTACATCCCGGAAGCGGAAAGACACGGTCGTCTGTTTAGCCAGTTCACCCTGTGGATGGGTGCCAACCTGCAAATCACCGCGATTGTCACCGGCGCATTGGCCGTGGTCCTTGGCGGTGATGTGTTCTGGTCGTTGATCGGTCTGTTGATCGGTCAATTACTGGGTGGTGGCGTGATGGCGCTGCATGCGGCGCAAGGCCCCAAGCTTGGCCTGCCGCAGATGATTTCCAGCCGGGTACAGTTCGGCGTGTACGGCGCGGCCATCCCGATCGTGCTGGTCTGCTTGATGTACCTGGGCTTCACCGCAACGGGAACCGTGTTATCCGGCCAGGCGCTGGGCCAGTTGTTTGGCGTCAGCGACAGCGTCGGTATCCTCATTTTTGCCAGTGTCATCGTGCTGGTCACGGTGCTCGGTTATCGGGTGATCCATTGGATCGGCCGTGTTGCCAGCGTCATCGGTGTGATTGCCTTCGTTTATCTGTTCTGGCGCCTGATGAGCCAGACCGACGTCGGCGCTCTCCTGCAAATCCGTCACTTCAGCTGGAGCAGCTTCCTGCTGGCGGTGTCGCTCGCGGCGTCCTGGCAGATCGCGTTCGGCCCTTACGTGGCTGACTACTCACGCTACCTGCCGAGCAATATTTCCTCGGTGAAGACCTTTTTCGCCGCAGGTGCGGGTTCGGTCATTGGCGCACAGGTGGCGATGGTCCTCGGCGTGTTCGCTGCCGCTTCGGCCAACGGGCAATTCGCCGGTCACGAAGTGGCCTACATCGTTGGTCTGGGCGGTACCGGTGCCACTGCTGCGCTGCTGTACTTCAGCATCGCGTTCGGCAAGGTCACCATCTCCACGCTGAACTCCTACGGTAGCTTCATGTGCATTGCGACCATCATCAGCGGTTTCCGTGGCGACCTGAAGGTGACGCACTTGCAGCGTCTGGTCTTCGTGCTGGTCATCGTCGGTGCTGCGACCCTGATGGCGTTGCTCGGTCAGCACTCGTTCCTCGGCGCGTTCAAGTCTTTCATCCTGTTCTTGCTAGCGTTCTTTACCCCCTGGAGCGCGATCAATCTGGTGGACTACTACTGCATCACTCGCGAGCGCTATGACGTACCGGCTCTGGCCGATCCGAATGGTCGCTACGGTCGTTGGAACCTCCTCGGTATCAGCGTCTATGTGTTCGGTGTGCTGGTGCAGCTGCCGTTCATCTCCACTAAGTTCTATACCGGTCCGCTGGTGGCGGCCCTGGGTGATGTGGATATTTCCTGGGTCATCGGCCTGGTGCTTCCCGCCGCCCTGTATTACCTGTGTGCAAAAAAATGGCACGGCACAGTGCCTGATCGTTTGATCCTGCCGGTCGAGCAGGGCGCGATCACCGAACAAAAGCTGAATGTCGGTCGCGCTGCGGCGCAGGCCTGATTGGACGTGGACAGGGCTGGATGCCTCTTGACTGCCGTAAGCCAATTCATGATTAGGAGCGTCATAACAATGAAATCGAACAAGACCCTGCTGACCGCATTGCTTTCCATGGGCCTGCTGGCCAGCGCTGGCGCCACTCAGGCGGCGGGTTGGTGCGAGTCGGGCAAACCGGTGAAGTTCGCCGGTTTGAACTGGGAAAGCGCCATGCTGCTGACCGACGTGATGCAAGTCGTGCTGGAGAAAGGCTACGACTGCAAGACCGACAGCCTGCCGGGCAACTCCATCACCATGGAAAACGCCCTGAGCAGCAACGACATTCAAGTGTTTGCCGAAGAGTGGGTCGGCCGCAGCGAAGTCTGGAACAAGGCCGAGAAGGCCGGCAAAGTCGTCGGTGTCGGCGCCCCGGTTGTTGGCGCAATCGAAGGCTGGTACGTGCCGCGCTACGTGATCGAAGGCGACGCCAAGCGTAAGCTGGAAGCCAAGGCTCCGGACCTGAAAAACATTGCTGACCTGGGCAAATACTCGGCGGTGTTCAAGGACGCCGAAGAGCCTTCCAAGGGCCGTTTCTACAACTGCCCGGCCGGCTGGACCTGTGAGCTGGACAACAGCGAAATGCTGAAAAGCTACGGCCTGGAAAGCACCTACACCAACTTCCGCCCAGGTACCGGCCCGGCGCTGGATGCCGCTGTGCTGTCGAGCTACAAGCGTGGCGAGCCGATCCTGTTCTACTACTGGTCGCCAACGCCTTTGATGGGCCAGATCGACGCGGTGAAACTCGAAGAGAAACCAGGCGTGAACAAGACAGTGACCATCAAGGTCGGCTTGTCCAAGACGTTCCACGACGAAGCGCCTGAACTGGTGGCCGTGCTGGAAAAGGTCAACGTGCCAATCGACCTGCTGAACCAGAACCTTGGGCGCATGACCAAAGAGCGGATCGAATCACCAAAACTGGCCAAGATCTTCCTGAAGGAACATCCTGAAGTCTGGCACGCATGGGTGAGCGAAGACGCAGCCAAGAAAATCGACGCGGCCTTGTAGGTTGGGCTTCTCCGGCTGTCGGCAACGGCAGTCGGACGCTTGATCGCAACCCCTTGATTGAGAGTCTCTTATGTTTCCCGAAAGCTTTACCTTTTCCATCGCCGACTGGGTCAACGGTTGGGTCGATTCGCTGGTTACCAACTACGGCGACGTTTTCCGCAGCATCTCCGACACCTTGCTGTGGGCCATCGTCAATCTTGAAGGCCTGCTGCGTGCTGCACCCTGGTGGCTGATGCTGGCGATCGTGGCCGGTGTGGCCTGGCACGCGACCCGCAAGGTTGTGACCACCGCCGTCATCGTTGGTTTGCTGTTCCTGGTGGGCGCGGTCGGCCTCTGGGACAAGCTGATGCAGACCCTGGCGCTGATGATGGTGGCCACGGTCATTTCGGTGCTGATCGGCATCCCGTTGGGCATCCTCTCGGCGCGCAGCAATCGACTGCGTTCGGTGCTGATGCCGTTGCTGGACATCATGCAGACCATGCCGAGCTTCGTGTACCTGATCCCGGTTCTGATGCTGTTCGGCCTGGGCAAGGTCCCGGCGATTTTCGCCACGGTGATCTACGCCGCACCACCACTGATCCGTCTGACCGATCTGGGCATTCGCCAAGTCGACGGCGAAGTGATGGAAGCGATCAACGCCTTCGGTGCCAACCGCTGGCAGCAACTGTTCGGCGTGCAACTGCCACTGGCCCTGCCGAGCATCATGGCCGGGATCAACCAGACCACCATGATGGCCCTCTCGATGGTGGTGATCGCCTCGATGATCGGTGCCCGTGGCCTGGGTGAAGACGTGCTGGTGGGGATTCAGACCCTCAACGTCGGGCGTGGCCTTGAAGCCGGTCTGGCGATCGTGATTCTGGCTGTGGTGATCGACCGCATTACACAGGCGTATGGTCGCGCACGGCATGAGGTGAGCAAATGAACAACGCAACCGTGAGCAAGATCGAAGTCAAGAACGTCTTCAAGATTTTCGGCAACCGTTCCAAGGATGCGCTGGCCATGATCGGCCAGGGCAAGACCAAGGACCAGGTTCTGGCCGAAACCGGCTGCGTGGTCGGCGTGAACGACCTGTCGCTGAGCATCGGCAGCGGCGAGATCTTCGTGATCATGGGCCTGTCGGGCTCAGGCAAGTCGACCCTGGTGCGCCACTTCAACCGCCTGATCGACCCGACCAGCGGCGCGATCCTGGTGGACGGCGTGGACATCCTGCAATACGACATGGAAGCCCTGCGCGAATTTCGTCGGCGCAAGATCAGCATGGTGTTCCAGAGCTTTGGCCTGTTGCCGCACAAGAGCGTGCTGGACAACGTCGCCTACGGCTTGAAAATCCGTGGCGAAAGCAAAGCCATGTGCGCTGAGCGTGCGCTGCACTGGATCAACACCGTGGGCCTCAAGGGCTACGAAAACAAATACCCGCACCAGCTATCCGGCGGCATGCGTCAGCGTGTGGGCCTGGCCCGCGCCCTGGCGGCGGACACTGACATCATCCTGATGGACGAAGCGTTCAGCGCCCTCGACCCGCTGATCCGCGCGGAGATGCAGGACCAGTTGCTGGAACTGCAAAAGACCCTGCACAAGACCATCGTCTTCATCACCCACGACCTCGACGAGGCCGTGCGCATCGGCAACCGCATCGCGATTCTCAAGGACGGCCGCCTGATCCAGGTCGGCACGCCAAGGGAGATCCTGCATTCGCCGGCGGATGAGTATGTCGACCGCTTTGTGCAGCGTCGGGCGGCGGTGGTTTAACGAGATTTGCAGTGAATTGGCGGGCCTCTTCGCGAGCAAGCCCGCTCCCACAGTTGATCGCGTTCCAATGTGGGAGCGGGCTTGCTCGCGAAGGCGGCGGTAGAGCTGCATCAACATTCAGGTTGTACGCACGAGGTTAATGATGTCCCAGGCTGAAAAAATCGTTATCACCGAGTCGCAGGTCAGTTGGCAGGATGTGGTCGCCGTTGCTCGTCATGGCGCACAGCTTGAACTGTCGGCACCGATCTGGGCGCGCATCGAAAACGCACAGGCCATCGTCCAGCGCATCGTCACCAGCGGCGAACGTGCCTACGGCATCAACACCGGCCTGGGCGCGCTGTGCAACGTTTCGCTGCAGGACGAACAACTCAGCCAGTTGTCGCGCAACACCTTGCTCAGCCACGCTTGCGGCGTGGGTGCACCGCTGACCGACGAGCAGACCCGCTCGATCATGTGCGCGGCCATCGTCAACTACAGCCACGGCAAATCCGGCCTGCACCGTCAGGTCGTCGAAGCGCTGCTGGCGCTGCTCAACCGGGGCATCACCCCGCAGGTGCCGTCCCAGGGGTCCGTGGGTTACCTGACTCACATGGCGCACATCGGCATCGCGCTGCTGGGCGTGGGCAATGTCAGCTATCGCGGGCAGATCGTTTCCGCGCAGCAAGCGCTGGCCGAAGAAGGTCTGCAACCGGTCAAGCTCGGTGCCAAGGACGGTTTGTGCCTGGTCAACGGTACGCCGTGCATGAGCGGCCTGAGCTGCCTGGCGATTGCCGATGCCACGCGCCTGCTGGAATGGGCCGACGTAATCGGCGCCATGAGCTTCGAAGCCCAGCGCGGGCAGATCGATGCGTTCGACGCGGAGATCATCGCGCTCAAGCCGCACCCGGGCATGCAACAGGTCGGGATCAACCTTCGGGCCTTGCTCGACGGCAGCGAAGTGATCGCCCAGAGCAAAGGCATTCGCACCCAGGATGCCCTGAGCATTCGCTCGATCCCGCAGGTGCACGGTGCTGCGCGCGATCAACTGGTGCACGCGATCAAACAGATCGAAACCGAGCTCAACGGCGCCACCGACAACCCGCTGGTGCTGGGTACCGCGGACAATTACCGGGTGGTGTCCCAGGCCAACCCTCATGGCCAGTCCGTGGCAATGGCGGCGGACCTGCTGGCGATCGCCATGGCGGAAATCGGCTCCATCGCCGAGCGTCGTCTGGACCGTTTGATCAACCCGCACGTCAGCGGCCTGCCGGCTTTCCTGGTGGCCAACCCGGGTGTGAACTCCGGGATGATGATCGTGCAATACGTGGCCGCTTCGCTGTGCGCGGAGAACCGTCAATTGGCGCAACCGGCAGTCCTCGACAATTACGTCACTTCCGGACTTCAGGAAGATCACCTGAGCCTGGGCACCAACGCTGCGCTGAAGCTGCATCGCGCCTTGGAAAACTGCACGCAGATCCTCGCCATCGAGTATTTGCTGGCGGCCCAGGCGTTTGAATTCTTGAAGGAACAACGCTTTGGTGCGGGCACCGATACCGCTTGGCGTCTGCTGCGTGAGCGAGTGCCTGCCTACGACCAGGACCGCTGGCTGGCACCAGACATTGCCGCCGCTGCCGCGGTATTGAAAGACCCGATTTTGCTGCACAACGCTTTTCCAGACCTGAACTGATTTCAACAACACCAGCGTGCCAAGGCGCGGCTCCCTAAAAGGTAGACGCGACGGACAACGGACATCTCCGGAGCGTCTGGTGAGTTAATAACAACTCTCAAAAGGAGCAAAAAAATGACTGCGCTAAACCTGATTCCCGGCCAACTGACCCTCGCCCAACTGCGTGACGTCTATCAGCAGCCGGTGAAACTGACCCTCGACAACAGCGCCTCGGCCCAGATCGAAGCCAGCGTTGCCTGCGTGGAACAGATCCTCGCCGAGAACCGCACCGCCTACGGAATCAACACCGGTTTCGGTCTGCTGGCCTCGACCCGCATTGCCAGCGAAGACCTGGAAAACCTGCAGCGCTCGCTGGTGCTGTCCCACGCCGCCGGTGTCGGCCAGCCGATCAGCGATGAGCTGGTGCGTCTGATCATGGTGCTCAAGGTCAACAGCCTGAGCCGTGGTTTCTCTGGCATCCGCCGTGTGGTGATCGACGCGCTGATCGCCCTGATCAATGCCGAGGTTTACCCGCACATTCCATTGAAAGGCTCGGTCGGTGCTTCCGGTGACCTGGCGCCTCTGGCCCATATGTCGCTGGTGCTGCTGGGTGAAGGCAAGGCTCGCTACAAGGGCGAGTGGATGGAAGCCACTGAAGCGCTGAAAGTTGCTGGTCTGACCCCGCTGACTCTGGCTGCGAAAGAAGGTCTGGCGCTGCTCAACGGCACTCAGGTGTCCACCGCATTTGCCCTGCGTGGCCTGTTCGAAGGTGAAGACCTGTTTGCTGGTGCCCTGGCACTGGGCGGCCTGACCGTTGAAGCGGTCCTGGGCTCGCGTTCGCCGTTCGACGCCCGTATCCATGCTGCCCGTGGCCAGAAAGGCCAGATCGACGCCGCCGCCGCTTATCGCGACCTGCTGGGCGAGCGCAGCGAAGTTTCCGACTCCCATGAAAACTGCGAGAAGGTACAAGACCCGTACTCCCTGCGTTGCCAGCCACAAGTCATGGGTGCCTGCCTGACCCAGTTCCGTCAAGCGGCCGAAGTACTGGCGATCGAATCCAACGCCGTTTCCGACAACCCGTTGGTTTTCGCCGCTGAAGGTGACGTGATCTCCGGTGGCAACTTCCACGCCGAGCCGGTGGCCATGGCCGCTGACAACATGGCATTGGCCATCGCTGAAATCGGTTCCCTGAGCGAGCGCCGTATCTCGCTGATGATGGACAAGCACATGTCGCAACTGCCGCCGTTCCTGGTGGCCAACGGCGGTGTGAACTCCGGCTTCATGATCGCCCAGGTGACTGCAGCGGCATTGGCCAGCGAGAACAAGGCGTTGTCCCATCCGCATTCGGTGGACAGCCTGCCGACTTCTGCCAACCAGGAAGACCACGTATCGATGGCTCCGGCGGCTGGCAAGCGCCTGTGGGAAATGGCCGAGAACACCCGTGGGATTCTCGCGGTGGAATGGCTGGCGGCAGCCCAGGGCCTGGACCTGCGCAATGGTCTGAAGACTTCGCCAAAACTGGAAAAAGCCCGTGCCATTCTGCGTAACGAAGTGCCGTTCTATGAGAAGGACCGCTTCTTTGCACCGGATATCAACGCTGCGAGCGAGTTGCTGGCTTCCCGTTGCCTGAACGAGCTGGTTTCGGCGAAGTTGCTGCCTAGCCTGTAATTGCCCCTTCGCGAGCAAGCCCGCTCCCACATGGATTGCGTTGAACCTGTAGGAGCTGGCTTGCCAGCGATTCGATTTTGCGTCGGATAACAATAATTAGGGACGAGAAATGCAACAGCCAGAAAAAGGTTTGAAACGCGGGCTCTCTGCCCGACATATTCGCTTCATGGCGCTGGGGTCGGCAATCGGCACCGGGCTGTTTTATGGATCTGCCTCGGCCATTCAAATGGCCGGTCCTGCGGTACTGCTCGCTTACCTGATCGGTGGCGCGGCGGTGTTCATGGTCATGCGCGCCCTCGGTGAGATGGCGGTGCACAACCCGGTGGCCGGCTCTTTCGGCCAGTACGCCAGCACCTACCTGGGGCCGATGGCGGGCTTCATCCTCGGTTGGACCTACGCATTCGAAATGGTCATCGTCGGCATGGCCGATGTCACTGCATTCGGTATCTACATGGGCTTCTGGTTTCCGGAGGTTTCCCGCTGGATCTGGGTGCTGGGTGTCGTTTCCATCGTTGGCGGCCTGAACCTGTGCAACGTCAAAGTCTTCGGTGAAATGGAGTTCTGGTTGTCGCTGCTCAAGGTCGCCGCCATCGTCGCGATGATCCTGGGTGGTTTCGGCATCATGTGGTTCGGCATCAGCTCGGCCCCCGGCCAAGCGACCGACATCAGCAACCTCTGGAGCCACGGCGGCTTCATGCCCAATGGCATGGGCGGTCTGATCGCTTCGTTCGCGGTGGTGATGTTTGCGTTTGGCGGTATTGAGATCATCGGCGTAACGGCAGGTGAAGCCAAAGACCCGCAGCACGTGCTGCCCCGGGCGATCAATGCTGTACCGTTGCGGATCCTGCTGTTCTATGTGCTGACGATGCTGGTGCTGATGTCGATCTTTCCATGGCAGCAGATCGGCAGCCAGGGCAGCCCGTTCGTGCAGATTTTCGACAAGCTGGGGATCAGCTCGGCGGCCACCATCCTCAACATCGTGGTGATCACGGCGGCGATTTCGGCGATCAACAGTGACATCTTCGGCGCTGGCCGCATGATGTTCGGTCTGGCCCAGCAAGGGCATGCACCCAAAGGCTTCGCGCGCCTGTCGCGCAATGGCGTGCCATGGATGACGGTCGTGGTGATGAGTGCCGCGTTGTTGCTGGGCGTGCTGCTGAACTACCTGATCCCGGAAAACGTGTTCCTGCTGATCGCTTCCGTCGCGACCTTTGCCACCGTGTGGGTCTGGCTGATGATTCTGGTGACCCAAGTGGCCATGCGCCGGTCCATGAGCGCCGAGCAGGTTGCACAACTGAAGTTTCCGGTACCGCTCTGGCCCTATGCGCCGGCGGCGGCGATTGCCTTCATGCTGTTCATTTTCGGCGTGCTGGGCTATTTCCCGGACACCCAGGCAGCGCTGATCGTCGGCGTGGTCTGGATCGTGTTGCTGGTGCTGGCTTACCTGACGTGGGTGAAACCGGCGGCGGGCCAGGCAGCCCTGGTGACGCAGGATCCTACTTTTTCTCATCGATAACCTAATGGAGGCCAAGGATGAAAACTCTCTGGCAACACTGTCACGTCGCAACCATGGCACAAGGCGTCTACTCGATCATCGAGGATGCGGCCATCGTGACGTCAGGAGCGCACATTGAGTGGATCGGCCCGCGCGGTGAGTTGCCGGCGGGCGAGTACCCGGCCGTCAATGATTTGAACGGGGCTTGGGTCACGCCGGGCCTGATCGACTGCCACACTCACACGGTGTTCGGCGGTAACCGCAGCGGTGAATTCGAACAGCGCCTGCAAGGCGTCAGCTACGCGGAAATCGCCGCCAGTGGCGGCGGTATCGCCAGCACCGTACGCGCCACCCGCGCAGCCAGCGAAGATGAACTGTTCGCCAGTGCCGCCAAGCGCCTGAAAAGCCTGATGCGTGATGGCGTTACCAGCATCGAAATCAAGTCCGGCTACGGCCTGGACCTGGCCAGCGAGCGCAAGATGCTGCGTGTGGCCCGTCGCCTCGGCGCCGAACTGCCGGTCAGCGTGCGCAGCACCTGCCTGGCGGCTCACGCCTTGCCGCCGGAGTACAAGGATCGCGCTGACGACTATATCGATCACATCTGCGCCGACATGCTCCCGGCCCTGGCTGCCGAAGGGCTGGTCGACGCCGTGGATGCGTTTTGCGAGTACCTGGCGTTCTCCCCGGCGCAGGTCGAGCGGGTGTTCATTACCGCCCAGGCACTGGGCCTGCCAGTGAAGCTGCACGCCGAGCAGTTGTCGTCGCTGCATGGCTCGAGCCTGGCGGCGCGCTATCACGCGTTGTCCGCCGATCACCTGGAGTTCATGACCGAGGACGACGCCATCGCCATGGCCAAGTCCGGTACGGTCGCGGTGCTGTTGCCCGGCGCCTTTTACTTCCTGCGTGAAACCCAATTGCCGCCGATGGAAGCCCTGCGCAAGCACGGCGTGAAAATCGCCATCGCCAGCGACCTCAACCCGGGCACCTCGCCGGCGCTGTCGTTACGCCTGATGCTGAACATGGCTTGCACCTGCTTCCGCATGACCCCGGAAGAAGCCCTGGCCGGCGCGACGATTCATGCCGCCACCGCGCTGGGCATGGCCGATACTCATGGTTCGCTGGAGGTCGGCAAGGTCGCGGATTTTGTCGCTTGGCAAATCGATCGCCCGGCCGACCTGTGTTACTGGCTGGGCGGCGACCTGGAAAAACGCGTCGTGCGCCACGGCGTCGAATCAAGTCTGTAGGAGATCTGTTGTGGATAAGGTTCTGAACTTCAAACAAGGCCGCGTACCGCTGCTGATCAGCATGCCCCACGCTGGCGTGCGCCTGACGCCTGCGGTCGAAGCCGGGTTGATCCCTGACGCGAAAAGCCTGCCGGACACCGACTGGCACATCCCGCAGCTTTACGACTTCGCCGCGGAACTGGGTGCAAGCACCCTGGCGGCCGAGTACTCGCGGTTCGTCATCGACCTTAACCGACCGTCCGACGACAAGCCTTTGTACGTGGGCGCGACCACCGGCCTGTACCCGGCAACGCTGTTCGACGGCATTCCGTTGTTCCGCGAAGGGCTGGAGCCTTCTGCCGATGAGCGCGCGACTTATCTGGAGCAGATCTGGACGCCATACCACAGCACCTTGCAGCAGGAACTGGCGCGACTGAAGGCCGAGTTCGGCTATGCGCTGCTGTTCGATGCGCACTCGATCCGTTCGATCATCCCGCACCTGTTCGACGGCAAGTTGCCGGACTTCAACCTCGGCACCTTCAACGGCGCCAGTTGCGATCCACAGCTTGCGACCCGACTGGAAGCGATCTGCGCGCTTCACGACAACTACACCCACGTACTCAACGGGCGCTTCAAGGGCGGGCACATCACCCGCCATTACGGCAATCCGGCCGAGAACATCCACGCGGTGCAACTGGAGTTGGGGCAGTGCACCTACATGGAAGAGTTCGAGCCGTTCCGCTATCGCCCGGATCTGGCGGAACCGACGCGGTTGGTGCTCAAGGAGTTGCTGCAAGGCTTGCTGGCCTGGGGTGAAAAACACTACAAGCGCTAAGCCTGACGCGTAACCCTGTGGGAGCGAGCTTGCTCGCGATAGCGGTCTGTCTGTTACATCTATGTCGACTTATCCACCGCCATCGCGAGCAAGCTCGCTCCCACAGGTAAGTGTTCATTTTGAAAGCGCGACGTAACAGTCGCCACCGTGCAAAACACGGTCGCCACAGGTCGCTTTTACCGCTCGTCTGCTGCGTAATGTTCTGGCCACGGTGCACAAAGACACCGGCCTCACAATAATCGCTGCCGCACGAGATGCTCTCTATGACAAGCACCAAAGGTTTGTTCGCCCGCTGTCTCTCAATCCTCTGCGGCACGGCTCTCCTGAGCACCAGCGCCCTGGCCGCTGACGACGCCTCCTGCAAAACAGTGCGCATGGGCGTGGTCAACTGGACCGATGTGATCGCCACCAGCGGCATGGCCGACGTGTTGCTCAATGGCCTCGGCTACGAAAGCAAACAGACCAGTGCCGTTCAGCAAATCATCTTCGCCGGGATCCGCGACAAGCGCCTGGACATTTTCCTTGGTTACTGGAAACCGGCGATGGACAAAAACATCGCGCCGTTCCTGGCCGCCAATCAGGTCAAAGTCATGGACAAACCGAGCCTGGCTGATGCCCAGGCCACCCTTGCAGTCCCTGACTATGTAGCAGCGGCGGGCCTGAAGACCTTCTCCGACATCGCCAGATTCAAGGATCAGCTTGGGGGCAAGATCTACGGCATCGAGCCGGGCAGCGGCGCCAACACCACGATCAAGACCATGATCGAAACCAATCACTTCGGCCTGAAGGATTTCAAACTGATCGAGTCCGGTGAAGCCGGCATGCTCGCCGCCGTACAGCGCGCCGTGAATCGCAAGGAGTTCGTGGTGTTCGTCGGTTGGACTCCACACCCGATGAACATCAACATGCAGATCGCCTACCTGACCGGCAGCGAAGACGTGTACGGCCCGAATGAAGGTGCAGCGACCGTTTCCACCGTAACCGCGCCGGATTACGCCCAGCGCTGCCCGAACGTCAATCGACTGCTGGAAAACCTGACCTTCACCGCCGCCCAGGAAAGCCAGTTGATGGTGCCGATCATGGAGCGCCAAACGGCTCAGGATGTCGCGAAAAAATGGCTGCGCGAGCATCCGGAAGATCTCCAGCGCTGGCTGGCGGGTGTCAGCAGTTTTGATGGCAAGGATGGCGTGACCATGGTTCAGGCCAGTCTGAAAAACTGACACCTTTCCAGATGTTTGCAAAACCTGCGGGAGCGAGCTTGCTCGCGATGGCGCCCTCACATTCAACATCTATGTTGCCTGTCAGTTCGCAATCGCGAGCAAGCTCGCTCCCACAGGTCATAAGTACGTCTTAAAAACCTGAACAGGCTTGCACCAGTCTTATGGCTCCTTATCCACTTTCCGAGCAGATGACGGCTTTCGTCGAGAAAACCGTCAGTTTCAACAGCACTGACGGCAGCCCCGACGGTCTGCGCCAGGCCTACAGCGAGATGTGCCGGGCATTTACCCCTGCACGCCCTGCCGGGTTGCACGTGGTCGATTTCGAGTTGGCCGGTGTTGCTGTTCGTTCCTATCAACCAGCGACCAGCGGTGCGTCGTGCGTCGTTTATCTACATGGTGGTGGCTGGGTGGTGGGGGACCTGGATTCCCACGACTTCATTTGCGCGGAACTGGCCTCGACCCTCGGCGTGTTGGTGATTGCCGTCGATTACCGTCTGGCGCCGGAACATCCGTTTCCGGCGGCCTTCGACGATTGCCTCAAAGTCTGGCGAGCACTGCGCACCGGGCCGTTTAAACTTGACCCTGCGCGTACGCTGGTGGTCGGCGACAGTGCCGGTGGCAACCTCGCGGCAGCGTTGTGCCTGGCGCTGCGCGATGCCGGCGAGCCGGTGCCGTGCGCGCAGGTCCTGATCTATCCGGGGTTGGGCGGCGATCAACGGCTGCCGTCGCGCAGTGAGTGCATCGACGCGCCGTTACTCAGCACCAGTGACGTCGATTGCTATCACGCGCTTTACCTGCAGGGCACCCGCCATCCGAACGCCTACGCCATGCCATTGCTTGCCACGGATTTCAGCAGACTGCCACCGGCATGGATCGCCGTGGCGCAATTCGATCCGTTGCGCGATGACGGCGTGCTGTATGCCGAGCGACTGAACGCTGCCGGTGTGACGGCGACGCTGTATTACGGCGAAGGGCTGGTACACGGTTGTTTGCGGGCGCGGGGGCAGGTAGCCGAGGTGGATGTGTTGTATGAAAGGTTGCTCGGATACCTGGCTGTAAAGCTCTGATCTACAGCAACCGTTTGTCGAGACTGTTATTTCTGACAGGTCATTAATTTTTTGCTTCACGTTAAAACACTTCTGGAACGCAGGCGATCGTGCCTGCCCACAGGAGCAAGAAAATCATGGCACGTACAAACATGGATACGAAGGATAGTGCGGCGGACTCTCGCGAACGTGCGGTGGCTACAAAACCGCCTGCCCCCGAAATGCTCTGGCCAAAAGAAGGTATCGAGCACGACGGAGGTTTTGTTCGTTGCGCAGGCACCTGCCTGGAAGGTGCCGTTGTCCAGATGTTGATCCTCCCTGATACCACATGGAAAGATGTGCCGGCGATCGGGACTAATTGGAGTCTTACGCTAGAAAAGATGGTGCCTGGAGTCCAGCGCCTCCACGTACGGCAAATCCTCGACGCTGCTATTTCAGATCCAACTCCAGTGCGCGAGATCATTGTGCGCGAGCCGTCCTCCAATGTACCCCCGCCGGTGGTAACCCTTCCGCTCGTCAACAGCCTTATGCCAATCAACCAGGAAGTGCGGTTCGAGGGAACCTGCGAACCAGGCGCGAGTGTGTACATCCGCGATGTCGACGAAACCTTGATCGGGGAAGCCAGCGTCACCGGCACCACATGGTCTTTTGAACACATCTGGACTAGTAGTGAAGTTGTCTATATCAAAATCGTACAGTCAGTAAGTAACGTGTTGTCTGACCCGACGGAGCGCTGGATTGGCGTAGGACTGGGGAACGACAGGATCGAAGTGACCGTGACGGAGCCTGAGGCCGAAAATGTCAATGTTCCCTTTGGAGGTTATCTTGATTTGGAGGGTACCTGCACGCCCTGTTCGAATGCGGGGAGTGTTATCCAGGTGGAGATTGTTCGAATTGGATTATATACAGGTTATGTAGTGGGCAATCGTTGGGTGGTCCGCCGCGTCGGACCATTTACTTCTCGTCCTCCTGAATTCGAACGCCTGATGGTTTATGTGCAAGATGGAGCCGAAAAGAGGATTCCGTCTCGTCGTGTCCCCCTCTTTGTCACCACTGAGCCGGTCGGCGTCAAGCCCCCTCCGCCATCGATCAGGGTGCCTGTATCAGGAGGCACATATCCCATCGGCGGCATGGCTATCGACGGTATTTGCGAAGTGGGAGCGACTGTCGAGCTTTTGGATGAAAGAGGTGTCAAGTTGAACGATGCATTAGTGGTGGATAACAAGTGGTACACATCGTTTACTTGGGGCCCAGGAGTTCATCGCATCAAAGCGTGGCAGAAGAAAGGCGACATTGTTTCCGAGCCAAGTGTACTCGTTGAGTTCACTGTGACGCCGTAGAATGGGTGATGTACTTGAGTTCATCATTCGATAGCGCCTGAACCAGGATTGCGGCTCAACGCTCCAAAAAACCGCTGTTTCAGTCGTGCGCTGAAATAGCGGTTTTCTTTATTGCATACGAATGCCTTCACAGGCTTCATTTTCGGGCGCGAGCCTGAGTGCGACAGGTATCCAGAGCCCTCAATCTCTCCAAGGACATGCTCATCGCTCCATTCGGGTTTATGATGCCCAACGGCAGAATAATAGAAGTCCCCCCAGGGATGACCTCGACCCCTTACGGAGTGCGCAATGCAGACTTTGTACCCGCAGATCAAACCCCACGCCCGGCACGATCTGGCCGTCGACGAGACCCACACGCTGTATGTCGACGAAAGCGGTTCACCGGAAGGTTTGCCGGTGGTGTTCATCCACGGCGGCCCCGGGGCCGGTTGTGATGCCCAGAGTCGGTGCTACTTCGATCCAAATCTTTATCGCATCGTCACCTTCGACCAGCGCGGTTGTGGTCGCTCGACCCCCCACGCCAGCCTGGAAAACAACACCACCTGGGACCTGGTCGCCGACCTCGAGCGGATTCGCCAGCATCTGGGCATCGACAAATGGGTGCTGTTTGGTGGCTCCTGGGGTTCGACCCTGGCGCTGGCCTACGCGCAAACCCATCCTGAGCGTGTGCACGGCCTGATCCTGCGCGGGATCTTTCTCTGCCGTCCGCAAGAAATCGAATGGTTCTACCAGGCCGGCGCCAGCCGCCTGTTCCCCGATTACTGGCAGGACTACATCGCGCCGATCCCGCTGGACGAGCGCGACGACTTGCTCACCGCGTTCCACAAGCGCCTGGTCGGCAATGACCAGATCGCCCAGATGCACGCAGCCAAGGCCTGGTCCACCTGGGAGGGCCGCACCGCGACCCTGCGTCCGAACCCGATGGTGGTCGATCGCTTCTCCGAGCCACAACGTGCCTTGTCGATTGCCCGCATCGAATGCCACTACTTCAGTAACAACGCCTTCCTGGAGCAGAATCAGCTGATCCGCGACATGGGCAAGATCGCCCATTTGCCCGGCGTGATCATTCATGGTCGCTACGACGTGATCTGCCCGCTGGATAACGCCTGGGAATTGCATCAAGCCTGGCCGAACAGCGAATTGCAGGTCATCCGCGATGCCGGTCATGCCGCTTCCGAGCCGGGCATCACCGACGCGCTGGTACGCGCCGCCAATCAGATGGCCCGGCGTCTGCTCGACCTGCCGCCTGAAGAAGCATGAAGGGCCTGTTGCAGCGGGTGCGCGGCGCGCGGGTCGAGGTCGCGGGCGAGATCGTGGGTGCCGTCGATCAGGGATTGCTGGTCCTGGTAGCCGTCGAGCCCGACGATACGCGGGCCAGCGCTGACAAACTCCTTAATAAGCTGCTTAACTATCGGGTATTCAGTGACGCTGAGGGCAAGATGAATCTGTCCTTGACGGATGTG
>Ga0247818_10001111_pt1 | contig 16883 bp, 14 predicted proteins | sample 13C_Glucose_Day1_FD_192424 | JGI IMG/M metagenome (GOLD analysis project Ga0247818, IMG submission 192424) | Soil microbial communities from agricultural site in Penn Yan, New York, United States - 13C_Glucose_Day1 | ecosystem: Environmental > Terrestrial > Soil > Agricultural land | place... | reverse complement strand
GTTCATCACCCGGTACACCGCGCTGCCGGCTGGCATCCGCTTTGATGATGCTGGCGTCCACGGCAAAGCCTTCGCCCTTGACCAGGCCGGCGTCCATGCAACGACGCAGCACTTCATTGAACAGCCAGCGAAACAGATCGCTGTCCCGAAAGCGGCCGTGTCGGTTTTTGGAAAAGGTCGAGTGATTGGGGACTTCATCTTCAAGGCTCAATCGGCAGAACCAGCGATACGCCAAGTTCAAATGGGCCTCTTCGCACAACCGCCGCTCTGAGCGAATGCCGTAGCAATAGCCCACGATCAACATGCGGATCATCAATTCAGGATCAATCGACGGGCGCCCAATCGGGCTGTAGAAGTCGGCGAGGTGATGGTGCAAATCGCTCAGATTGAGACACCGCGCCGCGATTAACACGGTGCGGTTCAGCGCCTGAACATCGTGTTCGGAGACGCTGCTCACCCCGGTCTTGCCGAGTGCCGGAAAAAGGTTTTTGTTAAAGCGTCGTGCAACTCGGCGTTGCCGTCTTTACGCGTGACTGTTGGCGCCGAGGCCAAATTGAACCAGTGGCGAGATATCACTGATCCAACCTGATTCTTTCGCGAACCATTGCCTGTGCTGGTTTTGTGCCGACTGGTGGTGGGGCAGTCTTTTGTCAGTACGTGGGTCAATTCGACATCGGCGCCTACAGTCGGGCAAATGTAATCGTTTTTTGCCGCATCATAGATGAGGCATGGTTATTGAAAGCCCCCTCAGCCTTGGCTTCAGAGGTCATCGGCTTGGGGACACATCGTGACAAGTCTGGATTTGTTCGTTTTTGAAGGCGACTCGTTTAGCTACCACCGACAACGTATCTGACGCTATCGCCTCGCGGGCCAGCTAGGTTATTGAGCTGAGTTGAGCGCCCGGAACCCACATTGGTCACCCTCCTGCGCAATGATCAAATAGTGCTGAGTATCGACCGCTGTCTGCTTCATAGCCAATGATTCCCGTGCCACGCGTCATCATGAAGTTGGTGTCTGGGTCGGTCAGTGAGACCTGTTTACCCGGCGGTTCGTCGACTTGGATTTCAATCGCTTAAAGCTGCTTTATTTGAATTTTCTTTGGCGATTTTCTCTTCCAGCAACACGGCGCTGGACAGGGAAGCTATTGGGTTCTTGCCGATCAGCAGCATCGAGTGCCGTCAGGTAACGGTTGATGCTCAATTTCTTCCATTCGCCGCTTCATTTTTGGCACCGACCCCGCACACCAGTACCTTCTTCCTCACTCCCAATCTCTGAGAATTCTAAAATCGATCTGTTGAGTGAGATATTATATTGACATGAATCAATAACTGTATGAATATTTCATTTAAGTGATATTTGTAAATCGCACAGCGATACGGAGATTAAATTGTACGATCCTCTGGTCAATCCTCATCCAGGCGTCGGAACGCCACATACCGCTTCCTATTGGGTGGATACCGCAGGTATCGCGCCTCAGGATGACGGTCCGGTCAGCAGGGACATGGATGTCGAGGTGGCGATCATTGGTGCCGGCTATACGGGACTGAGCTGTGCCTTGCACCTGGCCCGTGAGCACGGCGTTCGCGCAGTGGTTCTGGAAGCGAACCAGGTCGCCTGGGGTTGCAGTGGTCGCAACGGCAGCTTTGCCCGTATCTCCGGTGGTCGCGTTCCGCTGGCGGAGCTGATCCAGCGCTATGGCGCCACAGAGGCAAAAGCCTATTTCGATGAAATGTCGGCGGGGCTGAACACCGTGCGCGGGTTGATTCGCGAAGGCCAGATCGATTGCGACGTGCAGCCCGATGGTGTTTACAAGGTCGCCAGCCACGCCAGTCATGTCGACGGGCTCAAGCGTGAGGTGGGCCTCTATAACGATGTATTGAACTACGGCGCGAAGTTCGTCAGTGACGCGCAAGCCCATGCCGTGCATGGCGGTGCGGAGTCATTCGGTGCGCTGTACATGCCCGACGGTTTTTCGATGCATCCACTGAAGCTGGCCTGGGGGATCCACCGCATGGTCCGGGCAGCCGGGGTCAAGGTGCATGTGGGTTCGCCCGTGACCGACTGGCACAGCGACAAGGGCCGTCATCGCCTGGTCACCCCGGGCGGGGTGGTGACGGCTCGCCGGGTGGTGGTCGCCACCAATGGCTATACCTCCGGGGCGCTGAACAAGGCCACAGCCGGACGGGTGCTCCCGGTCCACTCGCAAATCATCGTGACGCGGCCTTTGAGTGCCGAAGAGAAACGACAGAGCCTGGTCGGCAGCGAATGCATGTTCGATACCCGCAATCTGCTCTCGTATTACCGCCGCTTGCCCGACGACCGCATTCTGTTTGGCGGGCGCAGCGCCATCACCGGTCGCGACGCGGAAAACCCCCAGCACCGACAAAACCTGCACGACGCACTGTGTCGCAAGTTTCCAGCCTTGCAGGGCATTGCGGTGGATTACAACTGGGGCGGCTGGGTCGCGGTGAGTGAAAATTCCTTGCCGTTCATTTGCAAGGTCCCGGGCCTGGACAATGTGTTTTCCGGCGGCGGTTATGCCGGTAGCGGCGTGTCGTTTTCCGTGCAGGCTGGCAAGCGCCTGGCGCAAATGGTGGCCGGTGATTCACAGCCCACTTCCATCGGTTTTCTGCACCAGTGTCCCAAGCGTTTTCCGTTTCAACCGTTCCTGCGCGTGGGGCAGCGGATGGCCTACGCCTGGTATCGCTTCAAGGATGCGCAGTAACCCGATGCACGAGGGATGGCAAGCGGTAGAGCGGTCGAGCACCCGCGTGGGGGCAAGGACCGGGTGGTAAAAAGCGGCAAGAGAGGATGACGAACAACGTCTCCCGATATAACAACAACCCAGTGGGCAGCAACGCCCGGCGTTCGATTCAACTGTCTAATTACAATAAGCTCAGGAGTTGAAAATGCGATCAATCAATAAACGAATAGCGGGCCTGGCGTTTGCCATGTCCTTGTGTTCCGTTGCCCAGGTGCAGGCGGCGGGTACGGTGACCTTTGCTGGCTGGGGAGGGGCATTGCAGGATGCTGAACGCAAGGCCTATCTCAAGCCTGCGGAAGCTGCGTTGGGGATCAAGATTCAGGAAGACAACATGGATGGCCTGGCGGCGGTGCGCGCCCAAGTGATGTCGGGCAAGCCGAAGTGGGACGTGGTCGAACTGGCCTCCAACGATTGCGTGATGGCGCAGGAGCAGGGGCTGACCGAGCCGCTGGATTACTCGGTGATCAGTACCGAGGGCGTGGCGGCGAATTTCTATGGCAAGAACTGGATTGCCAGCAATGCCTATTCCACCGTGCTGGCCTGGGCGAAGGATGCCGGCGAGACCACGCCGAAAACCTGGAAAGCCTTCTTTGATCCCGAAGTGAAAGCCTCGCGCTCCATGTACCGGCAGCCCTACACCACGCTCGAACTGGCATTGATTGCCGATGGCGTATCGCCCAAGGCGCTGTACCCGCTGGACGTCGATCGTGCCTTCAAGGTGTTGGAGCGCATCAAGCCGCAAGTGGTCAACTGGTGGCGCAGCGGCACCGACTCGGCACAGTTGCTGCGCAGCCGTGAAGTGGACGCGCTGGCGATCTGGGCGTCCCGGGTTGATGAGCTGAAGCAGTCCGGTGATGCCGTCGACTACACCTACGACCATGCCCTGGTCGACTACGACTGTGTGGTCGTGCCAAAAGGTGCACCGAACAAGGAGTTGGCGATGAAACTGGTGGCTGAAATCATGAAGCCTCACAGCCAGGCGACCCTGGTGACCCTGATCCCGAATCCGCCCATCAACGTCAAGGCCTACGATACCGGTATCATTCCCGCCGCGATGGCTGCCACGTTGCCGACGGCGCCGGCGAACATCGACAAGGTTGTATTCTTCGACCCGGTCTGGTGGCAGGCGCACCAGGCTGAAGTCCAGCGTCGATTCGACCTGTTCATCCAGAATTGATAAGGACGTCCCTATGAATTTCATCAAGAAAAACCTGCTGCAGGGTGCCGTTGCAGCGGTACTGGCCATGGGTGCCAGCGCCTCGGTGCTGGCGGACAGCCTGACCTTCTCCGGTTGGGGCGGAGCCTTGCAGGACGCCGAACGCAAGGCGTATCTCGAGCCCGCCGCGAAGGCGCTGGGTGTCACCATCAAGGAAGACAACATGGACGGCCTGGCCGCCGTTCGTGCACAAGTGATGTCGGGCAAGCCGAAGTGGGATGTGGTGGAACTGGGCAGTACCGAGTGCGCCCAGGCCCAGCAAGAAGGGCTGGTCGAGCCACTGGACTACTCGGTGATCGATGCCACGCATGTCGACAAGAATGTGGTCAGCAGCCACTGGATCGCCAGTCACGCCTACGCCACCGTGGTGGCTTGGGCTGAAGACAGCGGAGCCCCCGTGGCGAAGAACTGGCAGCAGTTCTTCGACCCGCAGGTCAAGGGCGCGCGAGCACTGTACCGCCAGCCCTGGTTAACCATGGAAGCGGCCTTGTTGGGTGACGGTGTGGCGCCCAAGGACCTGTATCCGCTGGATGTCGAGCGCGCAATCAAGGTGCTGACGCGCATCAAGCCTCAGGTGGTCAACTGGTGGAGCGCCGGTGCCGACTCGGCCCAGTTGCTGCGCAGTCGTGAAGTGGACTTCCTGGCGATCTGGAACGGCCGGGTCAGTGAGGTCAAGGGCAGTGGCGAGCCAGTCGACTACAGCTTCGACGGAGCGCTGTTGAGCCACGATTGCTTGATCGTTCCCAAGGGGGCGCCGAACAAGGCGCTGGCGATGAAGTTGATTGCCCAGATCATGAAGCCTGAAAGCCAGGCGGCACTGGCCACGCTGATTCCGTACTCGCCAGTGAACGCCAAAGCCTACGAGCTGCCGATCATTACCGAGCAACTGGCTGCGCGCCTGCCGACGTCACCGCAGAACATCGACAAGGTGGTCGCGGTGTCGCCTGAATGGTGGGTCAAGAATCAGGAAGCCGTTCGCCAGCGATTCGCCTTGTTCCTGGCCAACTGATCCGTTGCGAGCAAGTTGTGAAGTGGGGTGGGGCGCCCATGGCGCCCGATCTACGATAAAAAGGACGCGAAGCGTCCGATTTGTGCCGAGTGTGAGCATGTCCGAAGACCCTAAACTTTCGATGTCCATCGACATCGAAAACCTGACCAAGACCTACGATAACTTTGCTGCGCTGGATGATGTCTCGCTGTCGATCAAGAGCGGCGAGTTCCTGTCCTTGCTCGGCTCCTCCGGCTCTGGCAAGACCACGCTGTTGATGGCGTTGGCCGGGTTCGTTCGCCCCGATGCCGGCAGTATTCGCTTTGGTGGCCGCGAGATGATCTTCGAGCCTCCGCACAAGCGCGACGTCGGCATGATGTTCCAGAGCTATGCGCTGTTCCCCCACATGAACGTGTTCCAGAACGTGGCCTATCCGCTGAAGCTGCGCGGCTACAGCCGTGCCGACATTCGCCTGCGGGTCGAACAGGCGCTGGCCACCGTGGAGCTGGATCACCTGATCGAGCGCGGCATCACCGAAATGTCCGGTGGCCAGCGTCAACGTATCGCCCTGGCCCGCGCCATCGTGTTCGAACCCAAGATCCTGCTGATGGATGAGCCACTGTCGGCCCTCGACAAGCGCTTGCGCGAAACCATGCAGCTGGAACTGCGCCGCCTGCACGAGCGCCTGGGGATGACCGTGGTTTACGTGACCCATGATCAGCGTGAAGCCCTGACCATGTCGGACCGCATCGCGGTGATGAGCAAGGGGCGGATTCGCCAGGTCGACACGCCGATCAATCTTTACGAGCGCCCGTCGAACCGGTTTGTCGCCGAGTTCGTCGGCGAGTCTTCGTGCCTGCCTGTCACGCTGCAGGATGGCCAGGTGCGGTTTCAGGGGCGCCCGTTGCGCGCTTCCAGCGCCACCGCCGGGTTGAAAAACCCGAGCCTGGTGGTGCGTCCGGAAAAACTGCAGTTCGTGACGGCCGATGCCAGCGATTGCAACCTGTTGCACGGTCATGTCACCGATGTCATTTTCCAGGGCGAAAGCCAACTGGTGCAGATCGACCTGGGTGAGGGCATGGCCGTGGCCATTCGCCGGCCAACCCGCAGCTCCGCCAGCGACCGTCTGCCGACACGTGGCGAAGCCGTGGTGCTGGGGCTGCACCTGCAAGACACACTGGTGGTGGGAGACGAGCAATGAACCGGACCGAGCCGGGCGCACGCAATGCTCGCGAACTGCTCAAGGCCGAACGGCGCAACCGCTGGTACCTGTTCGGTTCAGGCCTGCCGGCGCTGCTGCTGGTCCTGCTGACGTTCGTGCTGCCGATCGGGTGGTTGTTCTGGCTGTCGCTTTTCGATGCCAATGGCCAACTGACGGTGGAGAACTACACCCGTCTGCTGGAACCGATCTATGTGCTGACGTTTGTGCAGACCTTCAAGATCAGCATCATCGTCACGGTCGCCTGCGTGCTGATCGGTTACCCCTATGCGTACTTCATGATCAAGGGGCCGCGCTGGCTGGCCAACCTGGCGATGGGGCTGCTGCTGGTGTCGCTGTGGACCTCGCTGCTGGTCAGGACCTACGCCTGGCTGATCATCCTGCAACGTCGCGGCATGGCCAATGACCTGCTGATGAGCCTGGGCCTCACTGACGTTCCCTTGTCGCTGGTGCATAACCTGACGGGTACGGTGGTTGGCATGGTGCACATCATGCTGCCGTTCATGATCTTGCCGCTGTTCGCGTCGATGAAGAGCATCGACCCGATCTACAACCAGGCGGCGGCGGCTTTCGGTGCATCGCCCTCGCGTGCCTTTCGCGATGTCTTTCTTCCGCTGTCGCTGCCGGGCCTGGCCGCCGGTGCCACGCTGGTGTTCGTGATCACCCTCGGGTTCTACGTCACCCCGGCCTTGTTGGGCGGTGGCAAGGTGCAGATGATTTCGATGCGGATCGAGAGCGACGTGTCGATGTACGCCAACTGGGGCGCTGCGTCGTCGCTGGGTGTGGTGCTGCTGGTCGCCACTTTGCTTATGTTGTTTATCGTCAAGAAGAGCGCGGGCCTCGGCCGGCGCAGCGAGTGAGACCATGAGCCGATTTAGACAAACCCTGACCGAGGTGGTGCGCGCCTCCTGGTTGTACGTGCTGGTGCTGATGACCATGCTGTTCCTGGTGCTGCCAACGCTGATCGTGATCCCGATGTCGCTGTCCGATGCACGCTACCTTAGCTTTCCGCCCAAGTCGTTCAGCATCGAGCCATTCTTCAGCTACTTCGCGTCGCTGGAGTGGCGCACGGCAACCAAGGTGTCGCTCATCACCGCGACGCTGACCATGCTGCTGGCCACCACCCTGGGCACGGCGGCCGCGTATTCGCTGCACGTCACCCAGTCACGTTTCTCGGGCGTGCTGCGCGGTCTGATGATGGCGCCGATGATCGTGCCCACGATCTTCATCGCCATTGGTCTGTTCTTCGTCTACGCGCGCTTTGACCTGAACAACACCATTCCCGGGCTGGTGCTGGCGCATACGTTGCTGGCCTTGCCCTATGTGGTGATCAACGTCAGCGCGGGGCTGCGCAGCTACGACATGACCCAGGAACAGGCTGCCTGTATCCTCGGCGCCAGTCGGTTGCGGGCGTTCTTTGACGTGACGTTGCCGCAGATCCGTTTTTCGGTGATCGCCGCCGCGATGTTCGCTTTTGCCATTTCCCTGGACGAAGCGGTGATCTCGTTGTTCATCAGCGGCGGTGACAGCTCCACCCTGACCAAGCGGATGTTCAGTTCGCTGCGCTCCGAGATCGACCCCTTGATCGCCGTGGTAGCGACGCTGATGACTCTGCTGTCGATCATCATGCTGTGCATCAGCATCATGGCGCAGCGCAAGGCCAAGAGGAATGCGGTATGAGCAACGGCAGTCTGCGCCTTGAGCGCGCCAGTACACAGGTGCTCGAGTTCTTCTGGAACGGTCGCGCCGTGCAGGGTCGCCAGGGCGAAAGCCTGGCGACGGCGTTGCTGGCTAACGGCATCCGCACACTGGCCTGGAGTCGCAAATCCCATCGACCGCTGGGCTATTCCGGCAGCTATGTCACCGGTGTCCTGGCCCGCGTGGACGGTGTGCCGAATGTGCGCCTGGACCTGGTGCCGGTGGCGGTTGGTGCGCGTGTGGAGATGCAGAACTGCTGGCCGGTTCCGGGGTTCGATCTGCTGCGCCTGTCGCGACTGATTCCTGCCAGCTGGATTCAGGGTGGTTTCGAACACACCAACCTGGTGCCCAGCGGTACGGCACTGTTCCAGCGCTGGGAGGCCATTCTGGCGTTCCTCGCGGGTGTGGCCAAGCCGGCTGAACGGTCAGGCGAAGTGCCGGTACCCATGGCGCGGCACTTGAGCGCGGATGTCCTGGTGATCGGTGGTGGGCCTGCCGGTTGCGCCGCCGCCAATGATGCGGTGGCAGCCGGACGCAGCGTGGTGTTGGTGACACGCGGTCATTCGTTGGCCCGTTATGTCCGTGCGGCGGGCCACGCTCGGCCGACGCTGGACGAGCGGGTACAGCTGGTCAGCGGTGTGGAGGTCTTCGGTGCCTACCGCGAAGGCGAGCTGCTGCTCGCGGCGCCCCATGACCCGGCGCAAGGAGCATTGGCCCTGGAGGCGGACGAGGTGATCCTAGCCAGCGGTCGTCGCGCCTGCCCACCGGTCGTTCCGGGGATGTGGTTGCCCGGCGTGATGGATGTGCGCACGGCGCTGATCATGGCCCATGAACAATCGGTGGCGCCGGGTGCGCGGGTCGTGGTGGTCGGCAATGGCGACCAGGAAGCGGTCGCCAGTCGCTTGCGCGAATTGGGCGTCACAGTGGTCGCCGCGCGACCGGTTGCCGATTTGCGCCGGGTCGTGGGGCGCAGCCGCGTGACGGCTGCATTGTTCGCCAGGTCGGTTGCCTGTGATGCCGTGGTGCACGCCGGGCCCTGGCTGGCCGATGCCAGCCTGACCTTCCAGAGCCGCGCCGAAGGTTTGCTGCAACTGCGCGAGCAACGCCAGAGCCGCCTGCGTGAAGTGGGGTCGGTCATGGAGGCCGATCAGTTGCTGCCGGTGGCCGCGTGCTCGCGACACAAGACGTTGTTGTGCCCGTGCTTCGATGTATCTGACCACGAGGTCGAGGCCTTGCTCGCACAGGGCATCACCGACCTGGAAGTGATCAAACGCCTGACGTCCTGTGGCATGGGGCCCTGCCAGGGGCAACCCTGCTGGGATGCTCTGCGCGCGTTGGTCAGTGCCCGCAGCGGCATCGCCCTGGCCGGGTTGGCCCGGCCGACGCTGCGTCCGCCGCGCCGTGCCTTGAGTGTCGCTCAGGCGGCTGGCCTGGCCCCTGTTGTCGAGCCATTGCAATGAACAACCTCAACCCGTTGCCTGGGAAGGCGTCGATCATCATTGTCGGGGCCGGTATCCAGGGCTTGTCACTGGCCTTCAACCTGGCCGAGCTGGGCGTGCGCGACATGCTCGTGCTGGACGCCGGTTACTGGCAGGGCGGCGCGTCGGGCCGAAACGGCACGCTGATTCGTGGTGCGTTCAGTTCGCCCGAGTGGACGCGCTTCTTCGCTCATTCCTGCCACCTGTGGCAGGGGCTGTCCAAACGCCTGGGCGAAAATGTCATGTACTCTCGCCGGGGTTACACCATGGTGGGCGAGCGCAGTGCCACGGCGGCGCTGCTGGATCGCACGCTTGAAGTTCACAAGGCCTGCGGCATCACTTCCAGCCTGCTCACCCCGGCTCGACTGCGCGAGGTGCTTCCGGCCCTGGCCCATGGACGGGTGAGCGCGGCCCTGCACCTGCCCGACAGCGGCGTGGCGCCGCACCATGCGGCCATGTACGCCTATCGGCAAGCGTGCGCAGCGCGCGGGGTGGACATTCGCTACCGCACCGAAGTCACCGCCATCGACCAGAGCGCCGGGCGAGTCTCCGGGGTTCGGGTGGGGGAACACTGGATTTCAAGCGATACCTTGGTGCTGGCCGGCGGCGCCGAGAGCAATCGCCTGGCGCAACTGGCGGGGGTGCCACTGGACGGTTACCCGATGCGCCTGGAGGCCATGGCGCTGGAGCCGACCCGCCCGCTGATCGGCCCTGCCGTGGCGCTGCTGGACCGACTCTGCTACATGCACCAGACCGCCCGTGGCGAAGTGGTGGGCGGTGCCGAAGTCGCCGAGCGACCGCAGCACACGCTGAATGCCGACGTACCGGTGATGGCGGCGACCGCGCGAGCGTACCTGGAGATGTTTCCGCAATTGGGTCACGCGCGCATCTTGCGTCAATGGGCGGGTCTGGTGCATATCTCCAAGGATTTCGGGCCATTACTGGGGGCCCACGAGGATTTGTCGGGACTCTTCGTCAGCGCAGGCTGGTGTTATGGCCATGCTGGTGCACCGGCGGCGGGTGAGTTCCTGGCCAAGGCCATTGTCAGCGGCGAAGTGGATGAGCGTATGCGACCCTTCGCCGTCAATAGATTTGAATGCAACCGGCCGGTCGTGGAACCGGGCATTGTCTTGAGTCATTTCGAATGAAACACCGTTTGAACAGCACCGTCACGCACGCGCCTGTCACGGCACCAACAAGGATAACCCCATGAGTTCCCTAGAAGACTCGCCACTCTTCATTACTGCTTTGTCCAAGGGACTGTCGATCCTGACGGCATTCCGTGCCGGGCGTCCGAGCATGAGCCTGATTGAATTGGCGCAAGCCACCGGGCTGAACAAAAGCACCGTGCAACGCTCGACCTTTACCCTCGAGGCGCTGGGCTACCTGTACAAGGAACCCGTGACCAAGCGGTTTCGCCTCGCGCCCAAGTCCCTCGACCTTGGCACCGGCTACCTGCAGACCAGCGAGCTGATCGAACGCGCCAACCCGTACCTGCACGAGCTCAACCGCGACGTCGAGGAGAGCTGCAACCTGCTCGAACCGTGCGGCCTGGACATGCTCTACGTGGCGCGTTTTCCCAGCCACAAGCAGATTGCCATCCATATGCCGCTGGGCCGGCACCTGCCGATGTACTGCACCTCGGCAGGTCGGGCGTACCTGGCCGCACTGCCGGAGGCGGAAACGGACGCGATTCTGGTCGCCTCCGAACGCCAGGGCTACACCGCCAGCACCGTCACCGAGCTGGATCAATTGCGCGCGATCGTCGCCGAGGCGCGTCGTGAAGGCTACGCCTATGCCCAGGAAGAGTATTTCGCCGGAGATATCAGCGTTGCTGCGGCGGTGGTGAATGCCGATGGCTACCCCCTGGGGGCCGTCAACATTTCGGTGCCGTTCAGCCGCTGGAACCTGGAGGACGCGCGCAAACACCTGGCGCCCAAGGTGATCAACACCGCGCGCAACATTGCCAGCGCGACACGCAGTTTACGTCCCGTGGGCTGACGCTCCGGGGAATTCTTTCGACCCGCACACCTGCCGCCGGCTCTGGCCTGCGGTATAGGTGACCACTTGCCCGAAAATTGGGTGGATGTTTCAGGAGAGAGCGATGAGTCAAACCATGAAGGCTGCCGTTCTGCACGCTGTCGGCGAACCGCTGCGTATTGAACAGGTACCGATTCCACAACCGGGCCCCGGCGAAATACTGATTCGCATCGTCGCCTGCGGCGTCTGTCACAGTGACCTGCATGCCATTGACGGCGACTGGTCGGCCTTGCCCACGCTGCCGCTGATTCCCGGCCATGAAATCACCGGCCACGTGGCGGCCCATGGCGAGGGTGTCAGCGAACCGGCGATCGGCACCGCGGTCGGCATGCCCTGGATGTACAGCGCCTGTGGCACCTGCGAGTTCTGTCTCGGTGGGATGGAAACCATCTGCGAACACCGCGAATCCACCGGCTACAGCAAGCAGGGCGGCTACGCCGAGTACATGGTGGCCCCGGCAGCATTCGTCGCCACGATCGAGCCGGATGTCGACCTGTACGCCCTGGCCCCCATTCTCTGCGCTGGCGTGACCACCTACCGTGGCCTGATGCGCTCGCGTGCCCGACCGGGGCAGTGGGTGGCCGTCATGGGCATCGGCGGGCTGGGTCATGTGGCGGTGCAGTACGCCATTGCCATGGGGCTGCGCGTGGCGGCCATCGATGTGGGTGCGGACAAGCTTGAACTGGCACGCAGCTATGGCGCCGAGTGCCTGATCAACGCCCTCGACAACCCGGTCGAAACCCTCAGGCAACAGATTCCCGGCGGCGTCCACGCCGTGCTGGTGACCGCCACCGCCAACGCGGCGTTCGAGCAGTCGGTGAAGATGCTGCGCCCCGGTGGAACGGCGGTGTTCATCGGCCTGCCCGGCGGCGATGCCGACACGGTGCGCGCTTCCATTTCCAGCATCAGCGGTTGGGAGCTGTCGATCACCGGTTCCAACATCGGTACCCGCCATGACTTGAACGAGGCGGTGTCATTCGCAGCCCGTGGCCTGGTCAAGGCGCAGATCAACCTCGAACGCCTGGACGATATCAACGACATTTTCGCCCGCATGCGCAAAGGCCAACTGGTCGGCCGCACGGTACTGCAAATCGCCTGATTCAACCCCTTTACTTAGCAGGAGTTACTCCCATGACCATCACCCGACTACAACCCAACCCCGGCCTGCTCAGCCACGCGCTGGTGCACAACGGCATCGTCTACATCACCGGGCAAGTGCCTGCCGACCGTACCCAGGACGTCGCCGGGCAGACCGCCCAGGTGCTGGCGCGCATCGACGCGCTGCTGGCCGAAGCCGGTTCCGACAAGTCGCACATCCTGTTTGCGCAGATCTGGCTCAAGCACGCGGTCCAGGACTTCGCGGCGATGAACGCGGTCTGGCGCGAGTGGGTGCCACAGGACGCGCTGCCGGCGCGGGCGACCGTCGAGGCGAACATGGCGGCGGACAATATCCTGGTGGAAATTGCCCTGCAGGCGGCCGTCAAGGCTTGACTGACCTTGCATCGGCCACACGGGCATTAGCCATTCATACCTGCCGGCGGGGTGAACCTGTTCGGCACTGGAGAGTTTTATGAGCAGTATCGTTCCCCATCTTATCAACGGTGTTCGCGTGCAAGGCATGGGGCGCACCGCGGATGTCTACAACCCGTCCACTGGCGCGGTGACCCGGCAAGTGGCGCTGGCCGACGGCGCCACCCTGCAACAAGCCATCGACGCGGCCCGCGCCGCCTTCCCGGCCTGGCGCAACACCCCGCCAGCGAAGCGTGCGCAGGTGATGTTCCGCTTCAAGCAACTGCTGGAGCAGAACGAAGCCGAGATCTCGCGATTAATCAGCGAGGAGCATGGCAAGACCCTGGAAGATGCTGCGGGCGAACTCAAGCGCGGCATCGAAAACGTCGAGTTCGCGTGCGGCGCTCCGGAGCTGCTCAAAGGCGACTACAGCCGTAACGTCGGGCCGCACATCGACGCCTGGACCGACCTGCAGCCGGTGGGCGTGGTGGCGGGCATCACGCCGTTCAACTTTCCGGCCATGGTGCCGCTGTGGATGTACCCGCTGGCCATCGTCTGCGGCAACTGTTTCATCCTCAAGCCCTCTGAGCGCGACCCCAGTTCGACCCTGTACATTGCCGAGTTGCTGATCGAAGCGGGCCTGCCCAAGGGCGTGATGAGCGTGGTGCATGGCGACAAAGAGGCCGTCGATGGCCTGATCGAGTCGCCCCATGTCAAGGCGCTGAGTTTTGTCGGTTCCACCCCGATTGCCGAGTACATCTACAGCGAAGGTACCAGGCGCGGCAAACGCGTACAGGCCCTGGGCGGGGCAAAGAACCACGCGGTGCTGATGCCGGACGCGGACCTGGACAACGCCGTCGGCGCGTTGATGGGCGCGGCCTACGGCTCGTGCGGCGAACGCTGCATGGCGCTCTCGGTGGCCGTGTGTGTCGGCGATGCGGTGGCTGACGCGCTGGTGGCCAGACTGGTGCCGCAGGTGCGCGCACTCAAAGTCGGCGCCGGTACCGCCTGTGGCCTGGACATGGGCCCACTGGTGACCGGCGCGGCGCGTGACAAGGTCAAGGGCTATATCGACGCCGGGGTCGCCCAGGGCGCCAGTCTGGTGGTGGACGGCCGTGACCTGGTGGTGGCCGGCCATGAAAACGGCTTTTTTGTCGGCGGCACGTTGTTTGACCGGGTGACCGCTCAGATGAGCATCTACACCGACGAAATTTTCGGCCCGGTGCTGTGCATCGTCCGTGTCGGCAGCCTGGAAGAGGCCATGCAACTGATCAACGATCACGAGTACGGCAACGGCACCTGCATCTTCACCCGTGACGGTGAAGCGGCGCGTCTGTTCTGCGATGAAATCGAGGTGGGCATGGTCGGCGTCAACGTGCCTTTGCCGGTCCCGGTGAGCTACCACAGTTTCGGCGGTTGGAAGCGTTCGCTGTTCGGCGACCTGCACGCCTATGGTCCGGACGGGGTGCGTTTCTACACCCGCAAGAAGGCCATCACCCAACGCTGGCCGCGCCGTGCCAGCCACGAAGCGGCCCAGTTTGCTTTCCCCAGCAACAGCTGAGTCGGCGCAATCCATTCAACAGGGTGAGGACCCGAAATGTCCTCACCCGGTGTCCCAGTCAAGGCGAGTGAAAACATGAACAACGCGCTCAAGTTCTACATCGATGGCCAATGGACCGATGCCCTGTCCGGCAATACCCTGGAGGTCATCGACCCCTCCACCGAACAGGCCTTTATCAGCATCGCAGTGGGCAATGCGCAGGATGTCGACAAGGCCGTCGCGGCGGCAGCCAAGGCAATCCCGGCCTTCTCGACAACCAGCGTCAGCGAACGCCTGGCGCTGCTCAAGGAGATTCTGCGGGTGTACAACCTGCGTTATGAAGACCTGGTCAAGGCTGTCAGCCAGGAAATGGGCGCGCCATTGCATTTCGCCCGTGACGCGCAAATCTGGAGTGGCCGCGCGCACCTGGAGTCGACCATCAGCGCTCTGGAAAAATTCCAGTTCAGCGAGTCGCACGGCAGCACCCGGGTGGTGCGCGAAGCCATTGGCGTATGCGCCCTGATCACCCCCTGGAACTGGCCACTGAACCAGATCGTCTGCAAGGTCGCCCCGGCCATCGCTGCGGGCTGTACCGTGGTGCTCAAGCCCAGCGAGATCGCACCGCTGACCGGGATCATCTTCGCGGAAATTCTCCACGAAGCGGGCGTGCCGGCCGGGGTGTTCAACTTGCTCAACGGTACGGGCCCCGACGTGGGCCAGCACATGGCAAGCCACCCCAAGGTCGATATGGTGTCGTTCACCGGTTCGACCCGCGCCGGGATCATGGTGGCGAAGGCGGCGGCCGATACGGTCAAGCGCGTCGCCCAGGAGTTGGGTGGGAAATCGGCGAACATCCTGCTGGAGGATGCTGACTTCGAGGTTGCGGTGGCCAAGGGTGTGCAGGGCTGTTTCTCCAACTCGGGGCAATCGTGCGATGCACCCACCCGCATGTTGGTCCCGGCTTCCCAACATCAGCGTGCGCTGCAGATTGCCCGGCAGACCGCCGAGAAAATGCTTACCGGCAGCCCGCTTGACGCCAGTACCGACCTCGGTCCGGTGATCAGCGAGGCGCAGTTCGCCAAGATCCAGGGCCTGATTGCCACCGGCATCGAGGAGGGCGCCACGTTGATAACGGGTGGCCTGGGTCGCCCGCAGGGCCTGGACAAGGGCTACTACGTGCAGCCCACCGTTTTCGGCGGTGTGACGGCACAGATGACGATTGCCCGGGAGGAAATCTTCGGCCCGGTGCTGGCGATCATTCCCTACGACAGCGAAGAGCAGGCCATCGAGATCGCCAACGACACCGTCTACGGCCTGGCGGCCTATGTGCAGTCAACCGACATCGAACATGCCCGCGCCGTGGCGGGGCGCATGCGTGCCGGCTCGGTGTATCTGAACTATCCGAGCTGGGATACCTTTGCGCCGTTCGGTGGTTACAAGCAGTCCGGTAATGGCCGCGAGTACGCCGGTTGGGGTATCCATGATTTCCTCGAGATCAAGGGAGTGGTTGGCTGGGGCAACTGACGTACGAGCCGGGTTATTTCAGAGGGGCGAGGCTGGGCTTATGAATTTATCCATTCATAGGCCTGGCCTCTCGTGGCCACCGCGGAATCAGCAAGCAACCATGGCTAGGTGAGTTCAGATCAGTGTCAGTCTCGGCAGGCGAGGCACCACGGTCTCGCACCTCGAATCCGATCTTGCCTTCGACCTTGGGAGACTTGGAATTGCGCGGTCGCTGTTATTCCGTTTTGGCCGGGTGACCCACGGCCAGGGAAAGATATGCCGGCTTTGCGGCAAGCTTTGGCGAGGGCGACGTCGGAAACACCATGTCGTGGGCCAATTTGATCATGGGTGTTTGCCATATTTTTTTGAACAGTTCCGCAACGGTGAAGCTCACGAATTTGTACATGCAGTCTGTCACCTTTGCTCATCGCGAATTTAAGGTCACAACACGGGTTGTCGCGGATGTTAAATTCCGGAGAGCGCTGGGTGCAACAGCCCTATGAGGGTGTCAGCGTCTCTGTCGCCGCGTACGCTGGAAAAGACAACATCGACTCGTTTGGCGTGTGCTCGTAAGTTGAGGACAGCACGGCACTGAGTCGATCGCCCAACAGGTTCCAGGCACACTTCTTCTCTTCGGCATAGTCGTGATGCAGGTAATGGCGCCTCACCCGGGAGCCGGCCAACACATGGTTTTGGCAGCGGTCGATGACGTCCAGGCTGACCCCCAAGGCCTGCATCATGGTCGCGCCCGTGCGGCGCAGGTCATGCGGCGTCCAGTCGCCGTTTTGGCCGTCGGCCAGGACCAGGGTATCGTCGTGACGCCGTCGTGAGAGGGCCTTGCGGTTTTTGAACCGGGCCTGGCGATCGCCGACCTGTTTACTCGCCACCTTTACGTCCACATGCCCATCATCCTGCTTGTTCGGAAAGC
>Ga0247818_10001109_pt1 | contig 16894 bp, 16 predicted proteins | sample 13C_Glucose_Day1_FD_192424 | JGI IMG/M metagenome (GOLD analysis project Ga0247818, IMG submission 192424) | Soil microbial communities from agricultural site in Penn Yan, New York, United States - 13C_Glucose_Day1 | ecosystem: Environmental > Terrestrial > Soil > Agricultural land | place... | reverse complement strand
GAGTTTTGCTTCGGTAAATTTACCTAACAAATTCAAAGCGTTACGTACCTCTGGATAACGCCTTGTTACCACCGGCAAGCAGTCATTTCGACTGTTTCCCTTGGGAACGGGGCGCACTTTAATGGGCGGCGAGTTACGTGTCAACAACGGATCGGAAAAAATTTCTGCCGTACTTACAGATACTTGCGGTACCAGCACCAGATACCACGGTTCTTCCGGGTCGACAGGGGTCAGTTTCTCCCCGATACCTTCGGCGAAAGCGGCGTGGCCACGCACGAAAACCGGGACGTCGGCGCCGAGGGTCAACCCCAGTGCGGCCAGTCGATCCTCATCCCAACCCAGTTGCCATAGATGGTTCAGTCCGAGCAATGTCGTAGCGGCATTCGAGCTGCCGCCACCGATGCCGCCGCCCATGGGCAGGATTTTCTCGATCCAGATATCGACACCCAGCGCACACCCGGATTGTTCCTGAATTTTTTTCGCGGCCTTGACGATCAGATTGCTGTCGTGGGGGACGCCTTCGAACTCGGTGTGCAGGTGAATGACGCCGTCATCGCGCAGGGCGTAGGTGATTTCGTCGCCGTAATCGAGGAACTGAAACAGCGTCTGCAATTCGTGATAGCCGTCTTCACGGCGACCGGTGATGTGCAGCATCAAATTGAGTTTTGCCGGAGAGGGCAGAATCAGTCGATTGTCCGGCATGTCATTGCCCCAGTTTGCGCGGTTGCCAGGTCTTGATCACCAGGGTGACGTCAAGATCGGTGCCGTGCAGCTTGATCCGCTCGGGCAGCCAGTAACCATTGAGCTGAGTGTATTGGGTGTATTCCACCTTCCAGCCATCCTGTTCCAGGCCGGCCAGGCGACTGTCGGCATCCAGGGTCAGGCGACTCTTGCTGTCAGGCGCGGGAAGTCCGCGGACCCACCAGGCCAGGTTGGACACCGGCAGCTTCCAGCCCATCTGTTCTTCGAGCAGGACTTCCGGGGTCGCAGCCTCATAGCGGCCCTGGTTGGCAACTTCCAGCGAAACCTTGCCCGGGCGTCCGGTCAGTCGAGCCGCGCCACGACCCAGCGGGCCGGAAAGGCGGATGTCGTAGTAATCCTGGCGCTGCAGCCAGAACAGCGTGCCGCTGCCTGAATCCTTGGGCGCGCGAATGCCGATCTTGCCGTCGATCTGCCAGCCATCAAGGCCCGCAAGTTGGTCTTTGTGCTCGCGCCATTGGGCGGGGTTACCATGACCCTCGACCGATTCACGGGCACCGAAACCCGCGCAACCGGCGAGCAGGGCGATGAAGCTGAAAACGATAATGTGGCGCAAAAACATGATTTTAAAGAGTCTCTGATCCGGTCAGGCGTTTGATGGTGCTGCGTAGCGCAGGGCTGTCAGGCTGGTCCTTGAGGAATTTGCCCCATATTTGCCTGGCTTCGCGCTGTTTGCCGTTGGCCCACAGGACTTCACCCAGGTGAGCGGCGACTTCCTGGTCGGGGAAGCGTTCCAGGGCTTGGCGCAGCAGGCGTTCGGCTTCGTCAAGATTGCCCATGCGGTAATTCACCCAGCCAAGGCTGTCGAGTACCGCCGGGTCTTCCGGAGTGATCCGGTGTGCCTGTTCGATCAAGGCTTTCGCTTCGGCATAACGGGTCGTACGGTCAGACAGGGTATAGCCGAGGGCGTTCAACGCCATGGCATTGTCCGGGTCGCGCTTGATGATCAGGCGCAGGTCTTTTTCCATTTGTGCCAGATCATTGCGCTTTTCCGCCTGCATGGCTCGGGTGTAAAGCAGGTTCAAATCATCCGGGTATTGTTGCAGGGCTTGTTCCAGGACTTTCCAGGCCTTGTCGCCCTGGTTGTTGGCGGACAGGGTTTCGGCTTCGATCAGGTACAGCTGGATCGCGTAATCGGGCTGTTCCTCGCGCTCTGCCGCCAGCTTGCTTTGGGCTTGGGCGGTCTTGCCGTTGTTCATGAGGATATCGGCCTGGCGCAATTGCGCCGGGAGGAAATCGTTGCCTGGGCCGACCTGGTCGTACTCGATCAGTGCGCCCTGCGGGTCATTGCGTTCCTCGGCGATTCGACCGAGATTCAAATGCGCCGAGTCGACGTGGCTGTCCCGCGCGATCAAGTCTTGCAAATAGCCCTTGGCCTCGTCCCAGGCCTTGGCTTCCAGGCAGACCAGTGCCAGGGAGTAACGCAAATCGTCGTCCTCCGGATACTGCTGGACCAGGCTCGAGAACTCGACCTTGGCGTCATCCATGCGGTCCTGCTCAACCAGCATGCGCGCATAAGTCAGGCGCAGGCGCTTGTCGTCCGGATACTTCTTGATGCTTTTTTTCAGTAGCGGCAGGGCTTCGTCGCCGCGATCCAGGGATTGCAGCAGGCGTGCACGCAACAGGATCGGCGCGATTTCGTCGTCTTCGGGTGGATGGTCTTCCAGCAGGGCCAGCGCACCCTTGGGGTCACCGTCCTGTTGCATCAGCAATGCCTTGCCGAAAATCAGCTGACTGTTGTTCGGGTGGCGCAGCAACAAATTGTCGAAACTTTTCATCAATCCGTTGCGGGTGTCCTGGTCGGTGTCGGCCGCAGACAGCGCAAGGAAATCGAAGTGGGTGTCGCCCTTGCCTTGCAGGACTTTCTCCATGTAGACCATGGACTCGTCATAGCGCCCCGCACGCGCCAGTTGCACGGCTGCGGCCCGTTGCGCCTCAAGGTCATCCGGGGCGTTTTTCGCCCAGATCAGTGCAGTGTCCAGGGCGGGCTGATCGGCGCCCAGGTACTCGGCAATGCGAAATGCCCGCTCGGAGATGCCCGGGTCCTGGGTGTTGATGGCCTGGGTCACATAGTTGTCCAAAGCCAGGTCGTAACGATTGCGCTGGCCAGCCAGTTCCGCGCTTAGCAGGCTGAAGACGGTATCTGCGCTGAACGAGCTATAGACCTTGGGCTTTTCAGGGACCGGGGTGCTGTCTTCTACCGGCGCAGCACCGTCCGGCGCCACGGGTGCCAAAGCCTGGCAGCCGCTGAGGAAGACAAAAGCGAGGAGCAACGCGGAGGATCTATTCATATAAGAGGAGGACGACTAACCTGCGGTCGGATCATCATGACACAAGCTTTCGGCCAAACATAACCGCCCCGGCATTTTCCAATGTGTAGGAGCCGGCTTGCCGGCGATAGTCGTTAGAGAAGAGGTGTTTTTACGGTAAAAGCGCGGGGCCTGTCAGTTCATCGCTTGCAAGCCAGCTCCTATAGGGGGTCAGGTAAACGAGAACCGCTCGCAAACCAGGGAGTCGTCTACCGGGGCAATAGATATCGAGTAGTTGTTCTCAATGTGTCGAAGTAGGACAATTGCCGGCTTCACGTCACCATCAGCGACTTTGAATGGCCTTCCTTGCACTCGGTATTAACCACAAGACTGCTTCAGTAGACGTCCGCGAGCGCGTGGCTTTTACCCCTGAGCAGCTGGTTGAGGCCCTGCAGCAGCTCTGCCGACTCACCGACAGCCGCGAAGCTGCGATCCTCTCCACCTGCAATCGCAGTGAACTTTATATAGAACAGGATCACCTGTCGGCAGATATCGTGCTGCGCTGGTTGGCCGAATATCATAAGTTGAGCTTCGAAGAGCTGCGCGAAAGCGCCTATGTGCACGAAGATGATGCGGCAGTTCGTCACATGATGCGGGTGGCCTCCGGGCTCGATTCGCTGGTGCTGGGTGAGCCGCAGATTCTCGGCCAGATGAAGTCGGCCTATGCCGTCGCCCGCGAGGCCGGCACCATCGGGCCATTGCTCGGGCGGCTGTTCCAGGCCACCTTCAATGCGGCCAAGCAGGTGCGCACCGATACCGCCATCGGCGAAAACCCGGTGTCCGTGGCGTTTGCCGCCGTCAGCCTGGCAAAACAGATTTTCAGCGACCTGCAGCGCAGTCAGGCCCTGTTGATCGGCGCCGGTGAGACCATCACCCTGGTTGCCCGTCATCTGCATGACCTTGGCGTAAAGCGCATCGTGGTCGCCAACCGTACCCTGGAGCGCGCGAGCACCTTGGCCGAGCAGTTCGGTGCCCATGCGGTACTGCTGTCGGACATTCCGGCGGAGCTGGTGCGCAGCGACATCGTCATCAGTTCTACCGCCAGCCAGCTGCCGATTCTGGGCAAGGGCGCGGTGGAAAGTGCCTTGAAATTGCGCAAGCACAAACCGATTTTCATGGTCGATATCGCCGTACCGCGCGACATCGAGCCAGAAGTCGGCGAGCTGGACGACGTTTACCTCTATAGCGTCGACGACCTCCATGAAGTGGTCGCCGAGAATCTCAAAAGTCGTCAGGGCGCAGCCCAGGCGGCGGAAGAGATGGTCGCGGTCGGTGCCGAAGATTTCATGGTCCGCCTGCGCGAATTGGCAGCGGTGGACGTGCTCAAGGCCTATCGTCAACAGAGCGAACGCCTGCGCGACGAAGAGCTGCAAAAGGCCCAGCGCCTGCTGGCCAACGGCAGCAGCGCCGAAGAGGTGCTGGTGCAACTGGCTCGCGGCCTGACCAATAAACTGTTGCACGCACCGAGCGTGCAGTTGAAAAAGCTCTCTGCCGAAGGTCGCCTGGATGCGCTGGCGATGGCCCAGGAACTCTTTGCCCTCGGTGAGGGCCCATCGGATAGCTTTTCGGATAAAAAACCGCAATGAAAGCGTCACTGCTCAATAAGCTGGACATCCTCCAGGACCGTTTCGAGGAACTGACCGCCTTGCTTGGCGATGGCGAGGTCATTTCCGATCAGAATAAATTCCGCGCCTATTCCAAGGAATACGCGGAAGTCGAACCGATTGTGGCTGCCTATAAACAGCTGCTCAAAGTGCAGAGCGACCTCGAAGGTGCCCAGGCACTGCTCAAGGACAGCGACCCGGACATGCGCGAAATGGCCGTGGAAGAAGTCCGCGAGGCCAAGGAGCAGTTGGTCACTCTGGAAGCCGATCTGCAACGCCTGCTGCTGCCCAAGGATCCGAATGACGGGCGCAACGTGTTTCTCGAAATCCGCGCCGGTACTGGCGGTGACGAGGCGGCGATTTTCTCCGGCGACCTGTTTCGCATGTATTCGCGTTATGCCGAGCGTCGCGGCTGGCGCGTGGAAATCCTCTCGGAGAACGAGGGTGAGCACGGCGGCTATAAAGAAGTCATCGCCCGGGTTGAAGGCGATAACGTCTACGGCAAGCTGAAATTCGAGTCCGGCGCGCATCGCGTGCAACGGGTTCCGGCGACGGAGTCCCAAGGGCGCATCCATACCTCGGCCTGCACCGTGGCGGTGCTGCCCGAGCCGGATGAACAGGAAGCCATCGAGATCAATCCGGCAGACTTGCGGATCGACACTTACCGCTCCTCCGGTGCTGGCGGCCAGCACGTCAACAAGACCGATTCGGCGATCCGCATCACCCACTTGCCGTCCGGTATCGTGGTCGAGTGCCAGGAAGAGCGTTCGCAGCACAAGAACCGTGCCCGGGCGATGTCCTGGCTGTCGGCCAAACTCAACGACCAGCAGACCAGTGCCGCCGCCAACGCGATTGCCAGCGAGCGCAAGTTGCTGGTCGGTTCCGGTGACCGCTCCGAGCGTATCCGCACCTACAACTTTGCCCAGGGCCGGGTCACCGATCACCGGGTCAACCTGACGCTGTATTCCCTCGACGAAATCCTCGCCGGCGGAGTTGATGCGGTGATCGAACCGTTGCTGGCCGAGTACCAGGCCGATCAGTTGGCGGCAATAGAATGACGATCATTGCCAGCTTGTTGCGCGCTGCCGATTTGCCCGACTCGCCCACGGCGCGCCTGGATGCCGAACTGTTGTTGGCCGCGGCACTGGGCAAGTCCCGCAGTTTCCTGCACACCTGGCCCGAACGCATCGTCCCGAGCGAGGCTGCGCTGACGTTTGCCGAGTACCTGCAGCGTCGTCGTGGCGGCGAACCGGTGGCCTACATCCTCGGGCAACAAGGTTTCTGGAAGCTCGATCTGGAAGTGGCGCCACATACGCTGATCCCGCGTCCCGACACCGAACTGCTGGTGGAAGCCGCACTGGAACTGTTGCCGGCCACCCCCGCCAAAGTGCTCGACCTTGGCACCGGCAGCGGCGCGATTGCCCTGGCCCTGGCCAGCGAGCGACCGGCGTGGAAAGTCACTGCCGTGGACCGGGTGCTGGAAGCTGTCGCCCTGGCCGAGCGCAATCGCCAGCGTCTGCACCTGACCAACGCTACGGTGTTGAGCAGTCACTGGTTCAGCGCCCTGGTGGGCCAGCGTTTTCAATTGATCATCAGTAATCCGCCGTACATTGCGTCTGCCGATCCTCATCTGGTGGAAGGTGATGTGCGCTTCGAACCGGCCAGCGCCCTGGTGGCGGGCGTCGACGGGCTCGACGATTTGCGTCTGATCGTCGCCCAGGCCCCGGATCACCTTGAAACCGGAGGCTGGCTGATGCTCGAACACGGTTACGATCAAGCCGGGGCAGTGCGCGACTTGCTGCAGAGCCGCGGTTTTGAAGAGGTCCACAGCCGCACCGATCTGGGCGGTCACCAACGCATCAGTCTGGGGCGCCTGCCGTGCTGAATGATCAGGAATTGCTGCGCTACAGTCGGCAGATTCTGCTGCAACACATCGACATCGACGGTCAGTTGCGACTCAAGGAAAGCCGCGTGCTGATCGTCGGGCTGGGTGGCCTGGGCGCGCCAGTGGCGTTGTACCTGGCTGCCGCCGGAGTGGGTGAGTTGCATCTGGCGGACTTCGATAGCGTCGACCTGACCAACCTGCAGCGCCAGATCATTCACGATACCGACAGCGTCGGCATGAGCAAGGTCGATTCGGCGATCAAGCGCCTGAGCGCGATCAACCCCGAAATCGGCTTGATCGCCCATCGTGCGGCACTCGACGAAGACTCCCTGGCCGCTGTCGTGGCTGGCGTGGATCTGGTCCTCGACTGTTCCGACAATTTCTCCACCCGCGAAGCGGTCAACGCCGCTTGCGTGGCGGCACGCAAACCGCTGGTCAGTGGTGCGGCGATTCGCCTTGAAGGGCAGTTGTCGGTGTTTGACCCGCGTCGCGAGGAAAGTCCGTGCTACCACTGTTTGTATGGGCATGGCAGTGAAGCCGAATTGACCTGCAGCGAAGCAGGCGTGGTCGGGCCGCTGGTGGGGCTGGTCGGCAGCCTGCAAGCCCTGGAAGCGTTGAAGTTGCTGGCCGGTTTCGGCGAGCCGCTGGTGGGGCGCCTGTTGCTGATCGACGCACTGGGCACGCGCTTTCGAGAGCTACGGGTCAAGCGAGATCCGGGCTGCAGCGTCTGTGGGTCGAAACATGCGTGAAGCGCCGATCGGCGTGTTCGACTCCGGCGTCGGCGGGCTCTCGGTACTGGCCGAGATCCAGCGTTTACTGCCCAGCGAGACGCTGATGTACGTCGCCGATTGCGGGAATATTCCCTACGGTGAGAAAACCCCGGAATTTATCCGACAGCGTTGCAGCGTGATGGCGGATTTCTTTCGACAGCAGGGTGCCAAGGCCCTGGTGTTGGCCTGCAATACGGCAACCGTTGCCGGCGTCGCCGACTTGCGGCGCGACTATCCGCAATGGCCCATCGTCGGCATGGAGCCTGCGGTCAAGCCGGCCGCCGCCGCGACCCGTAGCGGCGTCGTCGGTGTGCTGGCCACCACCGGCACCTTGCAGAGCGCCAAGTTCGCCGCGTTGCTTGATCGTTTTGCCACCGATGTGCGGGTTATCACCCAACCCTGTCCCGGTCTGGTCGAACTGATCGAGAACGGTGACCTGCACAGCGCGGCCCTGCGTCAGTTGCTTGCCGGTTACGTCGAGCCGCTGCTGGCCGCCGGCGCTGACACCCTGATCCTGGGCTGCACTCATTATCCGTTCCTCAAACCGCTGCTCAAACAGATGATCCCCGAAGACATCAGCCTGATCGACACCGGTGCCGCTGTCGCCCGGCAGTTGCAGCGCCTGCTCAGCGAGGGCGATCTGCTCGCCGACGGACCTGCACGTCCAGCACAGTTCTGGACCAGTGCCGACCCGGCACATTTCAGAAATATCTTACCAATACTGTGGAATACGTCCGGCATTGTGCGTAGCTTCGACAGGTAGGCACATTCCGGGGGAAAGTAAAGTCGGAGTGAACTCCTGATTGAGCGCCGACTTCTATAGCTTTGATTGCTGGGCACCAAAAAACCATACGAAATCGTTCGGAAAGGGAAGTTTCTAGTGAAGCGACTATTCTGCTTGGCCGCGATTGCGGCCGCACTAATGGGGCAAAGTTTTACCGCGCAGGCGACAGGTGTTGAGTTCTCGGTTGGCCAGACCGGCGAATCAACCATGACTTACCGCCTGGGCATGCAATCGGATTGGGACCAGAGCTGGTTACAGAGTGATGTCGGTCGTTTGACCGGCTACTGGAGCGGCGCCTACACCTACTGGGATGGTGAGGAGACCTCGAGCAACCACAGCCTGTCGCTCTCCCCGGTGCTGGTTTACGAATTTGCCGGTGACAGCGTCAAACCCTATGTCGAATTCGGCGTCGGTGTGGCGTTGTTCTCCAGTACCGAAGTCGAAGGCAACGATCTGGGCAGTGCCTTTCAGTTCGAAGACCGTTTCGGTGTCGGGCTGCGCTTTGCCGGTGGTCATGAAGTGGGTGTTCGTGCAACTCACTATTCCAACGCCGGGATCACAAGTCCAAACGATGGTATAGAAAGTTACGCGTTGCACTACACCATGCCGCTGTAAGACGAGACTCGATTAAATGTGGGAGCGGGCTTGCTCGCGAAAGCGGATTAACATTCAACACTGATGTGACTGACACACCGCTTTCGTCGCAATGCCGTTGGGAGCAAGCCCGCTCCCACATTCTCGTTTAGCGATACGCCGTAGAAATCCCCTGGCGCTCCTCGATGCATTCCGGCGCCCCCATCTCGAACTCCCGGCAGATCAGCGGGCGCTTTTCGTAGATGGTGCACATCATCGTGTTGCGATCCAGGGCTGCGCACCAGCCGTCATCCAGGCGCAGCATGACTTCCCCGCCCCAGTCATCGGTATCGATGAAGCGTTCAGGCACACCCGTGTCGGTGATCAGCATGACTTCGAGCTGACAGCAGCAGGCTGCACAGGTCGAGCAGGTGATTGCCGGGTCCGCGATTTGCGTGTGGGGGATGGTATTCATGGCGCGCAGTGTAAGTCAGTCATCGGCTGCTGTGTAAAAGCACTGACGGACGCCCGTCCGGGCGTTCACGCATCGCAGCGACCTCATGGCTGCGTCACGGGGTGAAAGGTCGTCGGGATGGTTTATGGCCGGTCCATGATCGGCGGATTACTGCGCACGATGCGATTGCCGATCGCCAGTTTTACCCGTGCAGGCAAGTTGGAAAGTGGCCAGAGGGTAGCCATGAACGCTGCGGGGAAGGCAATTTCCGCCGGGCGTTCGCTGAGTTTTTCGAAGAGGTATCGCGCGGCTTTGTCCACCGTCCAGCTCAACGGCATGGAAAAGTCGCGGCTGGCGGCCAGCGGCGTTTCGACAGTGCCAGGGTTTATCACCGTAACGTCGATGCCTTCCGGGGCCAGCTCAATGCGCAGGGAGTCGAACAGGTAGGGCAAGCCGGCCTTTGAGGCGCCATGAGCTTCCGCTCCGGGCAAGGGCAGGTAGGTGACCGAACTGGCCATGCCCACCAGATGCGGTGTGGTGCCGGCCCGCAACAGGGGCAGGGCTGCTTCGGCACAAAAACTGCTGGCCAGCAGGTTGGTACGTATCAGATGCTCGACGATCGATGCGTCGAACTGCCTGGCGTCCACGTACTCGCAGGTACCCGCATTGAGGATGAGCGTGTCCAGTGAGCCCCATTGCTCTGCGATCTTCTCGCCGATTTCGCGTACGGTCTGACTGTTGGTCAGGTCCCCGGCCACCACCAGCACTTGTCCTGGAAAACGTTGCGCCAACGCATTCAGTGGCGCTTTCGAGCGGGAGCTGACAGCCAGTTGCGCGCCGGTTTTGAGAATTTCTGCGGCCAGTGCGGCGCCAACACCGCTGCTCGCTCCGGTCAGCCAGTATCGTCGTGCGGGTGTTCGACTCATTCAGATCTCCTTTTCTGCCAGGCGGCAGGGAGGGCCGCCTGGCGCAGTCGTTTTTTTGCCAACTTGGCGAACCGTTGAAGGCAACTACTCATAGTCACTGCCGACCGGATCGGCGCAGTCTTGTCGTGATGGCAGATTCCTGAAGGCGCTCAGGGCACGCTCGCGGGACGTGCTCAGATTGACGATCGGTGGCGGGTAGTCCGCGACACCAAACAAGCCACGCGCAGCAGGGTTGTGCACATCCTTTCGGTCCAGTTCAGTCAGCTGCGCAAGCCAGTGCCTGATGAACACGCCATTCGGGTCGAATTTTTCCGACTGGCTCAGCGGATTGAAAATCCGGAAGTAGGGCGCGCAATCGGTGCCGGTGGATGAGCTCCACTGCCAGCCGCCGTTGTTCGCGGCCAGGTCACCATCGATCAGGTGACGCATGAAAAAGCGCTCGCCTTCGCGCCAGTCGATCAGCAGATTCTTGCTCAGGAACATTGCCACCACCATGCGCAGGCGGTTGTGCATCCAGCCGGTTTCGTGCAGTTGGCGCATGGCGGCATCAATGATCGGCAACCCGGTGCGTCCCGACTGCCAGGCCGCAAGGTCCGCGGGGGCGTCGCGCCAGGCCAGGGCTTCGGTTTCCGGGCGGAACGCGCGGTGCCGGGAAACCCGTGGGTAGCCCACCAGGATGTGTTTGTAGAACTCGCGCCAGAGCAATTCGTTGATCCAGGTAATGGCACCGGGTTTGCCGCTCTCGAACTCGCCGTGATTGCTTTGCAGGGCGGCGTGCAGGCATTGGCGTGGCGAGATCACACCGGCGGCGAGGTAGGCCGAGAGTTGACTGGTGCCGGGTTTCGCCGGGAAGTCCCGGTCGCTCTGGTAGTGCTCGATCCTGGCATCGGTAAAGCTGTCGAGGCGTCGTTGTGCTTCAGCCTCGCCGGCCGGCCATAGGTTGCGCAAACTGTCACTGGGGGGCGCAAAGCCTTCGATATGTTCGGGGATCAGGTCGCTGACAATATTCATCGACGGTTGCGCCAGCGGCGCACGCACCAGGCCCGGCAGCGAATGGTGCAGGCGGTCGTAACACACCTTGCGGAACTGGCTGAAAACCTGGAAGTAAGTACCGGTCTTGGTCAGCACGCTGCCTGGCTTGAACAGCAACTGGTCGAGGTACGCGCGAACCGTAACGCCTTCGTTGGTCAACGCCCTGTCTACGGCAGCATCCCGCCGGCTTTCATTGACGCCGTATTCTTCGTTGAGGTGCAGCGTATCGATCTGCAACTGCCGGCACAGCTCCAACAGAACGTTCGGCGCGTCATCCCAGCGTGTGGCCTTGCGTATCAGCAGGGGAATGTTCAACGCGGCCAGCGCATGGCTCAACGCGCGCAGGTTACGCAGCCAGAAGTCCACTTTGCAGGGCGCGTCGTCATGCTCCAGCCATTGCTCCGGGCTCAATAGATACACCGCGACAACGGGGCCGCGAGCAGCCGCGGCCGAGAGGGCGGTGTTGTCATGTACGCGCAAGTCGCTGCGCAGCCAGATCAATTGCATTTTGCAGTCCGCTCGATTCATCAGATGAGCCCACACTGAATCAGCGCCCGATGTGCCGATAACGGATCTTCGGCCAGGTACAAATCAGCGATACCGGTGGTGCTTGCGGACAACTCGGCGTGGTGGATGCATACCGTTGGTCCGGCAATCATTTTTGTGCAGCCCACGCCTTTCAACAGTCGCGGCAGCTGTGCCAGGTTCATGGCCTTGCTGGAATACAGCAGGACGCCACGGGGTTGTAGATGTTCGACGGCCAGCGTTAGTTCACCGGCAGGCAGCGGCCAGTCGAAAACTTCCACCGGGCAATCGGCACTGCTGATCAACCAGGCGGCAAGCCACAAATGAGGCTCCAGTGGCAGGTCCGAATGGTTGATCAACAACAGTGGCGCGGTGCGCAACTGGCGATTGTTATGGTAGATGCGCGCACCGAATTTGCTACGCAGCCAGGAATAAAAAAATACCCGCTCCATCTGCGCACCGAACTGGCCCTGCCAGCGCTGTTCCAGAACCGCCAGCAATGGCATCAGCAGTTGCTCGCACAGCGTTCGCGGCGGATACAGCGCCATCGACTGATTGACCGTGTCATCAACGACGCGCTCGTCGAGTCGGGTGACCGCTTGCACCAGTGTTTGCAGCAATATGTGCCAATCGTTGTCAACGGACTCGCTGAACGCCAGCGGCGTGTCGAGCAGCTGTTTGACCTGGCTGACCGCCACGCCGCGATTGAGCCAGGTAAGAATGTTGTGGATGCGTTCTACATGTTCGGCGCAGAACAGACGATGTCCTTTGGGCGTGCGTTGCGGGACGATCAGACCGTACCGCCGTTCCCAGGCACGCAAGGTCACGGCATTGACTCCGGTTTGGCGTGCCACCTCGCGAATCGGCAACCAGCCATCGTCCAGGGATTTTTTGAAGTCATCGCCAAGGTCTTCGCTGGCGCTGGTATCGACAGTGTTTTTCATTAAATGGCATTTCGCAGGCTGAGATATTCCGGATACGGTTGCAGGTAAACCTGCTGTGCAATGTACGGGTCCGGGTGTTGGCGAAAGTAATGCTTGAGCAGCGTCATCGGCACCACCAGCGGCACGATGCCCAGGCGGTATTGACTGATGACGTACTGCACTTCTTGTTTGTCCTCGGCGCTGATCGCCCGTTTCAGGTACCCGCTGATGTGTTGCAGGACATTAGTGTGGGTGCGGCGAGTGGCGCATATTTTCAAAGCAGCCATCAACTCGCTGAAGTATCGTGGGCCGATTTGTTGCGGATCGGTGTCGCCCATGCTGCCCAGCAGATTACCCAGCACTTTGTATTGCACCGGGTTGTGGGCCATCAGCAGGTACTTGTAGTGCGAATGAAAGTCTGTGAGTGCGCGCCGGGTCAGGCCTCGCCCCAGCAATTGCTGCCAGGCGCTGTAGGCGAACACTCGGGTGATGAAGTTCTCCCGCAGCACCGGATCGTTGAGCCGGCCGTCCTCTTCCACAGGCAAGTCGGGGTGCAGGCTGCAGAAGGCCCGAGCGTAAATCCCCTGGCCGTCATCGCCCTGCGAAGTGCCATTGGTGTGGTAGACCTTGACCCGATGCAGCCCGCAGGAAGGAGATTTCTGCATGAAGATGTAGCCGCAGATGTCATTGAGTTCCGCAGCCATTTTCCGGCCATAGGCGGCCAGCGGTTGGGTCACGTCGAGAGACTGATCGACCGAGCCTCTGGCTTCGGGTTGCTCCGCGCGTCCTACCAGCCTGATCGGCTGGCGTGGAATGCCCAGGCCAATGGCGACTTCCGGGCAAACCGGGATGAAGTCGAAGCAGTCAGTGAGGGTGCGGGTGCACAGCCGGGATTCCTTGTGTCCGCCGTTATAGCGCACATCGAACCCCATCAGGCAGGCGCTGATGGCGATTTTCGGTCTCGCGGGAGTGGGGAGCATCGGCGTACCTCGAATCCAAACCTGTACAGCCACGAGGATCTGTACAACATTGTTACATCTTAGATTCGAAGCTGTACAAGTCAAACTATATGTACAAGTTTTTTGGATTGATCAACGCCCCCTGTAGGAGCAGCCTTCGGTAGCTCCTACACGACCATCCGTATTCGCATACACACCCATACACCTGCGGCAACGGATCATTGCAGATGCTCATGCAACCGGCGGGCGGCTTCCTGGCCGCTGAGCCAGGCACCTTCGACTCTCCCGGACAGGCACCAGTCGCCACAGGCATACAGGCCCAGGTCGGCGTCGGCCAAAGTGCCCCATTCGTGACTGCTGGCGGGGCGGGCGTAGAGCCAGCGATGGGCGAGGCTGAAGGTAGGCGCGGGCATGGAGTCGTGCAGCAATTCGGCGAACGCACCATGCAATTGTTCGATCACTGCCTCTTTAGACAGGTCGATGTGCTGGCGGCTCCAGGCGCTGTTGGCGTGCAGCACCCAAGTATCGAGGCTGTTGTCGCGTCCCGGTTTGCTGCGGTTGCGGGCCAGCCAGTCGAGTGGGCTGTCCTGGACGAAGCAGCCTTCCATGGGCGTTTCCAGCGGCGTATCAAAGGCGAGGGCGATGGCCCAGGTCGGGTCCATTTTGACCCCGGCGGCGGCTCCGGCGAGTTTCGGCGCGGAGGCCAGCAGCGCCGTGGCCTGAGGGGCTGGCGTAGCGACCACGACATGACTGAACGGCCCGTGGGTGAAGCCTTCGGCGTCCTGCAGGTGCCAGTGTTCTTCGCCGCGATAGACCTCGGTGATCCGGCAGGCGAAATGCACCTCCAGGTCGCCGAGCAGGGCGCGGGTGATCGCGCTCATGCGCGGTGTGCCAACCCAGCGTGTCTGCTCGTCCGGCGACAGATTGAGCTGGCCGCCATGGTAGGTGTACAGCTGCGGTGTCCATTCGGCTACCCAGCCGTTGACTTGCCAGCGCTGAACTTCTGTTACGAAGCGGCGATCGCGGGCAGTGAAATACTGGGTGCCCATGTCCAGCGCACCCGCATCGCTGCGTTTGCTCGACATGCGCCCGCCACTGCCGCGGCTTTTATCGAAAAGTTGAACCCTGTGCCCGAAGTCCGTCAGGGCCTGGGCGGCGGAGAGTCCGGCAATGCCGGTGCCAATGATTGCGATAGGTACAGTCATAGGGGCCTCGTTTACCTTTCTGTACAGACTACGCCGGGCTTTGAACCTGTACAATATTGTTTTTTGGTATAACTTTTAGCGTTCTCGTTCTGACAGCTTGGCCTATTGTTAACCATAGCGCCTGCTCGATACCAAAGATCCCTGCTTATAAAAATAGACTAACGGACAGGGTAAAACGCCACGCGAGGAACAAGTCATGCACATATTGCTGACCGGCGGTACTGGTCTGATAGGACGTCAGCTCTGCCGGCTGTGGTTGAGCCAGGGACATCGTCTGACCGTCTGGAGTCGCAAGCCTGAAACAGTCGCGAAAACATGCGGTGCTCAAGTGCAGGGAATTGCCCGGTTGGAGGACGTCGGGCAGGAACCGGTAGATGCCGTTATCAATCTGGCGGGTGCGCCGATTGCCGACCGGCTCTGGACGCACAAACGCAAAGCCGTGTTGTGGAGCAGCCGTATCACGCTGACCGAAACCCTGCTGGCCTGGCTTGAGACTCGAGAGCACAAGCCACAGGTGCTGATCTCCGGTTCCGCAATCGGTTGGTACGGCGATGGCGGTGAGCGCGAGTTGACCGAAGAGTCACCGCCAGTCATCGATGATTTCGCCAGTCAGCTGTGCATCGCCTGGGAGGAGACCGCCCAGCGCGCGGAAGCCTTGGGCATCCGCGTAATCCTCATCCGTACCGGGTTGGTGTTGTCGGCAGAGGGCGGCTTTTTGTCGCGGCTTACAATGCCGTTCAAACTGGGCTTGGGAGGGCCGATTGGCAACGGCCGGCAATGGATGCCGTGGATTCACATCAAGGATCAAATCGCCCTGATTGATTTTCTTCTGCACCGCAATCAGGCCAGCGGTCCATATAATGCGTGCGCGCCTGCACCGGTGCGCAACCGCGAGTTCGCCAACACGCTAGGCAGTGTGCTGCATCGTCCGGCGTTCATGCCGATGCCGTCCTTCGTGTTGAAGGTAGGCCTGGGCGAGTTGTCCTTGTTGTTGCTGGGCGGCCAGCGGGCGACCCCGATGCGTTTGTTGCAAGACGGTTTCATCTTTCAGTTCACGGATTTGCGCGCGGCGTTGGACGATCTGTCCAGCCGCCTTTGAAATAGGATGTTGCATGACCGATCACGCATTGCTTCTGGTCAATCTGGGTTCACCTGCCTCCACCTCGGTGGCGGATGTACGCAGCTACCTCAATCAATTTCTGATGGACCCGTACGTGATCGACCTGCCCTGGCCGGTGCGGCGTTTGCTGGTATCGCTGATCCTGATCAAGCGTCCGGAACAGTCGGCTCATGCCTACGCCTCGATCTGGTGGGAGGAGGGCTCACCGCTGGTGGTGCTCAGCCGTCGCCTGCAACAGGCCATGACCGCTCAATGGCATCATGGCCCGGTCGAGCTGGCCATGCGCTACGGCGAGCCGTCGATCGAGTCTACGCTGGTGCGCATGGCCGCAGCGGGGCACAAACGAATCACCCTGGCGCCGCTTTATCCACAGTTCGCCGACAGCACCACTACCACTGTGATCGAAGAAGCCAAGCGTGTGCTGCGGGAGAATAAACTCAATGTGCAGCTCTCGGTTCTCCAGCCTTTTTACGATCAGCCGGAGTATCTCGATGCATTGGTGGCGACAGCCAGGCCACATCTGCAGCAGGATTTCGATCACTTGCTGTTGAGCTTTCACGGTTTGCCGGAGCGGCATCTGAAGAAGCTCAATCCAGGACACTGCTTCGAGGGCGGCGGCGACTGCTGCGCCGGTGCGCCAGCGGAAGTGGTCGCCACCTGTTATCGCGGCCAGTGCCTGCGTACTGCGGCAGAGTTTGCCAAGCGCATGGGATTGCCGGACGGCAAGTGGTCGGTGTCGTTCCAGTCGCGGCTGGGGCGGGCGAAATGGATTGAGCCTTATACCGAAGCGCGCCTCGATGAACTGGCCAAAAATGGTGTGAAAAAGTTGTTGGTGATGTGCCCGGCATTCGTCGCCGATTGCATCGAGACGCTGGAAGAGATCGGTGATCGCGGGTTGGAACAATTCCGCGAAGCAGGAGGGGAGGAGTTGGTGCTGGTGCCGTGTCTCAACGATGACCCGCAGTGGGCGCGGGCGTTGAGCACCTTGTGCGAAAGAGCGCCGTTGTCACTGTAGGAACACAAACTGTGGCGAGGGGGCTTGTCGGACCGCCGCACCGCCCCGTTG
>Ga0247818_10001106_pt1 | contig 16912 bp, 7 predicted proteins | sample 13C_Glucose_Day1_FD_192424 | JGI IMG/M metagenome (GOLD analysis project Ga0247818, IMG submission 192424) | Soil microbial communities from agricultural site in Penn Yan, New York, United States - 13C_Glucose_Day1 | ecosystem: Environmental > Terrestrial > Soil > Agricultural land | place: USA... | reverse complement strand
CTGCGAAGCAGTCGTAATACCTGAGTTTGCGGTCTTCCTGAAACACCGCATCGTCTGATTTCACGACTGCTGCGCAGCCGAACGCAGGCTTCGCCAGCTGCTACGGTTCGTGTTATCGCTTAACTGATCGGCATTAGGGCAAGCCCGCTCCCACAGGGTATTTGTGTCGTTCACAAATTTTGTGTTCAAAACCAAAACCTGTGGGAGCGGGCTTGCTCCGGCCGGCGATCCGACGAAAGCGATTTAACAGTCGATAGATCGTTCCCACGCTCCGCGTGGGCATGCCTCCCCGGACGCTCCGCATCGCTTTTTGGGGTCAGTCCAGAGCGTGGGGAACGATCACTCGGAAAAAAAACCCGCCATTCCTTACCCAGGAATGGCGGGTTTTGTCGTTTCAGACTTCAGGTCACACGGTATCCACCTTCAACGAATGGTCGTTCAACATGCCGTTGATGATGGTCGCCGTATCATGCCCACCTGCCACCACCCCACCTGCCCCCGGCGTCACGCCGTAATGATCGGCCAGGTCAACGCCAGCCAAGTCGATGGTCTGGTTCGGCGTGGCGCCGGCCATGGCGCTGACGTCGATGCTGGTCAGTACCGAGGCGCCGCTGCCGACGACTGTGAAGTGCAGGTAGTCATCCAGTGACGCCGTGGTGCCGTTTTCACCTTGCAGCAGTTGCGACAAATCAAGTTTGTCGGTGCCTGGGGTGAAGTCGGTGACGACGTCGTGGCCGCTGTTGCCTTTGAGCCACTGGAAGGTGTCGGCCCCTGCCCCGCCGGTGAGGGTGTTGTTGCCCAGACCGCCGATCAGGAAGTCGTCACCACCGCCACCGTTAAGGGTGTCGTTACCCAAACCGCCGTCGATGACGTTGCTGTTGTTGTCGCCCGTGAGGGTGTCGTTGAAGTTGGAGCCGGTCAGTTTTTCGATCCCGGTGAGGGTGTCGGTACCGGCCCCTAGAGTGTTTTGCGCTCCGGTGAGGCCGAGGTTGACCGTGACCCCGGCGGTGGCGTGGGCGTAGTTCGCGGTGTCAATGCCGGTGCCGCCGTCGAGCAGGTCGTTACCGGCGCCGCTGAACAGCAAGTCTTCGCCGGCACCGCCATGCAGCTCGTTGTTGCCGGAGCCGGCGGTAAGCACATCGTTGCCGTCGCCGGCATTGATGACGTTGTTGCCGGTACCGGCCACCATGACGTCATCGCCCGATGTGCCGGTGAGGGTGTGGCCATCCTGGTAGCTGATGGTCACTGCCGCAGTGTCGCTGCCGCCGTGGTTGTCGTTGGCGGTGTAGGTGCCGTGGGCGTCCGGTGTGAAGTCATGGGCATCCGCGTAGTTGACGGTCATGGTCAACTGGTAGTTCTCGGCTCCTTTGGCGTTGCCGCCAGTGGTGTTTTCGATGTTGGTGATGCGGATCTGGTAGGTCTCATCGGCCGTCGCGGCGATCCCGTCGACCGGAATACCGAAGAAGTTCACACCATTGAGGGAATACTCCATGGTGATGTGCCCGGCCGCCAGAGTGTGCGCCAAGTTGAGGGTTTCACCCTCTTTCAGCTTCACGGTGATGAGGTCTACATCATTGGTGTTATTGGTTGTCACCTGTCCCAGAGATCCGTTGATCACCAGTAGCGCCGTCATCGCGGCGGCATCGGCCTTAAAGGAACTGCGCACGTCCGCCAGGGAGTTACTGTTAGTGAAGTTGATTGGGGCACCGGTGCCGGTGAAGCCCGCACCTTTGGCCACCCAACCGGTACTGAAGTTAGTGGGCGAGGCGGTCAGCGGATCCTTGTCGGCATCGGTGTCGTTGGCCAGCAGCAATTCGCCTGGCACCACGATATTGCCCGACAGCACGTTGGTGATGATGTGGTCATCGAACGCCACCGGTGCCGCGTTCGGAATGACTTTGACGGTCAGCGTGGAGCTGGCCAAGTCGCCGTCGTTGTCGCTGACGGTGAAGCCGATGTTTTCGGTGAGGACCACGGCTGTGGATTTCTGCGAGGTGTAGTTGTACTCGCCGGTATCGAGGTTCACCACCAGGGTGCCGCCATTGTTGGTGGCGATGCTGATGCTGTTGTTCACCGTGTTGAACGTGCCGTGGTTAATGCCACTGAAGCCCAGCGAACCCTGGCCGCCCAAGCCTTTTGGGTCGTAGGTGTAGGTGGTGCCGTCGACCGTGAGGGTTTTGATGAAGCCGCCATCGGCGCCGAACGTACCGCCCTCCAGCAATGTACCGGTGACCGGCGCACCGACCACGGTGCCCGAGAGTACCGAGTTGAGCTGGTTGAGATCGGTCACCACGACCGCGTTGGTGTTGGTGTGGGTACTGCCGTCATAGGCCAGCGCATCGAGGTTGGCGTTGCTCACGCCGCTGCCCAGACCGATGGCGTAGTTTTTGATGCCGTTGGCGTCGAGGAAGGCTTTGAGTGCGGCCTCGTCCGCCGCACCTGTTTCCTGGCCGCTGGTCGGTTTGCCATCAGAGAAGAAGTAGCCGACGTTCTGGGCACCGGTCAGTTTTCCGGAGGTATTGAACGCCGTCTGCAGGGTGGCCACAGCCGCATCGTAGTTGGTGCCGCCGCCCGCAGTCAGGCCGGTAAGGATCGACTTCGCGGTCGCCACGTCGACCCACACCGATGTTCTGTCGGTGGCACTGCTGCTGAAGGTGACGAGTTGCACTTTCACATCGCCAAGGTCGTCGTATTTGTCGAGCAAGGCGCTGATGGCCTGTTTGGCCAACGCCAGCCGCGACAAGCCTGGCACGCCGGAGGCATCAGCCATACTGCCGGAAATGTCGAGCACGATCAGCAAGTTGGAGTCGATTTCCACCGCTGTCACCGAGCGATCCGATGCCCCTGCTTTCGGCACGTCGTCGACAATGTTGACGACAATGGTGCTGGTGGTGCTGTTGCCCAAGGCGTCGGTGGCTTTGTAGGTGAAGCTTTCGCTCAGGGTGTTTGGGCCGTCGTTGGTGTTCGGCGACGTTTTCGGCGCCGAGGTCAGGGTGTAGGTGTACGTGCCGTCGGCGTTGAGCTGAAGCTGTCCGTAATTGCCCGTAGCACTGCCAACCAGGCTGTAGGTATACGCGCCGCTGCCTCCGGAGACCGAACCGACCAGCGTCCCGGTGGCGGTTTCCCCGGTGTTGCCCGGGTCGCTGCCGGTGACGGTGCCCGCTGCCAGATCCTGACCTCCCTGGTTCAGGTCGAGGGCTTTTTCGTAGACCGTCACGTCCCGGTCAATCCCGGCTGTCAGGCTATTGTCGGTGACGTTGATGGTGATCGTGGTGGTGCTTTCATCGCCATCGGAATCGCGAATGGTGTAGGTGAACGTGTCCGTGGCGCCCGCAGCGCCCACCGAGTTCGGGTTGCTGTGGTACACGGCATTGCCGGCGGCATCCAGGGTCAGGTAACCGTAGGCGCCTGCGATGTTGTTGCCGAGCCCGCCGACCGCCGGGGTCGCCGTATTGCTGCCGGCACGTACGCCAATCACCGCCCCACTGACAGCCGGGCCATCAGCACCCAGCACGTCGTTGCCCAGAACGCTGATGTTGACCGTTGCGCCTTCCAGCGCACTGGCGGTATTCGGCGCTGCGGTGGGCAGGTCATCGATGATGTTGACGTTGATCTGACCCGACGCCGTGCTGCCATCGCTGTCTGTCGCGACCACATCGAAATTCTCGGTGAAGCTGTTGGCACCGGCGGCGGTTGGATGGGCTTCGTTATCCACCAAGGTGTAGCGGTAGCTGATCACACCGGTGGTCGAGTCGTAGCCAGTGATGGTCAGCTTGTTGCCCAGCGCGGTGACGATTGTTTGCGGGAACCCCGCCGTCACACCACCGGCCACCACGTGAATGCCCCCCACATCGAGGGTTTGCAGGCCATCGAGCGCGGTCACGGTGAGGGTGCCGTCCTTCGTCAGTGCCGGGGTGTTCGGGTTGGTGCCGTCACTGAGGTTTTTCTCGTAGACGGTCAGTTCTCCGCCATAGACGTTGAGGCCGTTGAGGGTCACCGGATCGTCGTTGTTGTGGATTTTCAGCACCAGGTTGGCGGTACTGACGTCGCCGTCGGCATCGGTGAGGGTGTAGGTAAAGGTTTCCGTGCCATTGCCGCCGCCGTGCAGGTTTTTGAAGTCTGCATCATTGGGGTTCAGCGTGTAGGTGTAAGTGCCATCGGCATTGAGCGCCAGTGTGCCGTATGTGCCGTTGAGCGTAGCGGGTGTGATCGGCCCGGCATTCGGCCCGGTCGCCACGCGATCTGCGCCTTGAATGTCGTTGTCCAGGACATTGCCGGTGAGGGTCAACGCACTTTCCGTCACGAGGGTCAGGTTCGTGTCATTCACGGCTTTTGGCACGTCATCGACAATGCTCACCACAATGGTGCTGGTGGTGCTGTTGCCAAGCGAATCGGTGGCCTGGTAGGTGAAGCTTTCGGTCAGCGTATTCGCGCCGTTATTGGCATGCGGCGTGGTGGTCGCCGGTGATGTCAGGGTGTAGGTGTAAGTGCCGTTGGGGTTGAGCTGGATCTGACCGTAGCTTCCCGTAGCGCTGCTCACCAGGGTGTAGGTGATCGCGCCCGTCGCGCCGGTGACCGAGCCCACCAATGTGCCCTTGGCGGTTTCGCCGGTACTGGTCGGGTCGCTGCCGATGACGCTGCCTGCGGCCAGGTCCTGCCCGTCCCTGGTCAGGTCCAGGGCTTTTTCGTAGACCTTCACGTCGGTATCGCGGGCCGCCAGGATGCAGCTGTTCGACACGTCGATGGTGATGGTGGTGGTGCTTTCATCTCCGTCGGCATCGCGCACGGTGTAGGTGAAAACATCGGTCGCGCCCGGACCATTCACCGCATTGGGATTGCTGTGGTACACGGCGTTGCCGTTGGCAGCCAGCGTCAGGTAGCCGTAGGTGCCGTTGATGTTCGAGCCCAGGCCACCGATGGCCGAGGTCGAGGTGTCGCTGCCGGCGCGCACGCCGACCACTGCGCCACTGAGTGCCGGGCCGTCGGCGCCGCCGATGTCGTTATCCAGCACGTTACCCGAGGCGGTTGCGCCTTCCGCTACCGACTTGTAGTCCGAGTGGGCGGTCGGCAGGTCGTCGATGATGTTGACGTTGATCTGGTTGGTCGCGGTGCTGCCGTCGGTGTCTGTCGCCACTACATTGAAGTTTTCGGTGACGCTGTTGGCGCCGTTGGCGGTTGCGTGGGTTTCCTTATCCACCAGGGTGTAGCTGTAGCTGACAACGCCGGTGGTGGCGTTGAACCCGGTGATGGTCAACGTGCTGCCCAAAGGCGTGACGATCGATTGCGGGAAGCCCGCCGCCACGCCACCGGCCACCACATGGATGCCACCGACATCGAGGGTTTGCAGGCCATCGAGCGCGGTCACGGTGAAGGTGCCGTTCTTCGTCAGGGCCGGGATGTTCGGGTTGCTGCCGTCGCCGAGGTTTTTTTCGTAGACGGTCAGTTCGCCGCCGTAAACATCGAGCCCTTTGAGGATCACCGGGTCATCGTTGTTGTGGATGTTCAGCACCAGGTTGGCGGTGCTGGTATCACCGTCGGCATCGGTAATGGTGTAGGCGAAGGTGTCCGTGCCATTGCCATCGCCGTGCAACGCTTTGAAATCGGCATCGCTGGTGTTCAGGGTGTAGGTGTAAGTGCCGTTGGCGTTCAACACCAACGTGCCATAAGTCCCGTTGAAGGTACCGGGGGTGATCGGGCCGGCGTTTTCCCCAAGGGTCACGCGGTCGGCGCCTTGCACGTCGTTGGTCAGCACGTTGCCGTTCAGCGTCAGCAGGGTTTCCGATGCGGTGCCGCCGCTGTCGTTCACCGCTTGAGGCAGGTCGTCGATGATGTTGACGTCGAGTGTGCCGGTGGCGGTGGTGCCGTTGTCGTCGACCACGGTCACGGCAAATTGCTCAGGCAGCGAGTTGGCGTCGTTGCCGGCGGGGTGGGCTTCGTTGTCGGCCAGGGTGTAGCTGTAACTCACCACGCCCGTGATGGCGTTGAACCCGGTGATGGTCAGCGTGCTGCCCAGCGGAGTCTCGACAGATTGCGGGAACCCGGCTGCCACACCGTTGGTGACGACCGCGATGCCGCCGACAGTCAGCGTAGTCACGCCGTCCAAAGCGGTGATGGTGAAGGTGCCGGTCTGAGTCAGCGCCGGGATGTTCGGGTTGCTGCCGTCGCCGAGGTTTTTCTCGAAAACGGTGAGTTCGCCACCGCTGGCGTTGAGGCCGTCAATCGTGACAGGGTCATCGTTGTTGTGGATTTGCAGCACCAGATTCGCGGTGCTGGTGTCGCCGTCGGCATCGGTGATGGTGTAGGCGAAGGTTTCCGTGCCGTTGCCACCGCCGTGCAACGCTTTGAAATCGGCATCGCTGGTGTTCAGGGTGTAGGTGTAGGTGCCGTTGGCGTTCAACACCAAGGTGCCGTAAGTCCCGTTGAACGTACCGGGAGTGATCGGACCGGCATTTTCCCCGACGGTCACACGGTCGGCGCCTTGCACGTCGTTGGTCAGGACGTTGCCATTGAGGGTCAGCAGGGTTTCCGACGCAGTATTGCCGTTGCTGTCGTTCACGGCTTGCGGCAGGTCGTCGACGATGTTGACGTCGAGTGTGCCATTGGCGGTGGTGCCGTTGTCGTCGACCACGGTGACGGCGAACTGCTCCGGCAACGTGTTCGTGCCGTTGCCGGTGGGGTGGGTTTCGTTGTCGGCCAGGGTGTAGCTGTAACTGACGACGCCGGTGGTGGCGTTGAACCCGGTGATGGTCAGCGTGCTGCCCAGCGGTGTGACAACCGACTGAGGAAAACCAGCGGCTACGCCACCCACCACCACGTTGATGCCACCCACGCTCAGGGTCTGCACGCCATCGAGGGCGGTGATGGTGAAGGTGCCGCTTTGGGTCAGTGCCGAAGCATCCGGGCTGCTGCCGTCGCCGAGATTTATTTCGGAGACGGTCAGTTCGCCACCGTTGACGTTGAGGCCGTCGAGGGTGACCGGGTCATCGTTGTTGTGGATTTGCAGCACCAGATTCGCGGTGCTGGTGTCGCCATCAGCGTCCGTCAGCGTGTAGGGAAAGGTTTCCGTGGCGCTGCCACCGCCGTGCAGGGCTTTGAAATCGGCATCGCTGGTGTTCAGGGTGTAGGTGTAAGTGCCGTTGGGATTGAGCACCAGGGTGCCGTAGGTCCCGGTGAAGGTGCCGCCAATAACCGGGCCACTGTTGGGCCCGACAGGAATGCGGTCTGCACCCTGCGTGTCGTTCGGCAACACGCTGCCGGTCAGGGTCAACAGGGTTTCCGATGCGGTATTGGCGTTGCTGTCATCGACCGCTAGGGGCACGTCGTCAGTGATATTGACATCCAGCGTGCCAGTGACGGTGTCACCGTTGCTGTCGCTGGCCACCACAGTGAGCTGCTCGATAAAAGGGGTCGCGCCGTCGCCCGCTGGATGCAGGACGCTTCCATTGAGCGTAAAGCTGTAGCTCACCACGCCAGTGACCGGGTCATACGTGATGGTCAGGGTGTTGCCCTGTGGGCTGGTGATCGACTGGGGAACGCCCGCGGCCACGCCACCGGTGATGACGTTGATGCCGCCAATGCTCAGGCTGTTCAGCCCGTCCAGCGCCGACACACTGAACGTGCCGCTCTGAGTCAACGCGACCGGATTACTCGCGGAACCGCCAGGCAGATTGGCTTCGCTGAAGGTCAACTCACCGCCCGCTACCGACAGGCCGCCGAACGTGATCGGGTTGTTGACGGGCGTTGGAGGGGGCACCACCACGGCCGGAGTGCCGTCGTCGTTCTGGATATCTGCGTTGTGCCGCTCTTCGGGAAATTCCGGGATGCCGCCAAACCCTGCCGTCGGAAAGCCAATCGTTGGATCGACACGCCCGCCCACTTCTTCCAGCATGACAAAACTGTGGCCGCCGCCCGCCACACCATTGCCCCCCGGGGTTGAGCCAGGCCCTGCCGCTGTGGCTTCAGCCGTCTGCGTCGGGTCAGCGCCCGCCGCGATAGCTTTTTGCAGTTGTTCGACATCGGTCAGCTGCACTTCGCTCGGCGTCACCGCCTCCGAGGTGCCAACGTGTGGTATCTGATGCGCAAGTAGCTGCGGCGTCATTTGCTGGTTACTGCCACGCCCGAGGGTCAGTTCCTCGCCATTTTCCAGGCGAACCGCCACCGCGCCTTCGGCCCCGGTGACCAGCTCATCACCGGCGAACAATCGATCGCCCTCGACCAACGCGCGCCGGGTGCCGTCGCTCGCAACCGCGAACACCTGACCAATGACCTTACTGACGATACCGATGAGCGTAGCCATGTGCACTTCCTCCGCTGCCAACAAGCTGTCGGCATCCTGTTTTTTTCGAAGAAGTGCCCGGGGTTTAAAAAGGTAACTGCGCGGATCGTCTGCAGGGCGGGTTTATTTGAGTAAGCCGCTGCCCTGGCGATGTGCTCGCCCAGTGTGTCACTCAACCGGAGCGTCGGCGGCAGTGCGATAAAACCCTCTGCAATCAAAGGCTTCGGGGCACACTTGCGTCGCAACTCACTTGATGAACGATGCGTAACAGTCCCGAAACAATCAAGTGACAAAAAACCGTCACCAAAAAACCGTTACGCTGCCCTCCCCTCTAGCACTTCCAAGTCCTTTGTCGATAATTGGATTGAACTTTTCAAAAAAACCTCTGCAAGCCCCTAAAGCTGACAATTCAAAGGTTTTCGGATGAAACAATGTGCTGGATTTTGCTGACGGCATAAGTTTTTTTTGGCATAAGTATTATGAAAAAACTTTCTTAGCTATTCTCTAGAATGTTCTTAGCTCTGTTGTTACAAGGGTGAAACGATTTTACCTATAAATGCCGTCAAATAATTGACGACTAATAAGCACCATCAGGAATTCAGGGAGATACACCCATGCGCGTTCTGACCCCCCTTTGCAGCGCGGTTCTGCTGGCCATTGCCTGCAATTCCAGCGCTCAAGCCATGTCGTTGACCGAGGCAATCCAAAGCACCATTGCAACCCATCCGGAACTGGCCTCGCGCGTGGACTCGCGCCTGTCTGCGGATGAGCAGGTGAAAGTTGCCAAAGGGGGCTTCTATCCATCAGTTGATCTGAGTTCCTCCTACGGTCGCGGGTACAGCGATAACACCAACACCCGGGCGTTCGGTAACCACCACACCGAAATCCTCAACTACACCACGTCGGAACTGCGCTTGCGGCAGATGCTGTTCGACGGTTTCAACACCTCGAACGAAGTTGCACGCACCAAAGACGTGGTCAATTCCCGTGCCTATTACGCACAAGGCACCGCCCAGGACCTGGCCCTGCGCACCATCGAGGTGTACCTCGAAGTGCTCAAGCACCGCGAACTGGTGACCCTGGCCAAGAACAACCTGCAAGCCCACTTGCGCGTCAATGACCAGATCGGCCTGCGCACCCAGCGTGGCGTCGGCAGCACCGCCGACTCTGATCAATCCAGCGCACGCCGGGCACTGGCGCAAAACAACCTCGACACCGCTGAAGTCAACCTGGCGGACGCCGAGTCGAACTTTTTCAGCGTCGTAGGGCGCCTGCCCGATGAGCTTGAAACACCGCCATCGACCCGCGGTGAATTGCCCGCCACTTTGCCGGATGCCCAGCAGAGCATGGTGGCCAACAACCCGTACCTGAAATCCGCCCAAGCTGACGTGCAATCGGCCGAGAGCCAGTACGAAGTCGCCAAATCGCCGTTCTACCCACGCTTCGACGCCGAAGCCGCAGTGGGCGCGAACAACAACGTGCAGGGCGATGAAGGCCACGACAACGAGTGGCGCGTGGGTGTGGTGATGAACTACAACCTGTTCCGCGGTGGCAGTGACAAGGCGCGCCTGGCTTCCGATGCGCACCTGATCAATCAATCGATGGACATCCGCAACAACGCCCTGCGCCAGCTCAACGAGAACATGAACCTGGCCTGGAACGCCATGGTCAATGCGAAGAAACAAACCCCGACCGCGCGTGAATACGCCGAAACCAGTAAACGCGTGCGCATTGCGTATCAGGACCAGTTCGGCCTGGGTCAGCGCTCACTGCTCGACTTGCTCGACAGTGAAAACGAGCTCTACAACGCCAACCGTCGCTACACCGAAGTGCGCTACACCGAGGAATATTCGATGTACCGCGTACTGGCCGGCATGGGTGAGTTGCTGAGCAAGCAACGGGTGGTGTTGCCCGCCGATGCCATCGCCTCCTCTGAAGTGAAAAGCGAAGCCCGTTTGCCTGAAATGAAGTAGCTCACTGGAGCGATCAATGTGACCAGCATGGAAACCGGCAACACCGGTGTCGATCCGCGCCTCAGCTTCGATGACCCGCTTCTGGATGGTCTGTTGATCCTCTGCAAACTCCACGGCGCGACTGTCAGCCGCGCCAGCCTGAGTGCAGGGCTCCCCCTGAACAAACAACGCTTGAGCCTGGACCTGCTGCCGCGTGCAGCGGCCCGGGCCAGCTTGCAGGCGCGTGTACTGCGCCGCGAGCTGGGGGATATTTCCGCCCTCAACCTGCCTGTAATGTTAATCCTCAACAACGGCCGCACGGCCGTCCTGCGACGCTTCGGCGATGATGGTCAGGTGCTGATCCTGCCCAGCGAAGCCGACGGCGGAGAACAATGGGTCAGCAAAGAAGAGCTGGCCGAAAATTACAGTGGCCAGGCCTTGTTTGCCCGGCCACGCCATGAACTCGAAGACTTGCGCTCGCCCCTGGTGCCGCGGGTGGAAGCCTGGTTTCGCGACACCCTGAAACTGTCCAAATGGCTGTACAGCGATGCGATTCTGGCGAGCTTTTTGATCAACCTGCTCGGGTTGATGGTGCCGCTGTTCGTGATGCAGACCTACGATCGCGTGGTTCCGAACCAGGCCACCTCGACCTTGTGGGTGCTGTCGATCGGCTTGCTGATCGGCACCGGTTTCGAACTGGTGCTGCGGGTCGTGCGCGCGCACTTGCTGGACACCGCCGGGAAGAAAACCGACGTAATCCTGTCGGCGACCTTGTTCGAGCGCATCACCGGCATGTCGATGAAAGCCCGTCCGGCGACCATCGGCGGTTTTGCCCAAAGCATTCATGACTTCCAGGGCCTGCGGGAGTTTCTCACCGCCGTCACCTTGACGAGTCTGATCGACCTGCCTTTCGCCGTGTTGATGCTGGTAGTGATCGGCTTGCTCGGCGGCTGGCTGGTGGTGATTCCGTTGCTGGCGTTTCCGATCACGATCATCTTCGCGATGGTGATCCAGGTGCGCCTGCGCGACACCGTGCAAAAAAGCCTGAGCCTGGGCGCCGAACGCCAGGCCTTGCTGATCGAAACCCTCGGTGGCCTGGAAACCCTCAAGGCCTGTAGCGCCGAGAGCGAGCGCCAGCACAAATGGGAGAGCACCCACGGCGCCCTGACACGCCTCGACAGCCACGCGCGCAACCTCTCGGCGGTAGCCACCAACGGGACCCTGTTCATCCAGCAGTTTTCCGGCATGGCGACCATCGTCGCCGGGGTCTACAGCATCATCGCCGGCAACCTCAGCGTGGGTGCGCTGGTGGCGACTTACATGCTCGGTAGCCGCGTGCTCGCGCCACTGGGGCAGATTGCCGGTTTGATCACCCGCTACCAGCAAGCGCAGCTGACCATGAAAAGTACCGATGCGCTCATGGGCCTGCCGCAGGAACGTGACGCGAAACAGCGGCCGCTGGAGCGCACACAACTGCAAGGCGCGCTCGAAGTCAGCGGCGTGACCTTCCACTACAACGGCCAGAACGCGCCGGCATTGGCCAACGTCAGCTTCAGCATGAAGCCCGGTGAACGCATCGGCATCATCGGTCGCAGTGGTTCGGGCAAAAGCACCCTGGGACGACTGCTCATGGGGTTCTATGCGCCGGAAGAAGGCCAGTTGCTGCTCGACGGCCTGGACCTGCGGCAACTGGATGTCGCGGACCTGCGCCAACAGATCGGTTACGTCGCCCATGACTTGCCGCTGCTGGCCGGCAGCCTGCGCGACAACCTGACCCTGGGCGCCCGCTACATCAGCGACTCACGGATGCTCGAAGTCGCCGAACTGACCGGCGTCACTGAATTGGCGCGCCAGCACCCTCAGGGTTTCGACCGACCTGTAGGCGAGCGCGGGCAGTTGCTGTCTGGAGGGCAACGTCAGGCGGTATTGCTGGCGCGGGCCTTGTTGCTCGACCCGCCGATCATGCTGCTCGACGAACCGACCAGCGCCATGGACAACAGCAGCGAAGACATTCTGCGGCAAAAACTCCACGGCTGGGTCCAGGGCAAAACCCTGCTGCTGGTCACTCACCGCACCTCGATGCTCAGCCTGGTGGATCGACTGGTGGTGCTGGATAACGGGCGGATCGTCGCCGACGGGCCGAAGGAAGCGGTCATCGATGCACTGCGCAAGGGCCGTGTCGGCTCTGCGGCTGTCTAGGAGCGACCATGGCCCGTTCATCATCTGACACACCAAAGGACCGGGGCTATTTCGGCAGTTTCGGTAAAACCGCCGAGAGTGAATTCATGCCGGAAACGGCCGGCGCCTCATTGCAGGATTCCCCCCGCTGGTCGCGGATCACCGTGTGGCTGGCGGCGGGGCTGATTATCAGCGCGGTGGTATGGGCCAAGTTTGCGGTGTTGCAGGAAGTCACCACGGGCGAAGGCAAGGCGATTCCATCGAGCAAGGTCCAGGTGATTCAGAACCTGGAGGGCGGCATCGTCACCGAGATCTTCGTTCGCGAAGGGCAAATGGTGAACAAGGGCGATACGTTGCTACGCCTGGATGACACGCGGTTTCTGTCGAACAAGGGGGAGAGCGAAGCGGATCGTTATGCCTTGACGGCGCAGGTTGAACGGCTGTCGGCCGAAGCGGAAGGACGCCCCTTCAAGCTGTCAGAAGAAGTGATCGCCAAGGCACCGCAAGTGGCCGAGGACGAGCGCTCGCTGTACGAACAACGCCAGCGTCGACTCGCCAGTGAGCAACGCACATTGAGCGAACAACTTCGGCAAAAAACCCAGGAACTGGCGGAATTCCGTTCCAAACAAGGACAGTTCAGCTCCAGCCTGGCGCTACTTCAACAAGAGATGAACATGTCCACGCCACTGGTGAGTACCGGGGCGGTTTCACCGGTGGAAATCCTGCGCCTCAAACGCAGCGCGGTGGAGATACGCGGCTCGCTGAATGCGACGACGCTGGCGATTCCCCGGGCAGAAGCGGCGATCAACGAGATCAAAAGCAAGATCGACGAGTCGGAACAAACTTTCCGTTCGGAGGCGGCGAAAGAGCTGAATGAGAAACGCACCGACCTGTCGAAAATAACGGCATCGAGTATCGCCATCGATGACCGCGTGACGCGCACGACGGTGGTGTCGCCGGTTCACGGCATTATCAAAGTACTGAAGGTCAACACCATCGGCGGCGTGGTTCAGCCCGGCAGCGACATGGTGGAAATCGTGCCACTGGAAGACAACTTGCTGATCGAGGCCAAGGTGCGGCCGCAGGACGTGGCGTTCCTGCATCCGGGGCAGAAAGCGATGGTCAAGTTCAGTGCGTATGACTATACGATTTATGGCGGGCTGAGCGCCAAACTCGAATTGATCGGCGCCGACACCATTACCGATGACAAGGGCAACAGCTTCTATCTGATTCAGGTTCGCACGGATAAAAACCACCTGGGCGGGGATGTGAAACCGTTGCTGATCATTCCGGGGATGGTTGCCACGGTGGACATCATCACCGGTGAGAAAAGTGTGCTGGATTACCTGCTCAAACCGGTGTTGAAAGCCCGGACCGAGGCGATGCGCGAACGCTAACCAATGATCGTTCCCACGCTCCGCGTGGGAACGCATCCTGTGACGCTCTGCGTCATGCATGATAGGGACGCAGAGCGTCCCGGGCGGCATTCCCACGCGGAGCGTGGGAACGATCATTGCCCGTGATTTTTAAAATAGGTCTCCTCCCCCATCGCCGCAATCTGCCCCTCGATCAACGCCTCGAACGGTTTCAGCAACGGCTCAAAGGTGCTCGGCGCTTCTAGCACCTGCAACGCCTGCACAATCGCCTCCACCGTCGACAACGACCCTGGCCCCGGTGCTTTGCGCAGTCGGTATCGCGACACCCCGCCGTCCGCCAAGGTCACCCGTGGCAGCGCGGCCAACAGTGGATTGAGGTGCAGCATCTTGCGCGCCTTGCGCCAGGTGCCGTCCGGGACGACCAGCAATAGCGGCCCCTCAATTGCCGTGTACGTTTTCATCGGTTGCGCGCCCTCGCCTGGAAACAACAACCGTGCCTGATACCCCGGTTGATTCAACAGCGCCGGCAAATCCTCAAACACCTCACCGACGATCAACTCGGCATTCTTCAAGCCCAACGCTGCCAACCGCGCGGTATTCAATGCGTGATTCACTTCGCTCGGATGTTGCAACAACAACACCCGAGTGCGGCTATCGAGGCTCGGGATCAGCGGGCACAAGCAATGGGTTTGCGGGCGCAGGCAACGGGGACACTGGATTCTGGACATGGATCAAGCCTGATTCAGTTGTGCTTTGAGCAAATCGCGAAAGGTCTGGATCAGCGGTTCGCGACTGCGACCACGGCGAACGATCATCGAGAACGGCGCCTGATAACCAAAGGTCGCTGGCAGCAATACACGCAAATCGCCCTTGTCCGCCCAGGCCTGCGCATAGTGCTCCGGCAGGTAACCGATGTAGGCACCGGACAGCACAAGAATCAGCTGCGCCTCCATGCTTTCCACCGTCGCCGCGCTGTGTTTGAAACCGTGACGCGCCAATTCCGCCTGACTCCAGTAACCCCGGCCAACCATCCGTTGCTGGGTGATGACTTGCTCAGGGATACGCCGCTCGGTGAACAGCGGATGCCGGCTGCTGCAATACAGCCAGTGCTGTTCGCGGTAAAGCGGCATGTAAACCAGACCGCTCATGCGTGTGGAGAACGCACCGATGGCCAGGTCCAGGCGATTATCCTGCACGCCGAGTTGCAGTTCGTACGGACTCATTACCGAAAGGTGCAAATGCACCGCCGGGTGTTCCTGGCTGTAGGCGCCGATGGCTTCGGCGAAGGGCAAGGCCTTGTCGCTGACGGTTGAGTCGATCACGCCAAGGTTCAGCGTGCCACGCAGTTCGCCCTTGAGCGCTGCGGCGTATTGCTCGAAGCCTTCGAGCTCGCCCAACAGACGCAAGGTTTCCTGATGAAACAGCTCGCCCTTGCTGGTCAGGCTGAAACCACCCCGACCGCGATGACAGAGCACCAGGCCGAGGGCCGCTTCAAGCTGGCTCATGTAGGTGCTGATGGCCGATGTCGAGAGGTTGAGTTCTTGCTGGGCGTTGGCAAACCCTTGATGACGGACCACGCTGACGAAGATGCGCAATAGTTTCAGGTCGGGTAAAGCGTTGGCCATGGAAATGCTCCGGTCTCGGGGTAACGCGTTAGATCGTTCCCACGCTCTGCGTGGGAATGCAGCCCGTGACGCTCTGCGTCACATGCACCAAAAAGTGGGACGCGGAGCGTCCGTGGATGCATTCCCACGCAGAGCATGGGAACGATCATGCTGAGAAGTCTATCGCTGCGCGAACTATTAGTTTAGAAAAATCTGAACTAAGTATTTGCCCGTAGCGATTCTTCCCGGCCACTACATTTCGCAGAATCGGCTCCTAACGGTGCCTGTGTCCGTCCGGACCTGTGCAACCCACATAAATAAAACAACGACGATGAGGCCCTACCCGTGGACAAGATTCTTCACCAACCACTGGGCGGCAATGAAATGCCGCGCTTCGGCGGCATCGCCACCATGATGCGACTCCCCCATTTAGATACCGCTGCCGGCCTGGACGCTGCCTTCATTGGCGTGCCACTGGACATCGGCACCTCGCTGCGCCCCGGTACCCGTTTCGGACCTCGCGAAATCCGCGCTGAATCGGTGATGATCCGCCCGTACAACATGGCGACCGGCGCTGCTCCGTTCGATTCGCTGTCGGTGGCTGACATCGGCGACGTGGCGATCAATACGTTCAACCTGCTGGACGCGGTACGGATCATCGAAGAGTCCTACCACAAAATCCTCGAACACGATGTGATCCCCCTGACTCTCGGCGGCGACCACACCATTACCCTGCCGATCCTGCGCGCCATCCATAAAAAGCACGGCAAGATCGGCTTGGTGCACATTGATGCGCACGCTGATGTGAACGATCACATGTTTGGCGAGAAAATCGCCCACGGCACCACTTTCCGTCGCGCCGTCGAAGAAGGCCTGCTGGATTGCGACCGCGTGGTGCAAATCGGCCTGCGCGCTCAGGGCTACACCGCTGACGACTTCAACTGGAGCCGTAATCAGGGCTTCCGTGTCGTTCAGGCCGAAGAGTGCTGGCACAAATCCCTGGCCCCGTTGATGGCCGAAGTTCGCGAGAAAGTCGGTGGCGGTCCGGTGTACCTGAGTTTCGACATCGACGGCATTGACCCGGCCTGGGCGCCTGGCACCGGCACCCCGGAAATCGGCGGTCTGACGACCATTCAAGCAATTGAAATCGTACGCGGCTGCCAAGGCCTCGACCTGGTCGGTTGCGATCTGGTAGAAGTCTCGCCCGCTTACGACACCACCGGCAACACCTCGCTGCTGGCCGCCAACCTGCTGTACGAAATGCTCTGCGTACTGCCGGGTGTGGTCCACCGCTGAGGATGGATTCACTCGCTAAACCGGCGTAGCGACAAGCCACCTGATTCAACGCAATACCTGTGGTCAACACACTACCTGTGGGAGCGTGCGATGCGGCGTCCCGACTTGCCCGCGATGAACGATAACGCGGTCTGCCTGACAGATCGCGGCGCTCCCATCGCGGGCAAGCCACGCTCTCACAGCGATTGATTTTCGCCTCACCATAAAAAAAACAATTGGAGACACGCCGTC
>Ga0247818_10001100_pt1 | contig 16941 bp, 16 predicted proteins | sample 13C_Glucose_Day1_FD_192424 | JGI IMG/M metagenome (GOLD analysis project Ga0247818, IMG submission 192424) | Soil microbial communities from agricultural site in Penn Yan, New York, United States - 13C_Glucose_Day1 | ecosystem: Environmental > Terrestrial > Soil > Agricultural land | place... | reverse complement strand
AACCCTACGCCCGGCGAGACGCACACCTTGGCCTCGGCCAGCAGTTTCTTGGCGAACTCCAGCGAGCCCAAATGCGCATACGCCTCGGGAATCTTCGCCCAGACGTACATCGCCGCTTTCGGATTCTCGACCATCCAGCCCAGTTCATGCAGGCCTTTGACCAGTACGTTACGACGCTGACGGTACTGCTCGGCGATGTCTTTGACGCACTGCTGATCACCTTCCAGCGCCGCAATGGCCGCCACTTGCAGCGGGGTAAACGTGCCGTAGTCGTGATAACTCTTGATCCGCGCCAGGGCGTTGACCAGTTCGGCATTACCGACCATGAAGCCGATGCGCCAACCCGCCATGTTGTAGCTCTTGGACAGGGTGAAAAACTCCACCGCGATGTCCTTGGCGCCTGGTACTTGCATGATCGACGGGGCTTTCCAGCCGTCGTAGACGATGTCGGCGTAAGCCAGGTCGTGCACCACCAGTACGTCGTACTGCTTGGCGAGGGCAATCACACGTTCGAAAAAGTCCAGTTCCACGCACTGAGCGGTGGGGTTGGAAGGGAAACCGAGGATCATCATTTTCGGTTTCGGGATCGAGCCGCGAATGGCGCTTTCCAGTTCGGCGAAGAAGTCCACGCCCGGAATCAACGGCACCGAACGCACCTGAGCGCCGGCAATCACCGCGCCGTAGATGTGAATCGGGTAGCTCGGGTTCGGCACCAGAACGGTATCGCCCTGGTCGAGGGTGGCCAGCATCAAGTGCGCAAGGCCTTCCTTGGAACCAATGGTGACGATGGCTTCGCTTTCCGGGTCGATGTCGACCTCGTAGCGATCCTTGTACCAATTGGAAATCGCCCGGCGCAGACGCGGAATGCCCTTGGACGTCGAATAACCGTGGGTGTCTTCGCGCTGGGCGACGGTCACCAGTTTTTCGACGATGTGCGGCGGAGTAGGGCCATCAGGGTTGCCCATGCTGAAGTCGATGATGTCTTCGCCACGACGACGGGCGGCCATCTTCAGCTCGGCAGTGATGTTGAATACGTAAGGGGGGAGTCGATCTATGCGCGCAAAGCGGCGCGGCGAACCTGGGTTAGCCATTGTTGCCTCGGATAACGTGAGCGCCCGGAACCGTCCGAGCGACGCTGGCCACTGCGGTGGCCTGTGGCGGAATGTACGGGCAGCTGTGGCAAACTGTCCAGCGTCTATGTAAACAAATTTGTCCGAAGGAAATCGGTTGATGGAATTTACCAGTGGTTTTTTGCTGAGCCTTTCGCTGTGCCTGGATATCGGCGTGGCCAATATCGCGATGATCACCCTGGCGATGCAGCGCGGCTATTTCCAGGGCTTTGCCCTGGGGTTGGGGACCTGCGTCGGTGACCTGATCTATGCGGTGCTGGCACTGGCGGGCATGACGGTTTTGCTGCAGTACGAGACTGTTCGCTGGGTGCTGTGGATCGGTGGTTCGGTATTGCTGGTGTACTTCGCGGCGAAGATGATCTATTCGGCGATTCACCACGAGGCGCTGCTGGCCGAGACTGCCGAGGTCGGGCACAACTCCCATCGCAAGGAGTTTTTCCGCGGAATATTCCTCGCCATGTCGTCCCCCAGCGCCATTCTCTGGTTCGCGGCAGTGGGCGGCACGCTGATTGCGCGTTCCGGCGGTGGTGGTGTCCTCGGTTCGGCGCTGTTTCTCGGCGGGTTTCTGTGCGCCGGGGTGCTCTGGTGCGTCGGCCTGTGCTTCGCGGCGAGCCATGGTGGCAAGTTGCTGGGCGACAAACTGCTGCGTTACTCTTACCTGGCATCTGCAGCGATCTTCTGCTATTTCGCGGTCTACGTGATTCTATCTGGTTACAATGAGTTCATCGGATCGGGCGCCGTCGAACAGCTTCACGCACTGTAATTGGGCGAATCGGGATTGGCTTCTATACTCCCAGCCGAACCCACTTTTTGTATCAGGAGTCGAGTCATGGATGAGCAAACAGGCGTCAAACCGGTCGAGCCACGCTTCGAAAACGGTCACTTCCTGCTCATTGCAGGGTTTGGCGGGCGATTTACCGCGTCCACTACGGGTGGGATCCCCGCGCTCTGGGAGCAATTCATTCCCGAGATCGGCAAAATTCCTGGTCAAAAAAGCGAAGTGACTTACGGCATCTGCTGCAACCCGGATGGCAAGGGTGGTTTCGAGTACATCGCCGGCGTCGAAATCAGCAAACTCGACGACCTGCCTGACAAATATCGTTGGGTGGAGGTTAAGCCTCAGCGCTACGCCATATTCGAGCACAAGGGAGCCTTGGACACCTTGCCCCAGACCTTCCAGTACATCTGGAAAACCTGGCTGCCACAGTCCGGTTATCAGGCGGCAGACGCCCCAGAGTTCGAACGCTACAGCGAAGACTTCAACCCGAAGCTCAACACTGGCGTGCTGGAAATCTGGTTGCCGCTCAAGCCGTAATGGCTGGATCGGGAGGCGGATCGGTGATTCGCCTCTCGATGTCGAGCTGACGCTGCTTTATGATCCCCTGTCTTTCCCCCCGCTGATCCGAGCCGACATGAACACCGTCATTCGCCACGTCACCCCCGCTGACCTGGACCGCTGCTACACCATCGAAACCCTTGCCTACGAAGGTGACGAAGCCGCGACCCGGGAGAAAATAGCCACCCGCATCGCCACCTGGCCCGAGGGGTTTATCGTGGCCGAAGTGGACGGCGTCGTCGCCGGTTTCATCAATTCCGGAGCGGCGTTTCAGGTGGAAATGTCGGACGAGGCGTTCAAGGAACTGATTGGTCACGACCCGGCCGGCTCGCACGTGGTGATCATGTCGGTGGTGGTGCATCCGGATTTCCAGGGGCAAGGCGTGGCAAAACGTTTGATGGCTGAGTTCATCGAGCGGATGCGCACGTTGAACAAGGCCAGCGTCAACCTGATGTGCAAGGAGCGGCATATTGCGCTCTACGCCGGTTTCGGCTTCGCCTACATCAAGCCTTCCGCCTCCGACCATGGCGGGATGGCGTGGCATGAGATGGTGCTCGTGCTCTGACTTGTAGGAGCGAGCTTGCTCGCGATGATCGTTAACGATAACGGGTGCGATCTGGTTAAACGCGGCGCACTTGAGTCCATCGCCAGCAAGCTGGCTCCTACAGGTCAGTGTTCTCGGGATTGGGTGAATAACCACAAAAAAAAGCCCCGGCTCTTTCGAGTCGGGGCTTTTTGCGTTGCAGAGGCTGGCGCTTACAGCACTGGGTAGTCGATGTAACCCACCGGCCCCTTGGCGTAGAACAATTCCGGACGTGCCTCGTTCAATGGCGCATCAGCCTTCAAACGGGCAGGCAAATCCGGGTTGGCAATGAATGGCACGCCGAAGGCGACCGCATCGGCCTTGCCGCTGGCCAGCCAGGCGTTGGCGCTGTCCTTGGTGAAGCGTTCGTTGGCGATGTACGGGCCGCCGAAGGCTTCCTTGAGTTGTGGGCCGAGGCTGTCGCTGGCTTCTTTTTCGCGCGAGCAGATGAAGGCGATACCGCGCTTGCCCAGTTCGCGAGCGACGTAGGTGAAGGTTTCGGCGAGGTTGTCGTCGCCCATGTCATGGGAGTCGGCGCGCGGGGCCAGGTGCACGCCGACGCGGCCGGCGCCCCAGACTTCGATCGCGGCATCCGTCACTTCCAGCAACAGGCGCGCACGGTTTTCCAGGGAGCCACCGTAGTGGTCGGTGCGCTGGTTGGTGCTGCTTTGCAGGAACTGGTCGAGCAGGTAACCGTTGGCGCCGTGGATTTCCACGCCGTCGAAACCGGCGGCCTTGGCATTTTCGGCACCGACGCGGTAAGCGTCGACGATGTCGGCGATTTCAGCGGTTTCCAAGGCGCGCGGGGTCGGGTAGTCGGCCAGTGGGCGAACCAGGCTGACGTGACCCTTGGGCTGGATGGCGCTCGGTGCGACCGGCGCTTCGCCGTTCAGGTACGACGCGTGGGAAACCCGGCCGACGTGCCACAGTTGCAGGAAAATCTTGCCGCCCGCGCCGTGGACCGCCTTGGTCACGTTGGTCCAGCCGCGCACCTGGTCGTTGGACCAGATGCCCGGGGTGTCCGGATAGCCGACACCCATCGGCGTGACCGAAGTGGCCTCGCTGAGGATCAGGCCGGCCGAGGCGCGTTGCACGTAGTACTCGGCCATCAGCGCGTTCGGCACCCGGCCTTCGTCGGCGCGGCAGCGGGTCAGCGGCGCCATGATGATGCGGTTGGCCAACTCGAGGTCGCCCAGTTTGATTGGATCGAAAATAGTCGTCATGAAAGTACAACCCTCGTGAGGTATCAGTTGATCAGTAGGTAGCAGGGGCCAGTTCGGGATTGCCGCGCTGACGGAACGTAATCAGGGTCACCAGCAGGGCGAGTACCGCCAGTGCGGCTGCCGCGAGCGGCACGCGGGTCAGGCCGAAGCCGTGGGCGATGACGCTGCCGCCGACCCAGGCACCCAATGCGTTGCCGACGTTGAAAGCGCCGATGTTCAGGGTCGACACCAGGTTCGGTGCAGCCTTGCCGTAGGTCACGACGTTCACTTGCAGGGCGGGTACGGCGGCAAAGCACGCGGTGGCCCAGAGGAACAGGGTGATTTCGGTGGGGATCAGCGCGACGCTGGTCCAGGTCAGCACGGTAGAGATCACCGCCATAGAGATGAAGACGCCAATCAGCGTTGCAGCCATGCTTTTGTCAGCCAGCTTGCCGCCGATGATGTTGCCGACGGTCAGGCCAAGGCCGATGAGCATCAGGGTCCAGGTCACGCCTTTGGGCGAGACCCCGGTGACCTCGCCGAGCAGCGGGGCGACATAGGTGAACAAGGTGAACACGGACGCCGCGAACAACGCCGTCATGCTCAGGGACAGCCAAATCCCGGCCCCCTTGAGGGCGCGCAGTTCGGCGCGCATGTCGAGCTTCTCTTCGTCACGCTTGGCCGGCAGGAAGCGGATCAAGCCGATCAGCGCAATCACACCGATCACGGTCACTGCCCAGAACGTCGAGCGCCAGCCGGCTTCCTGGCCGAGCGCGGTACCCAGTGGAACGCCCAGCACGTTGGCCAGGGTCAGGCCGGTAAACATCAAGGCCACGGCCGAAGCGCGCTTGTTCGCCGGCACCAGGCCTGCCGCCACCACCGAACCGATGCCGAAGAACGCACCGTGACACAGGGCAGTGACCACCCGGGCGAACATCAGCACGTTGTAGTCACTGGCCACTGCACAGAGCAGGTTGCCAACGATGAAGATGCCCATCAACGCTACCAGGGCGGCCTTGCGTGGCAGCCGGGAAGTGGCCATTGCCATGAACGGCGCACCGATGGCCACGCCCAGGGCGTAACCGGTCACCAGCCAGCCGGCGCCGGGGATCGACACGCCGAGGTCGGCCGCCACCTCGGGCAGCAGGCCCATGATGACGAACTCGGTGGTGCCGATGGCGAAGGCGCTCAGGGCCAGGATGAGTAGCGAGAGGGGCATTGTTCAGTTCCTTGTCGGAGCGCTGAGCTCCTTGACGATGGCGTCGAGGAACGCCTGGATCACGTCCTCGTTGCGTTTGAAGAAGTGCCATTGACCGGCTTTCTGGCTGCTGATCAGCCCCGCACGCTGCAAGTTCGCCAAATGGGCGGACACGGTCGACTGCGACAGGCCGCAGCGTTGGTCGATCTGTCCGGCGCAAATGCCGTACTCGTGGTTGTGCAGCTGTTCCGGGAACTGTGCCTTGGGGTCTTTCAGCCAGATGAGGATGTCTCGGCGTACTGGGTGTGCCAGCGCTTTTATTATTTCGTCGAGGTCGATGGTCATGGGTTTGGGCTCGTGATGAGTAAAACGCTATATCGCGATGAGGCGAACTTTAAATCGGTACTTCGCGATATGCCAATATGATTTTGGTCTGATGACCGCGCAAATCGGTATATCGGGTTATAACGATACGTTGGTTGTCCAGATGTAAAGCCGCAGTGCTAAGCTGCGTCCATGAATTATCTCGCACATCTGCACCTCGGTGGCCAGCGCCCCGGTCAATTGCTTGGCAGCCTGTATGGCGATTTCGTCAAAGGACGGCTGCAAGGGCAGTTCGATCCGGAGATCGAGGCGGCCATCCAGCTGCATCGGCGCATTGACGTCTTTACCGACCGCCATCCGTTGGTGGATATCTCGCTGTCGCGGTTTTCCATGACTCGTCGGCGTTACGCCGGGATCGTGCTCGATGTGTTTTTCGACCATTGCCTGGCCCGGGACTGGACGCTGTATGCCGACCAGCCGCTGGAGCAATTCACGTCGGACGTGTACCGGGTGTTGTCCGCCGAGCCGCAATTGCCGGAACGCCTGGCGATGATCGCGCCGCACATGGTGGCCAATGACTGGTTGGGGTCTTACCGGGAGTTCGCGGTGTTGGAGCAGGTGTTGCGGGGGATTTCGCGGAGGCTGACGCGGCCGGAGGAGCTGGCGGCGGCGATGCAGGAGCTGCGGGTGTTGTATGAGCCGTTGAGCGAGGATTTCCGGTTGTTCTATCCGCAGCTTCAGGATTTCGCCCAGAACCGGTTACACGATCGGCTGACACAATCTCTGTAGGAGCGAGGCTTGCCCGCGAAGGGAACGCCGCGGTGTATCTGATGCACCACGTTATCATTCTTCGCGGGCAAGCTTCGCTCCTACGGATTGCGGGGTTACGCGGTGGTGAGTTCGCCAGAAGCAGATTCAGGCGGCGATCAGTTCGCCCACACGCCGCGGTTCTGCTGGTCTCGCCACTTCCCCAAACAACGCCGTCTGCACCGCTTGCTGCGCTTCAAACGCCAGCGCAGCCCGCTCGCGACCGTCGCAAGCGATCGGTTTGAGCAGATGAATCTCCACCTCGCCCCGATCATTGGCAAACAAACGCATCAAGTGCGAGAGCAAATCATCATCGCCAATGAAGGGGGCCAGGGAATCGAGCTCGCCGTCGCGCAGATAACGAATCGCCACCGGCTGCAGCTTCACTTCGGAATCGATCGCCGCGGACAGTAAACGACCGTGGAAGGTGCGCAACGAGCGGCCATCGGTGGTGGTGCCTTCCGGAAACATCAGCAGCGGATGTTCCTGCGCCAGATGGCGGGTCATCTGTTTGCGGATCAACTGGCTGTCGCCCGACCCGCGACGGATGAACAGGCTGCCGGCCTTGGCCGCCAACCAGCCCGCTACGGGCCAGGTGCGCACTTCGGCCTTGGACAGGAACGACAGTGGCGTGAGCATGCCCAGCAACGGGATGTCGGTCCAGGACACATGGTTGCTGACCCAGAGCATCGGCGCTTTCGGCAATTCCCCGTGCACGGTCACGCGAAAGGGCAGGGCATTGCCCAGGCGCGCCATGAAGAACCGCGACCAACGCTGGCGGCGGACCATCGAATGGGCGATCCCCAGGCGTTCGAACAGCCCGAACACCCCGGCCATGGTCAACCCCAGCGCCACCACCACCAACACTCGCGCAATCCGCGCGTACACCCGCAACCGGCTCATCATACGGCCGCCTTGAAGTGCTTGGCGTAACGCGGGCAGAGTTCGTCGCGCTTGAGCAGGATGAACACGTCGGCGACCTGGAAGTCTTCGTCCCAGCACGGCTCACCGCAGATCTTCGCGCCCAGGCGCATATAAGCCTTGAGCAGCGGCGGCATTTCGGCGATGACGTTGGACGGGATGTCCAGGCTCGGCAGTGGTTTTTTCGGTTCGGCCCGCAGGTGTTCGGTGCACAGGTAACGTTCGCGCAGGCGCTGCATGATCGCGTGGGCCTGGATGCCACCGTCCTGCATCGGGATGCTCGCGCACCCCATCAAATAGCTGTAGCCGCCCTGGTTCAGCACTTCGGCCAGTTCGCCCCAGAGCACGGCAATGGTGCCGCCATTGCGGTAGGCCGGGTCGACGCAGGTGCGGCCGATTTCCAGGATCGGGCCTTTCAAGTGGGCCAGGCCATGCAGGCTGAATTCTTCTTCGCTGTAGAACTTGCCCAGCGTGCTGGCGGCCGTATGATCCAGCAAGCGGGTGGTCGCCACCAGGCGCCCGCTGTTCAAGTCACGCACGCCGATGTGGGCGCAGTGAACATCATAGTCATCCATGTCCAGTCCCAGCTCCGCGCCTTTGAGCCTGGCGTTGAATTCGCCGCTGAACACGTTGAAGCGCAGGGCCTGGGCTTCCTGCAAGGCCTCGGCGCCCACCAGGCGTTCGGCTTGCAGGCGGCGTTCATTGCCGGTGTCGCTGATGCGGGCGATCTGAGTCATTGCGAGTCTCCGTACGGGCTGTTCATCCGTCGTGGGTTGCAGCCGATCGACTTTCTTTATGCAGCCGTGTTGTGCAAAGTCAGGCTATGTAGCCCCGGTGTCATCGCCATGAAGCTTTGGTGATGCTTATATGACAGCCCACAAGGAGCCTCTTATGCCCTGGCAAACCCTGTTGAACCACCGCGATCGCTTGCTCGCCAACCCGGATCTGGGCGAAGGATTCGCGCACTTGCAGCACAGGCTCGGCGCGGTGACGCCCTTTGAGTTGGCAGTGCTTGGCGGGCGCCTGATGGCAACACCGGGGCTGGCATTTCTGGTGGGGTATCAGGCGGCTTTGCGCATGCTCTGGCCCAGCGCGCCGCCGAGCCTCGGCGCGTTATGCGCGACGGAACAGCGCAGCCTGCGGGTGGCGGACATGCAGACCCGGCTCACCGGTTTGCGCCTGAGCGGGCGCAAGGATTTCGTCACCGCTGGGGATGCGGCCGACTGGTTGCTGGTCGCGGCCCGCAGTGAAGACCCCGGCGAAACGCCGCGCCTGAGCCTGGCAGTGGTCTATCCCGACGAACCGGGTGTGCGCCTGGAAAAACTGCCGGCGATTCCTCTGATGCCCGATATCAGCCACGGCCGGTTGATGCTCGATGGCGCGTCATGCGAACTGCTGGCAGGGGATGGCTGGGATGCTTACGTCAAACCCTTCCGCACCCTCGAAGACGTCTACGTATTAAGCGCAATGACGGCCTGGCTGTATGGTGTCGGCCACGATAGCGACTGGCCGCAATCGCTGCAATTGCGCTTGCTGGCGCTGCTGGCCGGGTGCGCGGAAGCCAGCCGTCAGGCCCCCAACAACCTGGCCGGGCATGTGTTGCTTGGCGGATTGTTTGCGCAGTTCGATGGGCTCAAGGTCGAGGTGGATCAGGCGCTGGCCGATGGCCCGCCGCAGTGGGCGGCGATGTGGCGGCGGGACCGGGCGGTGATGGATTTGGCGGCGGGGGCTCGGGGGAAGCGGTTGGCCAAGGCATTGGCTGGATCTTCGCTGGATTGACGGGCCTCTTCGCGGGCAAGCCCGCTCCCACAGGATTTGCGTAGTACACAATATTTTGCACACTAGAGGTCCCTGTGGAAGCGGGCTTGCCCGCGAAGGCGGCCTTACGGCCCACACATATTCCAGAATTGTCATCAACCTCGACTAGGCTCAGCAGGCCAATCCCCCGAGCCCTATACCATGTTCAAAGGCTTGTCCCTGCTTATCCTGCTGCTGCTCAGCCCTCCGGCCCACGCCGAAAACTGGCCTGGCGCTCAATGGTCAACCGGCCCGGCAGTCACCGGCCCTGCACTTCAAGCCCTGGAGGCTTACGCCTTCCCGCCCCGCGACGACACCACCCGCCAAGGCATCCGCACCGACGCCTTGCTGGTGATCCGCGACGGTCAATTGATCTACGAACGCTACGCCGGCCCGACCACCGCCGATACCCCGCACCTGACCTGGTCCATCAGCAAAAGCCTGATGGCCACGGTCCTCGGCGTGGCCTATGGCGAGGGCCGGTTCAACCTGCAGGATCCGGTGGTGAAGTTTTATCCGCCGCTGCACAGGCATCCCACCCTGACCATGGCCGACCTGCTGCACTGGGCGTCGGGGTTGGACTGGCAGGAAGACTATGAATACGCACCGTTGAAGTCGTCGGTGGTGGCCATGCTCTACACCCGGGGCCACCGTGATATCGCCGCGTTCACCGCAGACCACGACGACTATGCCCAGCCTGGCCAGGCATTCCGTTATTCCAGTGGTGACACCAACCTGCTGTCGGCGGCATTGAAAACCATCGTCGGTCCGACCCGCTACCCGGACTATCCATGGGCCGCGCTGTTCGAACCTTTGGGGATTGGCCGCGCGGTCTGGGAAACCGACGCCAGCGGTACCTTCGTCGCCTCGTCCTATGCCTACCTCACCGCCCGGGACCTGGCACGCGTTGGCCTGATGATGGCCCGCGACGGTCGCTGGGGCGATCGACAAGTAGTGCCCAAGGACTGGGTCGCCTTCAACCGCGAACCTTTCGCCCGCTATCAGGCCAGCCAGGACGAAGCGGTGCCCGGCGGCCATTGGTGGCTCAATCGCTCGATAGCGGGTAGCGCAACGCCCTGGCCCGACGCTCCCGACGACACGTTCGCCGCCCTGGGTCACTGGGGGCAAGCGATGTACGTGATTCCCGGCGAAAACCTGGTAATCGTGCGCTACGGCGATGATCGCGATGGCAGCTATCGACACAACGAATTGCTCAAGCTCGCGCTCAAGGCCTTTGTCGCGAAGGTGCAGCCATGAACCGCCACGGTTTTATTCGTCGCCGACCGTTCTACACGGTGTGGTGGGTCCTGTTGATCGTGTTGCTCGGCTGGGTCTGGCAGGAGCGGGTGGCGCTGTGGGCGTTCCCGGACATCATCAGCGCCTACACCGCCAAGGAATATTGCGCATGCCGGTACGTGATGGCTAATGACGCCGAGTATTGTCATGGTTATGTGAAGCAGTGGTTGCCCACCAGCGGGTTTACCGATGACGCGGCGAGCAAGCGTGTAACGGTCAGCGGCATGGGGCGCAGCAATAGCGCGGAGTGGGTTGGTGAGCGCCAAGGCTGCCGCCTGAAGCCTTGAATACGATGATGCGCTCTTTAGGATGGCAATACCGTTCAGTTAAGGAAATTGTAGGAGCAAGCTTGCTCGCGATGGTCGATAACGATAACGCGTGTTTACTGGCTAAACGCGGCGCTCTTGAGTCCATCGTCGGAACGCCGCCCGGAGCAAGCTCGCTCCCACAGGTTTCGCGTCGTAACTGACTGGCATTAGGGCAAGCCCCCTCGCCACAAAGGCCGAGTATCAGTGATGGACAGTTTGCATCTGGCTCATGGGCGGTTAAGGTTCGTGCAGGTTCATCTTCCCTCGAGTCTTTATGCTCAACCGCTCCCTGTTCAAAACCCTAGCTATCCTGCTCCTGGCCGGCGCCTCGTTATCGGCTCGGGCCAATTGGTACCTGGACGGCGAATCCTCGCGGCTGTCGTTCATCAGCACCAAAAACGCCAACATCTCCGAAGTGCAACGCTTTCTGGTGCTGCACGGCAAGGTCAGCCCCACGGGCCTGGCCGAGGTGGAAGTCGAGCTGGAGTCGGTGAACAGCGGCATCCCCTTGCGCGACGAACGCATGCGCAAGGAGCTGTTCCAGATCCAGACATTCCCCGAAGCGTTGATCACCACGCAAATCGATCTGCGCCCGATCAACGACCTCGCGCCGGGTGCGCAGCTGGAATTGCGTTTGCCGTTGACGGTCAATCTGCACGGCAAGCAACACCAATACAACGCCGAACTGCTGGCGACCCGCCTGGATGATCGACGCTTTCAGGTCGTGACCCTCGAACCGCTGGTGATCAACGCCGAAGATTTCGACCTGGCACCTGGCCTGGAAAACTTGCGCAAGGTCGCCGGCTTGTCGGCCATCAGTCTGTCGGTGCCGGTGGGTGCGGTACTGATTTTCACGGCGCGCTGACATGGCCGGCGCAATTTTCCCCTGGCGTGAAGGCAATGCATTTGAACTGCTGATCGACGGCCCGCAGTTTTTCCCCCGGATGCTGGTCGCGATTGCCCGCGCCGAAGAACAGGTGGAGCTGGAGCTGTACCTGGTGGAGGTGGGTGCCTGTGCCGAGGCCATGGTCCAGGCGCTGGTCCAGGCCGCGGAGCGCGGTGTGCGAGTGCGTTGTCTGTTTGACGATTACGGCAGTCTGGCGTTCACGCTGAGCTTGCGACAGCGGCTGACGACGGCGGGTGTCGAGCTGCGATTCTACAATCGTCTGAGCTGGCGACGCTGGGTCGGCAATTTCTACCGCGATCACCGCAAGCTGTTGCTGGTCGACCAGTGTCTGGCGGTCGTCGGCGGCACGGGTGTCACCGATGAATTCTGGACGCCGGGTGAAGACACCAGCGAATGGCACGAAGTGATGGTGGCAATCAGCGGCCCGCTGGTCATCGACTGGCAGTTGCTGTTCGATCGCCAGTGGATTGCCAACCGTCATCGCCGTGCCTGGAAGCCGGCGTCGAACTTCGGCTTGCCGCGTTTGCCGCGCGTGCCGGCCATGGGCGAGGGCATGGGCCGGGTCGCTTATGCGGACGCCCGTCAGCACCGGGACATCCTGCAATCGCTGGTTCGCGCACTGAACAGTGGCCAGCGACGGATCTGGCTGGCCACCCCTTATTTCTTGCCGACCTGGAAAGTCCGTCGCTCACTGCGCCGGGCGGCGGCCCGCGGCGTCGATGTGCGCCTGCTGCTGACCGGGCCGCGTACCGATCACCCATCGGTGCGCTACGCCGGGCATCGCTACTACCCGCGATTGCTCAAGTCCGGGGTGAAAATCTTCGAATACCAGCCGTGTTTCCTGCACCTGAAAATGGTGCTGGTCGATGATTGGGTGAGTATCGGCTCGTGCAACTTCGATCACTGGAATCTGCGTTTCAACCTGGAAGCCAACCTTGAAGCGCTGGATGCAGGGCTGACAGGTGCGGTGGTGGCGAGTTTCGAGAAGGACTTTGCCCTGAGCCAGGAGGTCAGCCTCGAGGCGTGGCAACGCCGGCCATTGTGGCGGCGGGTGAAGCAGAGGGTGTGGGGGTGGGTGGATCGGTTGGTGGTGAACGTGCTGGATCGTCGGGGATAGTCCACACCGAAGATCACTGTGGGAGCGGGCTTGCCCGCGATGAGGCCATAACATCCAACATCTATGTTGACTGTTACAACGCCATCGCGGGCAAGCCCGCTCCCACAGGTACTTCATGTAGCTTCAAGGATTACAACAATTCAAAACTCTGCTGCGTCACATCCTGGGAATCCAGGCCGATCTGCACATTGAACTTGCCCGGTTCCGCTGCGTACTTGAGCCGGGCGTTGAAGAACTTCAGGTCATCCTCGGTGATGGTGAAACGCACGACTTTCTGTTCACCGGCCTTGAGCATGATTTTCTGGAAATTCTTCAATTCCTTGACCGGTCGGATCATCGAGCCGGTCACGTCCTGGATGTACAACTGCACCACGGTTTCGCCGTCTCGCTGACCCGTGTTTTTCACCATGACGCTGGCGTCGAGCTTGCCGGTCTTGTTCAGCGTGGTCGAGGACAAGGCCATGTCAGTCAGGCTGAAGTCGGTGTAGCTCAGGCCAAAACCGAACGGGAACAGGGGACCTGTGGTGTCATCGAAATACTGCGAGGTGTAGTTGCCCGGTTTGCCCGGCGTGAACGGCCGGCCGATGCTCAGGTGGTTGTAGTAGGTCGGAATCTGACCCACCGAGCGCGGGACGGTGATCGGCAATTTGCCCGACGGGTTGTAGTCGCCGAACAGCACGTCGGCGATGGCATTGCCGCCTTCGGTGCCGCTGAACCAGGTTTCCAGGATCGCGTCAGCCTGTTCCTTTTCTTCGAGAATCGACAGCGGCCGGCCGTTCATCAACACCAGTACCAGCGGTTTGCCCGTGGCTTTCAATGCCTTGATCAGCTCGCGCTGGTTGACCGGAATATTCAGGTCGGTACGGCTCGACGATTCATGGGACATGCCACGGGATTCGCCCACTGCCGCGACGACGACATCGGCATCCTTGGCGGCCTTCACGGCCTCGTCGATCAGCACTTGCGCCGAGCGTGGATCGTCCACCACTTCCGGGGCATCGAAATTCAGGAAGTTCAGGTAGTCGAGAACTTTCTTGTCGCTGGTGATGTTGGCGCCACGGGCGTAGATCAGCGTCGACTGTGCGCCCAACGCATGGGTCATGCCATCGAACAGGGTCACCGATTGAGCAGGCCGGCCCGCGGCCGCCCAGCTGCCCATCATGTCGATCGGCGCCTTGGCCAGCGGGCCGACCAGGGCGATTTTCGCGGTTTTCTTCAGCGGCAGGGTTTCGCCCCGGTTCTTCAGCAATATCATACTGCGGCGCGCAACGTCGCGGGCCTCGGCGCGGTGCAGGCGGCTGTCGGCGTAGGTGTCGACCGGGTCATCCTCGGCCTTGCCGATGCGCAGGTACGGGTCCTTGAACAGGCCCATGTCGTATTTGGCCCCCAGCACGGCACGCACGGCATTGTCGATGTCGCTCTGCTGGATCTCGCCGGCCTTCAGCAACCCTGGCAGTTCCTTGCCATAGAGCGTGTCGTTCATGCTCATGTGGATGCCGGCCTTGATGGCGAGCTTCGCGGCTTCGCGACCGTCACGGGCGACGCCGTGCTTGATCAGTTCGAAAATCGCCCCGTGGTCGCTGACGGCCAGGCCCTTGAAGCCCCATTGCTGGCGCAACAGGTCATTCATCAGCCAGGTGTCGGCGGTGGCCGGCACGCCGTTGATCGAGTTCAGCGCAACCATCACCCCACCGGCACCGGCGTCGATCGCGGCGCGGTACGGCGGCAGGTAGTCCTGGTACATCTTGACCGGGCTCATGTCGACGATGTTGTAGTCGCGACCGCCCTCGACCGCGCCGTACAAGGCAAAGTGCTTGACGCTGGCCATGATGCTGTCGGCCGCGTTTGCGCCCGCGCCCTGGAAGGCTTTGACCATGACGCCGGCGATGCGCGACACCAGGTAAGTGTCCTCACCGAAGCCTTCGGAGGTGCGGCCCCAGCGCGGGTCGCGGGAGATGTCGACCATCGGCGCGAAGGTGATGTCGAGGCTGTCCGCCGCGGCTTCTTTGGCGGCGATGCGCCCGGACAGGCCGATGGCGTCCATGTCCCAGCTCGAAGCCAAGGCTATCGGAATCGGGAAAATGGTGCGGTGGCCGTGGATCACGTCGTAGGCGAAGAACATCGGGATCTTCAGCCGGCTGCGCATGGCCGCGTCCTGCATCGGACGGTTTTCCGGGCGGGTGATCGAGTTGAACGTGCCGCCGATGTTGCCGGCGGCGATTTCCTGGCGGATCAGCTCCCGGGGCATTTCCGGGCCTATGCTGATCAGGCGCAGCTGACCGATTTTTTCATCGAGGGTCATTTGCTTCATCAGGTTGCTGACGAAGGCGTCCTTGTTCTCCAGAGGTGCGGGCGTCGTGGCGGCCAATACGGTATGACTGGCCAGGCTGACGAACAGGCCCAGCAAACACAGCTTCTTCATGAATGGTTTTCTCTAAAGCCTAAACGGCAGTGCATACGCGCCGGTCAGCCAAAATTTAGGGAGCGACTATTGTTGTTCAGGTAAATGCAGCACAGTTCTATAGTGTTTTAGCGCTGGGGCATCTTTTAGCCCATTGGCTCGATGCAATCCAGTGGCGGCGCAGATTATGCCCCAAGAGCCGTCTCAAAGTTCGCAGGTTGTTTTTTCAACGGAATGTGCAAGGGAGCGTCAACCAGATGAACGTACGACACCACTATCGGTACAGTCTGCGGGTCGCAGCCTTGATGCTGCTGACCACCTTGCTGGCCGGCTGCGGCATCAACAATATTCCTACCCTCGACGAACAGGCCAAAGCTGCCTGGGGCCAGGTGCAGAACCAGTACCAGCGCCGCGCCGACCTGATCCCCAACCTGGTGGAAACGGTCAAGGGCTACGCGCAGCATGAACAGGAGACCTTGACCGCGGTGGTCGAAGCCCGGGCCAAGGCCACTTCGATTCAGGTCGATGCCAACACCCTGGACAACCCGGAGAAACTCAAACAGTTCCAGCAGGCCCAGGATCAGCTGACCGGCGCATTGAGTCGTTTGATGGTGGTCGTCGAGCGCTATCCGGATCTCAAGGCCAACCAGAACTTCCTCGCGTTGCAGTCGCAGCTTGAAGGCACCGAGAACCGCATCGCCGTGGCGCGACGGGATTTCATTCTGGCGGTGCAAAAGTACAACACCGAAATTCGCACCTTCCCTGGTCGCCTGTGGCACACGGTGATGTACAGCGATCTCCCTGTGCGCGAGACCTTCGAGGCCACCAGCGCCGATGCGCAAAAAGCACCGGAAGTGAAATTCCAGTAAGCGCCGGTTCAGGTTGGGTGCGTCACCATGGATGAGGTTGCCAATGCGTGTGTTGAAAGTTGTCCTGGTGCTGTTGCTCTGGGTGCTGGCCCTGACGGCCCAGGCCGAATTGAAGTTTCCGCAACTGACCGGGCGGGTGGTGGACAACGCCGCAATGATCGAACCGTCAGTGCGCGAGCAGCTCACCCAGCAGCTCGACGCCCATGAAAAGACCACCGGTGAGCAGTTGGTGGTGGTCACGTTGCCGGATCTGCAGGGCACTGACATCGCGGACTTCGGTTATCAGCTCGGGCGCCACTGGGGAATCGGCCAGAAGGACAAGAACAACGGCGCGTTGCTGATCGTCGCCCGGGCCGAGCGCAGACTGCGCATCGAGGTCGGTTATGGCCTGGAGGAGCGCCTGACCGATGCGCAGAGTTCGGTGATCATCAATCAGGTGATCACCCCGGCGTTCAAGGCCGGCAACTTCAGCAAGGGCATCAGCGACGGGGTCGCGGCGATGCTGGTGGTGTTGGGGGGTAACCCGCTGGATGAGCCGTCCACGGTCTACGAACCCCGGGGCGATCAGGACAGCGACTTCGTTTCGCGGCATCCGGGGTTGCTGGTGTTTCTGGTGATGCTGTTCATCCTGACGATTTTCGTCTGCCAGATGCTCGGTATCCTGCCAAGCGGTGGTGGCCGGGGCAGCTCGGGAGGCGGGTTTGGCGGTGGCGGCTTTGGTGGCGGTGGCGGCGGGGGCTTCAGT
>Ga0247818_10001096_pt1 | contig 16981 bp, 17 predicted proteins | sample 13C_Glucose_Day1_FD_192424 | JGI IMG/M metagenome (GOLD analysis project Ga0247818, IMG submission 192424) | Soil microbial communities from agricultural site in Penn Yan, New York, United States - 13C_Glucose_Day1 | ecosystem: Environmental > Terrestrial > Soil > Agricultural land | place... | reverse complement strand
CGCCGTGACGTACGCGGACCGGACGGAGGCGGATCACGCAGAGCTCGTCCGGGGTGTACGTGCCGGGCGAATAGCCGCCGAGCTCGGAGTCTGAGCGGCTTGCGGCCACCGCGGGTCTTCGTGGCCTGCGCCGTGGCCATACGCTGGACGGGTGACCCACGAAGCCGCCGGGGTGCCGACCACCCGGAACGACGAAGACCTGCAGAACCAGGACCGCCAGGGCCGGCGGGACGAGCCGCAGCACGCGCAGGATGCGTCGCAGGGGGACGGCCCGCAAGCGGAGCCTGGCAGTGCGCCGCATGCAGATTCCGCCGCCGAGGAAGCGGCCGGCTACCCGGTAGGCGACGAGGGCGGTGAGGCGCGCGGTGCCGCGGCGACCGAGGAGACCCGTGCCCCTCGGCCCGAGGAGCGGCTCGCAAAGGCCGTCCGGGTGGCTGAGCAGGCACTGATCGAGTTCGAGATCGCCGTGGAGACCTTCCGGGTCGAGGTGGAGAACTTCTCCCGGCTGCATCATCAGAAGCTCGGACCGATGTATGCACGCCTCGACGAGCTCGATGCGCAGATCGCGGAGGCACGGGCTGCGAAGTCCGGCGATCCGGAGGACCTGCGGAAGGCCCAGGAGGCAAGGGCGATCGTCATGCCGATGCCTGGTGTCGACGAGCTCTTCCATGACTGGATGGATTCGGACGGGCTCTCGCCCGAGGCCTCGGCCATGCTCACCGAGCAGCCCGTCCGGCCGCCGAAGCGGGTCAGGCCGGGTGAGGAGGCGCGCAAGCTCTACCGGGAGCTGGCCCGTCAGGCCCACCCGGATCTGGCACCGGACGAGAAGGAGCGCGAGCGACGGGACGAATTCATCGCTCGAGTCAATGCGGCCTACGGACGCGGCGACGTGGCGTTGCTGAAGGAACTGGCTGCCGAGTGGGCGGCGGGCCCTGTGACGCCGGAGCTGCGACTGAGCGAGAGCGAGGAACTCTACGCACGCCTGGAGTGGCTCAGCCGGCGTAAGGAGTTGCTGACGGTGCTCGCCCGAGAGCTCGAGGAGAGCGCGATCGGCTCGATGCTGCGGATGGCGCCGGACGACCCCGACCGACTGCTGGACGACATCGGCGAGAAGCTTCTGGCCGACGTCTCCCAGCGTGAGAGCGAGCTGGCGGGCTTGGTGCAGTAGCGTGCCGGATGACCCTGGCGCGTACGTACGAGAGAAGGCATTCCCATGAATTTCGCTCCGCTGCCCTCGGTGGACGCCGCGGCGGTTCCGTCGGACGGCTTTGTGCTGGACGTCCGGGAGGACGACGAGTGGGCAGCCGGGCATGTCGAGGGCGCGCTGCACATTCCGATGAGTGACTTCGTCGGCCGCTTCGGCGAGCTGACCGAAGCGGCCGACGACGGCCGGCGCGTGCATGTGATGTGCCGGGTCGGAGGCCGGTCTGCCCAGGTCACTCAGTACCTGGTGCAGCAGGGCATCGACGCTGTGAACATCGACGGCGGCATGCAGGCCTGGGACGGTGCCGGTCGCCCGATGGTCGCGGACAACGGGAGCTCGGCTTTCGTCCTCTGACGGCTCGCACAGCACCGCCTTCGTCGCTGCAGGAGGATCGCACCTGTCACTTCTGCGGTCGCCGTGGTACGCCGCAGCGCTGACGCAGTGACGTTCAACCGGACTCGTCGGCCCGGGCAGGTTCAGGACCAGCTGCTCGGCGGCTGCTGTGCGTCCTGGCTGCTGCTCGGCGGCTGCTGAGAGTCCTGGCTGTCGTGCGTTGTCGCTGTCGTGCGATCTCGCCGTGCTCGTTCCTGCCGTGCGACTCGCCCTCTGTGTGCCTTGACTGCCGTCCGCCATGGGGTTCGCGGCCGAATCGGCCTCACGGACGGTGTCGTTGGCACAGGGGAGCATGCGGGGCGATTGTGCACAGGGCGAGGGCCTACACCGGGGACCCTCGGCAGAGTGTCCGGGGACGGCAGGGTAGGGCGCGGCTTGTCAGCGGTCGAAGTCGAGCTCGACCTCCGGGGTGAGGGGGTGCGACTGGCAGGCGAGCACGAAGCCGGCCCCGGTCTCTTCCGGTTCGAGCGCGAAATTGCGGTCCATCCGCACCTCGCCCGAGACGAGGAAGGCCCGGCAGGTCCCGCACACTCCCCCCTTGCAGGCGTACGGAGCGTCCGAGCGGCTTCGCAGCACCGTGTCCAGCAGCGATTCGCCGTCGAGGACCGGCCAACTGCCCGACCGCCCGTCGAGTGTCGCCGTGAGCCTGCTCTCCGACGGTGCGTCGACCCGGGCCGTCGTCGGAGGAGCCGTCGCTTCGTCGGCGACGTGGAAGATTTCCTGGTGGATGCGCGACCGGTCGGCGCCGAGTGCGCGCAACGCGTCCTCCGCCCCTCGGACGAGGCCGAGAGGCCCGCACAGGAACCAGCCGTCCACATCGGGCACCGACAACAGCGCCGGCAGCAGCGCGGCGAGCCGCTCCTGGTCGAGCCTGCCGGAAGGGAGCCCGGCAGCCTGCTCCTCCCGGGACAGCGCGGTAACCAGCTGGAAGCGGTCGGGATAGCGGTCCTTGAGGTCTGCCACCTCGTCGAGGAACATCGTCGACGCTGCTGTCCGGTCGCTGCGGATCAGACAGAAGCGGGCCAAGGGCTCCCGTGCCAGCAGCGTCGCCGCCATCGAGAGCACAGGTGTGATGCCGCTGCCCCCGACGATCGCGGCGAAGTGCCCCGGTCGCGGGTCTAGGACGAAGCGGCCCATCGGAGCCATCGCCTCCACCTGGTCTCCGACGGCCAGCTCCTTGAGGGCGTACGTCGAGAACGCTCCGCCGTCGACCATACGGATCCCCACCCGCATCAAGGGGTCGCCCGGTTCTTCGGCAACAGCTGCGCAGATGGAGTACGACCTTCGGATCTCCTCGCCGTCGACGCGGTAGCGCACGTTCAGGTGCTGGCCGGGAGTGTGGCGGAAGGTCTCGCGTAGATCGGCCGGTACGGCGAACGTGACGGCCACCGCGTCGTCCGTGAGCCGTTCGATCGCGCTGACCCGGAGCGGATGGAACATCTACAACTCCTTGAAGTGGTCGAACGGTTCGCGGCACTCCACACAGCGGCGCAACGCCTTGCACGCCGTGGAGGAGAACCGGCTGAGCAGTTCCGTGTCGGTGGAACCGCAGTGCGGGCAGCGCACCGAGAGCGTCAGAGGCACCGGCCCTTCCTGGCCCCCGCCCGGGCGAGGCGGTGCTATGCCGAACTCCGCGAGCTTGCGGCGCCCCTCATCGCTGATGTCGTCCGTCGACCAGGCAGGGGCGAGGACCGTGACCACGGACACCTCCGCGACTCCCCGGTCGTGCAGCACGCGTCTGATGTCGGCGGACATGGCTTCGATGGCCGGGCAGCCCGTGTACGTCGGCGTGAGCCGCACGGTGACCTTGTCCGGCCCGTCCACCCGCACACCGCGAAGCACGCCGAGCTCGTCCAGAGTGAGGACGGGCAGCTCGGGGTCGGGCACAGCGCCCGCCAGCCGGCGGAGCTCCGCCTCCAGCGGGGTCTCGGTGGTCACCACGATGCCCCCGGATGACTGCGGTGCAGATGCTGCATCTCGGCGAGCATCCGCCCGAACGGCTCCGTGTGCAGGCCCTGACGGCCCGCTCCTGCCGCCCAGGCCCCGGACTGCGGCCCTGACGGAAGGGCCAGCGTGGCCCGATCCACCACGGAGGTGACGGCCGCCAGCCAGCCGTCGCGCAGGATGTTGAAGTCGATGTCGACTCCCTCGACGGGCTCGAACAGCTCGCCGCTGAACCGCCACAGGGCGTCCAGGGCGAGTTGCATACGCTCATGGCTTTCCGTGGTTCCGTCGCCGAGCCGCAGGACCCACTGCTCCGCGTGGTCACGGTGGTAGGCGACTTCCTTGACGGCCTTGGCCGCGAGATCCGCGAACTCGCCCTCCCCGGCTGCCAGCTCCTCGTACAACAGGTGCTGGTAGACGGAGAAATACAACTGGCGGGCGATGGTGTGGGCGAAATCGCCGTTCGGCTGCTCCACCAGCTGGACGTTGCGGAATGCCCGCTCCTCACGGAGGTAGGCCAGCTGGTCCTCGTCACCCACGAACGAGAGAAGCAATCTGGCCTGCCCCAGCAGATCCAGGGCGATGTTGGCCAGAGCCACCTCCTCCTCCAGTACCGGGGCGTGGCCTGCCCACTCCCCCAGCCGGTGCGAGAGCACCAGTGCGTCGTCGCCGAGGGCGAGGGCCGCGTTCACAGGTGCTTCACCCCTTCAGGGATCTCGTAGAACGTGGGGTGACGGTAGGGCTTGTCCCCGGCGGGTTCGAAGAACGAGTCCTTCTCGTCCGGCGAGGAGGCGGTGATCTCGGTCGAGGGGACCACCCAGAGGGACACGCCTTCCGAGCGGCGCGTGTACAGGTCGCGGGCGTTGCGCAGGGCCATCTCGGCGTCCGGTGCGTGCAGGCTTCCCGCGTGGGTGTGGGACAGTCCGCGCCTGGAGCGTACGAACACCTCCCACAGAGGCCAGTCGGTCGAGCTGCTCATGCGGTCGCCTCCACGGGCTGGGCGGCCGCTCCGGCTGTACCGGGCCGGGCCGCGTGCTTGTCTGCGTATGCCGCTGCCGCGTCGCGGACCCACGCGCCTTTCTCGTGAGCCGTGCGGCGCTGGGTGAGTCGTTGTTCGTTGCAGGGGCCGTTGCCCTTGAGGACTTCCTGGAACTCGGTCCAGTCGATCTCTCCGTAGTCGTGCTGACCGAGCTCCTCGTTCCACCGGATGTCGGGGTCGGGGAGGGCAAGCCCCAGTGCTTGTGCCTGCGGTACACAGATATCGACGAAGCGGCGGCGCAGCTCGTCGTTGGAGTGTCGTTTGATCTTCCAGGCCATCGACTGTGCCGAATGCGCCGAGGCGTCGTCGGGTGGCCCGAACATCATCAAGGAGGGCCACCACCAGCGGTTCACCGCGTCCTGCGCCATTTCGTGCTGGGCAGAAGTGCCCCGGCTGAGGGCGAGCAGCAGCTCGTACCCCTGGCGCTGGTGGAAGGATTCCTCTTTGCAGATCCGGACCATCGCCCGCGCGTACGGGCCGTAGGAACAGCGGCAGAGCGGCACCTGGTTGGTGATCGCGGCGCCGTCCACCAGCCAGCCGATCGCACCCACGTCCGCCCAGGTCAGCGTGGGGTAGTTGAAGATCGAGGAATAGCGCTGCCTTCCGGCGTGCAGTTTGTCCAGGAGCTCTTCGCGGCTCGTCCCCAGCGTCTCCGCCGCGCTGTACAGATAGAGGCCGTGCCCCGCCTCGTCCTGCACCTTGGCCATCAGGATGGCCTTGCGGCGCAGTGACGGTGCCCGTGAGATCCAGTTGGCTTCGGGCTGCATACCGATGATCTCGGAATGTGCGTGCTGGGCCATCTGGCGGATCAGAGAGGCGCGGTAGGCGTCGGGCATCCAGTCCCGCGGCTCGATCCGGTCGTCGGCCGCCACGGCGTGGTCGAACGCCGCGAGACGCTCCGCTTCTGCCTTGTCCGCCGTGCCCGCCGTTCCCTGCGTCGTCTGGTCCGCAGTCACTGCCGCCATCCCGGGCTCCCTACCGACCGATCGTTCGGTCCCTCGGCTTCAATGGTGAGTCGGAGGCCCGTAGGGTGTCAACCCTGTGGATAACTGAGTGGTGATCGACGGTGATCGGGGCGGGATGGACGCGGACCACGGTGGGGGCACCGGAAACGAGAAGAAGCTCGCTTGGCCCGGTGTGACGGACCGCCCGGATCAGGCCGCGGGGGACGATCCTGCGATACCGGACGTGATATCGGAGGCCGGGTCGGGCATTCCTCCGGGCCAGACCGACGCGGCGCTGGGTGACACCGCCTCCGGGCCCGTACCCGGATCGGCAGGACGCCGCCAGGGCGGAGGCATGGCCGCGCTCTCGCTCCCGTACCAGATCGCCGCGGCGCTGGCGCTGTCCGTCATAGGGCTGCTGGCCTGCGCGCACGTTGCCATGATCTTTCTGCACGTCGCACCGTCGAACACGCTGACGAAGCAGCATGGCGAAGTGGTCGATGACTGGGTCTTCCCCGAGTTCGAGCAGAACTGGAAGCTGTTCGCCCCCAATCCGCTCCAGCAGAACATCTCGGTGCACGTGCGGGCCGAGCTCGCCGACAACGGTGCCGACGGCAGCAGGATCACCCGCTGGATGAATCTCTCGCGCGACGACGGCGAGTCGATACGCGGCAGTCTCCTCCCCAGCCACGTAGACCAGAACGAGCTGCGCCGCGCATGGGACTTCTACAGCGGGTCCCATGACAGCGAGAGCCGCCCCAACGGTCTGCGCGGTGAGCTCTCCGAGCGCTATATCCGCCGCATCGTCATGCTGCGCCTCGCCGAGTACGGCTACGGCGGCACGGTCGAGCGCATCCAGGTGCGGTCATCCGTACGTTCCGTCGGGGCTCCGACGTGGAGCGACGAGAAGATCAGTACCCGGCCGGAGTACAAGGAGCTTCCGTGGTGGACCGTCACCCCGTCAGACCTCCCAGCGGCGGACGTGGCCGATCAGGCCCCGCAGGCCCGGAACCCGCAGGCCGGGAAGGCGGAGGGATGAGGGCCCCAGCCCCGGTCCGTCAGGGCGCCGGAACGGCCGGGCGCTCGCTCGCCGGCGTCATCCAACGCGTCACGGCCTCGCCCCTCGGCGCCTACCAGAGTGCCGTGGTCCGGATCGGAGTCTCCGCGACCTATCTGCTGTTCCTTCTGCGGGAGCTGCCCCACCGTCACGAGCTGTACGGCCCGGACGGCCCGTGGAGCTGGGACATGGCGCGTCGGCTGATCGCCAACAACGACGCCTTCACCGCCCTGATGTGGTCGGACGGCACGCTCTGGTTCGAGACCGTGTACGCGCTCACGCTGGTGTCGGCCGCGCTGCTGATGACCGGCTGGCGGACCCGGGCCACGTCCGTCCTGTTCATGACCGGGGTGCTCTCCCTACAGAACCGCAGCATCTTCATGGGTGACGGCGGCGACAACGTCATTCACCTGATGGCGGTCTATCTGGTGCTGACCCGTTGTGCGCGAGTCTGGTCCCTGGACGCGCGCCGCGCGTCGCGGGACGCCGCTCGTCTCGCGGAGGGATACCGCCCGGCCCGCGACGTCGCGGGGCCGGCCCTGTGGGTGGTGCTCGGCTGTGTTCTCCTGCCCGCCACCGTCATGGGAGGACTCGGTGGCACGTGGTGGCTGCCTTCCCTCCTATGGGTGCTGTGGCTGGGGAACGGCGTCTGGTGGGTCCTGAACCGCCACGCGCCGGACCATGAGCTGCGCGTCCTGTCCGACGTCCTGGCCAACCTCGCCCACAACGCGGCTCTTTTCGTGATCATGGCCGAGGTGTGTCTGATCTACGCGACCGCCGGCTGGTACAAGATCCAGGGGTCCCGCTGGCAGGACGGCACCGCGATCTACTACCCGCTCAAGCTGGACTACTTCACCCCGTGGCCCGAGCTCTCCGGTCTCATCGCATCCAGCGCCCTGGCGGTCATGGTGCTGACGTATGCCACGGTGATCGTGCAGGTCGCCTTCCCGTTCACGCTCTTCAACCGGCGGGTCAAGAACGTCCTGCTGGTCATCATGATCGGCGAGCACGCCGGGATCTCCGTCCTGCTCGGGCTTCCTTTCTTCTCCATGGCGATGATCGCCGCCGATGCCGTCTTCCTGCCGACGGTCTTCCTGGTGTGGCTGGGACACACGGTCTCGCAGGGCCGGCAGCGCCTGCTCTCCCGGACGGTGGGCAGGATCCGGCTCCCCGGGCAGCGCCGGATGGGGACGGTCGACGAGGAGGCCGCGCGCGGCGGCGGTGGCAGTGGCCATACGCTCGTCGGGTGACCAGCGAGACCGGCAGTACAGAAGAGCCCCGTGAGGCGGCCACGCCCGATCCCACCGCGGAACCGATCCAGTACGACGAGGGGTACGGCGCCGTGATCGGCGTCGGGCCGCACCCGCTGCCCTGGCCCGAGGGGGAGCGCTACGATCCGGAACTCCTTGCCCACGGTGACCGGCGCAATGTCGGCGACTCCTACCGGTACTGGACGCGGGAGGCGATCGTCGCCGATCTGGATCTGCGTCGGCACGACTTCCACGTGGCGGTGGAGAACTGGGGCCACGACTTCAACATCGGATCGGTGGTGCGCACCGCCAATGCCTTTCTCGCGAAGGAGATCCACATCGTGGGCCGGCGACGCTGGAACAGGCGGGGCGCGATGGTCACCGACCGCTACCAGCACGTCCGGCACCACCCGGACACGGCCGACCTGACCGCCTGGGCGGAGGCCGAGGCACTGCCGATCATCGGGATCGACAATCTTCCCGGTGCCGTGCCGCTGGAGCGGACGGACCTGCCACGCCGCTGTGTGCTGCTGTTCGGACAGGAGGGACCGGGGCTGACGGAGGAAGCGCGCAAGCACGCCTCGATGGTGTGCTCGATCGCGCAGTTCGGCTCGACGCGGTCGATCAACGCCGGCGCGGCCGCTGCCATCGCCATGCACGCCTGGGTGCAGCGCTACGCGGACATTCCGGATCCGCGCGACGGATGATCCGGTGGAGCGGATCCCCGCTCCACCGGTTTTGTCAGGCGCCACAGGTCAGAGCCGGCCCGGGCTCAGGCCTGGCGGCGGACCTCCACCACCCGGAAACGGTTGGACACGAACGCCCCGTCGCAGAGGGCCGCGTTGGCCGCCGGATTGCCTCCAGAGCCATGGAAGTCGGAAAAGGCGGCGGTCTGGTTGACGTACACGCCGCCGGTGAGATTCAGCGAGAGCTGAGCCGATTCGTCGAAGCAGACGTCCTCCACCGCCCGTTCCACTTCGGGGGAGGTCGTGTAGGCGCCTACGGTCATCGCGCCCTTCTCGCGGACGGTGCGGCGCAGCAGGTCCACCGCGTCAGCGGTCGAGTCGACGGCGACCGCGAACGAGACCGGGCCGAAGCACTCCGAGAAATAGGCCGCCCCGTCGTCCTTCTTGGTGCCGTCGAGTTTCACGAGCACCGGCGTGCGGACCACGGCGTCGGGGAAGTCGGGGTTGACCACCGGGCGCGAGGCGAGTGCGACGTCACCCAGGGCCGCGGCTCCTTCCAGCCGGGCCTTCACGTCCGGATTCACCAGGGCGCCGAGCAGCCCGTTGGCCCGGGCGTCGTCACCGAGGAGGCCCGTCACCGCTTCGGCGATGTCCGCCACCACGTCCTCGTAGGACTTGGCGCCCGCGTCGGTCGTGATGCCGTCGCGCGGGATGAGCAGATTCTGCGGGGTGGTGCACATCTGGCCGCTGTAGAGGGAGAGCGAGAACGCCAGGTTCGAGAGCATGCCCCGGTAGTTGTCGGTGGAGTCGAGGACGATCGTGTTGACGCCCGCCTTCTCCGTGTAGACCTGGGCCTGCCGGGCGTTGGTCTCCAGCCAGTCGCCGAAGGCCGTGGAACCCGTGTAGTCGATGATCCTGATTTCGGGTCGTACCGCGAGGGTCTTGGCGATGCCCTCGCCGGGCCGCTCGGCCGCCAGGGCGACGAGGTTCGGGTCGAAGCCCGCCTCGGCCAGCGCCTCGCGCGCCAGCTGGACGGTGAGGGCCAGCGGAAGAACCGCCCGTGGGTGCGGCTTGACCAGGACGGGATTGCCGGTCGCGAGCGAGGCGAAGAGGCCCGGATAGCCGTTCCACGTGGGGAAGGTGTTGCAGCCGATCAGCAGAGAGATGCCGCGCCCGGCCGCCGTGTACGACTTGTGCAGCTGCAGCGGGTCGCGCTTTCCCTGGGGCTTCGACCAGTCGGCGCTGCGCGGCGTCCGCGTCTGTTCCTCGTAGGCGTATGCCACGGCCTCCAGGCCGCGGTCCTGGGCGTGCGGGCCGCCCGCCTGGAATGCCATCACGAACGCCTGCCCGCTGGTATGCATCACCGCGTGCGCCAGCTCGTGGGTACGGGCGCTGATCCGGGCGAGGATCTCCAGGCAGACCAAGGCCCTGGTCTCGGGCCCTGCCGCGCGCCAGGAGCCCATGGCGGCACTCATGGCGGGAAGCAGGATGTCCGGGTCGGCATGCGGATACTCGACGCCGAGCTCCGGCCCGTACGGCGAGAGCTCTCCGCCCGTCCAGCCGTCGGTGCCGGGCTGGCCGAGATCCAGCCGGGTGTTGAGCACGGCGTCGAACGCGGCCTTTCCCTCGGCAGCGCCGAGGCTGCCGGGAATGCCTCCCTCGCCGTAGGCCTTCGGGTGCTCGGGATGCGGGGACCAGTAGGCGCGTGTGCGGATCGCATCGAGGGCCTGGTCGAGCGTCGGGCGGTGGATCTCGGACAGCTTCTCGGGGGAAAGCTCGGCGGCCATGACGGACCAACTCCTCGACGAGCCGGGCAGGGACGTGCTGACGGAGTTAGAGTAACCGAACGATCGGTCGGGACAAGGGGCCCCAGGGAACCTGTGGACAACTCATGGGGGAGGATCGCGGTCATGACCACGGCCAAGCGGGACACGTACACCCCGGAAACACTCCTGTCCGTTGCCGTCCGTGTTTTCAACGAGCGCGGCTACGACGGCACGTCCATGGAGCACCTTTCCAAGGCGGCGGGCATCTCCAAGTCGTCCATCTACCACCATGTGGCGGGCAAGGAGGAGCTTCTGAGGCGTGCGGTGAGCCGGGCGCTCGACGGTCTCTTCGGCATCCTCGGCGAGACCGGGGCGATACAGGGGCGGGCGATCGCCCGGGTCGAATACGTCACGCGCCGCACGGTCGAGGTGCTCATGGCGGAGTTGCCGTACGTCACTCTGCTGCTGCGCGTACGAGGCAACACCAAGACGGAGCGCTGGGCGCTGGAGCGTCGCCGCGAGTTCGACCAGCGGGTGTCCGAGCTGCTCAAGGCCGCGGTGGAGGAGGGGGACCTCCGCGCGGACGTGGACATACGCCTTGCGACCCGGCTGCTCTTCGGCATGGTGAACTCGCTGGTCGAGTGGTACCGCCCGCAGCCGGGCGGCTCCGCGGAGGCGGAGCAGCTTGCCGACACGGTCGTCCAGCTCGCCTTCGAAGGGATGCGGGCCGGCTGACCCGGGACGAGGAGCCCTAGGCGAGCTCGGCCGGGCGGTCCGGACGCGGGCCCAGGTCGGTCTCCTCGAACACCAGCAGGGTGCGGGTGGACAGCACCTCGGGTATGGCCTGGATCCTGGTCAGGACCAGCTCGCGCAGCGCCTGGTTGTCAGGGGTGTGTACCAGGAGCAGGACGTCGAAGTCGCCGCTGACCAGTGCGATGTGGGTGGCACCCGGGAGCGCCTGGAGCTGTTCGCGCACGGTGCGCCAAGAGTTCTGGACGATCTTGAGCGTGATGTAGGCGGAGGCGGCCTGTCCCGCCCGTTCGTGATTCACGCGTGCGCTGAAGCCGCGGATCACGCCGTCCTCGACGAGCCTGTTGATCCGGGCGTACGCGTTGGCCCGTGAGACGTGGACACGTTCCGCGACGGCCCGTATCGAGGCGCGGCCGTCCGTCTGGAGGATGCGCAGGATCGCGTGGTCGGTGGAATCCAGCGGCCGTGCGGGCGGAGTACGTACGGGCTCCCCGCTCGCATCGGCCATTTGTTCAGCCGGCATCTGCCCGCGCCTCCCTGTTGTGGACGACCTGCACCTATCCCAGGCTGTGGAGAACCGTTTGTCCACAGGCTGAAGGTGCCTGTAGCCAAATTGCGCCCACGACCGAACAATCGGTAGGTGAGGCACACCACACCGTGCCCTGCTCACGCCTCGACATACCTGCAGATTTCGATGACCTCGATACATCTCGACGCCAGGAGGTGCTTGTCATGACGGTCCAGGAGCTGCCCGGCGCAGCCGCCTACCGGCCCACGCCGCCCCCGGCCTGGAAGCCGCTCACCGATCCCGCGCCGCTGCTCCCGGACCCCGAGCCGTACCGCGTGCTCGGTACGGAAGCCGCGGCCGGCGCGGATCCCGAGCTGCTGCTCAGGCTCTACGCCGAGCTGGTGCGCGGTCGCCGGTACAACGCTCAGGCCACCGCACTGACCAAGCAGGGCAGGCTCGCGGTGTACCCGTCGAGCACCGGTCAGGAAGCCGCTGAGATCGCCGCGGCGCTCGTGCTGGAGGACCGGGACTGGCTCTTTCCCAGCTACCGCGACACCCTCGCCGCGGTGGCGCGTGGACTGGACCCGGTCGAGGCGCTGACATTGCTGCGCGGGGACAGACACACGGGGTACGACCCGCGTGAGCACCGAATCGCCCCACTGTGCACCCCTCTGGCCACCCAGTTGCCGCATGCCGTCGGCCTGGCGCACGCGGCGCGCCTGAAGGGCGACGACGTGGTCGCTCTCGCGATGGTCGGCGACGGCGGGACGAGCGAGGGCGATTTCCACGAGGCGCTGAATTTCGCGGCAGTCTGGCGGGCCCCGGTCGTGTTCCTCGTACAGAACAACGGCTTCGCGATCTCCGTGCCACTGGCCAAGCAGACCGCGGCTCCGTCCCTCGCGCACAAGGCCGTGGGGTACGGGATGCCGGGACGCCTGGTCGACGGCAACGACGCGCCCGCGATGCACCAGGTGCTGAGCGAGGCGGTGGCCAGGGCCAGGCGCGGTGGGGGCCCGACACTGGTCGAGGCGGTCACGTACCGCATGGACGCCCATACGAACGCCGACGACGCCACCCGCTACCGCGGCGACAGCGAGGTCGAGGTGTGGCGCGCACATGATCCGATCAGGCTTCTCGAACGGGAACTGACCGCGCGTGGCCTGCTGGACGAGGACGGCATCGAGACGGTGCGGGCGGCGGCGGAACGGATGGCGGAGGGGCTGCGGGAGCAGATGAACGCCGATCCGGTGCTCGACCCCATGGATCTGTTCGCCCATGTCTACGAGGAACAGACCGGCCAACTCCACGAGCAGGCGGCACTGCTGCGGAGCGAGCTGGACGCAGAGCACGGCCCGGGCGACGAGAGCGGCGCGGAGGAGGGGCGATGACCACCGTTGCAGCGACGGCCGGTGAACGGACGGGCAGGGCCAGACCGGCCACGATGGCTCAGGCACTCGGTCGGGCGCTGCGCGACTCGATGGCGGAGGATCCGACGGTGCACGTCCTGGGGGAGGACGTCGGCACGCTCGGAGGAGTTTTCCGCGTCACCGACGGACTGGCGAAGGAGTTCGGCGACGACCGCTGCACGGACACCCCGCTGGCCGAGGCGGGGATCCTCGGCGCGGCCGTGGGCATGGCGATGTACGGACTGCGGCCCGTGGTGGAGATGCAGTTCGACGCCTTCGCCTATCCGGCGTTCGAGCAGTTGGTCAGCCATGTCGCCAAGATGCGGAACCGGACGGGTGGCGCGATGCCGCTGCCCATCACGGTGCGGGTGCCGTACGGCGGAGGGATCGGCGGGGTCGAGCACCACAGCGATTCCTCCGAGGCGTACTACATGGCGACTCCCGGCCTGCATGTCGTGATGCCGGCAACGGTCGACGACGCGTACGGGCTGCTGAGGGAGTCGATCGCCTCCGACGACCCGGTGGTCTTCCTGGAGCCGAAGAGGCTCTACTGGTCCAAGGCCGACTGGTCGCCGGACGCGCCGGCCCGGGTCGAGCCGATCGGGCGCGCCGTGGTCCGGCGCCCCGGGCGCAGCGCGACCCTGATTACCTACGGGCCGTCTCTCCCGGTGTGCCTGGAGGCAGCCGAGGCCGCCACGGCCGAGGGATGGGATCTGGAGGTGGTCGACCTTCGGTCGCTCGTGCCCTTCGACGACGAGACCGTCGCCGCATCGGTCCGCCGCACCGGGCGTGCGGTGGTCGTCCATGAGTCGTCCGGCTTCGGCGGACCGGGCGGTGAGATCGCGGCGCGGGTCACCGAGCGGTGCTTCCACCACCTGGAGGCACCGGTCCTGCGCGTCGCCGGGTTCGACATCCCCTACCCGCCGCCCATGCAGGAGCGGCACCATCTGCCGGGCGTGGACCGAGTGCTCGACGCGGTCGCCCGTCTTCAGTGGGAGGCCGGGAGCTGATGGCGCAGGTACTCGAATTCAAGCTGCCGGACCTGGGCGAAGGCCTGACCGAAGCCGAGGTCGTGCGCTGGCTGGTCGAGGTCGGCGACGTCGTCGCGGTCGACCAGCCGGTGGTCGAGGTCGAGACGGCCAAGGCGATGGTCGAGGTGCCCTGTCCTTACGGGGGCGTCGTTACAGCACGATTCGGCGAGGAGGGCGCGGAGCTCCCGGTCGGCGCACCGCTGCTGACCGTGGCAGTCGGGTCGGTGGAGCCGACGACGGGGCACAGAGCTTCCGACAGGTCCTCCGGAGACGGCATCGAGAGCGGCTCCGGCAATGTGCTGGTCGGCTACGGGACCGGCGCACCCGCCGCGCGGAGACGCCGGGTCAGGCCTGCTCAGGTACCGGTCCCGGTCTCGGCCGCAGCTTCCGGCTCGGCCGCAGCTTCGGTCTCGGCCGCAGTTCCGGCCTCGGAGCCGGTACCGAACGCCGCTCCGGTCCTGGGAGTGACCGAGCCGGAGGGCCCCGTCGCCGTCATTTCCCCTCTGGTCCGGAAGCTCGCCCGGCAGCATGGTCTCGATCTCCGGCAGATCGCAGGTACGGGACGGGACGGGCTGATTCTGCGTACCGATGTGGAGTCCGCGATCAGGGCCGTGGGCGAGGAGCCTGCTTCCGGCGCGGCCCCGGCGGCCCGGCCGGAGCCTGACAAGTCGTCCGAGCGGATCGCCCTGCGCGGGGTCCGGGGCGCGGTCGCCGAGAAGCTGTCTCGCAGTCGGCGGGAGATCCCAGATGCCACATGCTGGGTCGATGCCGATGCCACCGCACTGATGGCAGCACGGGCCGCCATGAACGCCCACGGCTCCGCCACAGGGGCGAAGGTGTCGGTGCTCGCTCTGCTGGCACGCATCTGCACGGCGGCTCTGGCACGGTTCCCCGAGCTGAATTCGACGGTGGATGCCGAAGCGCGGGAGATCGTGCGGCTTCCCGAGGTCCATCTGGGCTTTGCCGCCCAGACGGAGCGCGGCTTGGTGGTTCCGGTGGTACGGGACGCGCACACGCGGAACGTGGAATCGGTCGGGGCGGAGATCACGCGGCTGACCGAGGCGGCCCGGGACGGGCGGCTGACGCCGGCGCAGCTCACCGGTGGGACGTTCACGCTGAACAACTACGGGGTGTTCGGCGTCGACGGTTCGACGCCCATCATCAACCACCCGGAGGCAGCCATGCTCGGCGTGGGGCGGATCGTGCCCAAGCCCTGGGTGCACGAAGGCGAGCTGGCGGTCCGCCAGGTCGTCCAGCTCTCGCTCACCTTCGACCATCGGGTCTGCGACGGCGGTACGGCAGGCGGATTCCTGCGGTACGTGGCCGACTGCGTGGAGCAGCCGGTGGTGCTGCTGCGCACGCTGTAGCGGATCCGGACCGTGGGTGGCCTCGTCCCGGGCTTCCCGCGGGTTCGGTCCGTTGGCTTCCTGCGGGGTCGATCTCTGGGCTCCCCGCGGGTTCGGTCCCCCGGGCTTCCGCAGAGGCCGGCCTCTGAGCTTCCCGCGTGTCCGGTCCCCGGGCTTTCCTTCGGGGTCGGCCTCTGGGCTCCCCGCGAATCCCGCACCTGGGCTTCCGCCAGCTCCGTTCCGGGGCTTCCCGCGTTGCTAGTTCACTCCCCGGGGGGCCGCCATGGACGTGCGGCCCGCATACTCGGGAGCATGACCGCCTATGACGCCATCGTTCTGGCCGGGGGGGCTGCGAAGCGCCTGGGGGGAGCCGACAAGCCAGGGCTCCGTGTAGGCGGCCGTGCGCTGCTCGACCGGGTACTCGCAGTCTGTGCCGACGCCGGGTCCACCGTGGTGGTCGGCGGACGCAGGCCCACGGTGCGTCCGGTCACCTGGACACGTGAAGTGCCCGAGGGAGGCGGACCGTTGGCCGCGCTCGGTGCCGGTGTGCGGCACACCGAGGCGGAGTGCGTTCTCGTCCTCTCGGCGGATCTGCCGTTCCTGGGGGAGTCGACCGTCCGTTCGTTGCTGTCGGCGGCGGCGCCCGGGGCCCGCGAGGGGGCCCTGTGCACCGATCCCGACGGCCGGGACCAGCCATTGGTCGCGGTCTACCGGGCCGAGCCACTGCGCCGGGAACTCGCCCTTCTCGCCACCGAACACGGCAGCCTCGCAGGTCTCCCACTGCGGTTGCTGACCGCAGAGCTGGATCTGGTCAGGGTCCAGGCCGGTCCTCTGGCCTCGTTCGACTGCGACACCTGGGAAGACATTGCTGCCGCCAGGGCGCGGATCAGGGAGCATGGGACCGTGCTGGACGAATGGATCACCGCAGTCAAGAACGAACTGGGCATCGAACTCGACGTCGATACCGGCGTCCTGCTCGACCTCGCCCGTGACGCCGCGCACGGTGTCGCCCGGCCCGCCGCGCCTCTGACCACCTTCCTGGTGGGATACGCGGCGGCGATGGCGAGCAGCGGCAAGAGCCCGGAGGACGCGGCCGCAGCGGTGGCCGAAGCCTCCCGCAAGGCCACCGCCCTCGCGCTCCGGTGGGCGGAGGAAACGGAGGCGGGCAGCGGGCCCGGCACGCCATGACCGCACAAGGGGACGACGCGCGGGCGGCCCAGGAGAAGCGGGCCGAGGAGGAGCGGGCTGTCGAGCAGGCACTGGCACTCGTCGGGCGTCAGCCGCAGGCCGCCCACGCCTCGCCGGACCGGTCCGGCGCGACCACGACGCCCGCATCCCTGTCGGCGACGCCACGGCCGGGCAGGCACCTCAGCACCAGCCCTCCCCCAGGTCCTCCGACCTCGGCCTCCTTGACCTCAGGTGCTGCGGCTTCAGGTGCTGCGACGCCGGACATCCCGACGCCGGACATCCCGACGCCGGACATCCCGACGCCGGACGCCCTGACGCCGGACGCCCCGGCCGCAGTGGCGTCGGCCCCAGGTGCCTCGGCATCGGGCCCGACCAGCCGTCGAGGGAACTCGCCTTCCCACGGTTCGGCACCTTCCTCGCGCGGCCACCGCGCCTCGGCCACCGCCTGGGCCGGGGCGCGGTGGCCGCG
>Ga0247818_10001094_pt1 | contig 16994 bp, 4 predicted proteins | sample 13C_Glucose_Day1_FD_192424 | JGI IMG/M metagenome (GOLD analysis project Ga0247818, IMG submission 192424) | Soil microbial communities from agricultural site in Penn Yan, New York, United States - 13C_Glucose_Day1 | ecosystem: Environmental > Terrestrial > Soil > Agricultural land | place: USA... | reverse complement strand
CCCGATCAACAGGGCCTGCACCTGCTCAAACAAAAACGCCCGGCCGAAGCCGCGCAGCATTTTGACGATCACCAATGGCAAGGGGTGGCGTTGTACGAGGCCGGCGACTACAGTGGCGCCGCTCAGCGTTTCGCCGAAGGCAGCGATGCCCGCGCCCACTACAATCGTGGCAACGCTTTAGCGAAAAGCGGTGAGCTGGAAGCGGCAATCGACGCCTATGAACAGGCACTGGAACTGCAACCGGATTTGCGCCCGGCGCAGACCAACAAGGCGCTGGTGGAAAACCTGCTCAAGCAGAAAAACACACCGCCGCCCGCCGAGCCGGACACCCAGCCCAGCGAACAGCAAAGTCTGCCGGGCGACGAACCAGCGCCCGCGACCACGCCGCCACCGGCGGTACAAAGTGAAACCCAGAGCGAAGCGCAACCGAGCGAATCGGCCAGCGAACCGCCACCGACCACGCCGCCGCAGCCAGGCCCCAACGAAGTACCGGGCAGCGCCGAGGAAGAACAAACGGACACCGTGCCGACGCTGCGCCCGAGCGAGGACAACCTCGAAGGCGAGCAGCGTCAGGCACTGGAACAATGGCTGGGTAAGATCCCGGACGACCCGGGCGAACTGCTGCGCCGAAAATTCTGGTACGAACAGCAACAACATCAGGATCAGGAAAACACTCGATGACCCGCTTCACCGCTCTCTTGCTGCCCCTACTGCTCTGCACGGCCACCGCCCAGGCGGCCGAGCTGACCGCCAGTGTGGATCGCAGTCGCCTGAACTCCGGCGAGACGGTCGAACTCACCCTTGAAACCAGCGATGTCACCCAGTTCGGCAAACCCGATTTGACCGCGCTGGAAGCGTTGTTCGAAGTGCGCGGTACGCGGCAAGTCAACCAGCTCAACACCCTCAATGGTGACAACCCCGCGACCACGCGCTGGATCATCACCCTGCTACCGAAAGAGAACGGCAGTGTGGTGATCCCGCCGCTGCAACTGGGCGACGCGCAGAGCCAGCCGATCACCGTGCAAGTGGTCGAAAGCGACACCCGCGAGAATAAGAACAGCCTTGATCCGGTGTTCATCGAGGCCAGCCTCGATCAGTCCAGCGTCTATGTGCAGGCGCAGGCGATCCTGACGTTACGCATCTACCACTCGGTGTCGCTGTACGACGACAGCAGCCTGACCCCGCTGCAAATTGCCGATGCGCGCATCGAGCAACTCGGCGACACACGCACCTACGAAAAAGACCTCAACGGTGTGCGCCATGGCGTGATCGAAATGCGCTATGCGATCTACCCGCAGCACAGCGGTTTGCTGACCATTACACCGCAGACTTTCAGCGCGACACTGGTCGATACGCAGCCGTCACAGGATGCCAATGCGCAAGGGCCGAAGCCGGGCAAGCTGATGCGCGTCAGTTCCGCCGAAATCCCCCTGACCGTCAAACCCAAACCCCTGACTTATCCGGTCGACGCGCCATGGCTGCCCGCGCGCAGCCTGAGCCTCAGCGAAAGCTGGAACCCGGAACCGGAACACACCCAGGTCGGCGATTCCCTGACCCGCAGCCTGACGTTGAAAGTCGAAGGTCTGGCTGCCTCGCAACTGCCAGCGCTGCCCGCCACCGACGTCAACGGCCTGCGCCGCTACCCCGATCAACCGGTGCTGAGCAACCAGAGCACCGAACGCGGTATTGTCGGCAGCCGCGAAGAGCGCGAAGCGCTGGTGCCGAGCCGCAGCGGCGCCATCGACTTGCCGACCGTGGACGTGGTCTGGTGGAACACCTTCGAAGATCATCTGGAACACAGCAGCCTGCCCGCACGCACGCTGCAAGTAGCCAACAACCCGAGTCTGCAAGTCGACACCCCGGCCGGCAATCTGCAAGTGAGCGCCGTCGATAACGATGTGTTGTGGTGGTGGAAACTCAGCACCCTGATCCTCGCCTGCACCACCCTCCTAGGCTTCGGCCTGTGGTGGCGCGCACGCTGGCAACCGGCAGTGCATCGCGCCGCCCAAACCGGCCCGAGCCCACGCACCTTGATGGACGACATCAAACGCGCGAGTCAGGCCAATGACCCGCAGGCGACGCGGCAGGCACTGGACGCATGGGCGCGGCAGCAGCCGGAGACACTGGCGGACATGGCGGCGCGGTTTGTGCCGTTGTCGGACGCGCTGGATGGGTTGAATGGTGCGCTGTACAGCGAGACGGGTCAGCATTGGCAGGGTGAGGATTTGTGGCGGGCGATCCGGACTATTCCGGCGGCGGAACGGGTGCAGGATCCGGTGGGTGACAGTGGGCTGCCGCCGCTTTATCCGAAGTGAACGCACGATCCCTTAACGAACACTTGAGGGATGTATCGGCAGGTTTGACTTGCAACGAGCTGACGCTTGCCTGCCGAAGGGCAGGAAGAAACTCCCCCCTCGGGCTGGATAGACAGGCATCACTCTGGGCCTGTCTTGCTGCGCCGCTCAGACAAACGACAGGTGGCCAGAGCCACCCGTTCATTCCCCGGAACGCGGAAATGCGGCGTCCCCGATCAATACTTGAATTTCGTTTTCACTTGTTCGCCTTCGCGATAAGAGAGAACAAACGCCTTCCAGGGTTCACCGCGTTTGACTGCGTTTGCCTGCAACTGATCGACCAGACGAAGAATTATCGCCCCGTTTATATCGGTTTCGGCGTTCCAGTCCTCAATTCCGTCTTTCTCGACGGCCAATTCCGTTTCTATATAGCCTTCTCCAAGTTCCACACCATATCGGAACGCGTCATAACCATGGATTATGCCTGCTTCAACCAGCTGGAAAATCTCTTCGAAAATTTTTATATCTTCAGTGATCACTAAATAACCTCCGCAATTTGGTGGGGTTGGATCCCTCAGGGGGTAAAACGGGGACAGACTACGTTTTCGGAGCACTTTCTAAACGTGGTCTGTCCCCCATCTACCATTAGAATTTTTTTCTGATCTCTTCGCCCTCGCGACAGGACAGGACAGGACAGGAAAATGATGTACAAGGGCAGGTCATTTCAATAGCTGATCCGGAACTGCTCTGCCTGTTTGGACATCAACACTATAGCTACCACCATCCCATCTATAAGCTTTAAGCTGCCCTCCTTCCATGAAAATATTGGTAAATGGGTCCCCATCAGAATCAAAATCAGAACTCACCTGCCAAACTACGCTTCCCGCGCCATCAATCAAAAAAACATTTCTCGCGCACTCCATCAAACCATACAACGCTTCCTGACCCAGGCGATCAAGCAGTACAACACTTCGCAAGTCCGAAACGGGGATGGCTTTTGAAATTGAGTCCAGTCCGATAACTCTATTCATCGCAAGCTCCTTGGAACTCCAAAACTTTCATCTGGTATCTTACTCAGCAACTGATACTGAACTCCACCTTTACTGCTTGCTCCAAATTGCGGCTGAGCCGCCACACGCCCTACTTGCATATTAGTCCCCGGAGGAACAGAAACTTCCGCAACCTGCGTTGGGACTTTCGGCAATGCCAAATGCTGTTGAATCTGTTCAGGTGTCATGCCTGCAATTTCATCCGCCCTTACTAAAAATGCTCCTTGAGGGTTATCGACAGTAGAAACCCTTGCGAACTTTATTTCCGTAGCAGTTGTAAAAGTTCTCACCTGCGATCCCGTATCATACGGAGGACTCCACCCTCGTTCAACAAACGGCGCATTTGCCTCATTGGCACTGATAGCGCGTACATTTTCAATAGACTTATTGGGCAAATTCTTTGTTGTAATAACGTCCGCTATATTGTCAGCACTGGAAACCTCCAACTTGGCAATACTTTCACTTACCTTGGCTGCGTCTTTACCTGCAAACTGCCCTAAAGCTTTGCTAGTAATTTCTACGCCAACTTTTCCTAATGTAGACGCGCCTTTGGCCAATCCGCCTATATCGGTTACCAACCCACCCACCGTTTGCAAAAGCAAACCCATGTCACGCCCGAGCTGCAATGCCTGATCGGTACCACCGTACTCTAATGCGTACGTCATTCTATCAATTGATGCCAGCAGACTATTTACCGCGGCATCATCGAGTTTGGAACGTAACTCTTCGCTTAGAACTATCTGGCGTAAACCGCTGAGACTTTCTAGTGGGCTTGCCATAAAGTCCGCGAGCCCACCAATATCCTTCCAGCCACCTTCCTGCAAACCAACGATTATTCCAATACCCGTGGCCGTGTCTTGAGTATTGCTGATGATTGCCCATTTTCGCCACACCTTCGCTTTTTCAAGTAGAGTCGGTGCAGCATCGATTTCTTTATCCCTCTGGACCTTCTGCTGCGTCGCCAACCAGTTGTTATCAACGTTCGCAATTGCGGCGTTGTTGGCCGTCGCTGCACCGCTTGGATCGCTAGCCGCAGCAATAGCGGTCACCAGGCTGGTGATGAGGTTGCGCTTGGTTTCGCGATCCGCAGCTGTTTCGTTTGGATCAGGGTCCGCAAACAGTGCTGTCAGCACACTGGCTGCCGCTCCACCCAACGCACCCGCCGAACAGCTTTGGCTACTGGCAGCAGCGCCCGCGCAGCCAAGGATCGCATGCAAGCCAGCGTGTACCGGGCTACCTTCCTTCAGCCCTTTCAAGACCAGCTTCCCGATGTAATCCGATCCCTGCTGCTGGACGTAATTGACCACCATGTTCTGCGCAAACTGAGCGCTAGTGCCAGTAACACCACCGGTGATCCCGGCGACCAACGCCGTAGTGATCTGCCGATAAGTGCCTCCCGGCCCCCAGTTCTTGTTGATGTCCTTGATTTGCTGAGTGAGCTCTACATATTTTTCATGATGGGCATCCTTTTTTTCCTGCGAAAGGCTGTCGTCATGTGCTGCGAGGTACTCTCTTTCAGCCTCCTTCTTCTTGCTATCAGCTTCGTTTGCACGGTTTTCGATAAACTGCGAAACATTCTGCACAAACTTGCCGACGATTTCGAAATCCACGCCAATTTCCTGGGCGTCGAAAATCGGCTTGAGCTTGTTGCTGCCGTCACGGTCGCTGGACACATCCGTATTGATCGCGGCTATGGTTTGCTCAGCTGTTTTGCCGGTTAATTCCTGTTGTTTGGCACCGTTGGTGATGGTGACTGCAGCACCGCTGATCCCGCTGTGCGTGGTGCTGCTTGAATCACCGCTGGCAAACAGGACGATCGGTGTATTGGCGTTCGCACCTTCCTTGGTGCTTACGACCGGCCCGCCTCGGGTCGGGGTACCACTGGCATTGCCGCCGCCCTTCACATTGAAGCCGTAGCCGCCGCTGAGATTGATGCTACTGGCGTCGTACTCAGCCTTGTTCTTGATATCAGAACTCGTCAGCGTGCCGGTGCTCAAAGTGTTCTTACCGTCAGCAACCGCTTTGTCGGTGCTGGCGATCACCGCCCCTACCAGATCAGTATTGCCCTTGACCTCAACCTGGAAGCCGCCGTCGCCGGCCTTGATGCCCGATTGCTCGGACACACTGGCGTACTCGCTTTGCATGTGCTGCGCAGCAATACCGCCGCTGACGCTGCTGGTGCCGTAGCAGAACGGCGGTATGCAGAGACTCAAGCCGACGTTCGCACTCATCTGTTTGGATGTATAGGTGCTGGTGTCCTGCTGACTCTCGACATTGAGGTCACCGCCGACTTTTACCTTGACCGTTTCACCGGTGGCGACAGCGCCTTTGATGTTGGTGTCGCCACCGCTCTCCAGGTTGAGCGTATGACCGGACTTGATCGAGGTGTTGGTGTGAGTGACGTCATCGCCATCGCTATTGCCCCGTCCCACGTTGGCGGCGAGTTCGAAGGTGAAGCCGTTGCTTTCACCGAAGCCAAAACCGATGCCTGCACTCCAGCCGCTGTTGCTGTTGGCGCTTTGTTGATGTGCGGTGTTTTGTGCGGACAACAGATTGATTTCGCCGTCAGCTTTCAGGCTGACATCGCCGCCGCCTTCGATTCGGCTGCCCACGACATTGATGTCACTGTCAGCACCGGCTCCCGTTGCAACGATGTTGACGTTGCCACCCGCGACAACATCGCTGGCAACCACATTGCGGCCGCTCTGGCTGCTGTTCATTTTGCTCTGGCTGTTGCTCAGATTGACACTGACCTTCACCCCGCCCACCGGGTTCTGCATCATCGCCTGTCCGGCATCCAGCGCCTGATTGGCACTCATGGCGGCGTTCACCGCTGCCAGTGCGACCATTCGATCATCGCTGGTTTTCTGCGCCGCTTCGCCCATTTGCTGAATGCCACGCAGGGCATCGACCAGCGGAATACTGACGGTGCCGCCGATTGCCGTGCGGCTGGTGCTCGCGGTTTTATTGGTGTTGAGCGTGTCGAATCCTGCCTCGATATCAACGTGCTTGGCTTTGATGTTGATGTCACCCTGAGGGGTGACCAACTGGCTCGCGCTCTGGCTGTAATGATCCCCGGCGGTCAGGGAAATATTGCCGCCGAGAGAGGCGATTTGACTGCCCGACTGGTGCGTTGAAGTGCTGTCATCGGTTTCTTTGGTTTTGACGATCCCGGTCGCGCCCTGCCACCAGGAGCCCACCTCACCGACTTTTTTACTGCCGGATTTCGAGTTGGACGACGCAGAGTTCTCTGCACTGGTGATTTCCAGATTACGTCCGGCATTGATGCCGATATTCTTGTCGGCCACCAGCGTGCTGCCTTCAACAACAGAATCACGGCCACTGTTGATCTGAATGCTGCCAGCGCTGATATCGCTGCCGATGCTCTGTGTGGATGATTGCTGCGATTGCTGGGTTTTCTGCGTGTTGGAGAGCCAGCCGGTAACCGTCATCCCGGTCTTGCTGGAGCTCTTGGACTGGCTGGATGTATGGGTTTCTTCAGCGGTGCCAATCAGAACATCATTGGCTGCTGTCAGCTTCACCTCATTTTCCGCGCGCAGGGCAGCCGCTTGCAAAGTGATGTCGTGACTCGATTTGAGCTCGATATCCTTGGCACTGAGTTCGGTGCTGTTCAGACGTGTCTGCGTCTGCTCACTGCTGCTGGACTTGCTCTTGTTCCAGCTTTTCTTCGATGACGCATTGGCTTGGCTGTAAGAGTCTTCAGCAGCCAACAAGTTGATGTCGCGACCCGCGGTAGCAAGCAAAGTCCCATCACTGTTGAGCTTCGCTCCGGTCAGATTAATATCCTGACCTGCCGACACCACCAGCTTGGTACCCGCCTCGACTGTCGAACTGACGGACAATACCGTCTCGCTTTCACTCATCGTCGACTTCTTCTTGCCGAAGGAGCCCTTTTTGGTTTTCGAGTAGTAGTCGTAATCGACGTCTTCTGCCGTCGCGATATTGACGTCATCACCAGCAAACAAGTACGCCTCGTTGCTGGCGCTGATGCGACTGGCAATCAGGTTCAGGTCTTTGCCGGCGCTGGCAGCAATGTCACGGCCCGAGCTGATAACGCTCGATTGCTGGGAAACATTGAGGGATTCGACCTTCTTGCGTTTGCTGCGCGCTACGTACTCGCTTTCATTCGCCGCGGAAGTCACCAGCAAATCGTTGCCCGCATTCAGGTTGACATCGCGCTTGGCATCCAGTCGACTGGCCACAATCGCCACGTCACGATCAGCGCTGATCGACAGGTCCCGCCCGGACGTCACTTCAGCGCCGTGCTGGGTAATCGTCTGATTGAGGTAACTGCCGCCACGAGCATCGGTGCTGCGATTCTGAACCGAGGTGATGTTCACATCACGATCAGCATCGAGCGTCATGTCCCGACCGCTTTGCAGCACGCCACCAATATTGTTGATGTCCTGCCCAGCCTTGATCGTAAGATCATTGGCTGCTTCGATCCGCGCAGCGTTATCCAGATAGTCGCGGTGGTACACACTGCCACCGCGGCTGACATCGACACTGGTCACATCACGCTGGTTGATCACGCTGCCGTTGGTGGCCGTCAGGCTGACGTCCTTGCCGGAGATGATGCCGCCGGACTTGTTGATGATGTCGTTGCCGGCCTTGAGCGTGAGGCGTTCGCCAGCTTCGATCAGACCGGTGTTGGTGAGGTTGTTGCCGGCTTCGGCCGACAGGTTGTTGGAGGCTCGCAACGTGCCGGCGTTATCGAGGTTGTTGCCGGCGATGAGGGTTACGTCGCCGCCCTGAATCAACGCCCCGTTTGGCGCCAACCGATTATTCGCCTGCGCCAGATACAGCACCGGCACCAGCACTTTTTCGCCGTTCACTTCGTGCTCTTCGAGCCAGACGATGTCATGGGTCAGTGCCGCCACTTGTTGCGCGGTCAGGGTGACGCCCACCGACAGGTTGAGCTGATCCTTGCTGGCGATGGCATTGTTCATCAGGTACTTGAACATACCTTCGTCAGAGGTCTGGCCATCAATGAAGCGTTGGCCGGTGCGGGCGACCACGGCCTGCTGCACCATGCGCTGCTCGAACAGACCATCGCCCAGACGTTTGGCGCTGGTGTCGGGGTCGTAGCCGAGCTTGCCCAGCAGATAGTCCGAGCTCATGAACTGCTTGAGGTTGGTCAGTACCGGGTTGGTTTCGATCAGGTATTTGTGCGGGTTGGAGCGCACGCTGGTGTCGGGCAAGCCTTGTACGCGCGGTACGTCAAAGGTAGGGCTGCCACGGCCGGGCACCAGCACCCCGACTGGACCGTCAGCCGCAGTTGCACCCACGTTGAACTGAGCCGTTCTGTCGTTGAGATTCAGCGACGCGGCATCACTCAACGCCAGGTCGCGTTTTTTCATCGAGACCGGATCGTTCTTGTCGATCTGGAAATCGGTGGCATGTCTGACCGGCATGCCGGTGGTATGTCCAGAGGATGCAGCGGTGATAGAGCCGATTGCCCAGTCTTTGATCGGCGAGATCGCTTGCTCGCTACCGTCCTTGCGGCTGAGGCGGAACAGACCGTTATCGCCGGTTGGCAGGGTGAAGCCCGGCAAGGCCAGTGGGTTGACCTGTTGTTGGGCCAGGTCTGGAGGAAGCTGGGCGTTGATGCGAATGACGGTTGGCGTGACCTGGCCGCCCAGTTGGGTGGAACCCAGACGTGATGCGCCACCGGCCGATGCGTTGCCGTTGCGAACGACACCGTTGTCGAGTTTGTTGGTCGCGTTTATGTAAACGGTGCCACCGGCCTGAACGACCGCGTTGGCGTTGGCCGTCGGGGTACTTTCAGTGATGGTATCTCTGGTAAATACCGCGTTCTTGAGGAAGTCGGGGGCCTCTGCGCGTACGCCGGTTTCGTAGGTGGGCGCAGCGTAATGAAGCTTTCCGGAATCGTATTCGACAGCAATCGAGCCGAACAGGAGGTATCTGATCGCCTCACGCCCTCCTTGACGACCGCCAATCCTGGTAAGCGATTCAACCTCATTCATGTCCCAGACGTGAATATTGGGAACCATTGTTCTTTTGCCGTTCAGCGCTCCGATGTAACCGGAGTCGTAATCCGGATCGTTTGCCGCGTTGTAATTCAGAACGTCCTGCCAGAAGCCCCAGCTTCGGGCTGCACGCGGTGTATCTAGCCAACGCGTGACGGTGTAATCCCCGGCTGTCGCCCCTTGGTTAGTGAAATTCTCCACGTTGAACGTCAGATTTCGGCCAGCGCTGACAACCGACGCATTATTGATGAATTCGCGCCCGTTCCCCGTGAGATCGCGCCCGGCCGTCAATGTGCCCGAAGCCGAATCCTTGACAATGGTTGAATGGTATTTTTCAACCCAGACCAAGTGGCTCGGCAGGCGACTCTCGAAGTTGATGCCGCTGAATGAAGTACACGTCGTGCAGCGAACGCCAATTGTTCCCGAAACGAGCCCGCCACCCGCAGCAACCTCAAACACATCCTTGCGGTTCTCGATGTGATCAGCCGCCAGACTCAGATCGCCGACACTTTCAATCGTCGCCGAAATGTTATTGATCGATGAACTCCAGCCATTGCTGTCGTCGCGAGCAATGCTGATGTTGCCCATGCCGTAAATGTCGGCATAACGGTTGGTGAGCGAACCCACGCGCAGGTTCATGTCGCGGCCGCTGAAGATCAGTCCGTTCTGGTTGAGCAACGAATCACTGTTGATCCGCAGATTGCCGGCGCTGCCCAAGGTGCCGTTGTTGACCAACGACGCGGCGTTCACGGTCAGACTGTCGACCGAGGTGAGGCGGCCCAGATTGGTCAGGTTGCCACGGCTGGTGATCGTGGCCGTGGATGCACCGGTGATACTTGCCACACTGCTCAAGTCAATGCGCGAAGCAAGCATTCCCAGATCGCCGACGCTGCTCACCCGCCCATTGCCGCCGTAGTTGCCGGACAGCTGGATATCCATGCTGCCATCACTGGCAATCAAGCCTTCATTCGTCCAGTTACCACCACGCCCCACCAGTTGATTGGAAGCCAGCAACTGCCCGCTCGCGGTCTGCACAAAATTGCCGACATTCACCGTCAACCGCCCCGCCTGAATCACGCTGCTGTTGGTCCAGCTGTCCGCGTTCAGCGTCAGGCCGCCACGGGTCACCAGCGAGCCGCCGGCGTTCATCACGTTGGCGGTGGAGATGCCGAACTCACCCAGCCCGACATGCGTCACCGAACCACCGGCATTGAGGAAGCTTGGTGCGGCGAGAGTGAAATCAGTGTTGGCGGTTTCCACCAGACCGTTGCGGTTGTCGAACAGGCTGCCGATCTGGAAATCGGTTTTACCGCTGGTGCCGAGCGCGCGCAGTTTGCCGCCCTGGTTGTCGAGGTTGGCGGCGCGAATCGCCAGTGTGCCGGCGCTTTCGATCAGGCCGCTGCGGTTCGTCAAATTGCCGTCGACACCCAGCTCGATGCTGCTGCCGCTGATCTGGCCGTTGTTGTTGCTCATCAGGCCGGCGATGGTTTTCACCACGCCTTTGGCATAGATCCCGCCGCCGCTGTTGTCGAGGGTGTTGCCGCCGGCATTGAGCAGGATGTTGCCGGTGTTGGCCGCGATGCGCCCGCTGTCGCTGTAGATACCGCCCAGTGCTTGCAGGTCGAGGCGGCTGCCTTCGATCTTGCCGCCCTGGCCGTTGCGCAACACGCCGCTCAGGCGGGTTTGCAGCAACCCGTTGAGACTTGAAAGCACACCGCCTCGGCTGTCGAGGCTGGCAGCGTTGAGGGTCAGGTCGCCGTTCTGGGCGATGATCTTGCCACCCTGGTTGTCGATCGCGCCGTTGCCGGTGTTCACGGTCAGCGCGGTCATGCTTTGCACCGCGCCTTTGGCGTTGTTCAGTGCGGCGGCGGTGATGGACACGCCGGCATCGCGGCTGGAGAGCAGGCCGTCGGCGTCGTTGCGCAACGTGCCGCCGGCGGTGAGGTCCAGTTGGCCGTTGGCCGAGACGGTACCGCGCTGGCTGTTGTTCAGATCGCCGCTGGTGAGCAGGCTCAGCAGGGTCTGGCTGATCAACTGGCCGCCCTGATTGTCGACGCTGGCAGCGCGTTTGATCAGCAGCGCAGCGCCGCTGCCGAGTGCGCCATTGACGTTGGTCAGGGCGCCGAGCAGATCGAGGGTGACGCTGTCGTCACCGACCAGGCTGCCGCGGGTGTTGTTCAGCGGGCCGCCGGTGAAGGTCAAGGCTTTTTTCGCCATGACGTTGCCGGAGGTGTTGTTCAGGCTGGCCGCGCGGATATCGAGGGTGTCGCCGCTTTTGAGCAAACCACCCGCGGCGTTGCTGATCGTGCCGCCGGTCATGGTCAGGGTTTGTTTGCCGTCACTGCTGACCGTACCGGCGGTGTTGTCGAGACTGGCGGCCGTGATGCTTACTTCGCCGAGGCCGCCGATGCCGCCCTTGCTGTGGTTGAGCAGCGCGCCGCTGAGGTCGATGTTGACGTTGCCGAGCTGGCTGGAGATGGCGCCTTCCAGGCTGTTGTCGAGGGTGCCACCGCTGAGACTCACGCCTTTCCAGCCGGAGAGCAGACCGTTCTGGTTGTTCAGATCGGCCGCCGTCACGGTCAGTTGATCGTTGCTGATCAGGTTGCCGCCACGGTTATCGAAGCGGTTGCCGGTGAGGCTGAAGCTGTTGACGCTGGAGATTTCGCCCTGCTGGTTATTCAGGTCACGCAGGGTGGCGATGCTCAGCACGCCTTTGCTGTTGATCACGCCGTTCTGGTTATTCAGATCGCGCAGATGGGCAATGCTCAACCCACCTTTGCTGCTGATCACACCGTTCTGGTTATTCAGATCCTGCGCGGTGGCGCCCAAGTCCATGTTCAGGCCGGAAACGCCCACCAGCGTACCGCCCTGATTGTTCAGACCGGTGCTGTTGAGAGTCAGTTGTTGTGCGGCGCGGATGCTGCCTTTGTTGGTGTTTTTCAGCAGGCCATCGACAGTGACCTCGATATCGCTGTCACTGAGCAACACACCGCCATCGCTGTTATCCAGACTCGCCGCGCGAACCTGCAATGCCGCAGCGGCAATCGTGCCTTTGATCGAGGTCAGTGCCTTGTCGAGGGTCAGGGTGAGTTTCTGGTTGCTCAGCAATTGACCGCCGCTGTTGTCCAGCGACGTGGCGATCAGTTCAAAAGCCTTGTCGCTGGAAATCTCGCCGCCACGGTTGTTCACGTCGGTGAGGTTTTTCAGTAGTAACTGCTCCGGCGCGTTAATCACTCCGCCCTGATTGTTCAGCGCGCCACCGTTCAGATCGAGGCTGACGGTAGCGCCGCTGAACAGCTTGCCGCCCTGCTGGTCGAGGCCCTGGACATTCGCGTTAAGCGTCTTGCCCGCACCCAGACTGCCACCGGTGTTGGTCACTTGAGCGGCACTGACCTCGACGTGGTCATCAGCGTAAATGCTCGCCTGACTGTTGTTGAGCGCACCCGTGCTGATGTTCAGATTGGCCTTGCTGCTGATCGCACCGTTTTGCTGGTTGTCGAGTGTGCTGCTGTTGAGCGTGAGATCGCTGTTGGTCAGCAATTTGCCGCCCTGGTTGCTGACGGCGCCCTGAGTGTCGACCGTGAGTGCCTTGGCACTGGAAACGGTACCGGCGTTGTTATTGAGGCTCACGGCATTGATCGCCAGAACACCTTCGCTGACGACGCTGCCCTGTGCGTTGTTCAGCTCCCCGGAGAGGTTGATCACGAGGTCTTTCTGGCTGGTGAGGCGACCGCTGTTTTCCAGCGTCTTGCCGCTCAGCGTCAGCCCGGTGTCGCCGGACAGCAGGCCTTTGTTGCGGTTGATGACGTCGTTGACGGTCAGCGCCAGATTGCCTCCCGCGAGCATGTAACCGCTGTCGCTGTTATCGAGCCAGGCGCCGATCAGACTGACATCGCTCTTGCTCGACAGCTCGCCGCTGCGGTTGTCGACACGAGCGACGTTGAGCTTCAGCGCATTAGTCGATCCGATCAGACCTTCCTGGCGGTTATCCAGACTGGCGGCGGTGATCGTCAGGCCGTTGTCGGCGATGACCACGCCGTTCTGGTTATCGAACATGCCAGTCACGCTGAAATCAACATCGCCCCGCACACGAATGTCACCGCTGCTGTTGTTCAAACTGTCGCTGCGACTGTCGAGGCTGGCGGAGGCGATCAGGCCTTTGACGTTGCTCAGCGCGCGGTCGATGACCAGGGTGAGCTTTTCATTGCTCAGCAACTTGCCGCCGTCGTTGTTCAGGCTTTGTGCGTTGACGCTCCAAGCCTCGGCGGCGGAGATTTCGCCGGCGCTGTTGTTGACGTCCTTGAGGTTTTTCAGCAGCAACTGGCCCGGCGTATGGATATTGCCGCGCTGGTTATTGAGCAGACCGTTGTTCATGTCCAGGGTCAGGTCGCCGTTGCTGAACAGCTCACCGCCGTCCTGCTCCAGCGAGGTCACTGAGACTTCGAGTTTCTGCTGACTGCCGAGGCTGCCGCCGGAGTTGTCCAGGTGCGCGGCGGTCAATAATAGTGAGCCATCGGTGGCGATACTGCCGCCCTGTCGATTCTTCAACTCACCGGTAGTCAGGGTCGAATCAGCCTTGGCGCTGACGATGCCGTTGGCGCTGTTATCCAGACTGCCACTTTTAAAGGTCAGGCCTTTCTGCGAAACGATCAGGCCGCCCTGGCTTAGCACAGAACCAGTGGTAGTCAGTGCCATTGCCTCAAGGCTCGACAGTTTGCCCAGACGGTTGTCGAGGCTGCCGGCGGTGAGGGTCATCTGCCCTTCGCTGCTGATCAGGCCTTGCTGGTTGTCCATGGCCTCGTCGAAGGTCAGCCCGAGCGTATTCTGGCTGACGATGCGCCCGCCGACGTTGCTCAAGCCGATGCCGCTGAGGGTGCTCGCGCCTTTGCTGAAAATCAGGCCATTAGTGGCGTTAATGATCTGCGCGACTTTCAGCGCCAGTGTGGTGTCGGACAGCACCTTGCCGCCGTCGCTGTTGTCCAGACGCGAACCGCTAATGTGCAAATCCAGTTGGCTGGAGAGTGTGCTGGCACGGTTGTCGATCTGCTCGACGTTGACGGTCAAAGTCTTGAGCGAACCGACCAGACTGTCCTGATGGCTGTTGAGGGTTTTGCCAGTCAGCAGCAGATTGCCTTCGGCGACCAGTTCACCGTGCTCTTGATTGAGGCTGTCGATGTTGGCGTCGATATCACCCTTGGCGGAAACCCGTCCGCCATCGTTGGTCACGGCTTTGGCTTTGAGGCTCAACACTCCGCTCGAGGTCAGCAGGCCGCCGTTGCTGTTGTTCAGCGTGTTGCCGTCGAAGCTCAGCGCCGTCTTGCTTTCGAGGCGGCCCTTGTCGCGGTTGTCCAGGTTGTCGATCAGCAGTTTGGCTACCTGATCAGCGCGAATCGTCCCGCCGCGGTTGTCGGTGTTGGCGCTGCTGACGGTCAGGGTATTGAGGCTGGAAATCTTGCCAGCGCGGTTATCCAGGCGCGTGGCCTGCATGTCCATGGCGCCGTTGGCCTGGATCAGGCCCTTGTTCTGGTTGTTCAGTTGCTCGCTGATCCGCGTGGTCAGCGTGCCTTCGCTGGTCAACTGGCCTTGCTGGCTGTTGTCGAGTTGTTGGGCTTTTAGCGTGAGGGTCTGTTTGGCGCCGATCTTGCCGGTGCGGTTGTTGATGGCGCCGAGGGCGTTGATGTCGAGCAGACGGCCGGCGCTCATCAGGCCGGCAACGTTGTCCAGCGAGGTGACGTTGAGAACCGCGTCGGTCTGGCTGCTGAGTTCGCCGTTGCTGTTGATCAACTGGCCGATGTTGGCGGTAAGAATGGCGTTGCTGTTGATCACACCTTGACTGTTGAGCACCTGCGCGGCGTTGAGGTTCAGGATGGTGTTGCTCTGCACTTTGCCAGCGTTGCGGTTGTCCAGCGTGCCGGCGGTGATCGCAGCGGTTTGGCCGCTGAGCGTGCCGCCCTGGTTGTTCAGGGTTTGTGCGGTATTGATGGTCAGATTGCGGCTGGCGGTGAGGCTTTTGCCGGTGTTGTCGAGGTTCTGCGCGGTGATACTCAGATCGCCGTTGGCATTGCGGCTGCCGTCGGCATTGACGCCGGCATCGATGGCGCCGGCGTTGGTCAGTTGCCCGCCGGCGCTGAGGCTGATGCTGTCGCGGGCCGCGAGGGTCTGACGGTTGGTCAGGTTGCCTTGGGTTTGCACGTTAACGCTGGTGCCGGCGTAAACCGGACCGCGTGCATCGAGGCTGGCGGCCTTGACGTTGACCGCGCCGGTGGCCGAGGTTTCTGCGAGGCTCAACTGGCCGTTGGCATCGAGCTGAATATCGCCGCCGCTGGCAATCAGCTTGCCGTCGAGTTTTACCCCGACCCCGGCCTCGGTGCCGACCAGTTTGATCGCCCCGGCGTACATGCCGCCGAGCGCTGAAGAGTCGATGGCCAGTTGCGGTTTGCCGCTGCCGTCATCGGCGCGGGCGGTGGCATTGAGGGTTTGCGCGTTGACGTCGTTGCGACCGGCGACAATCGTCAGGTTCTGCGCCTGAATCTCGGCGTTGATCTTTGCGCTGCGGGTGATGATCTCGAAGCGGTCGACGTTGGTTGCATTAAGGCCCGCGCCCTCGATGGCCACCGAACCCTGATCAACCTGAAAACGGTCTAGCCGACCGTTGTCGAGCACCGGTTTGCCGGTGGTCAACGTCACTCGTGGCGAGTTGATGAAACCGCAACCGTTGCAGGTAATGCCATAAGGGTTGGCGACGATCACCCGCGCCGACTGCCCCGCCACCTCGGTGTAGCCGCGCAACTGGCTCGGATTACCGCTGATGACTTCGTTGAGAATCGCCTGCGCCGAACCGCTGTTTTTCAGGTTCGGGTTATCAATGATGTGCCCGCCCAACTGGGTGAGATTGTTCTGCGTCGAGCCGTTGTTGAGGATCAGCCCCTGCGCGCCGACGTTGTAGTCGTGGAACTGGTTATGCGACAGGCCGCTGGCATTGGGCGTGGAGATATTGATGATCGGCACGCCGTTGCCGGCGCGATCCAGCGAGGTGTTCGGGTTGGCCACGACAATGCCGTCGGCCTGCGCCCACATCGGTTGCCAGAACATGACGTTCGCCAGCAGAAATGCCAGGCCGCGCTTGGGCATGCCCAAAAAACGTTCACGGTCTTTCACGACCGCAGAAGGTTGGAGCGCAAGAAAGGCGTACTGGCGAACATCCATGTTGAAGGTCTCTTAGAACGGGCAACGATAGTCGGATTGAAGGCGAGCGCGATGCTTCCTGAACGGCACGAACCTTGATGCCGATCTGCGAAAAGCGGGAAAAGGGGAAGGAGCGCACTAGTATCAAAATAGTGGCGCGATATTAGATGGCCACTATTTTGGCGTCAATTTTTGAATCACCTGAACCATCGTTCCCGACGATCGGTATGAGTAAAACCTGGCTCCGCTTAACAGTCGCTCACCTGCACAACAAGCCCTCGCGCCGCAATAATCTGTAAACTCTCCCCTCTTTCGCCGCCCATCATTTCCTCGCGGCCATCACCCCTTTAATTGTTGCGGAGTCCACCTTGCGTCTGTTCCACACCTCCGACTGGCACCTTGGGCAAAACCTGCACGGCCAGGAGCGCGATTTCGAGCACGCCTGTTTTCTCGAA
>Ga0247818_10001091_pt1 | contig 17002 bp, 24 predicted proteins | sample 13C_Glucose_Day1_FD_192424 | JGI IMG/M metagenome (GOLD analysis project Ga0247818, IMG submission 192424) | Soil microbial communities from agricultural site in Penn Yan, New York, United States - 13C_Glucose_Day1 | ecosystem: Environmental > Terrestrial > Soil > Agricultural land | place... | reverse complement strand
CGTGTGCCAGTCTCTGGTTCATGTCTGCCATGTGCAAACCAATAGGTTCGTAGCGGTTCGGTTTACCTTCTACTTCGTTCAGTTGGTCTGTTTTCTCGCGCTCATGGTCATAGCCGCCTGGTACGCCGCATCAAGCACCACCTGAACCCAGTCCATGGCCTGCGCAAGTTGCCCAGGCCACAGTACTGGACGGCTTGTCTGATGCCCCCTAGCCAGCACTGATGTTGCCGCAGAAAAGCGCGCGGCTGCCGTCTGCCGGGCTGGTGCGAACCAGCAAGGCATAGCCGCCCCTGGTCAGTTCACTCAACGCCACCGGTGCCTGGGCCCAATGCTGGGTACGCGGGGCCAGCGAAGGATAGTCGACGCTGTTGGCCTGACGGGTCTCGTACGCCGGTTGTGCTCCCAGTTGCTGGCACGAGCCTGCGTAGATAGCGGTGTCGAGACGGCTGGATACGGCCATGTCGTGGGGGACCCCACCGACGGTGAGCCAGATGCTGGTTTGGTTGCCCACCGGGCTGAGGGTGGCTCGAGCGATATGTTCTGCGTTTTGCGGGGTAGCACCGAGGGGGACATCGACAACTTCGGTTCTGCTCGCGCAGGCTGAAATCGTCCCAACCGCCACTACCAACGCCAGCCAAGATGCTCTGTTCATCACAGGTTTCCTGATTTGAGATGCGTTGATGTCATCCCCCTTGTGAAGTCTAGTGGCCTGCTCCGGACGCGGGCGCTGGCTGATGGGTGGTCATCGCAGGCGTTGATTGCCCGCGAAAAACGTTAAGGCAGCGCAACAGGGCCGCTGCAAAGCTGCCGCTGGTCGCAAGGCCATTGTTCTGTAGATGCAATACACCTATCTTTTAATCTACAGACGCAAGGACAGGAAATCTATATGGCCGTCGCTACCCAGCCCCGATCGTTCAGCAAAACCCAGTGTGTCACCGGCCTGCGCGCCGCCGTGGGCATTCTGGAAAAATGGCGCGCCAGCAGCGAGCAGGCCTGCCAGATCCTGCGCATTTCCCGCAGCACCTACACCCGCGCGCGCCAGCATGACCCGGACTGGGCGGTGGCACTGGATGCCGATCAGATGCAGCGCATCAGTTTCGTACTGAACATTCACGCCACATTGCGCCTGGTGTTCGATAACCCGGACAACGTCTATGGCTTCGTGTCGATGACCAACGACAACGAGTTTTTCAATGGCCGTTCACCGCTGGCGATCATGGCCCAGGGCGACATGATTTCGCTGTACGAGACCTTTCGACGCATCGATATGCTGCGGGGCGCGTTATGGTGAAGTTGAGCGCGCTGGCGGTGTTGGCCGGGCAGGCATTGCAGGCTTATCGATTGATCAATTCGAAGTTTCCGCCGATTGCATTGTTCGATGACGTGGCCAGCGCGGATGAGTTCGAGGTGCTGTTCGAGATCCAGGCACTGACCAATCCCCGGCTGAAGAATGAGGTCGGTCAGCTTGAGCTGATCCCGCGGGGCGAGATCCCGTTCGGGATTGTCGGCTGCTCGTACGCCACCGCACCTTTTACCCACATCAACCCGGCGGGCTCGCGGTTCAGCGATGGCAGCTTTGGGGTGTTGTACCTGGCGGATTCGATGGAAACCGCGCTGGCCGAAGTGCGCCATCACCAGGGCCTGTATTGGTCGAAGGTGCCGGGCCTGAACTATGAGCGGTTTGTGTTCCGCGGGCTGTCGTGCTCATTCATGGATACCGCAATGAAAGACGCCACCGCCCTGCCGATCAACGATCCGGTGTATGCGCCTGACGATTACAGCCACTCCCGCGCACTGGGCCAGGCAATTCGGAAGACTGGATGCCCTGGCCTGCGCTATCGCTCGGTGCGTTTGCCGGGCAGTGTCTGCTGGGCGTTGATGACGCCCCGACCCGTCTCTTCAATCATCCAGACCGCCCACTACGAGATGGTCTGGAACGGCCAGATTACCAGCGTCAGCCAGATCAGCGAGGCCTGAGACCAGGCCGCGACCTGAGTCTGCAGGCTCGATATCAGTACCGGGCCATAGTTGCTTGAGTGGGGGTCCTGGCAAATTCATCGACCCGAGCATGGGTCTGATCGCCCATGGCGGTTGCCATGGGTCCAGTGACACCCTGATGACACCGCACACGCTCGTGGGTATTCAAGCGCCTACAGACAGCAAGTTCTGCCGATCCGGCAAAAACACGAAGCCGAAATCTCCACATCCGCCCGGGCCAGGGCCAGGTTGAGGCGAACCTGCGCAGCGGCCGCTTCGGCATCGCGACCCAGTCGCTTCAAACACTCCACGTAGCCGTGCAGGCTCCACACATTGTCCAGGTGCCAGGAGGCGCGACTGAGTGTGTTATCCAGGCCCAGGTCGGCGCGGTAGGCGTGCAAGGCTTCTTCTACCCTGCCCTGCTCCAGCAGCAGCGCGCCCAGTGCGTGGCGTACCGGTTGCATCCAGCCCCAGGGCTCGTCGTATGGCAGGTGATCGTCCAGCGATTGCGCCTCGCGCAGGTGGGCGAAGGCTTCGTCGAAGTTACCCTTGCGGTATTCGATTTCGCCCCGCAGCATGCCCGCGGCCACGGCCAGGATATCGTTGCATTGGTTGTTGAAGAGGTAGCGTGTGTCCGGCACCCGGGCCCAGGCCTCGAGGAACAGGTGATGCTCGGTTTCGGCTTCGGCGACCCGCCCGCAGGCCGCATGGGCCACGCCTTTGGCGTAGTGCAGCATGGCCGTGGTCACGCAGTACAGCGCCTGGTCGGCGGGCAGCGGCGTGGCGAGGATGTCTTGCCATCTGCCGAAGCGGATCTGCACGTGGAGCTTCATCGACACGAAGCTTTCGAGCCAGTCGGCCATGGGCGGTTTTTCCACCCGCAGGAGGTCTTCGATGAGGGTATCGGCCAGTTGATCGGCGGCCTCCAGGGCCGGCTGGTACTGGCCGAGGAACATCGCCGAATAGAGTTTGAAGTGGTAATTGTGGCTGCGGTACAGGGTGTAGAAATTGATCGGGCCCTCCTTAGCCAGGTACAGGCTGTCGGCCTGGATTGCCCGGTGATTGGTGATCATGGCCCCGCGGTAATCGCCACAGAGCAGGTCGATGTGCGACGGCATATGGCGTAAGTGTCCGGCATCCGGCACCAGGTCGCGCAGGACATCGCCCGCGCGTAAGGCGCGTTCCGGGTACGGCGACATTTCCATCGTGTGGACGTACATGTGCAGCACGCCGGGGTGCGGTGCATCGCCCTGTTGCTCCATGCGTTGCAGGGCCCGTTCGAGTACGGCCACCGTCTCAAGGGTGTCGGCACCTGCTGCCGGCTGGCCAGTTTTCAGGTCCCACAACTGCCAGGGCGTGCGGTCGATCAGCGCTTCGGCGAACAGTGTCACCACGTCGGGATCGTCGGGAAAGCTGCGATAGACATCGCGCATGGACGCCGCATAGGCATCGTTCCAGGTGAAAAGCTCGTCAACGCTGCTCGCCTGTTCGGCTTGGTAGCGTTGCTGTATCGCGTGGATCAGGGCCTGTTCCACTGGTGTCGTGCCGTCAAGGTGCACCAGCGCGATTTGTGTCGCCAGTCGTGCCTGGGCCACGGCCTCCTTGAGCTCTTGCTCGATGAAGGCGTCCCAGCGTTTGTTGTAGTTGGGCCCCGAGGCATAGGCGATGCCCCAGTAGGCCATCGCGCAGTCGCGATCGTGTTCCAGGGCTTTCTGGAAACAGCGGATGGCTTCGTCATGGTTGTAGCCGTAGCACCACATCAGGCCGCGGTCGAACCAAAGCTGGGCCTGGGTTGAACTCGTCGTCACGGGGCGGCTGTAGGTGCCCAGATCGTAATAGTCGTGCATCGGTTTATCCTCTCGATCAGAGTGCGGAACCTGCGAAAAACCAGCATACCCCTGCGCACCTGGCCTGGCGCCATAACCGACGACAGGCTGCGTCGGTGCAATCGATCCACTGCGTTGCAGGGCTCTTCACCTGGTTGCTGATCGACTATCCTGTGGCCCCGGTTCTACCCGTGCCGCCATTCCACCGGAGACACCATGCCGCCCCTGACAGCCCGAGAGGTTTACCAGCAACTGCGCGATGCCGCCCTGGGCCTGCGCCCGCTCAAGTGCCTTGATCAACGATCCAGCCCGATGCAGGTGGATATCGAGGGCTGGCATTTGAGCCTGGATGTCGACGGCACCCACCTGCGCCACTGCCAGCATTGCCAGAGTCCGGACGGCCGAGCGTTCGACGGTGGGCCGCATTTCGGTACTGACCCGGTGAGTTTGCTCAGCACCTGGGAGCTGGCGCAGATCGAGCGGTTGCTGGTTGGCGACTGAGTTCGGGCCAGGGCAACGCAAAAGTGCTCGTTGAACTATCGTTCATCTGACTCAGCTGTGATACATAAGACCGGATGCGCATCCCGAACCCATGAGGTTGCTTATGTTCCACAGCCCACGCTTGCCGCAAGCGCTGACTTGCTCGTTGTTCGGCTTATTCGCCAGCGTCGCCAACGCCGCCTTGCCCACCCCGGCGCCCGAATCGCTGCAGCCACTGCTGAACACCATCAACGAGCGCCTGAATGTTGCCAACCTGGTGGCGCTGACCAAATGGGACACCGGCAAACCGATCCAGGATACCGCCCGGGAAACCCTGCTCATCACTCTTGCGAGGAAGCAGGCCGTCGCAAACAACGTCGACCCGGATGAAGCCGCCGAACTGACCGCCGCGCAGATCGAAGCCAACAAACTGGTGCAGTATGGACTGATTGCGCAATGGCAAGCAGCGCACAAGGCGCCCGACCTGCCACGGCCGGACCTGAACCAGCTGCGGGCAAAGCTGGAAGAACTGCAAGTGCGTCTGTTGCATCAATATGCCGATTTCGTGCCCTATCGCGTCGACCCCAATTGCCCGGAGTGGCTGGCTGAGCAGCGCTCCGAGCTGATCAAGGATGCCCTGCATGGCCAGGCATTGATCCGTGCGACGGGGGAGTTGTGCGTCACGGATTCATAGGCGCCCTCGCCTGCCGCCAGACACACTTTGCACAACAACAAAAAAACAGGAGTTGATCATGTCTGAACTGCAACTGCACCCCAAAGCCGCGCAATCCTTGAACCTGTGGCACGCGATGATCCGCACCGGCGACTTGCAGCCCTTGCCTGCGCTGCTGGACCCACAAGCGGTGTTCCGCTCACCGATGGCGCACACGCCGTATCCGGGTGCGCCGGTGGTTTCGATGATCCTCAACACCGTGTCCAAGGTGTTCGAAGACTTCACTTATCATCGCGAACTGGTGAGTGCCGACGGCTTGAATGTGATCCTCGAATTCAGCGCGAGAGTCGGCGACAAGGAATTGAAAGGCATCGACATGATCCGCTTCAACGAACAGGGGAAAATCGTCGATTTCGAAGTGATGGTCCGTCCACTCAGTGGCTTGCAGGCGCTGGGCGAGGAAATGGGCCGTCGCCTCGGTGCCTACCTGGCCGCCAGCAAAACCTGATCATTGCCGCGCACCTGTAGGAGCCCGGCTTGCCGGCGAAGGCGTCTTTGAAATGTGCATTGAGCTTCGGGCCTTTTCGCTGGCAAGCCAGCGCCTACAAAGATTTTGCGCAACGCGTGCAAGTGCGCAAGCCGAGCGTCGGTGGCATCATCAGCCGCTTCGAAGGTTTCGATGCCGATGGTGAACGGGTCATCCCAGTTGTTCGGCGTGCCTTGGCCGAAACCGCCACCGTCCTGATCGACTAGGGAAGCGTCCTGATGCGTATCAAATCACTGCTGGCCTGCGCCGGCGTGCTCCGGAGCCAGATGGCCATGGCCGACGCCCTGGCCACGCTGGCGAAGGCGCTCTATCCGTCGGCACAGGTGCAGGCTGCCGGACTCCAGACAACAGAGCGCAACCGGTGACGGCCATCGTTCGGCCGCGGCCGATGTTGATTGCCCTGGGTCTGGTATTGGCGCTGGTGTTCTGGCTGTCCCTGGCCCTGGGGCCGGTCAGCCTGCCGCTGGGCGATACCTTGCTGGCCGGGCTGCGTCTGCTCGGATTGCCGGTGGATGGCGGCGACAACCAACAGGCCGAGCTGATCCTCGGTCAGATCCGCCTGCCGCGCAGTCTGCTGGGCATCGCGGTCGGCTCGGTACTCGCGCTGTCCGGCGTGGCCATGCAAGGGTTGTTTCGCAATCCGCTGGCGGATCCGGGGCTGGTTGGCGTGTCCGGCGGCGCAGCGCTGGGCGCGGCGGTCGCGATTGTCGGCGGCAGCCTGATGGGCGGTTGGCCGCCGGCCATCGAGCCGTACCTGTTGTCGGTGAGCGCCTTCGCCGGCGGTCTGATCGTCACGGCGGTGGTGTATCGCTTCGGCCGCAGCGATGGCCAGACCAACGTCGCCACCCTGCTCCTGGCCGGCGTGGCGATGACGGCCATGGCCGGGGCCGGGGTCGGCCTGTTCACCTACCTGGCCGATGACGCCACGTTGCGCACCCTGACTTTTTGGAACCTGGGCAGCCTCAACGGCGCCAGCTATCCACGCCTGTGGCCGTTGCTGATCGTGGCGGTGGGCGTGGCGTCGTGGTTGCCGCGTCGCGCTGCGGCGCTCAACGCGATGCTTCTGGGCGAGTCCGAAGCCCGTCACCTGGGCTTCAATGTCGAGCGGATCAAGCTTGAGCTGGTGTTGTGCACGGCGCTGGGCGTCGGAGCCGCGGTGGCCGCGGCAGGCCTGATCGGTTTTATCGGCCTGGTGGTGCCGCACCTGATGCGCCTGCTGGTCGGACCCGACCATCGGGCGCTGCTGCCGGCGTCATTGCTCGCCGGTGCCAGCCTGTTGTTGCTCGCGGATCTGGTCGCCCGTTTGCTGCTGGCACCCGCCGAGTTGCCGATCGGTATCGTCACCGCGCTCATCGGTGCACCCTTCTTTCTCTATCTGCTGGTACGGGGGCGCTCCTGATGCTGCGGGCCAACAACTTGTTGGTGCGGCGCGGCAGTCGCACGGTTCTGGCAGACATCGATATCGAGTTGCGTCCAGGTCAAGTCCTTGGCGTGCTGGGGCCCAACGGCGCCGGTAAAAGCACCCTGCTCGCCGCCCTGTGCGACGAGCTACCGGCCAACAAAGGTACGGTCAGCCTCGATGAGCGTGCACTCGCCGACTGGCCGGGTCAGGAGCGGGCCAGACGCCTGGCGGTATTGCCCCAAAGTTCAAGCCTGAACTTCGCCTTCTCGGTGAATGAAGTGGTGGCCATGGGTCGCCTGCCCCATTGCAGCGGTCGTGTGCGCGATGCCGAAATCGTTGCTGAAGCCCTGGTTGCCGCCGACGCCTTGCACCTGGCGGAGCGCAGTTATCTGGCGTTGTCCGGTGGCGAACGCCAGCGCGTGCACCTGGCGCGGGTGCTCGCGCAACTGTGGCCGGGGGCCAAGGGGCAGACCTTGCTGCTCGACGAACCGACCTCGATGCTCGACCCGCTGCACCAGCACACCATTCTGCAGGCGGTGCGGGATTTCGCCGGGCGCGGTGCGGCGGTGCTGGTGATCCTGCACGACCTGAATCTGGCGGCACGGTATTGTGATCAGTTGCTGCTGTTGCATGAGGGGCGCACGCACGCCTGCGGTCCTCCGGATGAAGTCCTGACCGCCGAGGCACTGCAAGCCGTTTACGGGTTGCAAGTGCTGATCCACCGGCACCCGGAACGCGGTCATCCGTTGATTATCGCGCGCTGACGCCCATCCACCCCCCAACAAGGAGAGCCGATGCGCATCCTGCTGATATGCCTGGCCAGCCTGCTGGCTGCCTGCCAAGTTCATTACGTCGCACCGCCACCGCCTGCGATTGCCCCCGAAGGGCGGGCTCACGCTGATCTCGGGGTCATCCGCGAACTCGCCAGCGGGCGCACCCTCACCCCGCACGCATTGGTCGAGCGCCTGGCGGCTGCGCCGCGGGTGCTGGTCGGTGAACAGCACGACAACCCCGATCACCATGCCTTGCAACTGTGGCTGCTACGCCAACTGGCGGCGCAACGTCCACAGGGCAGCCTGTTGATGGAAATGCTCAACCCCGACCAACAGGCAAAAGTCGATGCAGCACAGGCCGCCATCCGTGCCGGTCAACCGCCGGCCGACCTCTATCAAGCGCTGTCCTGGCAAGCCAATTGGGATTGGGGCGTTTACGGTGCATTGGTGACTTACGCCCTGCGCCAACCCTATCCGCTGCTGTCGGCCAACCTGGACCGGGCGCAGATCATGCAGATCTACCAACAGCGTCCGATGCTCAGCGGCGAAGCGTCCACTACCCAACAGGTGCAAGCGACCTTGCTTGCGGACATTCGCGAGTCCCATTGCGGCTTGCTGCCCGAAACGCAGATGCCGGCGATGCTCGCCGTGCAACAGCAACGCGACCGACGCATGGCCGAGCGCTTGTTGGCGGCGCCGACGCCAGCCCTGTTGCTGGCCGGGGCGTTCCATGTGCGCAAGGACCTGGGCGTGCCGCTGCATCTGAAAGACCTCGGCGCTGGCCAGGGCAACGCAGTGCTGGTTTTGGCAGAGGTGGGCAAGACGGTAAGCGCCGATAGCGCGGATTTCGTGTGGTATACGGCGGCGCAACCGGAACAGGATCACTGCGCGCAATTTCGTCGTTGAAAAGCTCCTTTGGGCGCGGGCATAAAAACGGGCCAGAAGGCCCGTTTGAGAAAGGTGCACAGGAACGAAACTTACCTTTTTTTACATGCCTCAAGCTCGTTCTGGCTTTTCAACGTCGTAATGATGCCTAACCGATACTTGCAATACTGGATGACCAACTGCCGCTCCGTATCGGTTAGCTCACTCAATTTTTTGTCATCTGATTCGTACGCGAAAATATTCTCAAACTTCATCTGAAGTGCCGGACTTTTTTTGATGAAAAATACTTTTTCCGGGTAGGCGTCTTCCATCTTTTCGTAAAAGCCGGTGTAGAGGAAAACGAGGAACGCGATCGGGAAAATTATAAGCAGCGATTTCATAATGAAGGTGGTTGCAGGTTGGTTTTGATTCGAAGATCTCTCACTAGTCTCATCCCAATATTGCCAGGGCAAATCTTTCCTTCACCGGCTTGCATGGGGAATTCGCGATGCCCACCCAAGACAGTCACCCCGAAAACACTGGTCAGCGCTTGAACCAGATTCAATAGGGCGTTGATTTGCACGGCAGGGATCTCCTGGTCCATATTGCCATTCATGGTTTCAAGAGCCTGACGAGCAAGAGCAACCAAATCGCCCCCTTCGCCCGCGGTTGTCAGGTTTTCCAGCAAAACGATGCCAATAACGCCCGTGTTGTAGTTATGTACGCTTGAGCCTTTGAATCGGATGTCACGCCCCTCAAAGACATTGCCCATACAATCAATACCGTAGTGATAACCGATATCATCGAACTTGGTCTGATGAGCGCTCTGAATCGCACGCATTTGTCCTTGTCCGACTCCACAGCCCACACTTCTACCTGCATGGTGAAGGGCGATCATCGAGTAGTCCCAGTCATCGATCATTTCGCCTTTGGCTTGATGAGCTCCCCATGATGATCTTTCTTCAAACTCATAACCATTTTTGCGGACGAGCCTGATGATTGCTTCCCTGGTAGCAGCTCTATCGTTGCCACGGATGGTAGTAAGAGCTGCTGGCTCAGCGGGTTCGTCGTGGGTCACTCTTGCCCTGGTAGCAAATTGCTGAGCCATTTTTGATCGATCTTGAGGTAGCAAACTTGCACCCGGTTCGGTTTTGGAGAACGGCAACATGCCGTGAGCGACAGGATGGTAATCCAGCGACGCCATTCGCCATCCGCTGAGGCATCTATACCTGCCCGTCCGGTCTTCACTCATCGGGCTGAAGGGGTCATCGGTGACCAAAAGCCAATCACCGTTTTCCACAGTAGCAAGCATTTGGCGCAGCTCAGGTTCCGATATCTGACCACGCGTACGTCCATGGGCAAGCAGAAAATCACGTAGCCCAAAAATCCCGTCGCCGTAACTCTGAATGGCCCGTTTTACCATGCCCTCGGCAAAAAACGGCGATTCGATCTGATCGAAACCTATACCTTGCCGCTCGCGGTCTTGCTGACGAATAAGGCGCATCACCATCTACCATCCTCCTTAACACCAACGCCCTCAAACAACATTGATGGACGTCGGTTTCCTTGTTGAGAACGGCAGAGTAACCAGCCTATGGACCACTCAGTCAAGGCTCGGAAATCCCTGTAGGAACTGCCGCAGGCTGCGATCTTTTGATGTAGATCGTCTTGGGATTGACAGAAAATCAAGATCAAAAGATCGCAGCCTGCGGCAGCTCCTTGCGCTATGCAGATGGTTCGATTTGGTCCAGCACTCGGTTCGCCGTGATCTCCGCCAGCATGACGTTGTTTGAAATACCCAGCAAAACATTGCGCGAACTGCCCTCCAAATGGTCGACCAGGTAATGAACCATGACATCGACCGAGGCCAGCGTTTCGACCAGATACACCACCAGGGTTTCGGTCGTGGCTTCAGGGTCTACGGTAAACAGGGTACTGATGGTGCGCGGGGTGGCCTTGATGTCGGCGGTCGAGGGGAAGTGGTAATCGAGGGCGCGTTCGGCGGCTTCGTTGAGTTTTTTTGAATCGGGTTCGTATGGGGATGCCGGATCGGTGTTCGGCGGATTTGGTGAAGGTTTGACCATAGTTGAATGCTCCAGAATGTGGAGCCGTCACCTACTTGCGACTAAACAAGAGGGGTGGCCGCTGTACGCAGGTTAGTCGACCGGCGGAGCACGAAAACCGGCGCGCCCGAAGGCGCCCTGCGCACAGCTACCATGAAGTACAGGACATGAAATGGCCTGACTGTTTGGGATGAAAATGCGCTTCGTGTCACAGCGGGCGACTAAACCCGATCACTGATGGGCAGTGACGCGAATCAAGTTACCGAGGGGGTCCAAGGCGCACAAGCCGGCGGATTCTGGCGTACCTGTAGGTAACGGCGCAAGGTGTTGTAGCTTTCAAGAAGTGATTCCGACAGCCATTAAACAACCCGCGCAAACACCTATAGAAGCTGCCGAACGTTCGGGCCGCGCTCGAATGATCTCTTGATCTTCAAGGCGCCTGGAACGTCTCAATATAAGCCAGCAGATCATCGATTTTTTCCCGATCGCTGATCCCCCAGAAAATCATCCGCGTACCCGAGACCACGGCCTTCGGGTCCTCGATGTACGCGGCGAGCTTTTCCCGGGTCCAGACGATGCCGGAGGACTTCATGGCATCGGAGTATTGATAGTCCGTGGTGCTCCCGGCGGTGCGCCCGACAATGCCGTTGAGCTGCGGACCAAAAAAGGGCCGCGCCCCCTCGCCGATCTGATGGCAGCCGCCGCACACCCGCTTGAACAGTTTCCCACCCGCCTCGGCATCACCCTGGGCGTTCGCCTGCATGCCGAACAAACCCAGGCTCAGGGCAAGGGTCATCATCGCTGTTTTGTTCATCAAGCCAATACCCACGCAAAAACGGCCGCCATTTGAGCATGATCCGGCCTCGCGCGAAACGAACGCCTGCCGTCCATCCCGCCAAAACATCGCGCTGTTATCCCCGCCCTAGACTGGAAAGTCAGTCCATCTCCACCAGATGGCCGCAACAGAGGGAGGCAAACATCATGAAAATTGTCGTGATCGGCGGAACCGGGTTGATCGGCACACAGCTCTGCGAGCGGCTGCGCGAGGGTGGGCATGATGTCCTGCCCGCCTCGCCGAAATCCGGGGTCAACGCGGTGACGGGGGAAGGCTTGCAGGCGGCCCTGCAAGGCGCCGACGTGGTGGTCGACGTCGCCAACTCGCCCTCGTTCGAAGATGCCGCCGTGCTCGAATTCTTCGAAAAATCGGGGCGCAATCTCGGCGCCGCCGAGAAGGCCGCCGGGGTCAAGCACCATGTCGCGCTCTCGGTGGTAGGTACCGAGCGGATGCTCGAAAGCGGCTACTTCCGCGCCAAGATGGCCCAGGAGGAATTGATCAAGAAAGCCGGCGTGCCCTACTCGATCCTGCGCGCCACGCAGTTTTTCGAGTTCATCGGCGCCATTGCGCAATCCGGTGCCCAAGGCGACAGCGTTCGCCTGACGTCCGCCGCCTTGCAGCCCGTTGCCTCGGCCGACGTCGCCGCGGCACTGGCAACCCTTGCCGTGGCGGCCCCCACCAACAAGACCTCGGAAGTGGCCGGTCCGGACAAGCAGCCACTGGCCTCGTTCGCCAAAGCCTGGCTGCAACACAACCAGGATCAGCGAAAAGTGATCATTGACGACAACGCCGGCTACTTCGGCGCGATCATCAACGACCAGTCACTGACCCCGGGTGCCAATCCGATCGTCGGCAAGACTCACTTCGATCAATGGCTCAAGAGCGCCGGCGCCTGACAGTCAGCCCACTTCATCAGGAGCGTCCCATGCGAACCCATGTTCTCCTCGCCTCGCTTGCACTGTCCCTTTCGCCCCAGGTCCTGGCCGCCGACGCGCCGCACCCGGACGTCAAGGAGGTGTCGGTCACCGCCCTTCCCGATTACCCCGGCAAGGAAGTGCTGATGCTCACCGTCGAGTACCCGCCAGGCGGTGCCGACCCGGTTCATCGGCACGACGCCCACGGTTTCATCTACGTGCTCGAAGGCTCCATCGTCATGGGGGTCAAGGGTGGCAAGGAAGTCACCCTGATGCCCGGGCAAAGTTTCCACGAAGGCCCTGATGACATCCATACGGTGGGCCGCAATGCCAGCAAGGACAAGCCAGCGAAATTTGTCGTCTTTCTGCTGAAGGACCAGAACAAGCCGCCGGTCCTCCCGGTCGAGTGATTCACCTGCAGAAAAATCCGGAACCCTGTGAAGGAGTCCGGATTTTTATAATGCCTCAAGTCAGTCCTGGAAATCGGTAGACAGCGCCAACTCGTTCCACTCGGCCAGTTCCTGGGCGACAAAGCGGTTTTTCGCTTCTATGCGCGCGATGGTATCGCTGCCCAGTGCCAGACGCTGTGGCGGCTTCGGCGCATTGACCAGGGCCAGCATGGCTTCGGCGAACTTCACCGGGTCACCGGGCTGGGCATGGTTGGCGGCCTCTGCATGCTTGCGCATGGCGCCCACGGTGTCGTCGTAGTCCGACAGCTCGAGCGCGGTCTTCACCAGCGACTGCTCGTCGAGGAAGTCGGTGCGAAAGAAGCCCGGCTCGACCACCGTGGCGTGGATCCCCAGCGGCGCCAGTTCCTGGTGCAGCGCCTCGGTGATGCCTTCCACCGCGAACTTGGTGGAACCGTAGACACCCCAGCCCATGTAGGCCTGGTAGCCGCCAATGGAAGAGATGTTGATCACATGCCCGCAGCGCTGGCGACGCATGTGCGGCAGGACCGCACGGGTCACGTTGAGTACGCCGAAGACGTTGGTGGCGAACAGGCGCTCGGTCTCGCTGGCACTGGTTTCTTCCACCGCGCCAAGCACACCGAACCCGGCATTGTTGATCAGCACATCGATCCGCCCGAAACGCTTGATGCCTTCTGCCACGGCCTGATGCGCTTCGGCTTCGCGGGTCACGTCCAGACGCACGGCCAGCAGGTTTGGATGATCGCCCAGTCTGGCGGTGATTTCTTCGGGTTTACGGGCGGTGGCAATCACCGCGTCGCCGGCTCGCAGAGCACGTTCTGCGATGAGAGTACCAAAACCACGGGAAGCCCCAGTAATGAACCAAGTACGCATTTCAACTCCTCCTGTCAGCGACCCGAGCGTTATTGCCGGGCTTTCTTGATGAGTTGACGCAACTTTAAATCTGCCTTACTGATGTGATAATCCCAGCAATTTTGCATGACTTTGTGAAAGGCATTCACATATGAAGGCACCTTCGGCGGCAGACCTCTCGACCTTCCTGTGCGTGGCCAACCATCTGAACTTCAGCCGGGCGGCGGTGGATCTGGGGCTGACGCCTTCGGCGCTGAGCCATGCGGTGCGCACCCTGGAGAACCGGCTCGGTGTGCGGCTATTCAACCGCACCACCCGCAGCGTCGGCCTGACCGAAGCCGGCGAGCGTCTCTTTGCGCGATTGAAACCGGCCTTTCGCGATATCGACGATGCCCTGGAAGACCTCAACCATTTTCGCGACAAACCCTCGGGCAACCTGAGAATCACCGCCGGTCGCCAGGCCGCCGAACTGGTGCTGCTGCCGCTGGCCAGCAGGTTCCTCGACGCCTATCCGGACGTGAAGCTGGAGATCGTGACGGACGACGCGCTGGTCGATGTGGTGGCGCAGGGATTTGACGCCGGGGTGCGCTTCGGCATCCGGCTGGAGGCGGACATGGTCTCCCTGCCGATTGGCGGCACCCTGCGCTCCGTGGTCGTGGGCTCCGCGGAGTTTTTCCGCAAACATCCCGTACCGCAGAAACCCGAAGACCTGCATGGCCTGCCGTGTATTCGCCATCGTTTCCCCAGTGGCACCGTGTATCGCTGGGAGTTCGAACGCGGCGGGATCACCCAGGAAATCGAAATCGACGGCCCGCTGACCTTGGGTGACGTGAGCCTGATGGTCGCCCCGGCGTTGCAGGGCGTCGGCATGGCCTACGTCTTCGAGGACATGGTCAAGGCACAAATTGCCGACGGCAGCCTGGTCCAGGTGCTGGGCGACTGGTGCCCCTACTACCCCGGCCTGCACCTGTACTACCCAAGCCGACGGCATGTGCCCGCAGCGCTCAAGGCTTTCATCGAGTTTGCCCGTGCTACTCGGGCGGGCAATCCATTGTAGGAGCCGGCTTGCCGGCGAAGGCGCCCTTGAACACAGCGTTGATCATCTGGCCGCCTTCGCTGGCAAGCCAGCTCCTACAGTAGATTGGGGCCAGAAAATCGCTCTGCGCCATGGCGTCCACCAGGCCTGTTGTCTACCATCGACGGCGAGAACGTCATAACCCAGTCTGTGAGAAAAAACCGATGGTCACCTGCTACCTGAAATATGTGCTGGACCCGTACAAGCTCGAAGCCTTCGAACACTACGGCAAACTGTGGATTCCGCTGGTGGAGAAATTCGGTGGCCAGCATCACGGCTATTTCCTGCCGTCCGAAGGCGCCAACAACATTGCCCTGGCGATGTTCACCTTCCCGAGCCTGGCGGCCTACGAAACCTATCGCCAAGAGTCGATGAACGACCCTGAGTGCATCGCCGCCTTCAAGTACGCGGAAGAAACCCGCTGTATCCTCAGTTATGAACGCACCTTCTTCCGGCCGGTGTTCGGTGAGCCGAAACACAAACCCGCCTGATCGTCATCAATGATAATGCCGCCGACCGGGCGGCATTTTTTATTAGGCGAACAGGGGGGGCACAGCGTAATAAAACGTCGGATGAATGGTCAGGCAATACCCGGCGAGTTGCTGTTGATGGGGCTAGCGTTATAAGTCCGCATCACCAACCCGGCATTCTTCCAGCGGTGACCTCCCATGGAAAAGTTCGCCCCAAAGTTGCACGCCTTCTCCGTTCTTGCCCTGATCATCGGATTGAGTACAGCAACAGCGGCACAGGCCGATGAGGCCTACGCCAAGACGTTGCTCAAGAAGATGTCTGACTATATGTCAGCGCAAAAAAATATATCGTTCAACTACGACACCATCCTTGAAGTAGTCACTAAAGATAAGCAACGACTGGCCTTGGCAGGTTCCGGCACACTCGCTCTGACCCGGCCTGACAAGTTGCGCAGTACCCGCGCCAGTGGTTTTGCCGACCTGGAGATGGTGTTCGATGGCAAGACCCTGACCCTGTTGGGAAAAGGCAAGAACATCTACACCCAAGTGGAAGTCCCGGGCACGCTGGATGATCTGTTCGATACCCTGCGGGACAAATACAACCGGCCGCTTCCCGGCGCTGACCTGCTCATGTCCAATCCCCAGGATCAATTGATGGCGGGCGTGACCGACATCAAGGACCTGGGCAGTGGCGTCATCGGCGGTACCGAATGCGATCACCTGGCGTTCAGGAAAAAAGAAGTTGATTGGCAGATATGGATCGCCCAGGGCGACAAACCCTACCCTTGCCGTTATTCCATCACGTCAAAAACCATTGCCGGCAGTCCGCAATACAGCATCCAGCTCAGCGACTTTAAAAGTGGCGATGCCGCGCCAGCAGATGACTTCGCCTTCAACAACTCGACCAATGCCCAGAAAATCGATCTGAAGGACCTGCCCAACGCCGAGGACCTGCCCGGCAACTTTGTGCGAGGAAAAACCAAATGAACCTGTTGATCAAATCCTGCGGATTTTTGCTGGTGGGACTGGTAGCGGTGTGCGCGCTGGAGCTTGGTGAAACCTTGTCGATCCCGGGCGTGCACAGCGTTATTTCGCAAGCCGAGGCGGTGGTCGGGCGTCCGCTCACGCCAGTCAGCGTTGCCGGTGTCGCGAGGCGCTCGGCGCGGCGCGATTAACCTCGATGCAGGAGTCAGCCTTCATTAATGATCAACGCTGCAAGTCCAGGCAATAGGTGTAGTAACCCGGATCACGCACGTAACCCAACGACTCATACAACCGCTGGGCGCTGTGGTTGTCAGTCGCGGTTTCGAGGGTCATGCCCTTGGCACCCATCAACCGCGCGAAGTCGCGGGCGGTGTTCATCAATAGCGTGCCAACGCCTTGGCCCCGGGCGGCGGGCGTGGTGAACAGGTCGCCGAGCAGCCAGGTGCGGTGCGCGTCTATGGAGGAGAAGGTTGGGAACATCTGCACGAAACCCAGGGTTTCGCCCTTGCTGTCCTCGGCGAAAAAGATCACCGACTCGTCGCGGGCGATGCGTTCGGCGATGAAGTCGCGCGATTGGGGCAGGTTCGACGGCTGGCCGTAGAAGCCGCGATAAGCGTCGAATAACGGGGCGATTGTTTCGATGTGCGAGGCGTCGGCGCGCAGGGCCTGGATTGGCATGAGGGGGCTCCATTGCGGTCTTGGGGAATTACAGCCTAGCAACCACAACGAAAAAATTCCTCCACACCCCCTGTGGGAGCGGGCTTGCTCGCGAAGACGGAGTGTCAGTCGACACATTCATTGACTGACACTCCGTCTTCGCGAGCAAGCCCGCTCCCACA
>Ga0247818_10001088_pt1 | contig 17014 bp, 13 predicted proteins | sample 13C_Glucose_Day1_FD_192424 | JGI IMG/M metagenome (GOLD analysis project Ga0247818, IMG submission 192424) | Soil microbial communities from agricultural site in Penn Yan, New York, United States - 13C_Glucose_Day1 | ecosystem: Environmental > Terrestrial > Soil > Agricultural land | place... | reverse complement strand
GCCGCACCCGCGCCGACCATGACCCCGCCCCGCACCCCGCCACCCACCAAGTAGCGGGGCCACAGGAATGTCCTTGGTCAGCCGCCCGTGGTCTCATGAGCGCGTGCCGACACCCGAGGAGATCACCCGTCACCACGACAGCGGTGAGGTCGTCTACGTCGGCGCGCACCCGACCGGCTACGTCATGCGGATCGAGGAGCCCGATCCCTCCTGGCCGCGACGCTATGCCGAGCTCGAGCAGCGGATCACCGCGGCGCTCGGCGATCGCCTCCTCGCCATCGATCACGTCGGCTCCACCTCCGTGCCGGGCCTGCCGGCCAAGCCCATCATCGACATCGACGTGACGGTGGCCGACCCCGCCGACGAGGCGTCGTACGGACCCGGCCTCGAGTCGATCGGGATGGTCCACTGGCTGACCGAGCCCGACTGGCACGAGCACCGGCTGTTCAAGCTGCTCGCCGAGCCGCGCGTGCACGTCCACGTCTTCGGCCCGGACTGCCCCGAGCCGGTGCGGCACCGGATGTTCCGCGACTGGCTGAGGGAGCACGCGGAGGACCGTGAGCGGTACGCCGCGGCCAAGCGCAGCGCGCTCACGGAGGTGGACGAGCCCGACGCCGAGCACGGCGCCCTCGGCTTCGGGATGCGCTACAACGCGGCCAAGGAGCCGGTGGTCAGGGAGATCTACGACCGGATCTTCCGCGCGGCCGGCCTCCTCTGAGCCCGGCTCACTCCCACTCGATGGTGCCCGGGGGCTTCGACGTGATGTCGAGCGTGACCCGGTTGACCTCGGCCACCTCGTTGGTGATGCGGGTGGAGATGCGCTCCATCACGTCGTAGGGCAGGCGGGCCCAGTCGGCGGTCATCGCGTCCTCGGAGGTGACCGGCCGGATCACCACGGGGTGGCCGTAGGTGCGGCCGTCGCCCTGTACGCCGACGGAGCGGACGTCGGCCAGCAGCACGACCGGCATCTGCCAGATGTCGCGGTCGAGCCCGGCGCGGGTCAGCTCCTGGCGCGCGATCGCGTCGGCGCGGCGCAGGATGTCGAGGCGGTCGGCGGTGACCTCGCCGATGATGCGGATGCCGAGGCCCGGTCCGGGGAACGGCTGGCGCCACACCATCTCGGCGGGCAGGCCGAGCTGCTCACCGACGAGGCGGACCTCGTCCTTGAACAGCGTGCGCAGCGGCTCGACGAGCGCGAACTCGAGGTCCTCGGGCAGGCCGCCGACGTTGTGGTGCGACTTGATGTTGGAGGTGCCGGCGCCGCCACCGGACTCGACGACGTCGGGGTAGAGCGTGCCCTGCACGAGGAACCCGACCTTGTCGCCGTGCTCGGCCGCCTCACCGAGCACCTCGACCTCGGCTGCCTCGAACGCGCGGATGAACTCGCGGCCGATGATCTTGCGCTTCTCCTCCGGGTCGGTCACCCCGGCGAGTGCGGAGAGGAAGGTCTCGCGCGCGTCGTAGACGTGGAGGTTGACCCCGGTCGCGGCGACGAAGTCGCGCTCCACCTGTTCGGCCTCGCCCTCGCGGAGCAGACCGTGGTCGACGAAGACGCAGTGCAGCCGGTCGCCGATGGCGCGCTGGACGATGGCCGCGGCGACGGCGGAGTCGACTCCCCCGGACAGGCCGCAGATCGCCAGTCCGCTGTCACCGATCTGCTCGCGGACCCGCTCGATCTGCTCCTCGGCGATGTTGAGCATGGTCCACGTCTGGCGGGCGCCGGCGATGTGGTGGAGGAAGTGCTCGAGCACCTTCTGCCCGTGCTCGGAGTGCAGCACCTCGGGGTGCCACTGGACGCCGGCGAGGCCGCGGCCGACGTCCTCGAACGCCGCGACCGGGGTGTCCTCCGTGGAGGCGAGCACGGTGAAGCCCTCGGGTGCGCGGGCGACGGAGTCGCCGTGCGACATCCAGACCTTGTGCTCGGCGGGAATGCCCTCGAGGAGGGTGCCCGGCTCGGAGACGGTGACCGGCGTACGCCCGTACTCCCGCGCGCCGGTGTGGGCGACCTCGCCGCCGAGGCCCTTGGCCATCAGCTGGAAGCCGTAGCACATGCCGAAGACCGGCACCCCGGCCGTGAAGACGTGGTCGTCGATGCCCGGTGCGCCGTCGGCGTACACGCTCGACGGACCGCCGGACAGGATGATCGCCTTGGGCTCGCGCGCCAGCATCTCGGCCACCGGCATCGTGTGCGGCACGATCTCGGAGTAGACCCGCGCCTCGCGCACCCGCCGCGCGATGAGCTGGGCGTACTGCGCCCCGAAGTCGACGACGAGGACCAGGTCGTGCTCTCCAGGCTGCGTCACGCGGCGAGTCTATCGACGGAGTCGCCCGAGCCGGGATCGGCCCCGAGTCGCCCCAGGGCCCGATCGGGGAGCGAGGGCGGAGCATCGGGCCCGGCCCGGTCATCCCGGCCCGGAGTCGCCCCAGGGCCCGATCGGGGAGCGAGGGCGGAGCATCGGGCCCGGCCCGGTCATCCCGGCCCGGAGTCGCCCCAGGGCCCGATCGGGGAGGGAGGGTGATCGGGCCCTGGAGCTTGGCTCCCAGCACTGTGTACAGGTGCCGAGACGAGAGACCCGGCCCTTGGGAGGGAGCATGACTGCCGGGCCCCTCACCCGACCCAACGACCGCTGCGGGGGGTGGTTACGGCCCGGTCCAGACCAAGTTCCGGAGCCGGTCGCCGGTCAGCTGACGCCGACGATCGGCAGCCGCAGGGCGCCGGGTGCGGCGTCCGGGACGACCGGGTTCTTCGGCGCCACCGGCGCGAGCCGGCGGTAGGCCGAGCCGAGGGCCGGACGCGGGTCGTGCTCGCCCTTGTTGGGCCAGAACGCCATCGCCCGCTCGGCCTGCGCCGTGATGGTCAGCGACGGGTTCACCCCGAGGTTGGCCGAGATGGCCGAGCCGTCCACGACGTGCAGGCCGTCGTAGCCGTAGACGCGCTGGTAGGGGTCCACCACGCCTGACCCGGGCGAGTCGCCGATGGCGCAGCCGCCGATGAAGTGGGCGGTCAGCGGCATGCCGAGCGGCTCCCCGACCGAGCCGTAGGCCTGGCGGGCGCCCATGATGCGCGCCAGGCGGCGCACGGCGTCGTACGCGGCTGCGATGTAGGTCGGGTTGGGCGCACCGTGGCCCTGCTGCGAGGACATGTAGCCGACCGGCCCGCGCGTGCGCCACACGGTCGTGATCGAGTTGTCGAGCGTCTGCATCACGAGGGCGACGACGGTGCGCCGCGACCAGGTGTTCAGCGCGTAGAGGTCCTTGAGGCCGTTGCGCTGCCGCCACAGCTCCTTGCCCCAGGTGCGCCACCGCTTCTCGCCGAGCACCTCGTCGACGAGGACGGTCGCCATCAACGGCATGACATTGCGCCCGTGCCCGTAGCGGACCGGCTCGATGTGCGTGTGCTCGTCGGGGTGGAAGCTGGACGTGATCGCCACGCCGTCCGTCCAGTCGACGGCGTCGTCGTTGGCCGTGGCCCAGAGGATGGCCTCGGAGTTGGTGCGGGTCAGCACGCCGAGACGGTCCGAGATCCGCGGCAGGGACCCCTCGGCCTTGAGGCGGTGCAGCAGGCGCTGGGTGCCGATCGCGGCGGCGGAGAAGACGACCTGGTCGGCCGTGAACGTCTTCACGGCCCGGCCCCGGGAGAGCTTGGCCTTGGTCCACCGGGCGGTGACCTCGTAGCCCCCCTCGGGACGGGGACGTACGTCGGTGACGGTCGTGAGCGGGTGCACGACCGCGCCGGCCTGCTCGGCGAGGTGGAGGTAGTTCTTGACCAGGGTGTTCTTCGCGTTGTGGCGGCAGCCCGTCATGCACGAGCCACAGTTGATGCACGTGGTCCGGGCGGGGCCGACCCCGCCGAAGAACGGGTCGGGGACCTCCTCGCCCCCGGCCTGTCCGGGTTCACCGAAGAAGACCCCGACGGGCGTCGGGTGGAAGGTGTCGCCGACGCCCATCTCGTCGGCGACCTGCTTCATGGCCACGTCAGCCGGCGTCGTCCGGGCGTACTCGGTGACGCCGAGCATCCGCTTGGCCTGGTCGTAGTAGGGCCCGAGCTCGGACTTCCAGTCCGTGATGTGGGCCCACTGCGGGTCGCGGTAGAACGGGTCCGGCGGTTCGTAGAGCGTGTTGGCGTAGTTGAGCGAGCCTCCCCCCACGCCCGCGCCGGCGAGGATGAAGCAGTCGTGGACGAGGTCGATGCGCTGGATGCCGTACATGCCGACCTCGGGGCGGAAGATGAACTTCCTCACCTCTCCGCCGTGCTCGGGGAGGTCGTCGTCCTCGAAGCGGGCGCCGGCCTCGAGCACGCCGACCGCGTAGCCCTTCTCGGTCAGTCGCAGCGCGGTGACGGAGCCGCCGAAGCCCGACCCGATGACGAGGACGTCGTAGTGAGTGGCTTCGGGGGGAGTCGTCACCTCACGCCCTGCCCAGCTTGTTGAGCAGCCGCAGCGCCCCGGTCATCACCTTCGCGTTGGTCTCCTCCGACATCCCGAACATCGGCGCGATCGGCACCAGTCGCTGGACCGCGACCGACTGCGCCTCGGTGTATCGGTGGATGCCCTCGGCGCCCTGGCGACGACCGAGACCGGACTCGCGCATGCCCCCCATCGGCGCGCCGAGCGAGCCGAAGGTCGCCCCGTAGGCCTCGTTGACGTTGACCGTGCCGCACCTGACGCGGCGGGCCAACGCCCGGCCACGGGCGGTGTCACGGGTCCAGATCGAGGCGTTGAGGCCGTAGCTGCCGTCGTTGGCGCGCTCGACCGCCTCGTCCTCGCTGTGGAAGCGGTAGAGGGAGACGACAGGGCCGAAGGTCTCCTTGCCGAAGCACTCCATGTCGGCCGAGACGCCCTCGAGGATGGTGGGCTCGAAGACGTAGGGGCCGAGGTCGGGACGGTGCTTGCCGCCGGTGAGCACGCGGGCGCCCTTGGCGACGGCGTCCTCGACGTGGCGGGTGACGGTGTCGAGCTGCGCCTGCGAGATGAGCGAGCCGACGTCGACCGACCAGTCCTGGCTCGCGCCGAGCGTCATCGCCTGCGTGCGCGAGACGAACGCGTCGACGAAGCGGTCGTAGACCTGGTCGGCGACGAAGAGCCGCTCCATCGACACGCAGAGCTGGCCGGCGTTGGAGAAGACCGCGCGGGTCGCCCCTTCCGCGGCCCGGTGTACGTCGGCGTCACGGAGCACGAGCATCGGGTTCTTGCCGCCGAGCTCGAGGGAGCAGCCGATCAGCCGCTCGGCGCACCCGCGGGCGATGAGGCGGCCGGTGGCGGTGGAGCCGGTGAAGCAGACGTAGTCGGCGTTCGCGACGATCGCGCCGCCCACCTCGGGCCCGGGCCCGGCGACGACCTGCCAGGTCTCGGGCGGGAAACCTGCCTCCTCGAGGAGCTGTGCGGCCAATAGTGCGGTGAGCACGGTCTGGGCGTCGGGCTTGGACACCACGGCGTTGCCGGCGAGGAGCGCCGGGATGCCGTCGCAGAGCGCCATGGTGAGCGGGTAGTTCCAGGGCGAGATGATGCCGACGACGCCCTTGGGCACGCGATTGACCTCGGCCCGGGTGAGCACCGGGAACATGCCACCGACGCGCCTGGTGTCGAGGTGCTCGTGGGCGGTGCGGGCGTAGTAGCGCGCGGTGAGCGCGAGGTGGGCGACCTCGAGGTAGGCGTCCTTGCGGGCCTTGCCGGACTCCCACACGACGAGGTCGATGAGCTCCTCCTGCCGGTCGAGCAGGAGGTCGTGCAGCCGCAGCAGCGCGGCCGCCCGGTCGTCGACGGACGTGGCGGACCACGACGCCTGGGCCCGGCGCGCCCGGGCGAACGCCTCGGCCACGTCGGCAGGGCTCGACTGCGGGACGTGCGCGAGCGGCGTGCCGCCGATCGGTGACGCGACGGCGACGGTCTCCCCGGTGGTGCTGACGAGGCGCCGCGTCAGGGTGGCGACGTACGAGCGGTCGAGGCCGTAGGCAGCGGTGGCGTCGTGCTCGGGGTCCGCGGGGCCGTCGGTGACGGGACCCGGGGCGGGGGTCTGCTCGCTCATCCCTGCAGCGTAGGTCGCCGCCGAGGCGGTCGCTACCGGTTGGTCACATCGTCCCAGCATTCGACATATCGGTCGATTTTGTCCAACGCTCCCTAGACGATGTCGGGCGCCCGGACCCGCGCCTCGTCGGCCTCCTGGTCGGTCGGCATGAGCTGGCTCTGCCGCTCCGCCTCGACCCGCCGCAGGTAGTGGTCCACCTCGTCCTCGAGCTGGGCGTCGTCCCAGCCGAGGGCCTCCGCCATCAGCTCGGCGGCCGGACGCGCCGCGGCGATCCCGCGGTCGAAGGTCTCGATGGACACGCGCGTGCGTCGCGCCAGCACGTCGTCGAGGTGGCGCGCACCCTCGTGGGTGACGGCGTAGAGCACCTCGGCCCGCAGGTAGTGCTCGGCCCCCGGGAGCGGCTCGCCGAGCTCGGGGCGCCGGTGGATCAGCGCCAGCAGCTCGTCGACGAGGCCGCCGTAGCGCCCGAGCAGGTGGTCGATCACGCTGATCTCGAGGCCCGACGAGCGGCTGAGCGCGACCCGCTGGTTGGTCCGCGCCTCGTGGCCCCACGCCCCCATCAACGGCACGCGGTGGGTGATGGAGGAGGGCGTGGCGTCGAAGTCACGGATCGCGTGGTCGACGGCGTCGCGCGCCATGACGCGGTACGTCGTCAGCTTCCCGCCGGCGACGAGCACGAGGCCGGGGACGGGGTTGGCGACGGTGTGCTCGCGGGAGAGCTTGGTGGTCTCCCCCATCTCGCCCTCCTTGCGCATCGGCTTGAGCAGCGGCCGGAGACCGGCGTACACACCGACGACGTCGCGGTGGTCGAGCGGGTCCTTGAGGAGCCGGTTGGCGTGCTCGAGGACGTAGTCGATGTCGGTCTTGCTGGCGGCGGGGTGGGCCAGGTCGAGGTCCCAGGCGGTGTCGGTCGTGCCGATGATCCAGAACTGGTCCCACGGGATCACGAACAGCACCGACTTCTCGGTCTTGGTGATGAAGCCGCACTCGGACCGGATCCGGTCCTTGGGGACGACGACATGGATGCCCTTGCTGGCGTCGACGTCGAGCTGCGCCTCGCCACCCACCAGGTCCTGGACCTCGTCGGTCCAGACCCCGGCCGCGTTGATGACCACCCGCGCGCGGATCTCGAGGTCGCGCTGGCCCTCGAGGTCGCGGGCGCGCACACCGACGACGCGGTCGCCGTCGCCCTCCCCCGACCTCAGGAAGCCGGTGACCTTGGTCCGGGTGGCGACGTGGGCGCCGTTGTTGGCAGCAGTGCGGGCGATCGTCATCACCAGCCGGGCGTCGTCGACCTGGCAGTCGTAGTAACGGATCGCGCCGTGGAGGTCGTCGGTCCGGATGTCGGGGGCCATCCGCGCGAGCTGCTTGCGGAAGACGTGCTTGTGCTTCGGCACGCCCATGTCGTACTTCCCGGTCATCGCCATCGTGTCGTAGAGCGCGACGCCGGCACCGACGTAGGGCCGCTCCCACGCGTGCTCGAGCGGGTAGAGGAACGGCACGGGTCGTACGAGGTGGGGCGCGAGCCGCGTCAGCAGCAGGCCACGCTCCTCGAGCGCTTCCTTGACCAGCGCGAAGTCGAACATCTCGAGGTAGCGCAGGCCGCCGTGGACCAGCTTGGACGAGCGCGACGACGTGCCCGAGGCGAGGTCGCGCTGCTCGACGAGCCCGACCTTCAGCCCGCGCGTGACCGCGTCGAGCGCTGCCCCCACGCCGACGATCCCGCCTCCCACCACCAGCACGTCGAGCTCACCGGAGCCGAGCTGCTGGAGCGCGTCGGCGCGCTGGTCGGCATCGAGGGCCTTGGCAATGCTCATGCCGCCAGTGTCGCAGGGGCGGTCGAACAGCTCAGTGGAGCCGGGAGGTCACCGCGTGACCCCACGACTCCGCGCTCCTCCCCACGCAGCCGACCGGACGGCGCAGCCCGGCCCACACGCGTGTGCCGGAGGCCCACCTCGTTGGACGACCAGCACGGCGAGCTTGGCGGCCGTCTGGCACGGGCGCCCGACCACCTGGCCCCACGAGAGCCGGACGGTTCCGCGTCCGGACACCGCCGCGTCGAGGTCGCGCTCGAAGTCGCGGTCCCGCTGCTCGACCGTGTTGTGCACGAGTCGACCGTCCAGCTCGATCGGCAGGTCGAGGAGCAACCCGTCGCGGTAGACGACGCCGCTGGGTGTCACCTCCCGCACCTGCCGCATCGCGATGGGGAGGCCGTGCGGCCGCTCGACCCTGACCAGGTAGGCGTGCTCGAGCACCGAGCACGTGCCGGAGCCGACGTCGTCGAGGACCCCCTCGAGGAACGTGCGTCGTGGAGCACGCGCCCGCTCAGCGAGCAGGCCACTCATGCGGACGGCCGTCGTGCGCTGGCTCTGCACCGCACGGGCGACCGCAGCGATCGCCTCCATCTCGGTGCGTGCCCCCAGCGCCACGTCGAGCGCTGCGTCGTCGTACGGCAGTCGGGGCGGGCCGAGATTCCAACGGGCGCGGGCCTCGAGCCCGGCAGTGCGTACGACGACGACGCCGGGCACCTGCAGGATCCGGCGCTCGGTGGCGATGCCGACGTGGATCGCCGTCCGATCGGCTCCGGGGCGACCAGGGCCGTCGGCGGCGCGGAGTGCCGACTCTCCGATGAGCGCGGCCGGCCAGGCGTAGAGCACCGCCGCCCACGCTCGCTGCGGCCACGTCGGCTCCCCGGTGTGGGAGAGGTAGACGCGAGGCAGGACGCGGACCAGGTCGCGACGTCGCTCGAGCCGGCGGAGGTCAGCGGGGCCCAGACCGCACGTCAGCGCCTGCCTGCGCGACACCACACCGCACTGGCCATCGAGGTGGCCGGCAAGTCGGAGGAGGGCCGGGTCGTCGCGCATCGCTCCAGACTGCTGGCCCCGGCTGGAGCGCGACCAGACGCATCCCACGATCTGTGGAGAGGCGGATGGTGGAGTCATGAGGTCAGTAGATGACCTCACGGCTCCGCGATCAGTGCTGGACGACGACCTCGATGCGCTGGAACTCCTTGAGCTCGGTGTAGCCGGTGGTGGCCATCGCGCGGCGCAGGGCGCCGATGAGGTTCATGGTGCCGTCGGCGACACGGGAGGGGCCGAACATGATCTCCTCGAGCGACCCGACCGCCTCGAAGCCGACCCGCTCCCCGCGGGGCAGCTGGGCGTGCGTCGCCTCGCTGCCCCAGTGGAAGCCGCGGCCGGGGGCCTCGACCGCGCGGGCGAGGGGCGAGCCGATCATCACGGCGTCGGCGCCACAGGCGACGGCCTTGGCGATGTCGCCGGAGCTGCCGATCGAGCCGTCGGCGATCACGTGGACGTAGCGGCCGCCGGACTCGTCGAGGTAGTCGCGCCGGGCGGCGGCGACGTCGGCGAGGGCGCTCGCCATCGGGACGGCGACGCCGAGGACGGTGCGGGTGGTGTGGGCGGCGCCGCCGCCGAAGCCGACGAGCACACCCGCGGCGCCGGTGCGCATCAGGTGGAGCGCGGCCTGGTAGGTCGCGCACCCGCCCACGATCACCGGCACGTCGAGCTCGTAGATGAACTCCTTGAGGTTGAGCGGCTCGGCCTGGCTGCTCACGTGCTCCGCGGAGACGGTCGTGCCGCGGATGACGAACATGTCCACGCCGGCGTCGACGACGGCCTTGACGTGGTCCTTCGTGCGCTGCGGCGAGAGGGAGCCCGCGACGGTGACGCCGGCCGCGCGCACCTCCTTCAGGCGTTCGGTGATCAGCTCGGGCTTGATCGGCTCGGTGTAGATCTCCTGCATGCGGCGGGTCGCCTCGTGCCCGGACAGGCCGGCGACCTCCTCGAGCAGGTCGGAGGGGTCGTCGTAGCGCGTCCAGAGACCCTCCAGGTTGAGCACCCCGAGCCCGCCCATCTGCCCCAGCGCGATCGCGGTGGAGGGCGACATGACCGAGTCCATCGGTGCAGCCAGGACCGGGATGTCGAAGCGGTAGGCGTCGATCTGCCAGGCCGTGCTGACCTCCTCGGGGTCGCGGGTGCGCCGTGACGGCACGATCGCGATGTCGTCGAAGGAGTAGGCGCGGCGACCGCGCTTGGCACGGCCGATCTCGATCTCGGTCATGGGCGGGAGCCTATCGGCGACGGGTCAGAAGCCGAGGTCGCGGGCGGTGGCCCGGATGCGGTCGGCGCTGGCGCGGAGCCCCTCGACCTCGGCGTCGCTCATCGGCACCTCGAGCCGGCGCTCGGCACCCCCCGCACCCACGACGGTCGGCACGGACAGGCAGACGTCGTCGATGCCGTGGTAGTCGTCCAGCAGCGTGGACACCGGCAGCACCCGCTTCTCGTCGCGGAGCACGGCCTCGATGATCTGGCTGCCGGAGATGCCGATGGCGTAGTTGGTCGCGCCCTTGCCCTTGATGATCTCGTAGGCCGCACCCACGACCTCGGCGGCCATCGCGTCACGCTCGTCGGCCGGCACCAGGTCGGTGACCGGTACGCCGCCGATGCTCGCGCTGCTCCACAGCGGGATCTCGCTGTCGCCGTGCTCGCCGACGACGTAGGCGTGGACGTTCTGGACGGCGACGCCGCAGCGCTCGGCCACCAGGCCGCGCAGCCGCGCCGAGTCCAGGACCGTGCCGGACCCGAAGAGCTGCTCGGTGCCGAGCCCGGTGAGCTTCTGCGCCGCGTAGGTCACCACGTCGACGGGGTTGGTCACCATGATGAAGCGTGCGTCGGGAGCGACCTCGACGAGCGCCGGCATGAGGTTGCGCAGCATGCGCGTGGTCGAGGCGGCGAGGTCGAGCCGGGTCTGGCCCGGCTGCTGCTTGGCCCCGGCGGTCACCGCGACCACGCGGGCTCCCTCGCACACGGCAGGGTCGGCGGACGCCTCGACGCGCGCCGTGGGCAGGAACTGCAGGCCCTGCCTCAGGTCGAGCTCCTCGGCCCGCACCTTGGCGGCGTCGATGTCGTGCAGCGCCACCGTGGTCGCGAGGCCGCGGAGCAGACATGCGTAGGCGAGTGTCGAGCCGACGGCGCCGGCTCCGACGACGGCGATCTTCGCGGAGGTCACGCCTCATCGTGGCACCCGGAGCCGTCCGGCGACAGGGCGAGAGTCGTCGTACGCCGGTGGCGGCCGGCGCGTGCGCGCATGTCAACGGCTCGTGCACAGCTCGGCAAATCCCGCACGCGCGCCGGCCATGCTGCCTACCGTCGAGCAGGTGGGGGAACGAGGGAGCAGAAGGATCGCGCGCGCTGTCGTGGCGACCTGCCTGGCAAGTGGGGTGCTGGGTGTGGGAGCCACGGCAGCGAACGCGGCCGACGACTACCCGTGGGCATGGCAGGGCCAGTGCCCGATCCTGCCGCAGGTCCCGATCGAGGAGCCGGAGCCGGAACCGGAGGCCGCGCCGGCACCGCCGCCCGCACCCGAGCCAGGCCAGCCGACGCCGGCGCCCGAGCCGGGTGAGCCGCAGGCACCCGCCGCGGAGCTTCCGCCCACTCCGCCACCGCCGCCTCCGCCGCCGCCACCGGTCCTCGACCCGGTGTCCGGGCACCTCTACGACCCGCGGGGCCCGCGTCCGACGTGCGCCCGCCACGTGTGGTCCGTCAACGGCTCGATCGGCGACTCCTGGGGCTTCGCGCTCCGCAACTGCACGAGCTTCGTCTCCTGGCGGCTGCACGAGCGCAACGACCTGGCGGGCTTCGGCAACCACTTCCGCAGCCAGCACTGGGGCAACGCCGCCAACTGGGACGACGTGGCACGGCGGCTGGGCTACCGGGTCGACGCCGTGCCGGCCATCGGCGCGGTGGCCCAGACCGACGCGGGTCGCGTCGGCCACGTGGCGTGGGTGAGCGACATCGGTCCGGGCACCGTGACCATCGAGGAGTACAACTACGGGACCGCCGGCGGCTACGGCACCCGCACGGTCCCGGTCGGCGACTTCCGCTACCTGCACCTCGCCGACGTCGCCCCGTCCCCGTTCGTCGGCTCGGACCGGCCGGTCGTGTCGGCGGCCGACGGCCTCGGCGGGTCGTGGACCGCACGCGTCGACGACCGGGGCACCCTGCTCCTGGCCGGTCCCCGGCGTCCGGCCCGGGTGGTCGGTCACGCGGGCGCCTTCACCCCGGTCGTGGCGCCGGCCCTGGTGCTCGACCACGGGCGGCCGTGGGTGGCCGCCACCGCGCGCGACGGCCGGGTCCTCGTCGGCACACCGCGCCGGGGACGCCTCGTGCTGCGCCCGATCGGCACGTCAGCCCCGACCGCGAGCCCGGCGCTCGCCCGCTCCCGAACCCTGCGCCCGGTGCTGGCGACCGTCTCCGCCGACGGCACGCTGACCACCCGCCGCCTGACCCGGGAAGGGCGCTGGACCGTGCCCGACCGTGTCGGGCGGCCGGCCTCCTGGTCCACCCACACCGCCCCGGTGCTCGGGAACGACGCGACCGGTCGCACCTGGCTGGTCGCCGTCGGGGCGGACGGGACGACCTACGCGCAGTCCCTCGAGCGAGGCCGTCTGCTGCCGCTGCGCGGTCCGGCCGCCTCACTCACGTCGACGCCCGCACTGACCACCGACGCCGACGGCACGACCCGGCTCCACCAGGTCGACGCGGTCGGGCGGCTCGGTGTGCGCACGCTCGCCGGTCGCCGGTGGGGCCGACCCGCACTGCTGGCCGGCACGTGGTCGCCGTACGCCTCCCCCGCCGTCGGGGAGGTCGCCGGCGGCCTGCACGTGGCTGCCACGGACCGCACCGGCGCTGTCGTCGTCCGGAGCGCCGTGCCGGGACGGGGGGTACGCCGCATCGCCGCGGGCCGCGACCTCACCCGGTCACCGGGACTCCTGACCCGGCGTGGGCCGGGACTCGTCGTCGTCGCGCGCGCCGGCACCCGCCTGGTCGCCCGCCCGGTCTCCCCGCGGCTCGAGGAGCTCCGCCCGTCGCGGCCGGGCTTCCGGCCCTGAGCCTCGGCTCGGCCCCTGAGCCGGCTCAGCTCCCGCTGTAGTTGGGCGCCTCGACTGTCATCTGGACGCCGTGCGGGTGGCTCTCCTTGAGCGAGGCCGAGGTGATGCGGACGAACCGGCCCTTGTCCTGCAGCTCGGGGATGGTGCGCGCACCGACGTAGAACATCGACTGGTTCAGGCCGCCGACGAGCTGGTGCGCGACCGCGGACAGCGGGCCGCGGTAGGCGACCTGGCCCTCGATGCCCTCCGGCACGATCTTGTCGTCGCTGGCGACCTCGGCCTGGAAGTAGCGGTCCTTGGAGTAGGACTTCTTGCCGCGGCTGCTCATCGCGCCGAGCGAGCCCATACCGCGGTAGGACTTGAACTGCTTGCCGTTGACGAAGACGACCTCGCCCGGCGACTCCTCGCAGCCGGCGAGCATCGAGCCCACCATCACGGCGTCCGCACCTGCGACGAGGGCCTTGGCGATCTCGCCCGAGTGCTTCATCCCGCCGTCGGCGATCAGCGGCACGCCGGCCGGCTTGGTGGCCAGCGACGCCTCGTAGACGGCGGTCACCTGCGGGACACCGACGCCGGTGACCACGCGGGTGGTGCAGATCGATCCCGGCCCGACGCCGACCTTGACCGCGTCGGCGCCGGCGTCGACGAACGCCTGCGCTCCCTCACGGGTCGCGACGTTGCCGCCGATGACCTGGACGTGCTTCGTCGCCGGGTCGGTCTTGAGCCGGCGGACCATGTCGAGCAGCAGGTGGACGTGCCCGTGGGCGGTGTCGGCCACGAGCACGTCGACCCCGGCCTCGACCAGGGTCGTGGCGCGCTCCCAGGCGTCGCCGAAGTAGCCGATGGCGGCACCGACGAGGAGCCGGCCGTCGGTGTCGTACGACGCGTGGGGGAACTGCTCGCCCTTGACGAAGTCCTTGACCGTGATCAGGCCGCCCAGCCGGCCCTCGCCGTCGACGAGCGGCAGCCGCTCCCGCTTGTGGGCGCGCAGGAGCGTGGTGGCCTCGTCGCGGGAGATGCCGACGTGGCCCGTGATCAGGCCCTCGCGGGTCATCACCTCGTCGACCTTGGTGGTCGCCCACTCCGCGACGGGGGTGAAGCGCAGGTCGCGGTTGGTGATGATGCCGAGCAGGTGGTCGTCGAGGTCGACGACCGGAAGGCCGGAGACGCGGTACTCGCCGCAGAGCCGGTCGAGCTCCTCGAGGGTCGCGTCGGGGCCGATGGTGACGGGGTTGGAGATGATCCCGGTCTGGGTCCGCTTGACCAGGTCGACCTGGCGCGCCTGGTCCTCGATGGACAGGTTGCGGTGGAGGACGCCGATGCCGCCCTCGCGGGCCATCGCGATCGCCATCCGCGCCTCGGTGACGGTGTCCATCGCCGCGCTCACCAGAGGGACGCGGATCGAGATCTCGCGGGTGAGGCGGGTGGTCGTGTCGATGTCGCTGGGCGCGAGGTCCGACTCCCCCGGCAGCAGCAGCACGTCGTCGTAGGTGAGGCCGAGCGCAGCGAACTTCTCCGGGATCTCCACGCCGCCATTCTACGGGCGGCCCAGACCTCTCCCGGACGGTGTCCGACCCTCCGCGCCCGGAGACGCCGCCGGCCCAGCAGACGTCGTCTGCCGGGCCGGCGGGTGTTGCTGGGAGAGCGTTGGATCAGTGGCCGTGGCCGTGACCGTGGCCGGCGGCGGCCGCCTGGTCCTCGTCCTCGGGCTTGTCCACGATCAGCGTCTCGGTCGTGAGCAGCATCGCGGCGATCGAGGTCGCGTTGACCAGCGCCGAGCGGGTGACCTTCACCGGGTCGAGGACGCCCTGGGCCACCAGGTCGCCGTACTCGCCGGTCGCGGCGTTGTAGCCGTGGCCGACGCCGAGGTCGCGCACCTTGGCGGTCACGACGTAGCCGTTCTCGCCACCGTTCTCGGCGATCCAGCGCAGCGGCTCGTCGGCCGCCTTCCGGACCACGCGGACGCCGGCCGCCTCGTCACCGGTGAGGCCGAGGTTGTCCTCGAGCACCGAGACGGCGTGGATGAGCGCGGAGCCACCGCCGGGGACGATGCCCTCCTCGATCGCGGCGCGCGTCGCGGAGACGGCGTCCTCGATGCGGTGCTTCTTCTCCTTCAGCTCCACCTCGGTGGCGGCGCCGACCTTGATCACGCAGACACCGCCGGCGAGCTTGGCGAGGCGCTCCTGGAGCTTCTCGCGGTCCCAGTCGGAGTCGGTGTTCTCGATCTCGGCCTTGATCTGGTTGACGCGGCCGTCGACGGCCGTGCGGTCGCCCGCACCGTCGACGATCGTGGTGTTGTCCTTGGTGATGACCACGCGACGCGCCTGGCCGAGCACCTCGAGGCCCACCTGGTCGAGCTTGAGGCCGACCTCGGGGGCGACGACCTGTCCGCCGGTCAGGATCGCGATGTCCTGCATCATCGCCTTGCGGCGGTCACCGAAGGCGGGGCTCTTCACCGCGGCAACGTTGAAGGTGCCGCGGATCTTGTTGACGACCAGGGTCGACAGCGCCTCGCCGTCGACGTCCTCGGCGAGGATGAAGAGCGGCTTGCCGGTGCCGATGACCTTCTCCAGCACCGGGAGCAGGTCCTGGATCGAGGAGATCTTGCCCTGGTGGAGCAGGATGTAGGGGTCGTCGAGGACCGTCTCCATCGACTCCGCGTCGGTGACGAAGTAGGCCGAGATGTAGCCCTTGTCGAACTGCATGCCCTCGGTGAACTCGAGCTCGGTGCCCATGGTGTTGGACTCCTCGACCGTGATCACGCCGTCCTTGCCGACCTTGTCGAAGGCCTCGGCGAGCAGGTCGCCGATGTGGCTGTCACGGCTCGAGATCGTCGCCACGGACGCCATGTCCTCGCGCGACTCCACTTCGCGGGCCGCCTCGCGCAGCGCGTCGCCGACGGCCTCGGCCGCCGTGTCCATGCCGCGCTTGAGACCCATCGGGTTCGCGCCGGCCGCGACGGCGCGCAGGCCCTCGTGGACCATGGCCTGGGCCAGGACGGTGGCGGTGGTGGTGCCGTCACCGGCGATGTCGTTGGTCTTGGTGGCCACCTCCTTGGTGAGCTGGGCACCGAGGTTCTCGAACGGGTCGTCGAGCTCGATCTCGCGAGCGACGGTCACACCGTCGTTGGTGATCGTGGGGGCGCCCCACTTCTTGTCGAGGACGACGTAGCGGCCCTTGGGGCCGAGCGTCACCTTGACGGCGTTGGCGAGGGCGTCCACGCCGCGCTCGAGCGCGCGGCGGGCGTTCTCGTCGAACTCCAGGATCTTGGGCATCGAGGTGCTCCTAGGAAGAAAGGAAAGGGGTTCGCCCGGACGTCATGGCCGGAGGTCGCGCGAGCGACCCGCGACCATGACGTTCCGGGCGAAGGGAATCAGGAGACGACGGCGAGGATGTCGCGCGCCGACAGGATGAGGTACTCCTGGCCGGCGTACTTGACCTCGGTGCCGCCGTACTTGCTGTAGATGACCTTGTCACCCACGGCGACGTCCAGCGGGACGCGGTTGCCGTTGTCGTCGATGCGACCGGGACCGATCGCCACGACCTCGCCCTCCTGGGGCTTCTCCTTGGCGGTGTCCGGGATGACCAGGCCGGAGGCGGTGGTCTGCTCGGCTTCGAGGGTCTGGACGACGATGCGGTCCTCGAGGGGCTTGATGTTGACCGACACTTCGGATCAACCTCCACTTTCTCGAACAAGAGATCTTCAGGAGCCCGGATCAGATCGGTCCGGGGCTCCCAGGACGTGGGCTCGCGGTCCGGCGGCACGCCGTCGCGGGGGTCGTGCCAGGCTCGCGAGCGTTGGCATTCTCGGGGTGAGAGTGCCAGAGCAGACGCTAGCACTCTGCCTGAGGGAGTGCTAGCCGGAGTCCCCGCTGACAGGATGACGCCGTGGAGATCCGGACCCTGGAGTGGCTGTGCACGAGCGAGGGCGCCCGCCTCGTGGACGACGCGGCCGCCGCCTGGGCGGAGCACCCCGGCGACCCGGTGCGGGTTGCAAGCGTCGTACGACGTCTCCAGCCGGACGCGGAGAAGGCCGCTGCGGCGACCACCCTCGCCCAGCTGCGCGGCCCGGGTGGC